>Ga0302325_10004252_pt1 | contig 33195 bp, 28 predicted proteins | sample Palsa_T0_2_FD_201948 | JGI IMG/M metagenome (GOLD analysis project Ga0302325, IMG submission 201948) | Peat permafrost microbial communities from Stordalen Mire near Abisko, Sweden - Palsa_T0_2 | ecosystem: Environmental > Terrestrial > Soil > Palsa > Peat permafrost | place: Sweden: Abisko... | reverse complement strand
CCACATCTGACCTTGCATGGAAATACCAATCGCATTATGCTGCGAGAGACTCTGGCTCCTCCACAATTTATGGGACGCGTCATCGCTGTTGCCAATCAGAAGGGCGGCGTGGGTAAGACTACGACTGCCATCAACCTAGCCGCGTCCTTTGCGGCTGCTGAAGTGAACACTCTGCTCATCGACTGCGATCCGCAATCGAATGCCACCAGCGGCCTAGGCTTGGTAAAGGACCCCGAGCGGGTTTCGACTTACCATCTGCTGTTGGGAGCAGCCTCGGGTGAGGAGGCGCTGTCTGCTACTGAGCTAGAGCAGCTCTGGCTAATTCCATCACACAAGAACCTGATCGGGGCAAACTTTGAGCTGGTAGAGGCAGAGCGGCGCGAGTTCCGATTGCGGGATGCTATCTCGCCACTTCGTGAGCGCTTCCAGTACATCGTGCTGGACTGTCCGCCAGCGCTGGATCTGCTGACGCTGAACGCGCTGGTCGCTGCGGACTCAGTCCTGATTCCAATGCAGGCAGAGTACTTTGCGCTGGAAGGCATCAGCGAGCTGATGGATACGGTCGAGAGGATCCGGGCGAGTCTGAACCCAGGGCTTGAGATTGAAGGAGTGGTGCTGACCATGCTGGATGAGCGGACCAACCTGGCGCAGCAAGTGATGGCTGAGTTGAGAAAGTTTTTTGGAGACAAGGTGTGCGCGGCTACCATCCCGCGGAACATACGGCTGGCGGAGGCGCCCAGCCATGGTATGCCCGCGCTGGTGTACGATCCGCGGTCGAAGGGGGCGGAGAGTTACATACGGCTGGCTAAAGAGCTGCTGGGGCGGCATCTGGCGACGGCCAGTGAGCATCCGTCGGCGATCAGCGCGTAATTGCGTATTCATAGTTATCGATCTATATATTTACATACATCGATATTAAGCGGGCCGTGGATCATCTGCAGCGGTTAGATCTGCAGAGGTCCTTGGTTACGCTCAGGATGACAGAGTTGGGAGAGGAGAATTATGACGACGACTGCGGCGGCGGGAAATCTGGCGGTGGAGAAAAAAGATGAGAAGGTGGAGAAGCGGCGGGCATTGGGGCGCGGGTTGGAGTCATTGTTGCCGGGACCGCGGGTGGTGGCACCTAACACCGAGGCCCGGGCGGGGGCCGGTGTCGATCTGAGCCGCGCCGAGGCTAACGGCCGGGACCGAAGTGGTGCCGGCGAACAGCAGGTTCCGCACTTCGTTCGGAATGACAATGACAAGGATGAGGGGAGCCGAAATGACTCCGAATTTGCCGCTATGCTCGCAGCCGGACAGCCGAAGGCGGCTGTCCCCACATTGGAGCGAGATCAGCCACAGGAGGTGATTTCGATTCAGGCGGACGCTATGCCGCGGAATATGGTGGTGAATATCTCGATCGACCTGATCGAGAAGAATCCTTACCAGACGCGGTATGTGTTTGACGAAGAGATGCTGATTGAGCTGGCGGAGTCGATCAAACAACACGGAGTGGTGCAGCCGGTGGTGGTGCGTCCGGTGGACGACCAGGACGGGCGCTACATTCTGGTGCTGGGCGAGCGGCGGTTGCGAGCGTCGAAGATGGCGGGGAAAGATACGATTCCGGCGCTGGTGCGGACGCTTTCGCGGCAACAGGCGGCGGAGATGACGGTGCTGGAGAACGTGGTGCGGGAGGATTTGAATCCGGTGGAGCAGGCGGAGGCGTTCCGGGTGTTGAGCAAGGAGTTCCATCTGACGCAGGCGCAGATTGCGGAGCGGATTGGAGTATCGCGGGAGACGGTGGCGAACTACATGCGGTTGTTGCGGCTTCCGCAGAGCGTCATCAGCTACATGCTGGAGGACCGGCTTAGCTTCAGCGATGCGCGGGAGATTTTGCGGCTGGAAAATGAAGAGCACATCGAGATGGTGGCGGAAGAAGTGGTGATGAAGCATTTGAAATGGGACGAGATTGAAGACCGGGTGATGCGGTTGAACGGGTCGTCTCCGATGCTGCCGGGGCAGACGCGGCCGGGAGAGCCGAGAAAGAAGACGGGGGCGCGGTGGATGGATCCGAATGTGCGCGCGGCGCAGACGGAGATGGAGCGGACTTTGGGGATGAGGGTGAGGATTCGGGATCGGAATGGGAAGGGAAAAATCGTGATTGAGTACGCTACGGTCGATGACTATGAACGGGTTATCGGGACGCTGCGGGGACAGCAGAAGTAGCCAGTGACGAGCACCGAGTTTCGGGGGTGGCCTTTGGCTGCCCTCTTTCTTTTTTGGGTGGCGTGGGGAATCAGGGTGGTAATAGTGGGAGGGCGTTGAGTTCTCGCGGACTGCTTGGACAGGGTATATCCACCCATGCCCTGGACCGGGCCGGGGCTGGTGGGATGGCCAGCGAATGTTTCCTAGTTTGGTTCCGAAGCGCGGCGGCGATGCTGCGCAGACTTCGGAGGCGTTAGCCGACATCCGGCCGGGCTTCGCCCTGGCCTGGGCAGCCGAGGCGGCTATCCCCACATGAGTCTTTTCCAGCAAGTCGGGATCGTTTCCAGAATCAGGATCGCTAAGGGATCGAGATAGTAATCGGTGGAACGCTTTGGGAGAATAGGCGAATTGTGATGGGCGATGTGACGTGCGGCCTTGAATAAAGTGGGGGAAGGCGGTGACTGACGCGGAAAAAATTATGGAATCGTTGGCGGTCCAGCTTATGGATGGCATGGTAGATTTTGACCTGCAACGCGGCTGTAGAGCGAGGGCATCCAAGGGAGGTTTGCAACGGTAGCGGGTGGTGGGGAGTTTAGGCGGAATCAGGAACGTTAAGGATCGAGATGGTAGTTGGTGGAACGATCTGCGGAGAAGAGTCCGCAACAGAACGTGCGGCCGGGCTTCGCCCTGGCCTGGACGGCCGAGGCGGCTTTCCCCACCTGAATCTCTTCTAGCGGGGAACAGAGGCTACGGAGGAAAGGCCGCGGAGTCTGCGGAAAGCGTGCTTGGGAGATGAGGATTCACCGCGTATTGGTCGTGGTGTGCGCATTGGCGGTCATGGGTGGGGGGAGGAGTTGGGGGCAGAGCGGAGCGGGGCAGAGTCAGCCTCCAGAGAATCCCTCTGTTCAGGATCAGCAAGGGAGTGAAAACGGGACTCAGAAAAACGACTCTGGACAAGCTCCTGGAGAGCCGCAAACGCCTGGAGGCGCACCGAAGAAGGACGAGAGCGGAAATCCGGTGCAGGCGGTGGCGGGCAAGACGAAGGAGGCCGCGGTGATGACAAAGGACGCGGCCACGGCGGGACTGCTGAAGGCGCGGGATTGGGAGTCGGGATGGATTACGGGAATTTACGTGGGCAAGAACCGGAAGCTGGTTACGCTGACGGCGGAGGAGCGGAGGGATATCTATTTGCGGCAGACGTTGACCACGCCGGAAGCTTACATGAAGCGAATGTTTGCAGCATTGCTTGATCAGGCGGAAGGGAAACCAAGGCAGTGGCAGGGCGGAATCGGGGGGTATGGAGAGCGCTGGGCATCGCGCGAGGGGCAATTCATTGCGGCGAATAGTCTGGCGGCGCTGGGGAATGCGAAGCTGGGATACGAGGTCCGATACGACAAATGCAAGTGCGATGGGCTGTGGCCGCGGACGCGGCATGCGTTTCTTCGGAATCTGCTGACCTACGATCGGAGCGAGGAGCATCTGCGTCCGCAGTGGGCGCTGTATGGGGGGGCGTTTGGCGGAGGTGCGCTGTCGACGGTCTGGAAACCGGGATCGCAGAATGCATGGAGCAATGGAGCTTATGGAATGTTGGGGCAGGTAGCTTATGGAACGCTGCTGAATTTCTTTACGGAATTTTCGAGGGAGATTAATCGGAAGCAGGGGGTGAAGTAGGGGCGAGTATAGCGACGAGTTGCCTGTGGGCCGCGCCCAGCCCAATCAGCCGTACTCCCTCAGCGGTTAAAGCCTAAATCTTCTTGGGTCCGCATACGGCACGACTGAACGCCGTGCCCTTCCCGGACAAAGTCAAAACAAGTCACGAGCAAAAGCTAAGGTCAAAGGCAGCGGGCAGGGGTGCTCGCTCGACACTGGCCTACTTCCAGCAACCTTCCTACTTGCGACTCTCCTACTGCAACAGGCCTCCGTTACTCCCGTTTGGTTCTTCTTCCGGGGCTAACACCACGGCGGCGGCTACTTTGTCGCCGGGTTCCATGTTGAGGAGGCGGACGCCTTGGGCGTTGCGGCCGGATTCGCGGATGGTTTTGGAATCCATGCGAATGATTTTTCCGTAGTGGCTGATCAGCATGACCTGAGAGGTTTCGTCAACCAGGGCGATGGCGACTACTTTGCCCACGCGTTCAGTGGTCTTGATGTTGATCACGCCTTTGCCGGCTCGGTTGGTGAGGCGGTATTCGTCGGCGGGGGTGCGCTTGCCGTATCCGTTTTCGGTGACGGAGAGGATGAGGGTGCCTTTTTGAGTTAGGTCTACGACTTCGGAGGGTGGGATTTCATCTCCTTGACCTCCGGTCGCTGACGCTCCCGGGACAGCCGAGGCGGCCGTCTCCACATGGTTCTTCTCGGCCCCTTCCGCTTCTGGTTTTGGGGTTACGGTCATGCCTACTACGTAGTCGCCTTCTTCGAGGTTGATGCCGTTGACGCCGTAGGCGGCGCGGCCCATGGGGCGGACGTGATCCTCCTCGAAGCGGATGGCCATGCCTTCGTGGGTGGCGATGAAGACGATTTGATTGCCGTTGGTGATGCGGGCGGCGACGAGTTCGTCTCCATCTTCGATGTTGATGGCGTTGATGCCGTTGGAGCGGACGTGCATGAACTCGCGGAGTTCGGATTTTTTTACCAGACCATTGCGGGTGGCGAAGAAGATGTATTTGTTTTCTTCTTCGAGGTTGCGGACGGCGAGCATGGTGCGGACGGTTTCGCCGGGTTGCAGTCCGATCAAGTTGCCGATGTGCTTGCCGCGGCCGGCGGCGCTGACGTCGGGAATTTCGTAAACCTTGATCCAGTAGACGCGGCCTTTGTTGGTGAAGATGAGGATGTAGGCGTGAGTGGAGGCGATGAAGAGGTGCTCGACGAAATCCTCTTCGCGAGTCTTCATGCCGGTGCGGCCGGTGCCACCGCGGCGCTGCATGCGGTAGGTGGAGATAGGCGTGCGCTTCATGTAGCCGGAGTGGCTGAAGGTGACGGCGACCTGCTCATCGGCGATCAGATCTTCGAGAACGATTTCGGCGGCTTCGTCTTCGATGCGGGTGCGGCGCTCGTCGCCGTAGAGCTCTTTCACCTCTTCGAGCTCTTTGATGATGACGTTGCGAAGTTTCTTTTCGGAGGCGAGGATGGATTCGTAGTCTTCGATGCGGCCGCGAACTTCTTTCAGTTCGTTGGAAATTTCGTCGATGGAAAGTTTGGTGAGGCGATGAAGTTGCAGTTCGAGAATGGCTTCGGCCTGGCGCGCGGTGAAGGGCTTTTCGGGATCGAGTTTGGGAGCGCGGCCGGTGGTGTTGATTTCGATTTTTTTGCCGCCGAAGTAGGCAACCAAATTTTCGCGGGCGTCGGCGCGGTTGGCGCTGGCGCGGATGATGGTGATGACGTTGTCGAGGTGGTCGAGGGCGTTGAGATAGCCTTCGAGGATGTGTTCGCGGTCTTTGGCTTTCTGCAGCAGGAAAGCGGTGCGCCGGCGGACGACTTCGACGCGGTGATTGATGAAGTGCTTGATGGCCTGAATGAGGCCCATTTCGCGGGGCTGTCCGTTGACCACCGCGAGCAGGATCATGGAAAAACCTTCCTGCATGGAAGTGTGTTTGAAGAGCTGGTTGAGAACGATCTGAGGTTCGGTGCCGCGCTTGAGTTCGATAACGATGCGCATGCCGTCGCGATCGCTCTCGTCGCGAACGTCGGAGATGTCTTCGATTTCCTTGTCGTTAACCAGTTGGGCGATGCGCTCGACGAGGCGGGCTTTATTTACCTGGTAGGGAATTTCGGTGACGATGATGGCCTGGCGATCTTTGGAGATATTTTCGATGGCGGCTTTGGCGCGCATCATGAAGCGGCCGCGGCCGGTGCGGTAGGCTTCGAAGACTCCGGCGCGTCCGTGAATGATGCCGGCGGTGGGGAAATCTGGTCCCTGAACGAACTTCAGAATTTCGGCGAGCTGGGCATTGGGATCGTTGATGAGCGTGATGGTGGCGTCGACGATTTCGGTTAGGTTGTGCGGAGGAATTTTTGTGGCCATGCCGACGGCGATTCCGTCGGAGCCGTTGATCAGCAAGTTGGGAATTCGAGCGGGAAGAACGTCGGGCTCGACCTCGCTGCCGTCATAGTTGGGGCGGAAGTCGACGGTTTCTTTGTCGAGGTCTTCTAACAGCGCGGTGGCAACCTGGGCGAGTTTGGCTTCGGTGTAGCGATCGGCCGCGGGAGGATCGCCATCGACCGAGCCGAAATTTCCCTGTCCGAAGATCAGCGGGTAGCGCATGCTCCAGGTTTGCGCGAGGCGCACCAGTGCGTCGTACACCGCGAGGTTGCCGTGGGGATGGTATTTTCCCATGACGTCGCCGACGATTCTGGCGCACTTGCGGGTGGCGCGATTGGGCTGGAGGCCCATCTGCTGCATGGTGTAGAGAATGCGGCGATGCACGGGCTTGAGTCCGTCGCGGATGTCGGGCAGAGCGCGGCCGATGATCACCGACATGGAATAGTCGAGATACGATTTGCGCATCTCGTCTTCGATGTTGACGGGCTGAATGTGCAGGGCGCCGTGGCTGCCGTCGCCGGGAGGCGTGGGCGGAGTCAGGGGAAGTTCGGGATTTTGATCGTCAGGCATTGGGGGTTCGGCTCTTAGCTTTTGGCTTCTCGCTCTTGGCTCTTAGCTACGGACAATTGCGCCTTCAATTGAAGATGCCCGGTGGCTTCAAGCGGGCGATTCCTGGCTCGCGAATCTTCTCTAAGCGGTTGCATTTACAGGCGTTTACTTGCTTTCGGTAAACGACATTGTAACACGATTCGCGCTTGCCGACGATGCCGGGGGGGCGTGACTAAGTCGTGACCCTGGAGCTGATGCACGACGTGGTCAGCGGTTGTCAAGTTCGGAGAGCGTTTCTGCGATCGCGTTTTGCGCCATTGGGATGTGACCGATGATTTCGAAGGCGACATTGCGGAGGAGGCGAAGCGCGGGCGAGGACACTGTGGCCGCCTTCGTCATACGATCGGTGAGGTTCACGACCGAGCGAGCGATTTGGAGACGCTCGCGCTCCCATGCGTCCAGCGCTGCTTCGTCTGCATTTTTTGAAACCATTTCGTGAAGAACTTCGGCCAGCGAGACCGCGTCTTGGATCCCAGTGTTCATTCCCTGACCGCCGGCGGGGCTGTGAGCGTGAGCCGCATCGCCCACCAGCAAAACTCTGCCCTTCCGAAGATTTTTGGCGACGCGATGTTGAATGTGAAAGCGCGATGACCACACGGTTTTATGAATTCTGGCCGGCGATTCCTCCGGCCCGCGCTCGTCGAGAATTTTCTGGAAGTCCGCCATGCTGGGCTCCTCTGGAGCCTGGTCGACGGCGGCAACGATCCTGAAGCGATTCTCCGGAAGGGGAGCGACGACAACCAAGCCTTGATCGGAAAAGAAAAGATCAACTTCTTCGCGATCGAGCGGCCAGTCCATTTCGACATCGGCGAGAATGAAGTCTTGTTCATAGGCGCCGCCCTCGAAGGGAATCGCGGCTTGCTCACGCGCGATGCTGTGAGCGCCGTCGCAGCCTACCAACCACTTGGCCCGAATGGTACGTAGACCCTCAGCGCTTGCGAACTGGACCTCTACACAGTCGTCGGCGGGCCGAATCGAGACGACTTGATGCGGTCGCTGCACTGAGCCGCCCAGGGACTCCAGGCGATGCAACAGAACTGCTTCGGTGCGGTTCTGCGGACACATCAGAGCGAACGGATAGGCCGTCTTAAGATTTTTGAAGCTAATCGTCGCCAGGACGCGACTTCGCTCCCGGACACGGAATGTAGGAACGATCAAGCCATTGCGCATGAGTTCTGGGACGACGCCCAGGGGCTCGAGAACCTCGAGGGTGCGGGCGTGGACGACAGCGGCGCGAGAGGTATTCGCGCCGGCGGCCTGCTGATCGAGCACAAATGAACCCGTGCCCAGGCGTTGCAGTTCGGCGCTCAAAGCCAATCCCGCCGGACCTGCCCCTACGATCACAGTGTCGTGTGCGTCGAAAGCCATCTCCGTTTTTTCCTGCGTGTCATGACGAAGAGCGTAGTCGAGATGTAGCGCGGCCACAAATCGTTGACCGGTGATTGCATTTTCCCGGTGGTTCCCAGTTGCGACGTCCGGCGAAGTGATTTTGATTTCATCACGTGGAATGGGTGGTGCGTCCTGCTAGGCTGCGCGGCGATGAAGCCTGTTTTTGCGAACCTAATTCTATCAGGCCGAATTTTATCGAAACCACGCAAAGGGTTCCACGATCCGGCTGCGCGATTTTTGTGTGCGCCGGGCAAACCGGATTCTTCCGGGCGGCGATGATGTCTATGCTACCGCTGTTTCAGATTCGCCGGCATGAGTTGCGCTGGGGTAGTGGCCGAAACGTGCGTTGCTTACGGGCGGGTGATGACTTGGTTGGGAGATGCGGGGAGGATGAATTTCAGGTTGCGGCTTCGGTTGGTCTGGAGAGTCTGGGAAATGTCGAGAGTGGAGAGAGGAATTTTCCTGGTCCAATATCCATCCTTGTAATAGTCGGCGCGGGCGTAGAGAACGCCGTCGGCGATGGTGTAGTCGCTGACTTCCTCATGGTGTCCGTCGCGGAAGACTAGGACTGCGGGCGGCAAGTCGCGGGTGGTCGCCGCGGCGGCTGTGAGCGTTGAAGTGCCGGAGATGGCAGACGGCGTCGAATGAAGGTGCGCTGACTTCAAGGGCGCGGCGTCGGGGAGATCGTGAGCCTCCCCATCGGCCGCGGTCGGGCGGAGGCGCACGTAGCGGCCGTTCTGAAATTCAATCATCAGAGGCTCAATGGAGGAGGCTGGCTCGATCGGCGAGGCAAGGGGGGTAGAAGAAAAAGCCCCCGAAGGCGCGCCCATGGCTCGCGCTGCGTCGAGCAGGAACGGCGGGGGCTGGGAGGCGACGGGGTAGCCGGAGGAGTAGATGTCATCGGGATTGAAGGAGTCGGTGAAGAAGGGAAATGGTAGAGAGGTGTAGGGTGTGGAGCGTCGGAATCCGGATGAATGTTGGCTGCGGCCGAGAATGAAATTGGAGTTGCGTGAGTTCAAGGTTGCGGCGCGATTTGCTGCCGGGGCATGAGCGGGCGCGGCAGATGCGACCCGTTGCGCTGGGGCTGCAGTGGTGAGCATGGTCAGCAGGAGAGCCAGGAAAGCCAAGAGGCGTCGGCTTTGACGATGGCCTTTGGGGGAATTGTCGCTACCGGCAGTTCGCGAGCGGGGGCGCCCATGCCACCCTGGACGGAATGGTGAAACCAGCGGCATGGTTAGTTTCCCTGTACTGAGGGTGGAAGTTGAAAGGTGACGCCGCGGTCGTCGTTTCGTTTTTCTGTGGCGGGAAGATCGAGGTCCGCGATAGCGATCTTGCGGGGATGGCCGCGGGTTAGATCGTAGAGCGTCTGGTTGACGATGGCGTAGTTTTCGACTTCGAGTTCATGACCATCTTTGAAAACCAGAAGAGTCGGAGGCTGCGGAGGATCGGGTTCGGAGTATTGGGCGGCGTCTGACTCGGTCTGTGTTGATGGATCGGCGACGGGCGGTATGTAGGAATCGGGGCCAGATCCGCGGCGGTCGAAGATGGTGGGTCCACCCTGGTAATTGGCTTCGTCGTCGCCGTTGGCGTCGTTAGAATTGCCGGCATCGCTGTCAACGGCGTAGGGAACGGGAACGGCGTAGAAATACGGATAGTAATAGCCGGTGCCGTTGGCCGAGCGGGGACGGTGAGTTCCAGAGTTATGGTAAGAGGGGTTTGGCGAGTGCGGATTTGGTGTGGAAGAATTCACCCCCGAATGGGTAAGTACTGAACTGTAATGCCCGGCGGAAGTTGGGCCGGAGACGGCCACGCCTGAAGAGTGGCCGGAGCTGGAAGAACTCGTGATGTTTTGCGAGGGGCTCGGGCAGACCAGAAAAAGCGGGAGCAGGAAAGCCCCGAACAGAGCCAGCGAAGCCGGAATCGAGCGCCGCACGGATCTATGATACTCCAACGAAGCGCACATGGCGCACCTCTGCTGTCTACATAGGTTAGATCGCGGAGGAGGCTGGTTGATGCAGGCAAATTGTGGAGATTTGTTAGGGCTAGCCTTGGCTGCGCCGGGCTGGACGGCCGAAGGCGGCGCCTCCCACTTGGAAGCCGTTTCTCGCCATAGAAATATTTTGCCGGCCTTAGCCTGGAGGGACGTGAGCTAAATTCAGCAAATTCCAGAGGATATAGGCGCCCAACAACGCCCAGAGGGAGGCGGTCACCAGGGCGCGGAACGGAGTCTCCATGAGATCGGCGAGTATTCCGGAGACAAAGATCAGGAGAAAGGGAACGGAAGCCAGGAGGAATCCTGCGCCCGCCTGGTCGGGGTGGGCCATGCCGAGTGCGGTGAAGAGCGCGGCGACAAGCAGCGGCGCGGTGTTGCCAAAGTAGCGGGTGCGAGGCCACACGCAATAAGTCGCGATGGCGACGGGGAGCAGGAGTGCCAGGGCGGGACAGGCGCGCAACATCCGCAGCACGACGTGGCGGTAGACTGCCATGACGGTGAAGCTGCGCCAGGTTGCTCCCCAGAAAGAGGCGTGCCGCAGGCTTTCGAAAAAAGCGTGAGGATGAAACAAGTAAGCGGCGAAGAGCAGCGCGAGAGCCATCAGCGATGAGGAAATCCAGATGGCGAGGGCGGCGGCGCGGCGGAAGGGCGCGAGATAGAGCAGGAAAGCGAGCGCCAGGGGAAGAAGGATAACAAGAGAGAACTGGGAGCCGATGGCGATGGCCAGAGAGATGCCGAGGAGAACGATGCGACGCCAGTTCCAGAGAACAACTTCACGGGGAGCGTAGAGCGTGTGGGCGACGGCGATGGCGGTGAAGATTGCTCCGAAGGCTCCCCAGACGGCAAGAATCTCGGGCTCGGTGTGCCAGACGGCACTGGACTGAATCATGGCCGGAGAAAAACAGTAGAGGGTGAGGGCGAGGAAGCCACCGGGGTTTCCGCAGAGACGGCGAGCGACGTACCAGAGCGAAGCGGCGAGAGCGAGGCCGCAGGCCAGGAAAGGAAGGCGCGGGAGCCAGCGCCAGCGCGGGAAGGATTTGGGATTGAGCAGGCTTTGCGGTGCGGCGAGGAGCGGTGCGGCGGTTGCGATGGAGAGCAGCGGAGAGTGCTCGGTATCGAAGCCGGCGTCCTCGGAGACTTCGGGGGGAAGCGTGGATGGAGAGTCTGGGAAGGGCGCGCCGGCGATGCCGCCGCCGTGGAGTTGTCGCCAACCGGCGGTGATGCGGGCCTGCTCGGATGCGGAGGGAGTTTGAGATGGGGACTGGAGTTCGGTATGAACGAGCCAGAGCGCTTGCGCCAGGAAGAGTAGAAGCAGGCTCGCAGCTAGAAATTGAGGGCGGCCGAAGCGCTGGCGGGTGAAGAATCGGGTCATATGGAAGCCGAAGTGTTTTACCATGAGCGAGGTTGTTTGCGGAAACTCGCGTGTAGCGCTGGACGCATTGACAAGCAAAGAATCGAGCTGCGCTCGATGGACAGCCGAGGACGGCTGTCCCCACACGGAGCATGATGGGCAGCGACTGGCATGAACCCTACGATTCGTCGGGTCCTGAGCGAGGGCCGCTGGCTCCGGGAGCTGCGTCGCCGGAGGAGCACACTTTGTCGCCGGGATTTGCGGTGCAGCCGTCGTATGCGCGGACGGTATTTCTTGGTCCGGAGGGGTTGAGGACGGGATGGGGGCTGGCGTTTTACGTCGGGACGTTTTATCTGCTGCAATTTGTTGCCAGGGAGCTGGCGTGGACGCGGGACCTGGGTGCGGAGGGTTTGTGGTCGATGATGCTGGAGGAGTTGGGAGTTCTGCTGGCAGCGGTGCTTCCGGCGGTGGTGCTGGCGAGGGTTGAGGGTCGGCGGTGGGGGGCTTACGGTCTGCCGGTTCGACAGGCATTCGGGAAATTATTCTGGGTGGGCGCGGTGTGGGGATTTGCGAGCATTTCGCTGCTGCTGGGAACGATGTATGGGTTGCGGATTTTTTCCGTGGGACATCTGGCGATGCATGGCGCGCGGTTGCTGCGGTTCGCAGTGTTTTGGGCGGTGTTTTTTCTGCTGGTGGGGTTGTTCGAAGAGTTTCTGCTGCGCGGGTATTCGCAATTTGCGCTGACCCGGGCGACAGGTTTTTGGCCGGCCGCGGTTGTGACATCGAGCATGTTCAGCGTGATCCACATCAACAATCGCGGGGAGCAGTGGCCCGGGTTGCTGGCGGTGGCGGCGATTGGTTTGCTTTTTTGTTTGACGCTGAGGCGGACGGGCAGCCTGTGGTTTGGGGTAGGATTTCACGCCGCGTGGGATTGGGGAGAGACATTTTTTTATTCGGTACCCGATAGCGGGACGGTTTTTCCGGGGCATCTGTTGAAGTCGTCGCTGCACGGGCCGCGATGGCTTACCGGTGGAGTGGTAGGGCCGGAGGGAAGCTTGTTGTGCTTTATAGTGCTCGGGGTGACGGCGGTGGCGTTTTCCTGGAGTTACCCGGAGGCGAGGTATCGCACTTGGGGGGTTGAACCGTCGGGCGGTGAACCGGTGAGCGTTGGATCAGTCCGGTGACACAAGGCACAGAAGTCGAGCCGGCTGAGCTTTTGAAGATCAGGGTCTCGGGAAGGTAGCGTATGTGCTTTTCAGCGGCGGCGAATTTTGTGGGGAGCGGAATTCTGACCACTGTCGGAGTCGTGACCTTGACCAGAGTCAGGCACCGGCGCGAACTTCTCTTTGCATCTCTGCCTACGCTTTTTGCGATTCATCAGTTCATCGAGGGCTTCGTCTGGCTCGGGCTGGATGGAATCCTGTCACCCAAGATTGCGCATAATATGGGTGCGGCATTCATACTGTACGCGCAGGGGCTGCTTCCGTTTTTGTTGCCACTCAGCGTTCTTCTCTTCGAATCCGACGCGAAAAGCCGTAGAAACATGCTGCCGTTCCAGGCGGTTGGAAGCTTGACGTCGCTCTACATCCTTTGGGCGCTGATTGCTTATCCCCTGCAGATTTCCGTCAAAGCCAACAGCATTGTGTACATCAATCAGGCTACGAACAACACGTGGGTCGCGGTTCTTTATGTGATTGCGACCTGCGGTTCACTTTTGTTTTCGAAGATCAAAGACATGGTTCTGTTCGGCATGGCGAATCTGGCAATCCTGCTGGCGGTGATGGCTCTTAAGCGATACGCATTCACGTCATTGTGGTGCGCGTACGCAGCGGTTGCGAGTGTGATCATTCTGGCTTACTTCTGGAAGAGCAGCGGCGAGAGACCTTTTCATTATGCCGGGTTGTGGTAGGAGCGCGGACCCGGGAGTGGTTGTGCCGGCGGAATTGAAGGAATGAAGGAATTGCGGAGCCTCGGGGAGAGATTCGGTGGCTGCTGCTCGGCTTCGCCTTCGCAGCACGGCCGAGGCGGCTGTCTCCACATGACCTGTGACCTGTGATGGTTCCTTCTTTGGCAAGTCTGCATTGAAAAGCTGCCATTTGGCTTTCTCCTAATATTCGCCTCGGGCTATACTCGCTTTCATGGGGCCGGAAACCGACCTGCTGACGGCGCTGCGGCGGTATTGGGGATACAGCACCTTTCGTCCGCTGCAGGAGCGGATCGTGCGGAGCCTGCTGCGGGGTCGCGATGCGTGTGTGGTGATGCCGACGGGTGGAGGAAAGTCTCTCTGCTACCAGCTGCCCGCTGTAATGTCGGGAGGGACCGCGGTAGTAATCTCTCCGCTGATTGCGCTGATGCAGGATCAGGCCGCACAGCTGGCGCAGATGGGAATTCCGGCGGCGGTGCTCAACAGCACGCTCAGCGAAGCGGAGCAGACGACGGTGATGAACCGGGCCCGGGAGGGCTCGTACAGACTGCTCTACGTTTCGCCGGAGCGAGTGGCGCGGGGCGATACGATGGGGTGGTTGCAGCATGTGCCGGTGACATTCTTTGCCATCGATGAAGCGCACTGCATCTCGGAGTGGGGACATGAGTTTCGTCCGGAATACAGGCAGTTGAATAAGTTGCGCACGAAATGTCCGGATCGTCCCATCGCCGCCTTCACGGCGAGTGCCACGCGGCATGTGCGGCATGACATTCTGGCGCAATTGCAGTTGCGCGATCCGGATAAATACATCGCCAGCTTTTACCGGCCGAATTTGCGCTATCTGGTGCGCCAGTGTGAGGGCCGGGAGCAGGCGGAACTGCTGGTGCGCGCGCTGCGGAGCTATGCCGGCAGCAACGTGATTGTTTACTCTCCGACGATCAGCCGGGTGGAGGAGACGGTGGATTTTCTGGGAGATCAGGACATCGCCGCGGTGGGATATCACGGAAAGATGGGAGCGCAAGAGCGGCGGCGCAACCAGGAGCGGTGGATGTCAGACGAGGTGCGAGTGCTGGTGGGAACGATCGCGTTTGGTCTGGGGATTAACAAAGCGGCGGTGCGGGCGGTGATCCATTTATCGCTGCCGAAATCGATCGAGCAGTATTACCAGGAGGCGGGACGTGCGGGACGCGACGGCGGGAGTGCGGATTGCGTTTTGCTATGGCAGAAAAAAGATGCGGGGCTGCTGGGATTTTTCGCGAATCAGATCACGGATGCGGCGGAGCGCGAGCGGGCTTGGGAGCGGTACAGGATCATGCGGGAGTTTGTAGAGTCGAAGCGCTGCCGGCACCGGCAGATTTGCGCACATTTTGGAGAGGATCCGAAGTGGGAGGGCTGCGAGGCTTGTGACGTCTGCGGGAAGACGGCGGAGTGGATGGCGAAGCCGGCGGCGAGTTCTGCTGGCAAGCAGCACGCGCCGCGGTTGGGCGCCGACTCGCGGGAGGTTTCTGCCGAGGATGTAGAGCTGCGCGAATACTTGCGGGAGTGGCGACGAGCAACGGCGAAGGAACAAAGTGTTCCGGCCTTCGTCGTGCTGCACGATACGACACTGGAAGAGATCTGCCGCCGGCGCCCGGCATCGATTGCCGATCTGCGGAGCATCACGGGAATCGGTGAGCGAAAGGCCGAAGTGTATGGTCGGGGGATTCTGGCTGCTCTGGGGCGCTATCGGGATGGCGACCGAGCCGTGGTTTCTCCTGCGAAGAAGACGGCGCCGGCGCTGGAGACGATGCGTTTGCTGGCCGAAGGGAAGAGCATCGAAGACATCGCGAAGATCCGGGGGCGGCAGGTGACAACGGTGGTGGGAGCGGTTGCCAGTCTGGTCGAAAAAGGAGACATCGAGTTTCAGGCTGACTGGATTGATCGAAACAAGCAAGCGGTGATTGAGGCGGCTTGTGCTCAGCTCGGGACCGAGTGGCTGAAACCGCTCAAGGATGCTTTGCCGCCTGAGGTTACTTATGACGAGATTCGGCTGGTCGTGGCGAAGGTGCGGCGGGAGACACGGGTTGGTAAGGAGGTTCCGGCGTAGTTGTGAGCCGCAAGATGTGCGTCCGTGTCCTTCGCTTGCGGACAGCCGAGGCGGCCGTCCCTACATGGTTCTTCGACTCGTCTTTCTAGTCTAGCAACCCAGGATTTGCTTCGCGGCTTGCTGGCCGGAGCGGACGCAGTCTGGGACTCCGATGCCGCGGTAGCCGTTGCCGGCGAGTGCGAGTGCGGGCAATTGCCGGCGCAGGCGTTCGATGCGATCGAGGCGTTCGAGGTGGCCGACCCCGTACTGCGCCATGGCAGACTTCCATTTGTAGACGCGGGCGAACAGAGGCTCGGCGCGGAGACCTAGGATCTGCTGCAGTTCGTTGCGAACGATGGCGATGATGGCGTCATCGGAAAGCTGCCAGATGTTTTCCGCTTTCGATCCGACGAAGAAGCAGCGCAGCAGGGCGCGATCGGCGGGGGCGCGATGGGGGAATTTGTTGTGCACGAAAGTGGCGGCCAGGAGTTGCTTGCCTTCGCTCCGGGGAACGAGAAATCCGAAACCGGGAGGGAGCGATTGGCGGAGAGCGCGGTCATAGGCGAGGCCTACGGTGATCGAAGAGCTGTAGCCGATGGCGGCGAGTTCGCCGGACAGCTCGGGGCTGCAGGCGGAGAGAAGCCGCGCGGCGGCAAGCGCGGGCAGAGCGAGGATGACGGCGTCGAAGTGAGCGGATTGAAATCCTGGATTGCTGGGGTCAGTCTGAACTCGGACTGTCCAGCCGATGGCTTCAGGCTGGATGGAATGGACGATGGTGTTGGCGACCAGAGAAACTGGGTGCAGGCGCGGGACCAGGGTTTCGATGAGCTGCTGCATGCCGTTCTTGAGCGAGGTGAAAAGCGGAGCAGGGGGCTTGTTGGTGGCGTGCGCAGTTTTTCTTCGAGCGCCGAGCAAGGCGCGGCCCAGGCTGCCGTGAGTGCGCTCCATCTCAGCGAAGCGGGGAAGGACGGCGCGCACGCTGAGGTTGGCGGCTTCGCCGCCATAGACACCGGAGAGGAGCGGGTCGGCGAGGCGGTCGACCATTTCCGGGCCGTAGTGGCGCTCGAGGAGAGAGGCAACGCTCTCGTCGGCATCGGCGGAGCGAGGGGGATGGAATAATTCCTGAGCCATGCGAAGTTTCGTGGTCCAGGAAAAAAGTGGGGAGAGCCCCGTGGGCAGGATCTTTGTTGGGACCAGGAACGTCAGGCCGTCGGGCATGGGGATGAGTTGTCCGCGGACGAGAATGTAAGTCTTGCGGTCGGCGTCGTTGGAGCCGATGAGTTGATCGCCGAGTCCGAGGGCGCGGCAAAGGTCGGCGGCCCAGGGCTTTTCGGTGATGAAAGAATCGGGTCCAGCTTCGACGATGCAACCGTCGATGTGGTCGGTGCGGAGGACGCCGCCGAACCGGGGCGACGATTCGAAGAGGGTGTATTCGACTGCGCCGGCGCGGCGATGCTCTTCGAGGGTGAAGGCGGCGACGAGTCCAGAGATGCCGCCACCGACGATGGCGATGCGAGTCATTCGTTTTGGCTCGAGAAATCCCTCAGCGGCTCAAGCCGCGATTCAACGGTGCGGTCTAACGGCGCGGCTTGAAGCCGCGCTCTTTTCAAAACAACGGCAAAGACTCGAGCCGTTTCAAAACAAGGGCATGGATTCGAGCCCTCTTTAAGACGAGGTCTCGGATCGAGTCCTCCGAGGCATTCCCCAAGCCGTGACTTTTCAGAGTCGAGTTCGGATCGAATCTTCTGGGGCGACTAGGCAAGTGAGTGCTCCTGCACAAGGCGGGCCAGGTTTTTTACGTTCTCGACTGGAGTTTCGGGCAAGATGCCGTGACCAAGGTTGAAGATATGGCCGGGGCGTCCGGCGGCGAGTTGAAGGATGTGTTCGGCGCGAGCCTTCAATTCTTTCCAATCCGCGAAAAGCAGGACGGGATCGAGATTGCCTTGTACGGCGCAGCGATGGTTGAGGGCGCTCCAGCCCCGGTCGAGTGGGATGCGCCAGTCGAGGCCAATGACCTCGGCTCCAGTTTCATTCATGGCGGGAAGGAGCGTGGCGCTGTCGGTGCCGAAATAAATAATCGGCGCTCCAGTTTTCTGCAGACGCTGGACGAGGCTGGTGACGTGAGGAAGAACGTAACGGCGATAGTCTTCCACCCCGAGACATCCAACCCAGCTATCGAAAATCTGAATTACATCGGCGCCGGCCCGCACCTGCGCGAATGAATATTGGCCTGTGACCTCGACCAGTTTACACATCAACGCATCCCAGTTCGCCGGGGAGTTGTACATCATTTTTTTGGTGTGAAGGTAGTGGCGGGAGCCTCCACCTTCGATCATGTAGCTGGCCAGAGTGAAGGGCGCTCCGCAAAAGCCGATGACCGGGAGACGGTTGGCGAAGTGCGTGGCGACAAGCCTCACCGCTTCCGAGACATAGCCTAGTTCGGCGGCGCGGTCGGTGCGAAGTTGGGCGACGTGGTCGGCGGTACGAATGGGCTTCTCGATGACGGGGCCTTCTCCGGCGGAAAAATGAAAGGGCAGGCCCATGACTTCGAGGGGAAGCAAGAGGTCGGCAAAGATGATGGCGGCGTCGACGCCGAGAAATTCGGCGGCGGTTATAGTGACTTCAGCGGCGATCTCGGGCTTCTTGCAGATTTCGAGCAAAGAATATTGCTTGCGGACGGCGCGGTATTCGGGCATGTAACGTCCTGCCTGGCGCATGAACCAGACCGGAGTGCGGTCGACAGATTGCGATTTGCAGGCACGAACGAAGAGAGAATTAGGCGCCGACATGATTCGATTGGATGGAGCGATTACTGTAGCATTTTTGCAGGTGAGTGCGCGCTTTGCGAGAGTAAGGCGGGTAAGGCGCGCGAGACTGGATGGAGCGAATGTGGGGAGAAGGAGGAGTTGCCGGGATTGTCGCGATGTTTTTCGCGGCGATCATAAAGCGGATGTCTTCGGCGGAAGCCGGCATTCAGGGTATGGGCGTCGGGAGCTCGAGCTCTCGATTCGGAATCCGCACCGCGGTTTTGCGATCGGCCCTTTGGGGCTTGTTCCCGTCCTACGTTTTACCCGCGGCTTACGCCGTGGGTTGCATGCTTGCGCCGCTTCGCGGCTGGCCGGCAGTGGCCGCCTTTTCGCAGCAGAGCGCGAAAGCCGTGCCCGTGCCCACTTTTTATAAGGACGTGTTACCGATTCTGCAGAAGAGTTGTCAGAGTTGTCACCGAATTGGGCAAGCCGCGCCAATGCCGTTGCTGACTTACGAGCAGACGCGGCCCTGGGCGGGAAAGATAGCGGCGGTGGTGGAGATGAAGATGATGCCACCGTGGTTTGCCGATCCCCGGTATGGAAAGTTTGCGAATGATCCATCCCTGACGGAAGAGCAGATTGCGACGATCGCAGCCTGGGCGAAGGCCGGAGCGCCGGCTGGAAAGATGCAGGACGCTCCCGGGCCGCGACAGTGGAGCGAAGGGTGGATTATTCCGCAGCCGGACGTGGTGGTGAAGATGGCGAAGCCGGTGCAGATACCAGCGCGCGGCGAGGTGGAATATACGTACGAGATTGTGGCCACGCATTTTTCGGAGGACGAGTGGGTGCAGATGGTGGAAGTGCGGCCCGCGAGCCCGGCGCATGTGCACCATGGGGTGGTGTATATCCGGCCTCCGGATTCGCCGTGGCTGCGGCATGCGCCGGTGGGCGAGCCGTTTACGGCGTCAATGTTGAGCGATCCTGACGAACGGCGACAGGCGCACGAAACCACCAGCGATCTGCTGCTGGTGTACGCGCCGGGGAGCGCGCCGGACCGGTGGGCCGAGGGGATGGCGAAGTTCGTTCCGGCGGGATCGGATCTGGTGTTTCAGATGCACTACACGACGAACGGCGAGGCGGCAAGCGATGAGACGAGCGTAGGGCTGGTGTTTGCGAAGAGCCCGCCGAAGCAACGGGTGATAACGCTGCAATTGAATAATCATGCGCTGCTGATTCCGCCAGGAGCGGACGATTTTCGCGTGGAGGTGCAGGGGACGCTTCCGAATGATGCAACCCTGTTGAGTTTATTTCCGCATATGCATTTGCGGGGAAAGCGGTTTGAATACGACATTGTGCACGAAGACGGAAGTGCGGAGACTCTGCTCCGAGTGAACTACCATTTTCACTGGCAGTTGAGCTACAAGCTGGCGGAGCCGCGTGAATTAAAGGCTGGGACAAAACTGCGGGCGGTGGCGTGGTATGACAATTCAAAGAACAACCCGCATAATCCTGATCCGGAGAAGATGGTCACCTGGGGCGACCAGACATCGCAGGAAATGATGGTTGGATTTTTCGACGTGGCAGTGCCGGCGGGAGTGGACAAGTGGAAGTATTTTGTCCGGCATGGCGGCGACCGCAACCCGCAGTGACCGGCGATCACTGGTGATAATACAGATCTTCGATGGCCTTCTTTACCTTTGCCGAAACCGTTTCCATGTCTCGCATCGTGAGCCTCGTGGTTGAGATCGGTTCGCCCACGCGCATCTCCAGGGGACGGCACTTGATGTGGTAGGTATCCATCGGCAGCAGTTCGTAGGTCCCTACCAGGGCCACTGGAACGATATCAACCTGAGCTTTGATCGCCAGGAAAAAAGCGCCGGGCAGAAACGGTTTGATTTCGCCATCGGGCGTGCGACCGCCTTCAGGATAAATGACCAGGGGCATTCCACCTTTCAAACTCTTCACCGCGGAACGGATTGCTGCAATCGAGTTGGTCGGCTTCTGCTGGTCGATGCAGACTTGACCGGAACGCTTGAGTTGCCAGCCGACAATCGGATACGACAGTAATTCCTTCTTGAAAACGATGCGGAATTGAAACGGCAGATATACGTACAGAACCGGAATATCCATCGCTGAGGCGTGATTTACCGCGTAAACATGCGGCTTTGAGGTATCAATTTTGTCGAGGCCGGTAACTGTTACAGGCGACAAGATGGTTTTCATGATGAGCCAGGACCAGGCCCGCGAAAACCAGTGCAGCCGGCGCCCAGTGCGATCGAACAGTCCGCCGGGAAGCGCCACGAGCCCGAGGATGACCGTATAGAACCAGATTAAGGGATCAAGGAGGAGATACGATCGCAGCCGGCTCAACCACCCGTAGGTCACACCCGGAATTTCGTGCGGATTTCGGCGAGGCGCAACCACCGCCGCGCTCTCGCCGTTTTCTACTCCCACCGATGAATTCACTTCCTGCACGTTTCTATTCTAGGGGAAAACGCTCGCGGGCACTCATCGGACCTCATCGAGCATCGTCGCCGAAACATCTTTGTCGAACATGATCAGCCGCGCGCCCCGATCTTCAGCATCACTTCGCCCACCAGATAAATCGAGCCTGTAATCACGACCACCGCGCCGGACTGAGCCCGGGAGCGGGCGCGCTCCAAGGCCTGCCGCACGTCCTCGACGGCCTCGACCTCGATGCCGGTGCGCGCGGCTGCGCGTTGAATCTCTTCGGGGGATGCGGCGCGCGGATTTTCTGGTCGAGTCGCGATCACCCGCTCCGCCAGAGGAAAAAGAATCTCCGTCATCTCCGAGATCGCCTTATCGCGCATCGCACCGAAAACAAAAATCAGCGGTCGGTCGGTGTAATGCTCGGAGAGGGCGGAACGCAGCGCCCAGGCGCCCGCGGGATTGTGCGCGACGTCGATCACAATTTCAGGCCAACCGGAGTGGGCCGCGATCCGCTGAAAGCGCCCCGGCCACCGGGTTTCACGAATGCCGCTTTCGATGCTGGTGGCAGCAATGCCAGGGAATCCCTGTTGACTCAACTCAACTGCGGCGGCAATCGCCAGCGCCACGTTGCGTAACTGGTGGCGGCCTACCAAAGGAGTCTCCACCAGAATCTGCTTTCCCAGAACTTCCAGCGGGTAACGTGCCAGGAATCCGGGCTGGTCTTGCCCGGTACTCGGGACAAGGTAGTCGGCGCTGCGCGGGGAAAGCGGGGGCACATAGGGAACCGCATTCACGGCTTGCGCTGCAAGCTCCAGAATCGTGTTGCCGATGACATCGTTGGCCTCGGGTTGCTGGGGCAACGTGACAACCGTGCCGTGCGGACGGATAATCCCCACTTTTTCCCGCGCAATCTCGCCTACTGTTTCGCCGAGAAACATTTGATGATCGAGCGATATATCTGTAATCACGCTGACCCGCGGGTCAACCACGTTTGTCGCATCCAGCCGGCCGCCCATGCCCACTTCGAGCACCGCCAGCTCCACCGGTTCGCGCGCGAAATGTTCGAAGGCAATGGCAGTCATCATTTCGAAAAAACTGGGATGCCAGGGCAATGTCTGCTGGCTGACCAAGATGTCTGCAATCGCGCTTACTTGGTTTTGCAGAGAGGCAAAATTGTCGTCACTGATCGGATGCCCGCTGACCTGAATACGCTCGTTGAGCCTCACCAGGTGCGGCGAGGTGTACAGACCGGTTTTCAAACCAGAAGCGCGCAAGATGGAAGCAAGCGTGGCCGCGGTCGATCCCTTGCCGTTGGTGCCGGCGATCAGCACGCTGGGAAAGCGGCGCTCGGGATGATTCATCGCTTCTAACAGGACCCGCATATGCGCCAGATCGAATTTGTGCGAAGGCGTATGCGCCAACTCATGGCCGAGGGCAAACATGCGGGCCACGGCGGTTTCGTAGGAAGTGGGCAACGTTTCTCAGCTCTTAGCGATTGGCGCTTAGTCGTTAGCTTCTTCGTCGAGCAACATAAAGCCGCCTCACAGACTACCAAAATACCTGAAGGATTCACTGAGGGGACGAGGATGAGACGGTGCGTCAACCGCCGGCAACTTGGCTGGAGGCCAGAAGCTGATGGCTAACCGCTTCCGACCATGAAGTCGAGAGCGCGCGCAATATAGGGCCTGAGTTCCTTGCGCGACACGACGGCGTCGAGCATGCCGTGTTCCAGGAGAAACTCGCTGCGCTGAAACCCCGCGGGCAATTTCTGGCGGATTGTCTGTTCGATCACTCGCGGGCCGGCGAAACCGATCAGCGCGCCCGGCTCGGCAATATTCAAATCGCCCAGCATGGCAAACGAAGCGGTGACGCCGCCGGTGGTCGGGTCCGTGAGGACAGAAATGTATGGCACCTTGGCCTTATCCAGCCGCGCCAGCGCCGCGGAAATTTTTGCCAGCTGCATCAGGCTGACTACACCCTCCATCATCCGCGCCCCGCCCGAAGCGGAGACGATGATCAGCGGGGTGTGCGAATCCAGCGAGCGCTCGACGGCCCGGGTGATCATTTCGCCCACCACCGCGCCCATGCTGCCGCCGATGAATGCGTACTCCATCGCGCTAACAACCACCGCCCGCCCCAGCAGCCTGCCTTGCGCATTGATGACCGCATCTTTCAACCCCGTGTCGTGCTGAGCCTGCCGGAGGCGGGACGAATACGGCTTCAAGTCGACAAACTTGAGCGGATCGGTCGACGACAGATTGCCGTCGAAGGTCTGATAGTTACCTTCATCGAGGAGCATGGCCAGCCGAATCCGCGCCTCGATGCGAAAGTGCTTTTGGCACTTGGGGCAGACGTTCAGATTTTCTTCGAGATCCTTCTTCCAGATGATCTGGCGGCAGCCCTCGCACTTCACCCACAACCCTTCGGTGCGCACCGTCTTCTTGCCCGAAGTGTCTACTTCGCCGGTTTCACGCTTGAACCAAGCCATAAAGAATGTGGTAATCGGGTCGTTTAAAATTGGGTACCTGAATAATCAGTCCGCACGCGGCAATTGCAAGCTTGCAAGATTTCCCAAATTACCCAATTGCTTAATCAGTATTCGATTCCTCTTTGCGCCATCACGCCCTTCTCGTAGGCGTGCTTCACCTGGCGCATTTCCGTTACGGTGTCGGCGGCCTCGACAATTGTGGGGTGCGCGCTCCTCCCCGTCAAGATGACGTGCACCATTTCAGGTTTCCTCTTCAGGCTCTCCACGACCTTCGCCGGATCGAGCATTCCATAACTAATCGCGTAGTTGATCTCGTCGAGCACGACCAGGTCCCATTCGCCGGAATGGATCGCCTTTTCGCCCTCGGCCCAAGCGTCTTCCACCATCTTTACATCCTCGGGATCGGGCTTTTCCGCGCCGACCTTCACAAATCCGCGTCCCATCTGCTTCATAACGAACTTGTCGCCGAAGGCCTGCACCGCGTCGAGTTCGCCGTAGTGCCAGGAGCCTTTCAGGAACTGCAGCATCAGCACGCGCATGCCTTGGCCGACGGCGCGCAGAGCGGTTCCCATCGCCGCAGTGGTCTTGCCTTTTCCGGGACCGGTGTTCACGATAATCAGCCCTCGACGTACGTCATTCATAGGTACCGGGCACCAGCTATAGATCTAGATTTGAGGAGAAATGATTCTACTAGAATGTCTTGCCGCGAATCGGCCGGCCGGTCAGGATGTTTCTTCGAAATGCTGAACTTTTTCCGGAACGGATGCATCCAACCTCGCGTACCCGATGCAAGCAGGATCTCTGTCCCTGGCAGACTGCGGAGGTCTCTCGTCGTGATCAACAATTGTTTTTTGTTATTGTTTTCGATGTTTGCGGTTTTGCCTGCATTTTCCGCCCAGCACATCGCCCTTCACCCCCGATCCGGCTTCGACCCCGTTGAGCAGGAGACGATCCGCCAGATCGTCGATATGGAGCGCCAGGCCAAGGAAGCCAGCTTGCGGCGCGACGCTGAATTCTCGCTGCGGACCCTTGCCGAGGACTACGTCGCCATCACCCCGCTCGGTCAGGTGACCACAAAAAAGGAAACGATCTCCGCCCGTCGCAGCGGGCAGTTGCGCTATGAGGCCATGAATATCACGGATATGGTGGTGCGTGTGTATGGCGATACCGCGGTGGTCACCGCGCGCGCCGATGTCAAAGGCCACCAACTCGGCGAAGACTTCAGCGGCCCTTATCGTTACACACGCGTCTGGGTGCGCCGAAACGGCCAATGGCAAACCGTAAGTTACCAGGCCACGGTGACGCAGTAGGCGGGATGGATTCCATACCGGCCGGCGTTCATGCCCCGGTTACAATGGACTCCGTCTTCAGGAGAGGAGAGCCTCCATTGCAAACGGATGGAAGTCGAATGCATCGTCTAGGTTCACGTCACATTCCTCTGGCGATTCTGGTCTTGCTCTGCGTTGCGGAACCTGCGATTTGCCAAGCGCAAGATTCCAAACTTGCTCCTCCCAAGCACGCCCAGATCGAAGCGGCGATCCTCAGGTTCATGGCGTCCACTCACGTCCCGGGCCTCTCGGTTGCTGTCGTTGAAAATGGCGAGTTTGAGTGGGCGCAGGGATTTGGCTTCGCTGACCTCGAGAACAACGTTCCCGCGAGCGAGCAGACACTTTTTCGCCTCGCTTCGGTTTCCAAGCCTCTCACCGCGGTCGCTGCTATGCAACTATGGGAACGAGGGCGGCTTGATCTCGACGCTCCGGTACAAAAATACTGTCCCGCATTTCCTGAAAAACCCTGGGCGATCTCGACGCGCCAGGTGCTCGGTCATCTGGCGGGAATTCGCCACTATAAATCGGCGGCGCAGGATGATCGCGAAGTCGGCAACACGAAACATTCAGATGATCCCATTGAGGCCGGGCTGAATTTCTTTAAGGATGATCCTCTTTTGGCTCAGCCTGGAACGTCATTTCATTACTCGACCCACGGATACACTTTGGTGGGCTGCGTCATCGAGGGAGCTTCGGGAGGAAAATATGTCGACCTCATGCGCCAGAACGTTCTCAGTCCGGCGGGGATGGAGCAGACGCAAGTTGATGACCGCTTCGCAATCATCCCTTACCGCACACGTTTTTATGACAAAACGGAGTCGGGGGCGGTTCGCAATGCGGATTTTTTGGATTCCAGCTACAAGATTCCCGGTGGCGGCTGGCTCTCGTCCGCTGAAGACATGGCGAGATTTGAAGTTGCCATCTTGAATGACAGGCTAATCCGTCGCGGCACCCGCGATTTGATGTGGAACCCTTTGAAACCTACCGACGGTTCTAAAGATGACTATGCGCTAGGCTGGGGCTGGCGCGAGGGGAAGGATCAGGATGTCGCCGCCGTGGGTCACAGCGGCGGCCAACAAGGCACCAGCACAGCGTTGTTGATTGCGCCCGAGAAGCGTGCCGGAGTTGTAGTGCTGGGTAACATGGAAGGTCAGCCGGTAGGCGATCTGGCAAGAGAAATTCTGAACATTTTGGTTGCGGCTCCGGCGGCCAAACCATGAAGCAGGATGGGAGGATTATCCCAGCTTCGCCGTCCCTTTCATGCCTGCAGTTTGGGGAGAAGAGGAAGAAGGAGGCTCGGCGGGATCGTCCTCGTTGCGCAACAGCGGCAACGCCGTCCGCAGGGCTTCGATTTGCCGCTTTACTTTCAGTAATTCTTGCTCTTTGGCCCGTAATAGTTCCATCACGTTCTTCATAGCTCTATTCTCCCATGCTTCTGCTCGCGATCTTCTGCCCGCGATGGTCCAACCGCTGGAGTTTCTGATTCAAACACTGTAGGCCGCCCCATGAACCAATAACAACTCACGAAGGTGCATAGTGCGCGGCGCGTCTTTTTCGCGTCGGGCTGGCTCAGGCGCCGAGCATACTCCAATGTCCCAATCAATGTCCCAAGTGATAGGGATGACCCTTCAGGATCGTGAACCCGCGATAGATCTGCTCCAGCAAAACTACGCGCGCCAGTTCGTGGGCGATCGTGATTCTACCCAGCGAAATCGCGTGCTGGGCGGCGCCGCGAGCCGCTTCAGTGAATCCATCGGAGGGTCCGACTGCGAACACCAGGGGCAGAGGATTGCGATCCTGATAGTCGCCGAGAAAACGCGCCCAGTCTTCTGAGGAGAGCAGCTTACCTCGGGAATCCAGAAGCACCAGGGTCGACTTGTTGCTGGATGTCTTTCCTCTCCGGCCTCGCGTTGCCCGGCCGGAGGTTTGCAGAACAGCGGCTTCATCCCGCTGTTCCAGACCTTCCACTTGCGCATAGCGCGAGATTTTTTTCAGATATTCGTCGGTCAGCGACTGAATCGCCGGCTCTTTCGTTTTGCCAACCCACGCAATCTTGATCTTCACGTCGCTCCGAAAGCGCCAGCCGACGGGCGGCCATAGGCACAGAACAGAAGGGAGTAAGACTCGCTCGCCAAGTCCGACCGCTGCCAGTGCGAAACCTAGGCTCTCTTGCGGCTAGAAGTGGCCCCGGAGCTAGGCGCAGGCGAGGCTTTTGTCTTCATCCTAATTCTTGTCTTTGGCGCCTTTGTCTTTGACTCAGCTGCCGCCTTCGATCGCGTCTTGGGTTTCAACTCGGAGGGTTCAAGCCGTTTCGCGGTCTTCCACAGTCGCTCCAGATCGTAGAACTTGCGGGCCTTTTCGGAGAAGACATGCACCACGAAATCCACGTAATCGACCAGTATCCACTCGCCCTGCTTGTAACCTTCGACGTGCGCCGGCGGCACGCCCGCCGTCTTCAAGCGCAGTTCCACTTCGTCCGCAATGGCCTGCACCTGGCGCGGATTGGTGCCGCTGCACAGCACGAAGTAGTCGGTGAACGCTCCCGAACCCTTTTCCATTTCCAGGATGGAGAGTTCTTCCGCTTTTTTGTCGAGGCAGGCCTGAATGGCGGCGGCCACTTGTAACTTCAGATCGCTTTTTTTCATGCAGAGAGTCGGCGCGGTCCCAATCATTGTAAATGGAAGCTGGTTCACGAACGAGGTCATTCCTGTGGAAAGTCCGTCCTCGCAGGGTGAGACTTGTAGAGTCCCACTTTCTTGATATAGTCGGCGACGGCCGAGTCCAAGAAGCGGGCGAGCGGTTTGCCCGAGGCCGCGGCCTGCCGAATCGCGGTCGAGGAGATGGGCTGATAGACCTCATCGAGCAAGTGGATGGTCGCTCCACTCAGCACCAGATCGCCAGAGGCGGCTTGCTTGGTGAACGGGCGCGTCACCTCCTGCCGCGGACGGAGGCTTTCTGGCAGTGCGTTGGCGATATCGGCGAGAGAATACCCGGGCCTGCTTGCAACCGCGAATTCACACTCGCGAAATAGAGCCTCGGCCTGATGCCACTTCGCGATCTCGGCGAAGGCATCGACGCCAATGAGCAGGAAGAGCCGGTCAGCTTTTTTGAAGGAGCGCTTCAGGCGCTTCACCGTATCGATGGTGTAGTTGGGCTTGGCCAACGGCTCCTTGGCTTTGCCTTTCACTTTTATCTTGTCGGGCGTTTTCTCCCGACTCATACCACCCGGCTCATTCTCTTCGGGCGCCTCGAGCAGAGAAGGCAGAAAATCCTTTTCCGGCGCGGTGGCCAGCGCGAGCATGGCGTAGCGATGGGCGAAGGCGGAAAGCGGCTGGCTCTGCTTGTGCGGCGGGACGTTCGCCGGCACGAAGAGAATGCGGGAAAGCTTGTAATGCTCGCGCGCGGCTCGCGCCAGCGCCATGTGTCCGCGATGAATGGGGTCGAAGGTGCCGCCAAAAAAGCCGATATTCATGCGCCGTTAGTTTCTTCGTTTCCAGCCCTGATTGGCAAGAGCAACGTTATGGGCATGACCGGATCGCATCTTGAACCGGCAAAAGCGAGGGCAAGAGCACAAACCGATTGCCCGGTAGTCCATCGTCTGTTTGGCCCCGAGCCAACGGCTAATCAACACTGTTCCCCGAGAATCTGGAATGAACTGCAGTAATCTCGCGGGTTCTACCACCTGCAACTAATATGGGTCACATGCGAGTATCCCTCCCCCTACTTCGCATCCAGCCGGCCCGTGCGCCCATTCTGCGCTACGGCGTGGCGGTGCTGAGCACGACCCTCGCGCTGATCCCTGCGCTGCTGCTTCCCAACCTTACGGAGAGCCGACTGGCGGTGTTCGCCGTCGCGGTGATGGTGAGCGCGTGGTATGGCGGCTGGAAGCCAGGCCTGGTGGCCACCTCGTTCGCGCTCACCGTCAGCGCTTACTTCTCGTTCACTGGAGAACATACGCCGGCGCAATACCGCTCGACGATGATCCGGCTGTCGCTCTTCGTGGTGTTGGCGGTTCTGATCTGCTGGTTCAACGCCGCGTTGCGCGCCAGCCAGGAGGGATTGCGCCGCTCCGAAATGAATTTCAGGTCGCTGGTGACCAATGCTCCCTACGGAATCTGCCGCTGTGATTCGGCTGGAAAACTGCTGGATGCGAATCCGGCGCTGCTCGCCATGCTGGGATATCTCTCGACCGAGGAACTGGCGGGCCAGCACCTCGGAGCACTCTACAAAGATACTCAACAATGGTTCGAATTGGCGGATCATCTGCGCGCTGCGGCTCCCTTCACCGGACTTATCGCCGAGTGGAAGCGCAAAGACGACAGTGGAACTGTAGTGCGGGTTTCCGGGCGTGCAGTCTCCGCCGGCGACAAAGGGAAAACTTTCGAGCTGTTTGCCGAGGACGTGACCGAGCGCCGCGCTTTGGAGCAGCAACTGCGTCAATCACAGAAAATGGAGGCCGTGGGCAGACTTGCGGGGGGCATTGCGCACGATTTCAACAATCTGCTGATGGTGATTTCGGGGTATTCGGAATTTCTGCTCGATCGACTCGGCCCCGATCCGGCGCTGCGCGGTCCGGCGCAAGAAATTGCCAGCGCGGCGGATCGCGCCTCGTCTCTGACGAGGCAACTGCTGGCTTTCAGCCGCAAGCAGATGCTGGCGCCAAGAATTCTCGACCTGAACGGCGTGGTTACCGAAAATCTGAAGATGCTGACCCGCGTCATCGGTGAGGATATTGACCTGGTCATGGTTCCGGCAGCGGGCCTCGGCGCGGTGCGTGCCGATGCTGGTCAGATCGAACAGGTCATCATGAACCTCGCCGTGAATGCACGCGATGCGATGCCATCCGGTGGAAAGCTCACCCTCGAGACCTCCAACGTTTCGCTCGATGAGGACTATGCGCGGTTTCGCGCGCCGCTCCAGCCCGGCGACTATGTGATGCTCGCCATCAGCGACACGGGCGCGGGCATGGATGCGGAAACCCAGTCACACATCTTCGAGCCTTTCTTCACCACCAAAGGACCCAAGGGAACCGGGCTGGGGTTATCTACGGTCTACGGCATCATCAAACAGAGCGGCGGCTATATCTGGGTGTACAGCGAGATTGGGCGTGGAACAACGTTCAAAATTTATTTGCCTCGGGTTCCGGAAGCAACCGACAGTGCCACGCAGGTTGCCACAGCCGAGACGCAGGCCGCCGAGCCGGGAACCGAGACCATCCTGCTGGTAGAGGACGAGGCGAATCTGCGTTACCTCGCGCGGCAGTTCCTCGAGAAGCAGGGGTATCGCGTGATCGAAGCCGCCGATGGCGCCGTCGCCATGCAGGTCGCAGTGGCGCATGAGGGAGTGATTCACCTGTTGCTGACTGACGTGATCATGCCCGGTATGAACGGCCGTGAGGTGGCGCAGCGCATTTCCGAACTTCGCCCCAATACGAAAGTGCTTTACATGTCCGGTTATACGGAAAACGTGATCGGACACAATGGCACGCTGGATGCAGGGGTGCGTCTGCTCCAGAAACCGTTTACGCTTCGCGATCTAAAAAGTAAGGTTCGCGAAATTCTCGACTCGACCCCAATTCCCCGCGAGGTTGCCATGCCAGCTCAAACCGCTCACGCTTCGGCGGCGCAGGGACGATATCAATCGTCTCTGGCGCGCGCGCAACGCTTTCAACTTCACCTGCCCTTGAAATATCGACGCCTCGACGAGGAAAAGTGGCATCGGGGCGAAACCAAAAATATCAGCCGCTCCGGTCTGCTGTTTCAGTCCGAGGATGTGCTGCAGCCGAACGTGATACTGGAAATCAATCTGGTGCTCCCGGCGGAGATTGCCGGGCTTTCTCCGACAGAAGTGGTTTGCCGGGGAGAAGTCGTGCGGACGGTGCAGCCTGCGCAGGGCGAAATGCCACCCGCGCTGGCAGCCAGAATCCTGCAATATCACTTTCAACACGGATCGCAGTTGCCCCGGGCTTAAGGTTACGCCCGCGGTAGCGCCGGTGCCCGCGTTTTGCCGGCGCTACTTGGGTTGGCCATCCGCGGCTTCGGCCTGGTGCAGCGCCTGTTCTCGCAGAGCCTCGACTTCTTTGGCGATGGCGTACTTCAATTCCTCGATGCCTTTGCCGGTGACGGCTGAGATCTCGTAGAGCTTCAATTTGTGTTTCTTGCAATAACGTTTCAGTGCGGAGACTTTGTCTTGGTTGGCTATATCGATCTTCGAAGCCACCATGATCATGGGTTTTTCATCCAGCTGAGCGCCGAAGCTGGCCAGCTCGACCAGAATCACTTCCACATCTTTCACGATGTCGGGACGTCCGCTCGCATCCGACGCATCGGCCAGGTGAACCAGCAGCCGCGTGCGTTCGATATGCCGCAGGAATTGCGTGCCTAAACCCGAGCCGGTATGAGCGCCTTCGATCAGGCCCGGAATGTCGGCGACGACGAAACTGACTTCGTCCCGGGGATCGCCCACCTCAACCACTCCCAGATTCGGCTCCAGCGTAGTAAAAGGATAGTCGGCAATTTTCGGCCGCGCCGCCGAGATGCGGGAAATCAGAGTAGATTTGCCAACGTTGGGATAGCCCACCAGTCCCACGTCTGCAAGCAACTTCAGCTCCAGCCGGTAGGTATGTTCTTCACCGGGGCGTCCGGGCTCGTGCTCGCGGGGAGCCTGATGCACGGAAGTCGCGAAGCGCGCGTTGCCCCGTCCGCCCCGTCCGCCACGGGCAATCACCATGCGCTGATCCGGTGCCGAAAAGTCGAACACCTTCTCTCCCGTCTCCTCGTCGTACACAATCGTTCCGACTGGAACCTTCAGAAGCACGTCCACGCCTTCGCGGCCGGTTTTGTTCGAGCCTTCGCCGTGGCGTCCACGCTCCGCTTTGTATTCGGGATTGAAACGGAAGTGGACCAGGGTGTTGTGGCGTTCGCTGGATTCCATGATCACGTCGCCGCCCTTCCCCCCATCCCCGCCCGAAGGTCCGCCTCGCGGAACATATTTTTCGCGACGAAAGGCCATGCAGCCATTGCCTCCGTCGCCCGCCTTGACACGAATCTTAGCCTCGTCGATGAACATGGGTCCTTGCAAAAACAAAAGCCTCGTCCCGAAGGCGAGGCTCGGCCGCGCTCAACCGCTCGCGACGACCGTTAGGAACGCAATACGGTTTGGCGAACGGACTCGATCTACTCCGCGAGTTCCATCGGTTCGACCATCACGAACTTGCCCATCGAGCCCTTATTCAGGAACTTGATGCGCCCCGTGATCTTGGCAAAGAGCGTGTCATCTTTGCCGCGACCAACATTCAGCCCCGGTTTCACACGAGTGCCGCGTTGCCGCACGATGATCGTCCCGCCGGGCACGATCTGCCCGCCGAATGCCTTGAAGCCCAGCCGCTGCGCGTTCGAATCGCGGCCGTTTCGTGAAGTACCTTGTCCTTTTTTATGTGCCATGAATCAGCTCTCAATCCTGAAGTAGCACCGGCGATGCGGCCGGCATGGTCGCTTCGCAGACTATTTCTTCTTTTTTGGCGCAGCTTTCTTAGCAACAGCTTTCTTAGGCGCCGCCTTCTTCTTGGCGTGACTCCTGGTCGCCACCTTCGCTTCCGGCTCTGCAGATTCGTGCTCCTCTGCGACGGCAACCTTCTTGGGCCTAGGCTGTTTCTTCACCAACTCCGGAGCTTTGAAGCTCTGCCCATCAAACGCAATCTCGGTGATGCGCACTGCCGAAAATGCCTGCCGGTGCCCGCGCAGCTTCTTGTACTGCTTTTTCCGTTTGTAGTGGAAAACCAGAATCTTCGCGCCGCGGCCCTCTTCTACCAGTTGGCCAACAACTCGCGCTTCTCCCTGCGGCTTGCCGATCTGTCCTTCTCCGCCCGAGACGGCCAATACTTCGGGGAACTCCACCAGGCCATCGGTACCGGTGGCCATCTTTTCTACTCGAATCACGTCCCCGGGAGCCACCCGGTATTGCTTGCCGCCGGCGCGGATCACCGCGTACATACGTCTGCCTCCGTCAAAGTGTCGTGAAAGTCAGCCCGCAAACCCTGGCCCGCGCGCACACCGGCGCAACCTGGAGCCCGCTGAATTTCCTCTGCTTGCTGTGTTTTCCGCCGCGGCGTTGCAGCCGGGGCCGAGCCTCCCAGAACGGGTCGGCGAGTACAGGCAAACTCAACCATTCTAGCGCGCGCTGTGGAAATCGGTCAATGCTCGCTTTTGCAGATTCCCGGTTCCTATGCGAGAATTCCGTCGAATCTTCGCACCGCTCGGGGAGGAACCAAAGAATGAAGCGCTTTTTCACTGTTCTGCTGTGCCAGCTTCTTATCGCTTCGCTCAGCGTCGCGCAGCCGCCCAAGCCGGCCGCGAAGAAATCCGCCGCCCCACCGGCTCCGGATAAGGCCCATCTGCAGAAGATCTGGGATGGGTGGGCGACCCTCGATCCCGCCAATGTTGCGAAGTTTTATGCCCCCGGGCCGCACACGTTTTTCGACATCGCCCCGTTGAAATATGGGAGCTGGGAGGAATACGACAAGGGCGTAAAGGGCGTGCTGGCTGGTTACAAGAGCGCGACCTTCGCGGTGAACGATGACGCCGCCATCCACTCTCAGGGAGATTTGGTCTGGGCCACTGCGACGATCA
>Ga0302325_10004250_pt1 | contig 33209 bp, 31 predicted proteins | sample Palsa_T0_2_FD_201948 | JGI IMG/M metagenome (GOLD analysis project Ga0302325, IMG submission 201948) | Peat permafrost microbial communities from Stordalen Mire near Abisko, Sweden - Palsa_T0_2 | ecosystem: Environmental > Terrestrial > Soil > Palsa > Peat permafrost | place: Sweden: Abisko... | reverse complement strand
CGACTTCAAAGGGCACGACGAAGGTGGTGAACACCGAGTTGGCCACGTCAGCCGTGCGCTGGACGTTGCTGGCGTTGACGTGAACCCGACCGAACTGCTTGGCGAGCACCGACGCGAGGACGCCGAACATGAGGAGGGCGACGACGAGGCCCGCCCACCGCTGATCATTGTCGAGGCCGGCGTCGTGGCCGATCGGTGCCCGCGTGAGCATGATGCCGAAGAGAAACAACACGATGATCGCCCCGATGTAGACGAGCACCTGGACGACGGCGATGAACTCGGCCGCCAGCAGGATGAATATGGCGGCCACGCCCGACAGGACGAGCACCAGCCAGAGCGCGGCGTGCACCACGTTTTTGGTCGTGACGACGCGCACGGCCCCCACGACCATGGCGAGAGCGACGAAACCGAACGCGATGTTCTCCGCGATCACTTACTTCTTCTTCCCCTTCGGTGCGTCGGCGCCGGCTTCGAGACCAGGCTGCTCGGGGACCGTCTGCTCCCATTGGCCGAGGCGGGTCTTGTCGTGGAGAAGGTCGGCAATGGACGGCTCGGAGTACTCGAACTCGGGGCTCCAGTGGAGGGCGTCAAACGGACACACCTCGACGCAGATCCCGCAGTACATGCACAGGCCGTAGTCGATGTCGAAGCGGTCGAGCTTCGACACCGTCCGAGGCTTGCCCCCCTCTCGGCGTGGTGGCTCTTTGTCCTTGTGGCCCTCGATGTAGATGCACCAGTCGGGACACTGGCGGGCACACAGCATGCAGACGGTGCAGTTGTCCTCGACGAGCGAGATGACACCGCGCGCTCGGGGGGCGACGGTCTCTTTGACACGCGGGTACTGGACGGTCACCGCCGGCTTCAACATGGTCATGAAGGTGGCCTTCAGACCTTTGGCCAGGCCGAGCGGGATGTTGACGGCCCGCTCGACGTTCTCAGGAAGCTCAGGCACGGACGGCCACCTTTGCGATACCGGTGATGAGGATGTCGGCCAGCGAGAGCGGGATCAGGAACTTCCAGGCGAAGGCCTGGAGCTGGTCCTCCCGAAAGCGCGGGAAGCTGAACCGCACCCAGAAGATCAAGAAGCCGACGAGCATCACCTTGGCGAACATGACCGCGAGCCCGACGCCTTCTCGCGCCCACGCCAGCTGCCCCCAGTGGGCCCCCATACCCGGCAGCCACCAGCCGCCCAGGAAGAGGATCGCGGCAAGGGCAGCCAAACCACCGGCGGTCGCGAACTCGCCGATGAAGAAGATCAGGAAGCGAAAGCCCGTGTACTCCGTCATCCACCCGGCAACCAGCTCTGACTCGGCGACGGGCATGTCGAAGGGGGTCTGCGTCAACTCGGCCTGCGAGGAGATCACGAAGATGAGCAGCCCGGCGAACTGCGGGATGGCAAACAGGCCGACGCCACCGACCCCGAAGATCTTGAAGTGAGCTTGGCTGGCAACGATCTGTTGGAGGTTGAGCGAGCCGGCCTGCATCACCACCCCGACCACGGCGAGCACCAGCGGCAACTCGTAGGCGATGAGTTGCCCGGCGGCTCGCAGGCCGCCGATCAGGGAGTACTTGTTGGCGCTCGCCCAGCCGGCCATCAGGACAGCGATGACGGAGATCGACGAGACGGCAAGCGCGTAGAGGACACCCACGTCGAGGTTGGCCACCACACCGCGGGGCCCGATCGGGATCACGACGTAGATCAACATCGTGGACATGATCACCAGGAAGGGCGCAGCACCGAAGACCCACCGGTCGGCCTTGGCCGGGCGGGTGTCTTCCTTCTGCAAAAACTTGAGGACCTCGGCCATCAGCTGAAGGCTGCCGTGCGGGCCCGACTCCATGGGGCCGAGCCGGCTCTGGAGATGGCTGACCATCTTGAACAGGTACACCTGGACGAACGCGCCCGCCACGGCGAGGGCCAAGCTGAGGATGAGGACCACCTTCAGAACGGTCTCATTCCAATAGGCGGCGTGGATTCCGAGAAAGGTGCCAGCGACGAGCATCAGCGGTCGATGTCCCCGAGGATGAAGTAGAGGCTGGCCAGGATGGTGATGACGTCGGGGACGAGGACGCCGCGGAGCAGCCAGGGCACGATCGACACGTTGGAGAAGCTTGGTGTGCGGATCTTGCAGCGGAAGGGACCGCCGGGCGATCCGTCGCTCACGACGTAGTACCCCATCTCGCCCAACGGGTTTTCGGTGTGCATCCACACCTCGCCCTTGGGCACGCGGATGCGGGCCGGAGTTTTGGCCCGGATCGGGCCGGCGGGCAGGCCGTCGAGAAGTTGCTCGACGATCTTGGTGGACTCGCGAACCTCCTGCTGCCGCAACCAAAACCGCGCGAACGAGTCACCGTCGGGGTGAGTCCAGACCTTCCAGTCGGCGTGCTTCCAGGCAAGCGGCGAATCCTCGTCGCGGCGGATGTCGAAGTCGATGCCCGACGCCCGGGCGTTGGCGCCCGAGAGTCCGTATTCGAGAGCGATGTCGCGGGGGATGACGCCGATGCCGCGGCAGCGGTTTTCGAAGATGCGGTTGCCGACGAGGAGATCGTCGATCTCATCGCAGAAGCGTCGGATGCGACGCATGACGACTTTGGTCTCGTCGATCCAACCCTTGGGAAGATCGTCCTTCAGGCCGCCGATGCGGTCGAAGTTGGGATGGAAGCGGCCACCGGTCGCGCCTTCGATCAGGTTGAGGACGTACTCCCGGTCGCGGAAGGCGTAGAAGACCGGCGTGATGGCGCCGAGCTGCACGCCCATGTCGCCCAAAAACAGTGTGAGGTTGGCGATGCGCGCCATCTCGAAGAGGACGGTGCGGATGTACTGGGCCCGCGGGGGCGCCTCGATCCCCATGAGCTCTTCGGCGGCGAGGATGAACGGCACTTCGTTGGCGAAGCTGCCGAGCCAGTCGATCCGGTTGATGAGGGTCGTCACCTGCGCGTAGTCGCGGACCTCGCACAGCTTCTCGTACCCACGATGCATGTAGCCGGGGATGGGATCGGCCCATACGACCTGCTCGCCATCGAGCCGCACGAGGACCCGCAAGGTGCCGTGGGTGGCGGGATGTTGAGGCCCGATCGAAAGGGTCATACCCTCGGTCTCGAGCTCGAAGTTGATGCGGGCGTCGGCGGCCTGGGCGGACACGTAGGCGATCTTCTGCTGCTCGGTCACGCTCATGATTCAGCTGCCTCCTCCCCTTCATCTCCCTCTTCGCCAGGCAGCCCCTCGACGTTGACCAAACCGGGCCAGGGCTTCACCTCGCGGGCCAGCAGCGGGAAGTCCTTGCGCAGCGGGAAGCCCTCGAACTCGCCGGGCAGATAGAGATGGCGCAACCCGGGATGGCCGTCGAACTCGATGCCATACATCTCCCAGGCTTCGCGCTCATGCCAGTCCGCACCGCGGAACAGCGGCACCCAGCTCTCCGCTCTGGGCGCGCTGTCCCCGGCGTCGGTCTTCAGGGTCAGACCGACATGGCGGATGACGTCATACAGCCGGGCAAACACGCCGAAGCGGGTGTCGCCGCCGGCAACTCCGGTCGACCAGTTGCCCGGCCCGTCACCCGGATCCTCGGTGGCCTCGGCATCGGGATCCCACCGCTTCTCGGCACCGAGGTCGGGCGCCAGCTGCCAGTCGAGACCGGCGATGAAGCAGAAATAGTTGAGACCGAGCTTCTCCTGGCAGATCCGGCCGGCCTGTCGCCACGACGTCGGCGCGACGCGCACCCACGCGTCATGCGCCGAGTAATGGTGGGCGAGGAAGCCGTCGCCGAGCTCTGCCGCCAGCGCATCGACGATCTCGCCGTGGCGAGGGCTGGGCGGGCCGATCTCGGGCGCACCCGTCTCGGCCGGCGCTTCAGTGACCATCAACCCGGGTGCGTCATCCGCCGACGACAACCGGCTCACCCCTCCAACGCTTGCCCATGTCCTCCTGGCGGATCTTGGCCTGAAGGATCAAGATCGCCTCGAGGAGAGCCTCCGGGCGCGGGGGGCAGCCCGGCACGTAGACATCGACCGGGATGATCTGATCCACGCCTTTGGTCACGGAGTAGCTGTCCCAGTAGGGCCCGCCGCAGTTGGCACAACTACCCATCGAGATCACGTACTTGGGCTCGGGCATCTGCTCATAGAGCCGCTTGATCGAGGGCGCCATCTTGTCTGTGACGGTGCCGGAGATGCAGACGAAGTCGGCTTGGCGGGCGCTGGCGGGCAGGGGAATCACGCCGAAGCGCATGATGTCGTAGCGGGGCGAACCCATCGCCGCGCCCATCTCGATGGCACAGCAGGCCAACCCCCACTGGTACATCCACAACGAGCTCGCTCGACCCCAGTTGAGAAGCTTGGTGAGCGGCTTGGGCAGCTTGTCGGACTCTACGAGCCCCATGTGACCCCCACGGTCATACCCACCGCAGGACGCCCTTGCGCCAGGCGTAGGCGAGCCCCAAGGCCAGGATGGCAACGAACACGATCATCTCGATGAGGCCGAAGACGCCCAGAGCGTCCACCCTCACGGCCCACGGGAAGATGAAGACGGCTTCCACGTCAAACATCACAAACAGAAGTGCGAAGACGTAGTAGCGGATCTGGCTCTGCGACCAGCCTTCCCCGAAGGGCTCGACCCCACTTTCGTAGGCGATCAGCTTCTCTCGGGTGGGGTGGTGCGGCTGCAGCAGCTTGCTGACCGCCAAAATCCCTCCAACGAGGGCAGCAGCGAAACCGGCGAAGACAACCACCGTGAGGTAGCTGCGGAGGAACCCCGACACGTTTTTCACCCTAGTGAAGGGGGTCGCGCCCCGCCAACCTTCTCGCGGCCGGACTTAGAAGAGCAGGCCGGCTCTTTCGGCGAGGTGGATGAGGGGTGCCGGATAGATCCCGAACGCCAAGGTGAAGGCTACGCAAATGCCGATGGCAATTGTGATCGTGGCCGGGATCTCGATCGTCCTCTGGATCGCCGGTGCCGTGAGCACAGCCGTGGCGCCCCCGCCCGACGCACCCCCGGCCGGGCTGGCGGCCGCAGCCTCGGCCGCACCGCCGCCGGCCGCCGACGTCTCGCCGCGGCTGTACATGGCAATGATGATCTTGAGATAGAAGAACGTTGAGACCACCGCGGCGAGCATGGCCAAGACGCCGAGGACGTAATCCGGGGCGCCGCCGTGCGTGACGACCGCGCTGATGACGTCAAACTTGGCGATGAAGCCGGTCGTGAACGGGATGCCGGCCTGGCTCATCAACAAGATGGTGAAAGCGAGGGCCAGCGCCGGTCGTCGGTTGGCCAAGCCCCGGTAGGCGTCAAGACTGTGGTGGCTGTCCCCTTGGCCCCCCACGACCGTGACGATGGCGAAGCTGCCGGCCACCATGAAGGTGTAGGCGAGGAGATAGAAGGCAGAGCCGGCCAGCCCGTTGCTCGAGATGGCCCCTGTCGCGGTGGCCGCTTGGAGTCCGAGGAGGACATACCCGGCGTGACTGACGGACGAGTAGGCCAGGATGCGCTTGACGTCCGTCTGCACCACGGCGATCACGGAGCCGACCACGAGCGTCAGAGCGGCGAGCACCCAGATGATCGGCCGCCAGTTTTCGGCTTGGGTGGGCAGCGCGGAAAGCAGGATGCGCAGGAGCGCGGCGAAGCCCGCCGTCTTGGCCGCGGCAGCCATGAACGCCGTAGCCGGAGACGGCGATCCCTCGTAGACGTCCGGCGCCCAGGAGTGGAAGGGCACGGCCGCCACCTTGAAGCCCAGACCAACGATCAGCAACGCCATCCCGGCCAGGAGGACGCCGTTGGAGGGCAACACGTGCGAGGACAAGAAGTTGGCGATGGCGGGCAGCGACGTCGACCCGGTGGCGCCGTACACAAGGGCCACGCCGTACAGGAAGAAGGCCGACGAGAAGGCTCCCAGCACGAAGTACTTCATGCCCGCCTCGCTCGAGCGTTGCCGGCGGCGGTGATAGGCGGTGAGTACGTAGAGGCTGAGCGACAGGATCTCGAGGCCGAGGAACACGACGATCAGATCGTTGGCCTCTCCCATCAAGATGCCGCCCGCCGTCGACAGCATCATCAGGACGTAGAACTCGGGGCCGTCCAGGTGCTCCCGTGGCAGATAGGACTCGGCCAGCAGCGCAGCCAGGATCAGCGCCGCGCAGATCGTGAGAGTGACAAACAGGCTAAAGCCGTCGACGGCGATGGCGCCGGCCACGGCGGCAACGGGTCCCGGTCTGGGCGCCGACCCGTGGCCCACGACCTGACCCCACAGGTGCCAGGTCCAGCCCATGACGACCAGCGCGGTCACGACCGTCCAGCCTGCGTACAACCCCTTGGGCCATCGGCCGCGAATGAGGCTGCTGACGGCGAGCATCGCCAGCGCGCTGCCGGCCAGGATCAGGAAGGGCAGCAGGAAGTGGTACTCGACGTGCGGGAGCTGCAACGGGCCGAGGTTGCCGCTGAAGCCGGCGCCGGTGTTGCCCGTCGCCGGCGGCGTCGCCGTCCCGGTCGCGGGCGTACCGGTGGCGCCACCGCCGGTGGGCGCGACCTGCGCCACCAGTCGAGTCAGGGTTGCCGTGATCACGGCGACCCTGACCCGACGGCCCCGGCCCCAGGCGCAGCGGCGACCACCGAGGTAGATCCGGCGACAGCCGGCTGGGTGTAGCCGGTGACGTCGTGCACCCGGGCGAGCACAGCATTGACCGATGGCTCGATCCTGGTGAGGAGCGGCTTCGGATAGACACCGAGGAAGACGATGGCGACGAGGAGCGGCAGCATCACCCAGCGTTCCTTCCACGACATGTCCGGCATGGTCGCGTTGTCGCCCGTCGGCTCACCGTGGAAGACCCGCTGGTAGGCCCACAGCAGATAGAGGGCCGCCAGGATGACGCCGGTCGCGCCGACGACCGCGTACCACCGGTGGGTGACGAAGGTGCCGATGAGGATGAGGAACTCGCCGACGAAACCGTTGAGTCCCGGCACGCCGATCGAGCTCAGCATCACCACGGTGAAGATGGCGGCCAGCCACGGTGCCGACTTCTGCAAGCCGTGGAGCTCGGAGATCTGGCGAGTGTGGCGCCGCTCGTAGATCATCCCGACCAGCAAGAAGAGGGCGCCGGTCGACAGCCCGTGGTTGACCATCTGGAGCACGCCGCCCGACAGACCTTCCGTCGTGAGAGCAAACAGCCCGAGGACGATGAAGCCGAGGTGGGCCACCGACGAGTACGCGACGAGTCGCTTGAGGTCCTTCTGGACCGTGGCGACGATCGCCCCGTAGATGATGCCGATCACGGCGAGGACGAGCAGCCAGGGCGCGAGGTGCAACGCCTGCCGGGGGAAGAGGAAGATGCCAAACCGGAGCAGGCCGTACGTGCCGAGTTTGAGGAGGACGCCGGCGAGGATCACCGACCCGCCGGTCGGCGCTTCGGTGTGAGCGTCGGGTAGCCAGGTGTGGATCGGGACCAACGGGACCTTGATGCCGAAGGCCACGGCAAACGACAAGAAGATGAGGGTGGCGGCGGTGTTGCCGATCGGGTTGCCGCTGGTGAGCTGCACGAGGTCGAAGGTGATCAACCCACCGTTGGCGTTCGCGTGCAGCAGGACGAGGGCCAGCATGCCGACGAGCATCACCGCCGAGCCGGCGAGGGTGTAGAGGAAAAACTTGGTCGATGCGTAGACCCGGTTGTCGTAGCCCCAGCCCGAGATGATGAAGTACATGGGGACGAGGGTCAGCTCGAAGAAGAGGAAAAACAGAAACAGATCGAGGGACAAGAAACTGCCGAGGCAGCCCGTCTCGAGGACGAGCAGCCAGGCGAGGTATGACTTCTCGTTGCCGTGGATGGTCGGGCCGACCATGGCGAGCGGGAACAGCAGCCCGCAGAGCAGGACGAGAAACAAGCTGATCCCGTCGACGCCGAGGTGCCACGAGATGCCGAAGCTCTCGATCCACATGTGGTGGCTCTGAAACTGGAAGGCGGCCGTCCCCGTGGCAAACTTGTAGGTGAGGTAGGCGGTGAGCGCTGCGGTCGCGGTTGCGCCGCCCACGCCGACGAGCTTGATGAGTTCCACGCGGCTTCGCGGGATGAGCGCCACGATCACCGCGGTGATGAGGGGCAGAAGGGTGATGACGGTGAGCAGCGGGAATCCGACGCCGGGGATGCGCGCCCCGTTGGTGCCGACACTGACGACAGCGGGTAACACGGCCGTCACCTAACTGGCCCGCATGACGACGTAGGCGATCATCACGACGGCCCCCGCGGCTATGCCGAGCGCGTAGTTGCGGACGTATCCGGTCTGGAGCTTGCGCAGCCGGGCGCCACTCCCGCGCACGAGGGTGGCGACACCGTTGACGGCCCCGTCGATGATCCCCTTGTCGACCACGGTGGAGCTGAAGTTGGCCAAGAGCAGACCCGGCTTCTCGATGGTCTGGGCGTAGAGCCAGTCGATCATCCACGCCCGGCGGAGGAAGCTCGGCTCGAGACCGTCATGAGTCGCCGAGGACGTCCAGATGCGCAGACCGGCTCCCACTCCGATGAGGCAGAGCGCGGTGGTGGCGATGGCGGAGATGGCCTTGCCGGCATGGGAGATGTGCCGCACATTCGACGCCGCGCCCACCACGGGATCGAGCCACTTCTCCATGAGGTCGAGCGGCTTGTACGGAAGGTTGAGCAGGCCGCCGACGAGCGCCAGCCCGGCGAGGACGACGAGCGGGATCCACATCTGCCACGGCGATTCGTGAGGGTCGGCGTGCTCGGCGTGCTCGGCGCCCCCATGCTCATTGGCGTGGGCGTCGGCGCCCCACCGCGCTTTGCCGAGGAAGACAAGCGCGACCTGTCGGCTCATGTAGTACGCGGTGAGGCCGGCGGTCAGGAAACCGACAAACCACAAGACCTTGCCGAGGTCACCGTGAAAGGCCCAGGCCCCGGCGAGTATGTCGTCTTTGGACCAGAAGCCCGAGAACGGTGGGATGCCGGCGATCGAGAGCCAGGCGACGGCGAAGGTGGCCGCGGTGATGGGCATCCATTTGGCGAGGGCGCCCATCTTCTTCATGTCCTGCTGGTCGTGCATGCCGTGGATGACCGAGCCGGCACACAAAAAGAGGCAAGCCTTGAAGAAGGCGTGGGTGACCATGTGAAACAGGCCGGCGACGTAGGCGCCGCAACCGATGGCCATCACCATGTAGCCCAACTGCGAGATGGTGGAGTAGGCGAGCACCCGCTTGATGTCGTCCTGCGCACAAGCCACCGTCGCCGCGAAGAACGCCGTCGCGGCGCCGACGATGGCGATCGTGACCTGGGCGTCCGGGGCGTGGGCGAGCAACGGGTTGATGCGGCAGAGCAGGTACACGCCGGCCGTCACCATCGTCGCCGCGTGGATCAGCGCGGAGACCGGGGTGGGCCCTTCCATGGCGTCGGGCAACCAGACAAAGAGGGGAAGCTGTGCCGACTTCCCGCAGACTCCCAAGAAGAAGGCCAGGCAGATCCAGGTCGCAGTGCCCTGACTGATGTGACCCACCGCCGCGCTGTTGAGCACATCGACAAAAGTGAGCGACCCGAAATGACTGAAGACGAGGAACATTCCCATCATGAATCCCCAGTCACCGACCCTGTTGGTGACGAAGGCCTTCTTGCCGGCCGAGGCCGCACTCTCCCGCTCGAACCAAAAGGACACGAGCAGGTATGAGCAGGTGCCGACTCCCTCCCAGCCGAGGAACATGACGAGGAAGTTGTTGGCCAGGACCAGCGTCAACATCGAGAAGACAAACAAGTTGAGGTAGACGAAAAACCGGGGATAGCGCGGGTCGCCCTTCATGTACCCGATGGCGTAGAGGTGGATGAGGGTGCCGACCCCCGTCACGAAGAGCGCCATGGTGATCGACAGGGGGTCGATCTGCAGGGCGGCGTCGATCTTGAAGCCGCCGACCGGCACCCAGTTGTAGAGGAGTTGCACGAACGTGCGGTTGCCGGCGGCCCGTCCGATCAGGCCCGCGAACGTGAGGACGGTGAAGAGGAAAGCGCCGGCGGTCGCCAGCGTGCCGAGCCACCCGGCGATGGGATCGCCGAGCTTGCGCCCGGCGAGGACGAGGAGGGTAAACCCGACGAGCGGGCATGCGGGTATCAGCCAAGCGGCGTGGATCACGTGGCCCCGGCCTAACCCTTCAACATGTGCAGGTCGTCGGCGGTCGCATCGGTACGGCGCCGGAAGATGGCCACGATGATGCCCAACCCGATGACCACTTCGGCCGCCGCCACCACCATCACGAAGAAGACGATCGCCTGCCCGCCGATGTCGTTGAGCATGCCCGAGAACGTGACGAACGTCAGGTTGACGGCGTTGAGCATCAACTCGACGCACATGAACATGACGAGCACGTTGCGACGAATGAGCAGCCCGACGGCGCCGATGGTGAAGAGCACCGCCGCGACGGTCAGGTACCAGGTCCCCGGGACGGTCATGATCTGCTGACCTTGCTTTGCGCTCCGGTCTCCTCGGCGTCGTCGGTCTCGCCCGCCGCCGGTTTGCGCACCAGGACGACGGCACCGACGACCGCGATGACGAGCAACGCGGAGGTCACCTCGAAGGCGAGCAGGTAGGTGCTGAAGAGGCTGCGCCCCAACAGCTCCACGTTGGAGCCGCCGGTGCCGTTGAGCGGCCCGGCCACCGACGTCGACCCGGTCGCCCAGCTACCGCTATGCAACAGACCGGCGGCCTCGGCCAGACCGAGGATGCCGAGCAAGATGGCCGTGGGGCGCTGGCCTTTGAGCGGCTCGAACCTGACGTCGTCGGACCGGTCGACCCCGAGCAGCATGATGACGAAGAGGAACAACACGACGATGGCGCCGGCATAGACGATCACCTGGGCGGCCGCGAGGAAGTGCGCCTGCTGAGAGACGAAGAGGACGGCGACACCAAACAGGGTCTGGATCAGGAAGAGCGCGGAGTGGACGGGGTGGCGGGAGACGACGACACCAATGGCACCGGCCAGGACGATCACCGAGGCGACGAGAAAGACGCTCCAGTCTGCATAGTGGGTAGCCGCCAGCATCAGTGACCATCCCCGTGCAGGGGGGCCTCGACGACCGAGTCGTCGAGCTGGCCGTGCGGCACGGCTCGGTCGCGTTCGAGGTCTTCGAGCGACTCCTGGACTTCGAGGGCCTGGCCCCCTTCGGGCTCGCGGACCCCATAGCCGAGCTCGCCTGACCACATGACCTTGTCCTGGTAGACCGGCGAGCCCGACGGCGCGGTGGCGCGCATCCAGCCACTGGTGTGCTCGTCGTCGCCGGGTCGCCAGTCCTCCCACGGCAATTGCTGCGGTGCACCGTCGTCGCCGACGACCAACTCGGCTTTGGTGTAGATGGCATCCGCTCGATTGGTGAAGCTGAACTCAAACATCTTCGACTCGGTGATCGCCTCGGTCGGGCACGCCTCGACGCAGAGATCGCAGTGGATGCACCGCAGGTAGTTGATCTCATACACAAAGCCGTACCGCTCGCCCGGGGAGACTGGCGCGCCCTCCGGATTGTCGCGACCACGGACGTAGATGCAACGGGCGGGGCATACGCCGGCGCAGAGCTCGCAGCCGATGCACTTCTCCATCCCGTCCTCGTAGCGGTTGAGGACGTGGCGACCGTGGAAGCGCTCCGGCTTGGGCCGCTTCTCGTGCGGGTATCGCGTCGTGACCTTGTCCTCGAACATGGTCTTGAACGTCACCTTGAAACCATCGGTGAAGCCCATGCTCAGCGCTTCCCCGCCCGCTCGTCTTCAGCTCGAGCGGCACCAACGGCGATGGCCCGGGTCAGCAGGACGAACCCGAGGAATCCGGCGACCGCCGCACCGACGGCGTACTGCCAGCGACCGACCTTGATGGCGGCGATCACCAGCAACCAAAACAGCGACACGGGGATGAGCACCTTCCATCCCAGATCCATGAGCTGGTCGTAGCGCAGGCGTGGCAGCGTGGCTCGGATCCAGATGTAGATGGAGATGAAGAGCACGACCTTGATCGTGAAATAGATGATCGGGACCAACCAGCGCAGGATCGGCGTGGTCGGGTTCCAGGGGCCGGCGGGCCCGCCCAGGAAGAGGGTGGTGATGATGCCGGACATGACGATCATGTTCATGTACTCGGCGAGGTAGAAGCAGGCGAAACCCCACGACGAGTATTCCGTCATGTAGCCGCCCACCAGCTCGGAGTCAGCCTCGGTGAGGTCGAACGGCGGACGGTTGAGCTCAGCCGTCGACGCGATGAGGAAGACGACGAAGGGTACGAAGGCGAGCTGCAGGATGTTCCAGTTGGGCAGCACACCACCGATGCCGCGGGTCGCCTGGGCCGTCACGATGTCGCGAGTCGACATCGAGCCGGTGACGAGCACGACGGAGGCGATCGACAAGCCGAGCGCGGCCTCGTAGGAGATGAGCTGGGCGGAGGCCCTGACGCTGCCGAGCAGCGGATACTTGGAGCCCGACGCCCAGCCCGCGAGCATCACCCCGTAGATGGCGATGCCCGACATCATCAGCATCCACAAGATCCCGACGGGCGGGTCGGCCAACTGGAGGAAGGTCGTGCGGTGGGCGATGGTGATGCTGCCGCCGAGCGGAAGGATGGCGAAGGTCAAGAAGGCGGGGACGACGGCGAGGTAGGGCGCCAGCCGGAAGACGGAGCGGTCGGCGCTCGTCGGTCGAAGGGCTTCTTTGAATATGACCTTGATGGCATCGGCCATCGATTGACCGAGACCGAAGGGCCCTGCCTCCTGCGGTCCATAGCGGTTTTGCATCAGCGAGATGAACCTTCGCTCGTACCAGATGGTCATCAGCACGGCACCGAGCAGGACGCCCATGGCGACAAGGGCCTTGATGATCACGAAGAGGACCGTGATCCAATCGACCGAGTCGAGGAGGGGATCGGCGGCGACCAGATGGATCATCCCTGCCGTCCCCACACACCGGTGAACCTAACCGCGGGGCTCACGTGGTCTCCACCCGGACCTCGGTCACTGCCGCGCTCGAATCGATGACGTCAGCCGCGCTCGGGCTCGCCAAATTGAACACGAGCGAAGCGGATCCGCGGGGCAGGCCGGAGTCGGCGACGGTCGACACCGTGATGGTGCCGCTCGGGCTGGTCACCCGGACCGGACCGCCCTGGGGGACGCCGATGCGGTCGAGCTCGGCCGGATTCATCCGTAGGACCGACGGTCCGACCAGGGACGCCAGGTGGGGTGAGTGGGTGACCGACGTGGCCAGGTCATAGAGGGCGCGACCAGAGACGAGCCGATAGCTGTAGGCGTCCAAGGCCGGCGCCGACGGCATCTGCGCGGGAGGGGCCCAGACGAGCGGTGCCGGTCGGTCGACGGTCGGGGCGGCCGGCGCCTCCGCCGCTGCCTCCTCAGCCTCGGCCTCCTCGGGCGCGGCGGCCTCGTCGGGCGCGGCGGCCGCGGGATCTGGGGGGGCGGCGGGGATGACGCCCTTGACCCGGATGCCGACACCGGCGGATGCACCGTCGACGACCGACGCCGGTTGATAGGCAGCCGATGGGTCGAGGGCGATCACCTCGGCCAGGGTCTCGGCGCCCAGGGCCGGGTCTGTGGCCGCCGGCGCGAGGACACCATCGACTCGCCCCGGCGCTCGAAGCAGGGCGCGCGTGATCCCTCGGTGCGCCGGCGCCACCCGCTCGATCTCGTCCCAGATCTCGTCGACGTTGTCCACGCCCAAGTCGCCTCCGAGGCGCTGGGCCAACTCGACGGCGATCATCCAGTCGGCCCACGCCGTGCCTTGGGCGACGACGGTCTGGCCGAGACGGCTTATGCGACCCTCGACGTTGGTGGTGGTCCCGGCCTTTTCGCCATAGGCGGCCGCCGGCAGGACCACCGTGGCGTGACGGGAGGACTCGGTGAGGAAGGTGTCGAGCGCGATCAGGTTGGGGACGGTCGCCAGGGCCCGCTGGGCCAAGGCGCGGTCCGGGAAGTCCGACATGGGATCGGCACCCAACAGGATCAGGCACTGGATGTGACCCTCGGCCGCCGCCGTGAGCATGGCCGCCGTGCCCAGCCCGGGCGCGACAGGCACCGCGCCCCACTGCTGGCGGTACCACTGGCGTCCGGCATCAAGGCTGACCCGTCCCGGCAACAGGCCTGGGGCGAGGCCCAGATCGATGGCGCCTCGTACGTTGCCGCGACGCAACGCGCTCAAAAAGGTCACGCCGGGGAGGGCGCCCAGCAGGGCGCCCGCCGCCCCGACGGGGCCGGCGTCGGATTCGGCCAAGGAGGGCCGTCCCAGCACCACCACGATGTTGGTCATGCCGTCAGCGGTAGCAGCAGCGAGGGCCGCCCGAGCGGCGATGATCGCGGCGACTGACACCCCGGCTACATCGCCATCGGGATTGCCGCTCGCGACCAGAGCAGCGGCGACGGGCGCCACGTCCCCAGGCCGGTAGATGATCGAGGCCGCCGCGAGCGGTGTCATCGATGTCGGCCGCGGCGTGAGCTCGATGACGGGCAGACCCCGGTCGACGATGGCGCCGCGCAGCCGCAGGAAGAGGACGGGCAACTCCTCCTTGAGATCCGGGCCGATCAGGATGACCGCGTCGGCGCGGCAGGCATCCTCGATGGTCGCCGCCGGCAGGCCGACCACCACCTCGGCGGGAAGGCCGTCGCCCAGCTGGGCATCGACATTGTCGGTGCCGATGATGGCCTTGGCCAGCTTGGCCCAGGCGTAACAGTCCTCGTTGGTCAGGCGACCGCCGCCGATCACGCCGACAGCCGCCGCGCCGCGATCGCCGATGGTGTCACTGATCTGGGTGGCGGCGGCGCTGAGCGCCTCGCCCCAGCCGACCTCGACAAGCTCGTCGGCCTTGCGGACGAGCGGGCCACTCAGCCGGTCGTCACTGTTGACCCATTCGAAGTCAAAGCGGCCGCGGTCGCACAGCCAGGTCTGGTTGACGGGCTCGGAGTCGAGCCCCTGATAGCGGGTGATGCGGTTGCCGCTGGACTCGACCGCGACCCGACAACCCACCGCACAGCTGGTGCACGTGCTCTCGACGCGGGCGATATCCCAGGGGCGGGCCGTGAAGCGATAGGGCGTCGATGTCAGGGCGCCGACCGGGCAGAGCTGGACGACGTTGCCGGAGAAGTACGAGGCAAACGGATGGTCGGGGAAGGTGTTGACCTCGGTGTGGTTTCCCCGCTGGATGAAGTGGATGAGCGGGTCGCCGGCGATCTCTTTGCTGAAGCGGGTGCAGCGATCGCACAGGATGCAGCGCTCTCGGTCCAGCAGGACGAGGTCGGAGATGGCGATGGGCTTCTCGAAGTGCCGCTTCTCCTCGACGAAGCGGGTCTCGCCCGGGCCGAAGTGCAGCGTCTGATCCTGGAGGGGGCATTCCCCGCCCTTGTCGCAGACCGGGCAGTCGAGCGGATGGTTGATGAGGAGAAACTCGAGGACGCCGTCTTGAGCCTTCTTGACCGTGGGCGCCTGGGTGTCGACGACCATGCCGTCGGTGACCTCGGCGACGCACGCGGCGGTGAGCGCCGGCCCGCGGCCGCCGTCCACGTTGACCAAGCACATCCGGCACATTCCCACGGCGCGCATGCGCGGGTGGTAGCAAAAGCGCGGGATGTAGACGCCGGCGCGCTCGGCCACGGCAATGACGAGCTCGCCCTTTTGGGCCAGCACCTCGTGACCGTCAACGGTGATCTTGATGGGCTCAGCCACGTACGGGGACCTCGGCTTTGGTGATGTAGGCCTCGTACTCGGAGCGAAACCGCCGCAGCGAGCTCATGACCGGGGACACGGTCGAAGGGCCGAGGTCGCAGATCGTCGTCTTCTTGTAGGGGAACGGCGCGATGGGTGCGTCGCCCGGATTGAGCCCCGGTCCGGGGAACGGCCCTGGCGAGATGTTGGACCCGACGTCGGCGAGCAGGTCGAGATCCTCGAGACGGCCGTTGCCCGACAGGATGCGTTGGTAGATCCGCTCGAGCCATGAGGCGCCTTCACGACAGGGCGTGCACTTCCCGCACGACTCGTTGGCGTAGAAGCGCACCAGCCGCCACGCCGTGCGGACCACGTCGGTCGTCTCGTCCATGACCATGATGGCGCCCGACCCGAGCATGGAGCCGGCCGGCCCGACGACGGTCGGGTCGAGCGCCAGGTCGAGATGCTCTTCAAAAAACCACGGCGCCGATGCGCCGCCCGGGACGAAAGCCTTGATCCGGCGGTTGTTGCGGATGCCGCCGCCCAGAGCCGGGTCATAAAAGAGATCCCGGAAGGTCAACGACCCCGATCCGACCTCGTAGACCCCGGGCCGTTTGACGTGGCCGGAGAGGGCAAACATCCGGGTGCCGTGGGTCTTCTCCACGCCGAGGGCGGCAAACGCCTCGCCTCCGTTGGCGATGATCCACGGCAGGTTGGAAAGGGTCTCCACGTTGTTGACGATCGTGGGGTCGTCGTACAACCCGATCGCCGCCGGAAAGTAGGGCGGCTTGGGTCGAGGCATGCCGCGCCGTCCGGCCAGGCTCTCCAGCAACGCCGTCTCGTCGCCGACGATGTAGGCGCCGGCGCCCCAGTGCAGGGTCACATCCATCGACCAGGACGACCCGCAGACGTTGCGACCGGCATAGCCGGCGGCGTAGGCGTCATTGACCGCCTGCACAAGACGCTCCTGGGCGAGTGCCATCTCGCCTCGCACGTAGATGAAGACCTGCGACGCCCGGATCGCGTAGGCGCAGATGAGGGCCCCTTCGATGAGCTGATGAGGATCGCGCTCCATGAGCACGCGGTCTTTGTAGGTGCCGGGCTCGCTCTCGTCACCGTTGACGACCAGCCATCGGGGAAACCCGGCCGCCGGCAGCAGACCCCACTTGGCCCCGGCCGGGAAGCCGGCACCGCCTCGCCCTTGCAAGACGGCGGTCTTGACCGTCTCGTGCACCTCTTCGGGAGTCTGGCTGAGGGCTTGGCGTAGCGACGTATACGCGCCGGTGCTCACCGCTCGGTCGAGCGTGTGGGCGTCGGGGTAGGCGGCCAATCGGGCCGTCACGATCGGGGTGACCGGGGTGTAGGTCATGGGGCCTGCTCGCCTTCCGGCTGACTCGCTTCTGACTGGGGAGGGCCGGCGGTCAAGGCCGGGCCTGGGCTGTCGGCCGGGCGGGGCGGGGCGGAGGTCCCGCTGCCGGCCCACCGGTCGCCCACGTCCTGGCGGACCCGCGCCAGCGTCCCGTGCTTGGGGACGTCGGCGTCGAGCTTGCCCGCACGCAGGTCGGTGACGAGGGCATCGAATGACTCCGGTGTGACGTTGGGTACGTAGCGGTAGTTGACCTGAAGGCAGGGTGCCAACGTGCACGCGGCAATGCACTCGACATCTTCGAGCGTGAACATGCCATCCGCGGTCGTGCCACCGGTGCGCACGCCGAGCGTCTTCTCGCAGTGCTCCAACAGCTCCTCGGCGCCCAGGAGCTGGCAGGAGATGTTGGTGCACACCCCGACGACATAGGTGCCGACGGGATGGAACTTGAACATCTCGTAGAAGCTGCCGGTCCCATACACCTCAGCCGGCGTGCAGCCGATCAGCTCGGCGATCTGCTCCATCGCATCCTCGGCCACGTATCCGTCCTGCTCCTGGGCGAGGTGAAGGAGCGGGACCATGGCGGACAGGGCGACGGGATACCGGGCGATGATCTGAGCGGCGACCGACGCCCGCTCCGGGGTCAGCCTGCTCATCGATCGACATCCCCGAGGACGGGGTCGGTCGAGCTGATGACGGCGATGGCGTCGGCGATGAGACCGCCGCGCATCATCACGGGCAGGCACTGGAGGTTGGCGAAGCTTGGCGCTCGGATGTGCATCCGGTACGGCTTGGCGCCGCCGTCGCTGACGAGATAGCAGCCCAGCTCGCCGCGAGGGCTCTCGATGGCGACATAGACCTCACCGGCGGGGACGGTGAAGCCTTCGGTGAAGAGCTTGAAGTGGTGGATCAGGGCCTCCATCGACTCATCGATGCGGCTGCGCGGCGGCGGAGTGATCTTGGAGTCCTGGATCCGGTAGTCCCCGAGAGGCATGGCGTCGAGGATCTGGTGGACGATCCGGATGGACTCGCGGACCTCGTTGAGCCTGATCGCATAGCGATCGAAGACATCGCCGACCGTCCCGGTGATGACGTCGAACTCGACCTGGTCGTAGGCGAGGTAGGGCATGTCGGCCCGCAGGTCCCAAGCCACGCCTGTCGACCGAAGGATGGGACCGGTGGCCGACAGGGCGATCGCCTGCTCTTTGGTGATGACCCCGACGCCCTCGGAGCGCTGCCGCCAGATGGGTTGGCCGGTGAAGAGCTCGTCATATTGCTCCAGCCGGTCGGGAAGGACGTCGAGAATGCTCAGCACGTCGTCTCGCCAGTCGTCCGGTAGGTCGGCGGCGACGCCTCCGGGCCGAATGTAGTTGTGGTTCATGCGCAGGCCGGTGACCCGCTCGAAGAAGGCGAGCACGAGCTCGCGCTCACGCCATCCGTAGAACATCATCGACGAGCTGCCGAGGTCGAGCCCGTTGCTCGCAAGGAACATGAGGTGCGAGCTGATGCGATTGAGCTCGAGCATGAGCATGCGGATCCAGACGGCCCGCGGGGGGAGCTCGATCTCGAGCAACTTCTCGACGGCCATGGCAAAGACGCACTCGTTGTGCAAGGGCGACAGGTAGTCCATACGGGTGACGTTGGTGCCGCCCTGGACATACATCAGGTCCTCGGCCGTCTTCTCCATGCCGGTGTGGAGGTAGCCGATGATCGGCTTGGTCCGCAGGACGGTCTCGCCGTCGAGCTCGATCATCAGGCGCAGTACCCCATGGGTGGAGGGATGCTGCGGTCCGAGGTTGATGATCATCGTCTCGTCTTCGGACGTCTCGATGTCGATGTCGGTGGGGTCGATGGCGACACCTTCGGGCAGCCGGAGCACAGCTCCCTGCTCGCGAAGAAGGTTGAGCGGGTCGGTCGCCCCGCGGTCGGTCAGCTCCTGACTGCCCTCCGACGTCTCGGCCGCGCCCACCCACCCGGCGACGGGAGCATCGGCCCACTGTTGGTCATCAGCGTCGTCGGGGACCGGGTCGGGGGCCCCGAGGCTCTCGTCGATCGATGTCACAGGTGTGGCTCCCAGCTCAGCGCGTCGGCGGGGCGGCTTTGAACTGCACGGGGACGTGACCGATGGCGTAGTCCTTGCGCAGGGGGTGTCCTTCCCAATCTTCGGGCATCAGGATCCGCGTCAGGTCCGGATGACCGGCAAATCGAATCCCCATGAGGTCGAAGACCTCGCGCTCCATCGCCTCGGTGCCCGGGTACAGATTCCAGAGCGATGCCACCGTGGCCTCCGGCTCGGGGACCTGCACCCTGACCCGGACCCGCCGCGGGGGATCCATGGCAACGAGGTTGACGACGACCTCAAACCGCTCGGGTAGCACGCCCGGCGGAAGGTGGCGCGCCGGCCGCTCGAGATAGTCGACCCCGGTGACATCGACACACATGTCGAAGCCCTCAGCCTGCAGGGCGGCGATGGTCTCGAGGTAGGCGTCAAGAGACGGGTGCAGCACCTCTTGGCCGTAGGTGACAGTGACGAGCGCGCCGGCGTGACGCGATGGCGCCGGAGCTTCCGTAGCCTCGGGGGCCGGCTCGACATCGGGTGAGGTGGTTGTCACGAGGGCTCCCCTTCCCCACCGCTCGGGTCGGCCACCTCCCGGTCGCCGCCGCTCGGGCGGAGTGCATCCCAGTTGCCGCGGCCGGCGCCGATCCCCACCGGTTGGGGGGCCGTCGCCCGGCTCGTAGCCCGGACCGCGCTCAGATCGATTCCGGCACCGGCACCGGTCTGGGCCCGTCGGCGGGTGATCTCGCCGGTGCGGATCGTCTCGTGCAGGGTGAGGACGGCGTGGATCAGGGTCTCGGGCCCGGGCGGGCATCCCGGCGCGTACACGTCGACCGGCACGACCTGGTCGACGCCCTGGACGATCGCATAGTTGTTGAACATGCCCCCACTGGAGGCACAGACCCCCATGGAGATGACCCACTTCGGCTCGGCCATCTGGTCATAGACCTGCCGTAGGACCGGCGCCATCTTCTGGCTCACACGCCCGGCGACGACCATCAGGTCAGCCTGGCGGGGCGACGCTCTGAAGACCTCCATGCCGAAGCGGGCCAGATCGAAGTTGGCCGCGCCGGTGGCCATCATCTCGATGGCACAGCACGCCAGACCAAACGTCGCCGGCCAGATGCTGCGGTACCGCGACCACTTGACGACGTCTTCGAGGGCGCCGGTCAGGAAATTGTGGTTGAGGTCTTCGAGACCCATGTCCTCATCCTTCCCGAGTGTGGACTCGCCGCACCAACTTGGCCGACAAACCAGCTCCCGGGCCAGTACCTCAAGCGACCCTGTCGGGCTCCGGCGCCGCCACCCGGGCCACGTCGCTGGTGACCCGGCGCACGGTCGATGACGAGGTCCGCGGCGGCCCGGCCAGTGCCGCCGACCGGATCGCCCGCTTCGCCGGTCCCCAGTCGAAGGCGCCGTTGGCGATGAGATACAGGAACGAGACGAACACGACAACGGCAAAGATCACCATCTCCACCAGCCCGTACTTGCCGAGGTCGTGGGTGTAGATCACCGCCCACGGGTAGGTGAAGATGATCTCGATGTCAAAGATGATGAAGATCATGGCCACCAGGTAGAAGCGGACAGGAAACCGCTGTGGCGGGGTGTGGACGGGGACGATGCCCGACTCGTAGTCCGCTGATTTGGCCGCCGTCGGCCGACTCGGCCCGAGCATGTGCGACCCGAGGAACGACACCCCGACAAACGCCGTCGCCAGGATCAGCAAGGTGAGGAGGGGGAGATAGCCGGCCATCGTCGGTCGCCTAGGCCGGTTGGAGCTCGCCGGCCGGCTCGGGCCGGGCACCGCCCGGAGGGCCGGCTCCGCCGGACCCCTCCCCGGCCTTGCGCCGCGCGATCTCTTTGTCGCGCGAGTGAAGCTTCTCGATGGTCAGGGCGAAGACGATGAAGGCAGCCGTACCGATCAACACGGGCGGAAGGCGCAAGGATCCAACGTTGCGCTCCAGCACGACGCTGGTCATCGGCTTGGTCACGTCGGCGGCCGGAAGCGTGGCGGCGGCGCCGGCCAACGTCACCGATGCGAGCGAGGGCGAGACCCGGATGACGACATAGGTCGGCTGATGCTTGATGTAGTAGTAGTGGCCGCGGATGCGCCAGTACACCTTGTAGCCGAAGAAGTTGAACAGATAGTTGTGTCCGCCCTTGCCGTAGGCGGCGACGTCCACGTAGTCCTGGGTGGTGGTGAACGGCGGGGCGAAGCTCGACGTGGCCGGCGTACCCGCCGCCGGCGGGATCAGCGCGGCGTCAGCGGCGGGGGCCGCACTCTCCTCGAGAGAGGTGCCCACCGGGAGATACTTCCAGCCGTTGGGGAATTGCGTCGATGGCTTGCCGGGCGTGCCGGTCACCGCCTTGACGCCGGAGTGGGCGAGCAGGTCGCCGGTCACGATCTCTTTGGGCACCCATTGGGCGGCGACGCCCTTGTATCCGATAGGTCCCGTCCCGAGGGGCCCGATCAACCAGATGATGTTGAGCAACACCAACCAGCCCGAGAGACCCGCAACGGCGAGGAGCAGCCCGACCTTGGCGCCCAGGTTGGTGGCCAGCAACAGATACACGCTGCCGCACAGGATGACGACGGCGAGCAGGACGATGAGCGATCCCCGTAGCTGAGGATCCCAGGTCAGCACAGCAAGGGCCGCGGCCATCACAGACTCCGCTCGTAGTCGACGATCTCGGTGATCTCCTGCTGGCTCAGATAGACGCCGAAGTGGGGCATCCCGCCTCCGTAGTCGGTGCCGATACCGCCGGTGCCGTACCCGGTCCCAGGGTCGACGCCCTTGGTGACAAAGGTGATCTGATCAGCCTCGGAAGGGAACTGGCGGATCTCGCTGCCGTTGGTCAGGTTGGGGCCGTACTGGCCGCCACCGCCTGACACGCCCGGGTTGCCGTAGGAGTAGCCCTGGGTGTGGCATCGAGCACAGTTGGTGTCGAAGAGCACCTTGCCGGTGATGATCGGGTTGCCGTCGGCGTCGACGGAGCCCTCGGCGATCGCCGTCGCGTTGGCTCGCTGCTGCCAAAAGGCGATCGCTTGGGCGGGTGTGATCTGGATGCTGTGGATGTAGGCGATCAGGTCGCTGAGCTGCTGGGCGTCCAGGGCGCCCCCACCCAGAATCCCCCACGCCGGCATCGGCGTCCCGGCCCGTCCGTACGTCAGGATCTGGAGCAGCTCATCATCGGTGAAGCGGTAGGTCACGCTGTTGAGGGGCGGTGCCGACCAGCTGACGGAGACCGGTGGCACGTTGGGCTCGGCGGGGTTGGACACGACGTAGCTCGTCGAGCCGCCCTGGCCGGCCGAGCCGTGACAGTCGGCGCAGCCGAAGTGGATCGGGCTCGTAGGACTCGTCGGCGCCTTGGCACTCTCAAACAGGCCTGCGCCGCGGTTGACGGCCCGAATGTTGAAACCGCGCAAGGCGTTGCTCTCCCGGCCCGGCTCGCGCAGCCAGTACAACGGGATGGCGATGGCGATGATCATCAGCATGCCGAGGCAGACGAGCAGAGCCCGGTCGAGTCGGGGACCCTCGAGCTCCTCGTCGTCGTAGTACGGCTTGCGGTTGGGGGCGAGCTCGACCTCGGATCCGGGCGGCTCGCCGGGATCGCGACGGGCCAGGGTGACGACGACGTAGAGGACCCAGCCGACGAACAGCAGCCCAAAGATCAGGGCTCCGATCGACTCCTGGCCAGAGATGCCCTTGGTGGCGATCGGCACGATGTCAGTGAAGCGGTTCACGGAAGGCGAGGACTCCGGAGATCGGTGAGCGGCGGGAGACTAATCCAACACGGTGCGACGAGGCCCAACCCAAGCGAGGCCCGACTCAGTGACAGTGGGGACCCTCGGCCTCCTGGCCGGTGGTGTTGGTCCCGATCGGGGGCCCGACGAAGACGACGGCGGTGTTGATGCTCATGGTGCCGTCGCCGTTGACAGTCAGCGCGAATCGGTCGAGCCCGCGAGGGGCGGGCCCGCCCTTCTTCTCGCCGACCCGGTTGTACTGCGAGCCGTGGCACGGGCACTCAAACCACTGCGAGCTCAGACACCACGGCACCCGGCAGCCCAGGTGCACGCACTTTTGGTAGAGCGCCACATACCCAGCCTCCATCCCATCGAGGATGGGATCGGAGTAGGCGCCGGACTTCTTGGCTTTGGGCACGTCGATCGCCGGGTAGGGATTGACGTAGGCGCGAGCGTCGGGGCTGTAGAAGGGCTGCTTGGTGGCGATCGTGGCCAGGACGCTCGTGACGGTGCCCACGTTGATGACCGAGCCAAAGCCGCCGGCCTCGATGGTCGGCCACAAGAATCCGAGCACGCCCGCGCCAAACCCGGCGAGGGACAGACCAAACATCCCCAAGATGGCCCGGTTGAGGAACTGGCGGCGGGTCACCCCCAACGCCTCCAGGTCGACCGGAGGCGGCGGCGCGAGGGGCACGGGCGCCGTCGACGAGGCGACCAGCACGGCGGTGCCGACACCACCGCTGCCGCCACCTTCGCGCTCGGCGGCGGCCAGCTTCTCTACCTGACGGCCTGTCAGCGGCGCCTCATCGGCGATCGGCTCGAGGGCGGCATCGCTCCGATCGCGCTTGCGGGTCTCGCGACTCAACACCCCGACGGCTCGCTCGGTGTCCGTGCGTCGGGCAACGGCAAGGACCAGCGCGAGGAGGAGCAGGACCCCGATGACGACGATGACCGCGATGAGCATGGGTGGCCTCTACAGATCGAAGATGGAGTGGACGCCCTGCCGCCAGGGGAGGACAAAGTTTTGGCCCTCACCACGGAAGAACGATCCGATGATGACGAGCACGGCCCAGAACATCATGAAGAAGGTGAACAGGGCGATGACAAACTTCCGGTCTTCGGGCTTGTTGGACGGGTTTTTGTCGATGTAGCCAGCGGCGCCGAGGACCCCGAGGGCGACCCCCGGGATGGTCACTCCCGCCACCATTGGGTGGAACATGGTGAGCATCTCTTGGAGGCCGAGGAAGTACCAGGGCGCCTTGGACGGGTTGGGGGTGAGGTTGACGTTGGCGGCGGCCTGGAGGGGTGCGTTGACGAACGTCGAGAAGATGATCAGGAACGCCGACATCATCAAGGCGGCCGCGAACTCGACCACCAGCAGATGGGGCCAGACATTGACCTTGTCCGTCGGTGTCGCCTTCACGTCCTGGATCGAGCCGGCCTTGACGACGGTGAGCAGGCGCTGCGTGTGACCACCGGCGGCCACCGGGGGGGCGGCGACCCGGGCACCGGCCGCCGTCGCGACTCGCTCGACGGTGGCGACCGCCGTGCCTCCTCCACCCTCGCTGGCGCTGCCTTCGCCGGCCCCGCCCTCGCTGGCAGCGGCGCCCTCGGTTGAGGCACCGCCGGCGGCGGCGGCCTTGCTGGCCTCGAGCGCGGCCCGTCGCTCGGCGGCCCGCTTGAGGAGATGTTCGGGGATGTCGGCCATGTCAGGAGCTCCTAGAGCGGTCCGGAGATTCCGCCGTCTTTGCGGACTCTCCAGAAGTGGACGGCCATGAAGATGACGATCACGAAGGGAAGCATCAAGACGTGGAGGACATACCAGCGCAGCAGCGTGGCATCGCCGATCTCGACCCCACCGAGCAGGACAAATCTGATCTGGCTTCCGAAGACGGGTGTGTAGCCCATCATGTTGGTCCCCACGGTGACCGCCCACAGGGACAGCTGGTCCCAGGGGAGCAGGTAACCGGTGAAGGACAGGAGCAGGGTCAGCGTCAACAAGATGACGCCGATCACCCAGTTGAACTCCCGAGGTGGCTTGTAGGCGCCGTGGTAGAAGACCCGGGCCATGTGCAAGAAGACGCTGAGCACCATGAGGTGCGCGGCCCAGCGGTGCATGTTGCGCACGAGGAGCCCAAACGTCACCGCGGTATGGAGCTGCTGGATGCTCTGCCATGCCGAGTCGGCTGTCGGTCGGTAGAAGAACATCAAGAAGATGCCGGTGACGGTCAGGATGATGAACAAGAAGAAGCTCAGGCCGCCCAGGCAGAGCGTGTAGCTCACCTTGACGGCGTGCCGCTTCACCTTCACCGGGTGAAGGTGAAACAGCACGTTGTTCATGATCACGTAGGAGCGGTTGCGGGGGCTGTCGGTGTAGCCCTTGCGGAAGATCGAGCCGGGCCGGAAGACCGACGTCCAAAACTGCGAACCCTGTAGGAAGTCCCATTGCTTCTTGGCCCGCTGACCAGGGGTCAGGCGTTCCTTGGTGGGACGGTCCTCGAGTTGACGAGCCACGCCAGCCTTCTTTCCTAGAACCGCATGCCGTAGCCATAGCCGTGCTGGCTATCGCGCTGATGAGCGTCCCCGTCACGACCGGCGACGCCTGTCTTGCCCATGATGATGACGCCGGTGGGGCAGCGGTCGACGCAGAGCCCGCACCGGGTGCAGACGTCCTCGTCGACCACGAAGATCACGTGATCCTCTGGGCTGTCGCCGGGTCGGTAGGTGTTGTCGGCCTCGACGATGCTGTCGGCCGAAAGCATGTGGATGCACTTCCACGGGCAGATGTCCACGCAGCCCTCGCACATGATGCACTCGGACTGATCGATGTGGAGGAACTGCTTGGGCTTGACCGCCTTGGACAGGTGATCGGGCTCGACCTCCGTGAGGGTGTAATCACCCGGGAACAGTGGGAGGGGCGGGTTGGCATCAGTGCGGGCCACGGATCAGGCCTTCCTCATGAGCGGGCGGCCATAGGCCGACGTGGGCAACTCGCGGGTCGCCGTCTTGGTGCGATCCCGCTTCTGCCACCACAGCCAGCCCTTGAAGTGGACGCCGAGGGCCATCACGTAGAGCAGGACGGCGCCGATGTCTTGGCAGCTGGAGGCGTTGAGCTTGATCTTGCCCCGGCCGAAGAAGGTGATCCCGGTGGGGAAGAGGCAGCCCTTGTTGACGGGGAAGATCCAGAGGTAGCGCCGGTTGTTTTTGAGCAACGTCAGGTGAAACCACGTGTGGCCGAAGGCTCCGAAGCGCCAGTAGTGAAGGTCGCCAAGGGGGATGCCGATCTTGTCGGAGCGCCACCGCAGGCCGCTGGTGCACCACTGGAGCCACGCGTTGGGCACGATGGCGTAGATCAGGGTGACGTAGGCGAAGACGAACATCGCCCCGACGAAGGCTTCGCCCCACGTCATCGACGTACCGACCGGCCGTCGCTTGGCCCACAGGTAGAGCCCGAGGGTCGAGACGATGGTGGCGATGAGCGAGAAATAGAAGGCAGTCACGCTGCCGGTTGCCCTTTCGTGAAGACGCTCACAATCCTACTCCGCGGCAAGCTGACCTGGCACGACGGCACGAGAAACGGTCTAGCACGGGCCTCTGCCGAATACACATTGGGCCCGGATCCCCACCTTCGGTCTTCGCTTGGTGGTAGGCAAGGGCACCGACCTAACATCGCGTGCGTCGACGGTGACGTCTGGTCTTGGGCGTCTGGTGTTGCGTGGAGGAACGCTTGTGACCGAGATCCCTGAGCACCTGCTCCGCCGCTCACGCGAACGGCGAGCGGCGCTTAGCGGCGATGCGACAGCCACCGAGCAGGCGACGGCGACCACGACCGAGTCACCCACCTCCGCCTCTCCGGTGCTTGCCTCCTCGGGCGCACCCGAGACGCAGGCCGGCGGGGGCGGTGGGGTCGCCCCCCGGACGCCCACCGTCACCCAGGAGCCGCCCCCCGTCCCGAAGTCACGGCTGGGTGCGACACGGGTCAAGACGCCCTTTTGGATGCTTCCGCTCATCGTCGCCCTGCCGCTGTGGGGCATCGTCTACCTCGGCGCCTTCGGCAGCCATCAGCCCGTGTCCCCCAACAACCCGGTGGTGCTCGGCGCGGCCATATTCGTCAACAACTGCGCGACCTGTCACGGTGCGACCGGCGCCGGCGGTGTGGGGCCCCAGCTCAACGGCGGCGAGGTGCTGAAGGAGTGGCCGGTCCTGGCCGACCACATCAATTGGGTCCACACCGGTGGCGCGCCTTACGTCGGCAAGACGATCGGAGGCCTCAACATCCCGGTGCCGGCCAACAACGTGATGCCTGCCTTCGGTATGGACCACGGCGGCAACCTCACCAATCAACAGATCCTCGACGTCGTCTGCTACGAGAGAGTGACGTTCGGCGGCGGCCCTGCCACCTCGGCCAACTGCCCGGCGACGGGCTGAGACGGTGACCCGATGACGAGGACCGGTGACGTCCTCGTCGTGGGCGGCGGGCCATCGGGTGCCGCCTGCGCCTATTGGCTGGCTGAGGCCGGTCACGACGTCACCGTCGTCGAGCGCAAGCACTACCCCCGCGAGAAGACGTGCGGCGACGGCCTGACACCGCGCTCCGTTCGCCAGCTCGAGGACATGGGCCTCGCCACCGAGTTGTCCCACCATCACCGCTTCGACGGCCTTCGGGCCATGGCGTTCGGCCGCACGGTCGAGCTCGCGTGGCCGGAGCACTCGCAACTGCCGAGCTACGGCTACGTGATCACCCGAGCCAACCTCGATGAGCTCGTCGCGCGCCGAGCCGAGAAGGCTGGCGCGACGGTGCTCGACGGCCATGAAGCCCTGGCGCCCGTGCTCGACCGCGGCCTCGTCCGCGGTGCCGTGGTGAAGGACAAGGACACCGGCGTGGTCGCCGAGCTCACCGCCCGCTATGTCGTGGTGGCCGACGGTGCCAACTCGCGATTCGGTCGGGCCCTCGGCACCACGCGCAACCGCGACTACCCGTTGGGTATGGCCATCCGGGGCTACTTCGAGAGCCCCCGGCACGACGAGCCGTGGATCGAAAGTCACCTCGACATCCGCGACAAGGCCGGCAACGTGCTGCCGGGCTACGGCTGGATCTTCCCCCTCGGCGATGGCCGGGTCAACGTCGGCATCGGCCTCCTCTCGACGTTCAACCAGTGGAAGGCCGTCAACACCAGCCATCTGATGGACGCCTTCGTGGACTACGCCCCGGCCAGTTGGGGCATCTCGCCCGCCACCTCGTGCGGACCACCTACCGGCGGCCGCCTCCCTATGGGACTCTCCGTCGGACCCCACAGTGGACCCACCTATCTGGTGACCGGCGACGCCGGCGGATCCATCAACCCGTTCAACGGTGAGGGCATCGCCTACGCCTACGAGACGGGCCGGATGGCAGCGGAGGCCCTCGACGAAGCACTCGTGTCGGGCAACGGTTTGGCGCTCGCCGCCTACGACGCACGACTGGCGGACACCTACGGGCTGTACTTCAAGGTGGCCCGCGCCTTCGTGAAGATCATCGGTCATCCGGAGCTCATGCGGGCCCTGGTGTCGACCGGGATGCGCAGTCGCACCCTGATGGACTGGGTGATGCGGATCATGGCCAACGTCCTGCGACCTGATGAGCTGGGACCGGCCGAGGCCGCCTACAAAGCCATCGCCGCCATCGCCCGCCTGGCGCCCGAACCCTAAGCCGCCACCGCCACGTCTGCCGACGACTGGCTCGGAGGCGGAGGCGGAGGCGGAGGCGGAGGGTGGAGGATCCACACGTACAGCCCCCCGACGACGACGGGACGGCCGAGAAGCCACGTCCACCAGGCCACGACCTGAGCGCGGAGCCGGCCTGGCCCGACGAGGATGGCGGCCACATCGTCTTGGCGGAGCTCGGCTCGCACCTGCGACGCCATCCGCCTTGCCCGCACCGCGGTCAGGGCACCGGAGGCCAACTGGATGTCCACGACGTCGGCGGTCCGAGGTCGCCCACCTATCGTCACCTGACCCGTCGGGCTCGGAACGAAGTAACTCCCGCCCGCGCTACGCCACTGGTCACCGGCGATGGCCAGCCACACCTCGACCTCCGGATCGCGATTGCCGGGATAGGGGCTGAGCACGACAAGGGCGTTGTTGGCGACGCCCAGGCCCGTGATGACGGATGGTGATCGGAATGCGGCCGGGATGGTCCACCGGGTGGTCTTGAAAGGCAAGCGGGGAAACAGCGGCAAGAGACATCCGACGGCGAGGAGCGTGCAGAGTCCGATGGCCCACGCGCGACGGGCGGTGCGGGCCGCCGACCCTCCGGTCGACGCCGCGTGGGCCCGGCGCGCACCTCGACGGCGCCGGGCCTGCCGTTGCGCCGCCTGCTCGACTCGGCGAGCCACCCCGTCGAGCGCAACGGCCAGCATGGCCCCAAACAGCAGGTCCAGTGCGATACCGAATCGCACCGGTAGCAGGCTGTCCAGGACCGGCGCCCGGGCCACGAGCGCCCAGGGGAGCGGGACGGCCAGACGGTGGCCATCGACCCTCAGCCGCGAGCCCAGCGAGAGCACCATCACGGCCAGCGCGGTGAACCCCAACACACGGACGAAGCGCTGCCGCCAGGCGAGGATGCACGTCGCCAAGCCGACCAGAAGCAACGGGATCCCGAGATAGCTGCCGCCCTCCGACGAGTACGCACGGGTGATCCCGGCCGCCCCCGCCGTCCGCAGCCAGAACTGCGGCGCCGGCACGACAAACGCGGTCAGATCGTTTGAGTAGTGATCGCCATGTTGCAGCTCGCCCAGGATGTGGCCGGCTCCCCGGTACTGGATCAAGAGCGGGCCGACGGCCAGCAGCCCGAAGACACCGAGCGCCAGCGCCATCCATGGCAGGAAGCTGCGCCACGTCACCCACCGGCAGGCGACCACGATGGCGACAGCGACGGTGATGGCGGTAATGGCGAGCACCTCCTCGCCGATCAGCAACTGGCCGGCAGCGAGGGCACCCACGGCGACGGCCCACAGGATCGGACGGCGCGTCGTGCCCGTCGCCAAACGGCCGATCCCCAACAGCATCGGCGGCACGAGGAAGGCGGCGCTCACGTGCAGGTGGTCGCCGCCCGTCTCCACCAACGACAACGGTCCGAACCCGGCGACCAGACCGCCGACGGCTGCCGCCGGCCACGACACGAGGGTGGAGCGACGTAGACAGACCTGCGCTGACCACGCGGTGACGGCCAGCGTGCTCGTGGCGGCCACGTTGTAGGCCAACAGAGGCCCAAACACCAAGGTGATGGGGACGAGAACGAAGTCGAGCCCGATCACCGTGGCATTGGTCAGCAGGTTGATCGGCGCGGGCCACGAGAGCGATCGAGTGATCCAGGGCGAGTAGCCGTGGGTCAATGCCCGCGCCACCCAGGTCAACGCCCAGATCGTGTAGGGCGCGTCGGTCGCGCCCCCGACCGTGACCGAGGTGGGGTGGGCCCAGGCCCGGCTCAGCAGGGCCACGGCCAGCGCCACGTCGACCACCAGCAACCCGATCACCCAAAGGGCGACGCGGCGGCGCACCTAGCTGAGGATTCGGGCCAACGGCATAGCCGGTGAGTCTGGCCGCTTTGCCCCTTGACATTTCTCTTAGTGGCGTTAGGTTTACATCGTTAGCTTAGGAGCGGGTCGAGAGAAGAGGGGCCATGTTCACCAGATTCGCCGGAGCCATCGTCCGCTATCGCCGAGCCGTCCTGGCCGCCGGCGTGGTGGTCCTGATCGCCTGCTTCGCCTATGGCGGGAAGGTCTCGACCAAGCTCAACAACGGCGGGTTCAACGATCCCAACGCCCCCTCGACGACCGCCGAAAACGTCCTCCAGTCCCAATTTCACACCGGCGATCCCAACCTGGTCTTCGTCGTGACGGCCCGCACGGGGACGGTCAACTCGCCGGCCGTGGCCGCCGCCGGACGGGCACTGACCGCCCGCCTGGCCGCCTACCCCGACATCCAGGGCGCCGGCTCGTACTGGAGCCTAGGCGACGTGGCCCCGCTGCGTTCTGTCGACGGGCGCCAGGCGCTCGTCCTGGCCACCATCACCGGCAACGACGATCAGACCAACACGCGCGTAGCCCAGATCGATCCGGCCTTCGTCGGGACCCACGGCCCCATCACCGTCACCGCCACCGGGCAGGCGCCCGTGTTCCGCCAGGTCGGCGACACCATCCGCACCGACCTGGCCCGGTCCGAAGAGATCGCCATCCCGATCACCCTGGTCCTGCTCATCTTCGTCTTCGGCAGCGTCGTCGCCGCCGCCGTTCCCTTAGCCGTCGGCGGACTGGCGGTCGGCGGGACCTTCGCCGCGCTCACCCTGCTGGTCAGCTTCACAAAGGTGTCGATCTTCTCGCTCAACCTGACCACCGCGCTCGGCCTCGGGCTGGCCATCGACTACAGCTTGTTTGTCGTCAACCGGTTTCGGGAGGAGCTGGCGCACGGGCGTGAGCCTCACGCCGCCGTCGTCCGCACCATGCAGACGGCGGGGCGCACCGTGCTCTTCAGCGCGGCGACCGTGGCGGCCTCGCTCGCCGCTCTCCTCGTGTTCCCCCTCTACTTCCTGCGGTCTTTCGCCTACGCCGGCATCGCTGTCGTGATCGTCGCCGCCGCCGGTGCGGTCGTCGTGCTGCCCGCCCTTCTCGCCGTCCTCGGCACCAAGGTGGACAGCCTCGACCTGCGGCGCTGGCTGCTCGGCCTCATCGGGCGCACGCCCCACCGCGCTGAGGTCGGCGAAGGCTTCTGGCATCGGCTGGCAACGTTCGTGATGCGCTTCCCCGTGCCGATCGCGACGGCGATCATCGCCCTGCTTCTCTTCCTCGGCGTGCCATTCCTCGGCGTGCACTTCGGCCAGCCCGACGACCGCGTCCTCCCGACCTCGGCGTCCACTCGAGCAGCCGCCGATGACATGCGGGCCAACTTCACCTCAGGCGAAGCCAACGCCTTCTCGGTCGTCGCGCCGGCGGCGGGCAATCCCTCCGTGCTGCCCGTCCACGTCGCACCGGGCCACCATCCGTTGAGCGCGGCTGCGGCCCGAGCCGCAGCGGGCGCGCTCGCCGACAATGCCGTCGGACACCACGTCCAGGCCCAGATCACCGCCTACGCCGAAGCCCTCTCCCTCATCCCCGAGGTGGCACGGGTCGACGCGTACACCGGATCGTTCATCGACGGGCACCAGGTCGTGCCCGAGTCGCCCGAATCCATCGGCCGCTTCTCCCAGCCCGGTGCAGCCCCTGGTGCGACCATCGGCGCGGGGACCTGGTTGTCGGTCGTGCCGGTCGGCACCCTCGAGGCCCAGTCCCCCGCCGGCGAACATCTCATCCACGAGGTGCGCGACCTGGCCTCGCCGTGGAAGGTCTACGTCGGTGGCGGATCGGCGCAGCTCGTCGACTCCAAGACGGCCATCTTCGCCAAGGTGCCGTGGGCCCTGGGCATCATCGCCCTCGTCACCTTCGTCACCCTCTTCTTGATGTTCGGCAGCATCCTCGTGCCGATCAAGGCCGTCGTCCTCAACCTGCTGAGCCTCACCGCCACCTTCGGCGCCATGGTGTGGATCTTCCAGGAGGGCCACGGCTCCGGGCTGCTGCACTTCACCGCCACCGGGACGTTGGACACGACGACGCCGATCCTCATGTTCTGCATCGCCTTCGGCCTGTCCATGGACTACGAGGTGTTCCTGCTGTCTCGCATCAAAGAGGAGCACGACCGGGGCGCCGACACCACCTCCTCTGTCGCCATCGGCCTGGAGCGCACGGGGCGGATCGTGACCGCCGCCGCCGCGCTGCTCGCCATCGTGTTCCTGTCATTCGCCACCTCGGAGGTGACATTCATCAAGCTCTTCGGGCTGGGTCTCACCCTCGCCGTCTTGATGGACGCCACCCTGATCCGCGGCACGCTGGTGCCGGCCTTCATGCGCCTGGCCGGCAACGCCAACTGGTGGGCACCCGGGCCGCTCCGCCGGGTGTACCAGCGGTTTGGGATCAGCGAGTCCGACGAGTCGGACGCGGGAGACCTCCCCGTCGCCCATGATGAAGGCGACATGGCCGCTGATCCATCGCGCGAACCGGTCGGCGCGCGCTGAGCCCGCAGACAACCACCGGGGCCGGCCCCATCGACCGTCGGCGCCGCCGGGCGCGGCGGGGTGACGGCGATCTTCTGCGAGAGGAGATCATCGCCGCGGCGACGCGCCTCCTCGTCGAAAGAGGCGCCGAAGAAGCCGTCTCGATTCGCGCCATCGCCGATGCGGTCGGCGTGACACCGCCGTCGATCTATCTGCACTTCGCCGACAAGGACGACCTGTTTTTGGCCGTCTGCGACGACCGGTTCCGCGAGCTCGACCGGCGGAGCCAAGAGGTGGCCGCCGACGCCACCGATCCCCTCGACGAGA
>Ga0302325_10004249_pt1 | contig 33209 bp, 47 predicted proteins | sample Palsa_T0_2_FD_201948 | JGI IMG/M metagenome (GOLD analysis project Ga0302325, IMG submission 201948) | Peat permafrost microbial communities from Stordalen Mire near Abisko, Sweden - Palsa_T0_2 | ecosystem: Environmental > Terrestrial > Soil > Palsa > Peat permafrost | place: Sweden: Abisko... | reverse complement strand
CCGAACTCCTCAGCGTCGATCACGTCGTGCGCGCGCTGGTCGCGCAACTCGAGCGCGTCCTTGAGGATCCGGCGGGCGGCGTGCGGCACGCGCGCCTGCCCCGCCACGGAGTCGGCGATCAGCTCACGGTGCGGCGCAGCAGGTGGGCTGCGCACGTTTGGTGCTTGGCGGCGGTGAACCGGCGATACGGCGCCCACCCGTCGCGCTCCAGCACCCCGGAGAAATCCTCGCCGAGAATCTCGGCGGCGTGCTCGTACCCGCGACCCGCGGCGATCAGATACACCGTCACGTTCTCCCCAGCGAACGCCCACAGCCACGCCTTCTGACCGTTGATCCGCCAGCCCGTCTCATCCGGCGCGACAGCCCGGCTTGAGCGGACCCCCTCGATCAACGCCTCATATGTCGGCTCAAGCCGCCGTGCTTGGCGGGCGACAGCGCCAACGATCCCGCCCGCTGTGATCCGGATCCCGAACCGGGCCAGCGCCTTCGCGGTCTTCTGCGGCGAGAGCCCCAGCTCCTTGTTGAGCTCGGTCGCCAACGCGACCGCCCACGGACCGAGCATGCACCCAGCCGCACCCAACGCGTCCGAGGTCTGAAACGGGTGACGGCCCTGATGCCTACGCCCGCAACACCGACACGTCCCGACGTGCACAGCGAACCGCCGACGCAGGCGCCGCGGCTCGGGCAACTCGTCCTGATACTGGTACTCGATCCGGTCTTCCCCGATCTCACCGCCACACTCACACAACGCCAGTAGTGGCGCGTCGAGCTGCTCATCGACCTCCCCCGGCGGCTCGCGATGCCTATGCCGACCGTGATCATCACCCGACCGACGCCCCGATCGGCCCGGAGCCCGCTTCGGCTCCCCGCGCGAGAACGGCGCCGCCTGACGCTTGCCCGCCCGCCGCGCCTCCTCAAGAGCGCCCTCCAGCTTCCCGACCCGGGACCGCAACCGCTCATTCTCGCCCGTCAATCGAAGGACCTCGTCCCACAAGTGCTCGTTCTCAGTCGACAACGCAGAGCAAAGCGCCTCCAGCCGACCGAACTCGTCCACCGGCTCGACCGGGAGCACCTCAACCTCTGACGCGGCGACGGCAACCACCGCCACCACGTTCGCCCCAGGCTACATAATCCCTGCTGAACCCGCTAAATCAATACAACTTGACTAAGCTCGTCGATCGACCACACTTGAAGATTGGAACGCTGTTGACGGTGAGGATCGTGGAACCAGACACGATCGGCAAGCAATACACGTTCACGATCCGCGCCAACCGGCAACCCTCAAACACGGTCACCTACCCCGCCCCGTGATACCAGCTAGCTAGCTAGGCACGAAGCCAAGAAGGCCGCTGCTGTGCACCACCGCGGGTCTCCGCACCGCGCGCAGCTCCGGCGTCTTGAGGCTCGAGGAGCCTCAAGACCCGGACGAACCCGAGTCGTGGGCTGTCAATGAGTCGTTCGCGCAGGCCTAGGCGGGGTAGCGCCCGCAGCGCAGGCGCAGATGAGGTGGCCGTGATGGAAGACGGCGAGCGAGCGCGCGTTTTGGGGCGGTGCGTAGGACGGGTGGCCGGCCGGGATGCTCAGCACTCCTCCAGATGCGATCGACTCAGGAAGTTGCTCCCGCGTGAGCCGATCGAGCTTCCGCACTAACCGCTACCCGTAACAATTTTTGTGGTGGAACTCTTCGACGGTTCCTTGCTGGCTGCCGGCTCCTTTGGAGGCCCATTAACCGCTGGTATCAACGGCTTGGCTAGCGCAGTGGCAGGAGATGTCAGGCCAGGACCCGGCGTCGTGAAGGTTGTCGCTGGCGCCGGTTTCGAGGCTCTCTTGGCGCTCGGTGACTTCGCAAGGCCGGGCAATGATCCGCTGATGGCCTGGGCGGGAACACTGATCGATGACTGCGACGGCGAGGAGAGCGGCGAAACCGAGGTCCCATGACCGGTCCCGCCGGTTTCGGTCATCGCCTCGACAACACCGAACGCTGCTGCAAACACGAGGAGGATGATCGCCAGCAGCACCAACTCGGGTCGGACGTGCAAAGCGCGCACGGAAGACGATGTTCGCGTGCCACCCGTCACCGCCAACGTTCCCATGCCGCTCACTCCCCGTTTGGTCCCAGTCCGCGGGTCCATAATAGCCGCCAGCCCAACGAAACGCCACATTACGGAGCCAGACGTTTGCCGGGCAATCCCCGGCCGGCTAGTCGGAACCTTCGGCTAGTGCTTGGCCGCACAGCCGAAGTACCGAACGATCGGCCCGATAGGGTGAACCGAAGTTCCTCGGACGCCGTGGGCCGCGAGGCAGCGTCTCGCATGGAAGATCCACGATTTGCCGACGTCGGCCAATGGCGCAGCGGATGGCTCGCTCAAACGCGACTTCTGGAGGAGACCAATCGTGCCGCGACGGCCCGTGAAGCCAATCAGGCGCTGCCGGGAGTTCCAGCGCTAGCTCTGCGCTCCGCTTGGCAACAGGCTGCAGGAACCGGACGCGGACGCTCAGACCTGGTAACCGATGCTCCGCAGAGACGCGACGGCCGTATCGAGTTCGCGCTCGCCTGCTGCCGCCGCTGTTTGTGCCGCCGCATAGCGGGCGCCGTCGTCGGCTCGGGCCGCACTCTCTGCTTGCGCGTACGACGCACACACTGCGGTAGCAGCCGTAGCGATGCGGGTCTCGATCGCCTCTTCTTGGGGGCCGGCTGGACTGGCCTTGAAGTCGCTCGCGGCGCGGTCGCACGGGGTGCTGAACGCCGAGAGCGCGGAGGCCTGCGCGCTTGGCCTACGTGCCGTCCGCAGCGCGCTGAGTAGCGTGGTGTGGGCATCGTCCAGCTTCGTGACGGCTGTGCTGATCGCGTGAGCGTACGCCGGGTTCGGGGCGACCGGAAGCGGCTTGGCGGCGTGCAGCACGAGCGTTGAGGCGATCGTCTCGCAGCTGTTTTCATCGCTGGGCGTGAACGGCGCCGAGCGCCCGCAGACGACCACCGCCGCGCCACCAGCGATCGGCACTGCGAACAGCATCAAGTGATGCCCGTCACTGCGAATCGACACGTTCCTGTACCGGAGGGCCTGCATTGCTCCGAGCCTGACCCGATCTGTCGCGGCGATGGGACCCACGAGCTCGGAGCGCAGCGTGCCCGGAAGCAGAGTCGGGTCTGGCACTCGCGAAACGCCTGCCACGAGCATCAGCCCGTCGCCAGGCTCTCGTAAAGAAACAGGACCGGAGACCGCGAGTCCGGGCACGGACACGACGCTGCTCGTTCTGACCCAGGGATATGAATATCGGAGCCCGACCTGCGCCGAGGAGGCCGTACGGCTTACCACGGATCCGGCCACCGTTGCCCGGGCGACGATAACCCCGCCGACGGCTGCCAACGCGACTAGCACCGCCGCAACGCCGATTCGGTAGGGAGTGCGACTGCCCGGCGAGCTGACTCGCTTGGGGCGTGTCGGCGCGCGCCGCTCGGGCATCGAAACTGGCGCCACGTCCGGCGGGGCGGTTTTTGCACCGGTAGCGGCCGCCGAGACAGGCGGCTCCGACGGAGGGCGCGAACTGGCGGCTGCACGCTTGCGCGGAGGCGGGGGTACGACGGTGGGAGCCAGTGCCTCTTGAGCGTCATGGATCAGCTCGACGGCTGCGGAGGGGCGATCACGAGGTTCCTTCGCCATCCCGCGCTCGATCACCGAGTTGAGCGCTTCGGGCAACTCGGGCCGCACGTCGGTGGGACGAGGCGGCGGCTCGTTGGCGTGGGAGTACAAGACCGCGACGTCGTTGTCCTTCTTGAACGGGACCGAGCCGGTCAGGCATTCGTACAGGACCGCGGCCAGCGAGTAGATGTCAGCAGCGGCTGTGGTTGGTAGCCCTCGGATCTGCTCGGGCGCGATGTATTGGACTGTTCCGACGAACTGGCCGCTCCTCGTGAATCCGGTGTCGGCCGCGAGGCGCGTCAGGCCAAAATCGGCGAGGTACGCCCGGTCGCCGTTCTCGATCAGGATGTTCTGTGGCTTCACATCGCGGTGCACCAGGCCCGCCCGGTGCGCGGTGTCGAGCGCGTCCGCGATCTGACTGAGGATGCCCAGCACGCGGTCCGGCGGTGCTGCATCGTTGCGGAGCAACTGCTTGAGGTTCATGCCGTCAACGAGTCGCATGACTAGATAGAGGTCGCCGTCGACCTCACCGAAGTCGTGGACGGTCACGATGTGCGGATGCGAGAACCGGCCTTGCACCAACGCTTCGCGCCGGAAGCGTTCGCGGAAGTCCTCGTCGTGGCTCAGATCCGAGGAAAGCACTTTGAGCGCGACTCGGCGCTCGAGCGACAGCTGCACTGCTTCGTAGACGACGCCCATGCCGCCCCGGCCGAGCACGCCGTCGATCCGGTACCCATTGATCACGTCGCCGGCCGACAGCATGCGACTAGGCCGAACTCCACGGTCGCCCGACCCGTACGACGGACGCTCGGATCTGTGGATCGTCCTGCCTGCTGTGCGGAAGGGCCGGCAACATCCGCCCGTCAAGACTTATAGCGCCCACGGTCGAGGCAGAGGGTACCGTCGGTTCGGGACGCGCGAGCGGCCAGCGCGGCCGCTAGCAGCGCCCTCGGTCCTTGTTGGATCGCACCGTCACGGTCGAGGTGGCAGCTTCTCCCACCAAGGGTCCCTTGGTGATCGCCTCGAGCACGGGGAGGATGGTCGGCAGCAGCGTCGACGCGAAGAACTCGCCCGATGAACAAGCAACCACTCAGCGGGGATCCAATGAACGACTCAGATCCGGCACGTCTCGAGCAGCGAACTGTGGTCCGTGTTCCGAAGGGCTCCTCGAGCTCGCCGAGAACCCTCCGTCGCTGGGGTACGCGCTCCGCGCGCGCCTGCGTCTTCTTCTGCGCGTTGCTCGGCACTTCGGCGGTAGCCGCGGTCGCGGCTCCCCTCGCCGCGGCCTGCCCGTCGGTGGAGTTCGTCGGCGTGCGCGGCTCCGGTGAGCACTCGAACTTCGGCAGCACCATCGGGGCCGTGCTGAGTGGCGTGAACGGGATGGCGGACGGGGTGGGCAACAAGGCGATCGACTATCCGGCGATCAATGTTCCCAATGACCCGTTGACCCGTTCCTACCGCGACGGCTACGTGGACAGCGTCGCGCAAGGCGTCGAGGCACTTCACGATTTCGTCGCGACGTTCCAGCAGAAATGTGGAGGCACGCCGCTACTGCTGTCCGGCTACAGCCAGGGGGCTGAAGTAGTCGACGATTGGCTGATGGGCGCGCTCAGCAACGGACAGCGAGCGAACGTCGCTGGCGTCGCTCTGTTCGGAGACCCGCGGTTCAATCCCGCGCAGGTGCTCCCCGTCGATGTCGGGACCTTCAACCACAGGTTCGGCGGGATAGGCATCTACCAGTTCCAACCGCCCATCGGCACGTTCGGCACGCTGGTCAGCTATCCGGTCGCGGACGCCGGGCTTGTGCGCAGCTACTGCGCCAACCACGACCCGGTCTGCAACTTCTCGAGCCCAGCGCTCGCGATCTCATGCGGGCGTGACAACAGCTGCGCACACCTCCACTACATGAACCTCAAGGTTGCGTCAGGGTCGAGCGAGACCTATACCACCGCGGCTGCTGACTTCCTTGTCGGACGGTGGCGCCAGTTGACTGGCGGGGGTGGCAACAGTGGCGGCCCCACGGGCGACGGCCCCGGCGCTGGCGACCCGGGCGGCGGCACGCCGGGTGGCGGCAGCCCAGGCGGCGGAGCTCCGCCACCGCCCCCGGCGCCCACGTACGCGGAGACTTCCGGAAGCGTGGTCCACACCTGGACTGACTACGCGGATGCTGGCGGTACTGGGGGCCCGGAGATCCCGTCGAACGCGACGGTGCAGATCCAGTGCAAGGTCAGCGGATTTGCGGTCGCCGATGGGAACACCTGGTGGTATCAGGTCGCGTCGAGCCCATGGAACGACACGTACTACGCCTCCGCGGACGCCTTCTACAACGATGGCGCGACTTCGGGCAGCCTGAGCGGCACCCCGTTCGACGACCCGAACGTGCCGGACTGCGCGGGGTCCGGCGGCGGGTCAAACGGCGGCAAGCCCTACCCCACGTACGCGGAGACCTCCGGGAGCGTGGTCCATACCTGGACTGATTACGCGGATGCCGGCGGTACCGAGGGCCCGGAGATCCCGTCGAACGCGACGGTGCAGATCGAGTGCAAGCTCACCGGATTCGCGGTCGCTGACGGGAACACCTGGTGGTATCAGGTCGCGTCGAGCCCATGGAACGACACGTACTATGCCTCCGCGGACGCCTTCTACAACAACGGCGCGACGTCGGGCAGCCTCAGCGGCACCCCGTTCGATGACCCGAACGTGCCCGACTGCTAGGAGGGCTTCGGTGCACCATTCACGTACATCGAAGGAAGCGGTCCATGCTCGGCTCGTCGAGACAGGAAGCGATTTCGTCAAGGCGCCGCCCAGCGGTTGTGGGCAGATCGAGCGCTGCGACGACCTGAAGACCTCGAGCGGTCGGTGGCCGGTCGCAGGCTCGGATCTTGCGGTGCAGTTCCACCAGTTCGCGCCTGAGCCGAGCTGTCCTGGCACGCTCTCACGCGTCGCGCGTGCCGCTCTCGGCTCGACCATGCTCGACAGCGGCACGCACGGTTTGCGCTATGGACCGAAATCCAGTACTTTGCGGAACCGGTCGAACAACGCGCCGAGCAGCCGGGATCATGCATCGGGATCAGGTCGCGATCTTTTGAGGAGCGCGGCCCGTGTTGCTCGCGTTGCCGGCCTGGCTTCTGTGGACGCCTGTGCGGCGCGTGGCGAGGTTGGGCCGAACGGGGAGATCGCAACATGAGTGACGTCGTGTTCTGTGAGCAGTGCGGTTCCGTCGGCCCTCCGGCCGCGAGATTCTGTGCCAGCTGCGGCAGTCCGCAGGAGCTAGACCCTCCGCTTGCCGCTGCGGAGTCGTCAGGGGCAATCGCGCCACTGCCGGGGGATCTCGCTCCGGAGTCCGATCCGACGACGCTCTCCGGGGACCTGTCGCCCGAGCCACACCCGGTCGTCACGTTCACCGGCGCCTTGGGCGCCTCACAAAGAGACGCCGACGCTGGCGCATCCGGCGACGCCGGCGCACACGCCCCGGCGTCGGAATCTCGCAGCGAGTCGTCGACCGCAGCGGCCGCTGCCGACCCGCGCCCGGTCATGGCCGGGCAGCTGCCGATCGAGCTTTGGCTCGTGATCCTGGCGTTCGCGATCCCCGGCGGATGGCTCGTGTTCATGACGCTCAAGGCGCTGCCTGACTCGCTGCAGCTCCTTGGCGCACAGTTCTTTGGATTCCGCATCGGCCTCGCGCTGACGCTGATAATCGTGCTCGTCGGGTTGCTCGGAGTGGGCATGCTCGCGATCTCGTGGAAGCTCTACCAGCGCGATCGGGTCGGACGGGGGCTCGCCTACGTGTTCTGCGGCGTTCTCGCCGTCAGCGTGATCGGCGCGGGTGGTGGCAGCAGCGCGGAGACCATCGCGCTGCTCTGCAGCATCGGCGGGATCGGCATCCTTGCGCTCTCTCCGAGAGTCCAGGAGGTCTTCAACTCGCCGATGTCAGCAGACGGGGCGCCGACGAGCATAATCGTGAGCCGCGTCGTGATAGCGATCTTCTGTGCGTCCGGTGCTCTCACGGCGATCACATATCTGCTCCTGGCCTCGGAGAATGGAAGGTTCGCTCTGGTCGCGATCGGGATCGGCGCAGCCACCATCTTCGCGTCGCGGACGTCTGCGAGGCTGATGGAGGGCAACCCGTCCGCTCGCCAGCAGCTGACGATCGGCGGCGTCGGACTGGCCGTGCTGATGATCGCGTTCGGACAGTCGGCGCCCGGGCTGCTGGTGTCCCTGGGCCTGGTTCTCGGCGCGATTGGGATGCTTTGGATCCCGAACGACGCCCGCGTGTACTTCGGCGACGCGCCGATCGCGTACGCGTCCTCGAGCTGACGGCGTACCCGGACGATCCTCCTTCACGGCGCCCGGATACGGTGGCCACGCCCCCAGGGCGGATCAGCTGCCGATCGCCTGCCTGAAGCGGAAGTAGTGGTCGGGGTCCACAAGCTGCTGTACGGCGACGAGAGGCGGGTAGTTGGACCCGTAGTAGGCATGGCGCCACTGGGCCAGATTCGCGTCGATGTAGTTTTGATAGGCGTATCCGGAGACGAAGGGGCGCATCGCGGCATGGGTCGCCTCGAGCCACGGTGCGCCTCCGTCGTAGCTCAGGTACTGGATGCAGCACAGGGAGTCGCGGTGCACGAACGCAGTGGCGTCCGGAGCGACGCGGTTGATCGCGCCGTCGCGAGGCCGAAGGCGCGCCCGGCGAGGCCCATCCCGCCGCCGAGCGCGTGACCGGCAATTCCTACCGAAGGACAAGATCCGGCCGGAAGCGTGGCGCCGTGGGCGGCGAGGGCGGCGTAGATGTCGATCAACTGCGCGCCAGTTCCGATTGTCGCCGTGCCGACGATCCTGTCGACGCGGATTGATCGCATCAGCCGTAGGTCGAGCACCACCGCGCCCGACAAGGTTGAATACCCCGCGTAGCTATGGCCGCCGGAGCGCGCTGCGAGCCGCACGTCGTGCGCGACCGCCCAGCGCACTGCGCCTTGCACGTCCTCGACGCTCAGCGGCCGAGCGATCGCCTGCGGCAGCACGTTGTCGAACCGCTCGTTGTAGACGTGCGCGGCTTCCGCGAACGTGGGGGAGTGGGGACCGATTACTGGGCCGTGGATTGCCTCTGCGAGCGTGCGTGGAATCGGCGGTCTGGGGCGCGCTGGCCGATGACCGTGCCGGACGGCGCGCCGCGGCTCGCGGGCGCGTGCCGGCGCCGCATCCGGCTGCGCCGACAGCAAGGCTCGTCGCGAGTGCACGCGAGAGGAAGGTACGGCGGGTGACCTCAGGCCGCGACATGATGATCGTTCAGCCTGATGCCTCGGGAATCGCTACCGCACGGCATTCCGTTGCCGCAACCTTCGCAGGACGAGCTCCGCTGCGTATCCCGCCGGCATGCAGACCGTGAGCGCTCGCAGCGCCAGCACCACGCCGGGAACGAGCCTTCCGTGCATGGTGCCCTTTGACGTCATCAGTACGAACGCGAACACCAGCACAGCTACCGTCACGCCGCGCGCAAACCAGCTCTCCACGTCGGCGAGCTGTCCGCAGCTCTGCGCCATGCCACATGCAGTGCAGAACTTGGCGGAGGACTTCAGCGTGGCGCTGCACTCCGTTCAGAACCGTGCATGGCTCATCCTGCACGCCCGGGCTCGTGCCCGGTTGCTCGGCGCTTCAGCATGTGCCCCGAACCGATCCGGCGAGGTTGGTGAAGGTCGGCAGGAGCGCGGCGAAACTGCCTGTTGGCGTTGACCCGAGCACGGCGAAGTCCTCGCCGCAGGCGGAGAAGAAGTAGTCGACGCGTTCGGCGCCACTCGCGCGGAAGACCCATCGCCAGGAGTTGACGCCGGACAGGTCGCCGGGGCCCCACGCGACCTCGGTGTAGTCGCTGAGGCGGCGCAGGTCTGCGCGAACTGGGGCGGCATCCTGTTCGGGGCTCCCGCCGCGGTCTGGGGTCGCGTCGACCAGGGCGAAGTCAGCGGAAGTGGTTGGGCTGCGCCATTTGCTCTCCGTGAAGCCTTCCTTGGAGATGTCGTTCTCCTCAATCTTCCATCCGGCGGGGATCTCGGCCGTGAAGTGCGCTCCCGTGTATGCGCTGTTACCAGCCGCGGTACCGGTACCGGCACCGGTGCTGGTGGCGGTACCGGTGGTGGCCGTGGTCGAAGTCGAGGCCGTGGTGCCCGGAGCTGTAGCCGTGCCGCCACCGACGCTCGCCGCGCCGCCCGGCGATCGGCCCGTTGTCGGTACGGTGCCCGCCGATTCATGTGGCGCGCGACCGGTCCGGCTGACGATCAAGACTACGGCGACGGCCGCTCCGGCACCGGCGAGCAACGCAACCACCACTGCCAACGCCATGTGCGGCAGGCGGCGTTGAGCCGCCGGCGGAGCAGAAGGTTTGGCGGCGGGTTCTCCGTGACTCGGCGGCGGAGCGATTCTCGTTGGCGCCGTGTCGTCCTGAGCCGCTTCAGCCGCGGCGACGCTCGTCAGCTCGGATCCGCAGCTGCGGCAGAACTTGCTGTCCACGGGGTTCGCGTGGCGACATCGTAAGCAGAGGGCGGCGACGGGGCGTGGCACGGCGGGCGCGCCGCAGGCGCGGCAGAACTTTCCCCCCGGGCGAAGCGCGGTGCCGCAACTCGAGCAAGCACTCTGGGCGTCGTCCGTCGGCATCTCAGCGCCGGCTGCTTCGATCGGCGTGTCCGTGCACGGTCAGTACGTTTTCCGGCGGGCGGGAACCCTGCTGGCCTCAAACCCGTGCCCCGTGCTCGCGTCCCGGCATGTAACTCCGCGTCGCTGATTGGCTCGAGGGATCACGCAGGTGATCGATCCGCGCGTCACGGAGACTCCATATCCGGCGATCGGCCCGTCCCCGGTGCTCAATACGCGCCCTCTTTGTACATACGCGGAGGTGGCCGCCGGAAGCACGAATGTCTCGTCAGCGGACGCCACGCTACATTGCGCATTGTTCGCCCCGATTTCGCAGGTGACGTTTCCGTCCGGCGCGTGAAAGACGTTCATCGCTCCGGACGGGGTGAGCGGGACGGTTGCGCTGTGGCTCGCGGCAGCCGAAGTGCCCTTACGCTGGCTTCCCTTGTTCGTCGCCAAGAGCACACCGGCCCCGGCGCCAGCGCCGATCAGCAGCACCAGCGCGATGCCGGCTACCAGGAGCATGCGGTGACGTCCGTTCGAGCCCTCACGCGGCGGCTGGTTCGCGATCGCCGGTGGGGGAGATGGTGCAGCATCCCCGCTCGTTGGCGGCGTGAAAGCCGGCGTGGCTGTCGGAACGGCGCGCGTACTGGCGTGTGGGCCTGTCAGTGCCGATCCGCAACTGCGGCAGAACTTGCTGTCCACCGGGTTCGCGTGGCGACACTGGGAGCACATCGCGGCGACCTGCCGGGGGGATGCGTCAGCTGCACTCACGCCACAGGAACGGCAGAACTTCGCGTCAAGGCTCAGCGTGGCCCCGCAACGGGAACACGGCCGGCCCGACGCGGCCATTACGTCGTCACCACCGGATCGGCCATGATGAACGAGTCCTCGCCGTCCGGTTCGCCTGAGGTCGGCTCGAGCCAGTCGAACACGAGGTCTGTGGCGCCATCGGTCTTGAAGCCCATCGGGTGAGTGTCGCTCGGACCGTCGAACGTAGCCTGGTAGAGCACGGTGGCGCCCAGATTCATGTTGTTCTTGTAGACCTTGAGCGTGTAGACCGCCTGAGCCGACGCGTTCGTCTCCAGGCCGACCATCGGGGAGCTGAAGTGTGTGAAGCCCGGCACGGGGATTTGGTACGTCTCGGTCGTGGGGGAGGAGTTGTTGTTGTCGCCCAGGTCGAACGCGACGGCATGCTGGTAGGTCTGTCCCTTGAGCTCCAATGTCGACGCAGAGTTGTCAAGCGACACGTTGTTGCCGAGGCTGTCGAGCTGGCCGTTGTCGTTCTGTTGCGCGACATATGGGGCGTAGTACTGCGAGCTGGGCGGGCTGCCGGGCGACGTCTGCGTGCCAGTAGTTGTCTTGGTCTGAGTGGTGGGCGTCGAAGCTGTGGTGCTCGTGGGGGTCGAGGAAGTGGCGGCGGCGGTGATGGTGCTGGTGTGAACCACCGTTACGGTCGTGGTCGCCCTCGCGGTCCCAGAAGTTGTCTTGCCGCCGATGGCGGCGCCGACACCGAGTCCTGCGGCCGCGACGAGCACGGCACCGGTGAGGCTGGCCTTCCAGTTCACAGACTCCTCCCAAGCAGATAGGCGCCGATCCAGACAGGCGCGTAGATGGACGCGTGCAACAACGAGTTACGAACCCACGAGCTTGCCTTCTTCGGCTCCTCGGGCGGGACGGGCGGCGGCTGCAGGATCGTGTCCTCGGTCGGGCTGTCCTCGGTCACCCGTGGTCTGACCGCGGCGTCCTGTTCGAGCTGCGCCGCGGCCCAGCGCATCAGCGCGCCCGCGGACCGCGCCCGCCGTTCTGGATCCTTCTCCATCGCGCGCGCGACCACCACGTCCAGTGGGGCGGGAAGGCCGGCGACGGCGTGGCTCGGGATCGGAACGGGCGCGTTCGCGTGCGCGATCATCGTTGCCGTTCGGGAGTCGCGCTTGTAGGGCAGCTCGCCGGTCACGCAGCGGTAGACCATGCAGCCGAAGGAGTAGACGTCGGCGCGCTCGTCTAGTGGGGCGCCGTTGATCTGCTCCGGCGCCATGTAGTCGATAGTCCCAAGGATCTCCCCGGAAGCGGTGTTCTCGTTGGTTTCGTCGTTCGGTTTGGCGAGGCCGAAGTCGGTGAGGAAGGCATGCCAGCCATGATCGGTGGGCTCGAGCATCACGTTCGCAGGCTTGACGTCGCGGTGGATGAAGCCGTGCTGGTGGGCTGCGTCGAGCGCATCACCGATCTGCGACAGGACCGCGATCGTCTCCTGCGCGTCGAGTGGTCCCCGCTCCTTCAGCAGGCTGCTGAGATCCGGTCCGTCGATGAATCGCATCGAGAGAAACAGCCGACCGTTCGGAAGCTCACCGGTTTCATAGACCGGCAGGATGTTCTCGTGGTGAACAGACGCAGCCGAGCGAGCTTCGCGCCGGAATCGCTCGCGGAACCGTTCATCGGTACCAAGGCGCTCCGCGATCACCTTCAGGGCGATCCGACGATCCAGCGAGAGCTGTGTCGCCTCGTACACGTCGCCCATACCGCCGCGCGCAACGTGTCGCTCGATCCGGTACCCCGCGAGCTCAGTGCCCGGCGTTAGGAGTTCATCGGTCAAGATGCTGCTCCTGTCGACCAGAACAGCCCCGATCCGTTTCCGGTCGGCAGGGCAGCGAACGTCGGCCGCGGGGTGTCGTTCGCGATCGGGCGCTGGCTGGCCGCGCCTTGAACTGTCGGTCCGGTCCGGGCATGCCGGCAGACCGGCGCGGCGATTTTCACCGAACTGGTCTCGACCACCTGTTCGCGGTTACGCTCGAATGAAACGCTGATGCTCATATCCGGGATGCCGCCTTGCTTGCTCGACGTGGATCGCTACGGGGTGCTGACGGTGAACCTATCGCCAGCTAGCGGCGGTGCGAGCGCACAAAGGTGTTCGATCGCTAACCCTGACTAGGCGCCGACCACTTGCGCGCAGTGCCCGCAGAGCGATCGCTCGCCTTCGGTAGGAGCGCCGCACACTTCACAGGTGTGGGCCGTGCCGGCCGCGCTTTCCGCGCCCGCCGCCTTGAGGCGCGCGCCGCAATGGCGGCAGAACTCCGCCCATTCTTCGACGTCTTCGGTGCAGGTAGGGCACCGCGACGGCGCAGGTCGGGTCATGATGACCGTCGCCGCTGTGTCATCGAAACTCGCGCCGCACGAGCGGCAGAAGCGCGCCGTCTCGGACACCGGCGCACCGCATACGAGGCAGGTGAGCTTTACGTCTCGCGGTGGCGTAGGGGTCTCGCTAAGGCTGCCGGAGGCGATCGTCTCCTCCTCACCGGTTGCTGGGGCCGGCACGTCGGCCGATGGCCGCGTTGGAGTCTCGACCGTGGCCGCTGCGTCATCGAAACTCGCGCCGCACGAGCGGCAGAAGCGGGCGGTCTCGGACACCGGCGCGTGGCATACGAGGCAGGTGAGCTTTACGGCTCGCCGCGGCGTAGCGGTCTCGCCGATACTGCTCGAGACGATCGTCTCTTCATCTCCGGTTCCGTGGGCCGGAACGTCGGTCGCCGGTCGCGTCGGAGTCTCCGTCGCCTCGGTGCTACCGATGAGCGCGGCGACGCTCGTGAGGATCTCCGTCGCGGAGTCTGGGTCGATGGCGTCTGCGGTCTTTGCGTCCGAGAGTTCGTCCGCGCGGGATGACGGGGGGACATGGGGCGGTTTCGTTCCCGCGAGTACTGTCACCTGCTCTGAATCAGGTTCGTGATCCTCCGCCAGCGTCAGCTCACGCTCCGGCGGCGTGTCGGGCTCATGCGCGGATGGCGAGGTCAAGAGCGGTATGGGTGTGAGTTCCGGCACCGGCCCGGTGCTGGACGCCTGAGCCCCAGCCACGGCATCGTGTGGCGTCGGTGCGAACGTTGCGGCGATGGCAGTCATCGCGGCAGACTCGAACGCTGCGGATTCTGCCGCCGGTTCCGCGACTCGAATCGGCCTACTGTCCGGTCTCGTCGGGGAGCCGCAATAGCGGCAGAACTGATCGACGCCGTCGATCTCCTGATCACAGGTCGGGCAGAGCGTCCGCTCCGGGATCTCGGGCTCCGGCGGAGGAGGTGGTGGTGGGGCGGCCGCGCCGCAGCCGTGACAGAACGCGGCGCTGTCCACGAGCGTGATCCCGCATGCCGGGCAGTCCTGGGTCGGTTCAGGCGGCACGGGTTCAGGCGGCACGGGTTCGAGCGGCGGATCGGCGAGGACCGCGGTCCCACATGAGCGGCAGAACTTCGCGGTCGGCGAGACGGGGGCGCCGCATGACGGGCAGGTGCGGCTCATAGGTCCCGCTCCGAGACGAGCCCCCATTGGAAAGCGCATTCAACCAGCCGGGCGCGCTTCTGGTTCTGCGGCAGGTCGCCGATCTCGAACCGCTGGAACAAGACCCGCAGGTGGTTCTTCACCGCGTCGAGGCCGAGGAAGACCTCACTGGCGATCTGGTTGTTGCTCGCCGGGGTCGCGTACGCCTCGCCGGACTTGTACGGGCGGCAGAGCGCGACCAGGATCTTGCGCTGCGTTTCGGTGAGACTCTCGACCTTCGGCAGGTACATCGCCGAGTCGGTCATCGCGGTCGATCCTTCCGCTGGGCAGCGGTACTCGACGACGGTCTTGCCGAACCGCATTGTGTCCCCATCGGCCAGGCGCTTGCGGCCGGAGATGCGCCCGCCGTTGACGAACGTACCGTTCCGCGACAGGCCGTCGTCGCTGACCGTCCAGTCCTCCCCGACGAGCTCGAGCTCGGCGTGGGTGCGGGAAACCTCGCCGTCGTCTAGGAGAACGATGTCGCTGGAGGATCGGCGTCCTACGGTGACGCGCTCGCGTCCGCCGAGGCTCATGATCTGTTGCACGCTGGCCATGTCGCGCCAGAGTAGGAACGGCACGCCGAGGCGCTCGGTCTCGATGATGCTCTTGAGCTCGACCGCCGATCTGGCGTGTGGTGTCGCCTGAACCGGCATCAGTAGCTGCTCCGCGTCGTATCCGCGGACGCAGTCGAGTTGCCCATCGGCCCGTGCGTCTCGTATCTCACCCGGTACACCCTTCGGTCCATTCCTCCACCCACAGAAGTGCGCTCAGCATCCAGCCGAGTGCCGCACAAGTGAAGCATATGCGCAGCCGCGGCGTAGCGCTTGCGTGGTCGGCGATCAACACCGGGCTGATCAGCGCTCACCGGGGATGACCGACGCGTCAGGATGCGATCGTGTTCGGTGCCTCGTTGGGCGCCCACGCCGTTCCGGTAGCAGCCTCAGATCGCGAGCCTGAGTTCGCCTTCGCGCCCTCTTGCGAGGTGGAGTCGTCCGCCACCTTGGGGGTCTTGTGCGCGCAGAACGTGCGAACGATTCTGCTTGCGTGGCCGGGACGAAACATCACCCGGCACGGACGGACACGAATCGGTGGCTGGCGCCATCGGCGCCACCGCAGACCGCCGTGAGGCGCAATTCGGGTAACCCACACCCCAGCAGAAAGGCAGGAAACCGATGGCGATAGTGAGCCGCAAGGCAACCGTGATTGCTTGCTTGGCGCTGGCCGTCCCTCTGGTGGCTGGATACGGAGGATCGGGCCTCAGCGCGGCTTCCTGGGGGCTCGGCTACTTGGCCTGAGCTTGCCGTCTCACGGGTGAGATGCCCAACAATGACGATAAGGAGATGCCCAATGATGACTAGAATCTTCGCTTTCTTCGCGGCGGCCAGCATGGCTGCTGCACTAACTGGCTGCGGGGGCGCGGACGCGAAGACGTATGACATCTCGCCGATCTTTCCGCTGTCCTCAGGTAAGTGTGCGCGGTACGGCGGTGACCAAGAGGGGTCGGGCATCACCGCCACCTGCATGGTCACCAAGGCCGAGTGCGAGAAAGCCGCAGCCGACTGGAGAAAGGCAATGGCGACCGGCGGCGTCAACGATGCAATCGAGTTCAGTTGCAACTGAATCGAATGAGGGCGCGTGATCGTGATCTGGCTCTGGTGAGCAGGATCGCCGAAACAGTCCCCGCGAGCCGACCGTCGCCGCACCACCGGTTCGTATCCGTCGCGCCGGCACGGAGATAGCGCCAACTGCTTGGCCCACCGATGCAGAGTAGGGCGGGTCGCGCTCTCGGCGCGGGTGGGGCTACAGCCGAGCGTGGCGATGAACATCACATCGCACGTACTGCGGTAAGGCGGACCCACGGTCGGCGTCTAGGTGCAAGCCCCAGCCACCTTGGGGGTCTTGTGAGCAGCGCACCGTCCAAGGATCCTGTCCCGGGGCTCCCCGGCTAGCGGCATAGGACGCGCAGCAGACCCGCCGCCACGCGGTTCTTTTGCGAGGAGTGTGGCGAGTCCAGCGTCGAGTCCGCGAGGTTCTGCACGGAGTGCGGCCACGAGCACAACCCAGAGAGCGTCCGCTCCACGTCGGTCATGGACTAGCCTCCTCCTCTATCTCCGGCGAATCCGTAGTCCGATTGCGTCGCCAGGGTCGTCGGCCGTATGGTCTCGAGCGACGGCCGACTTGGTTGAGTCTGCTCGTCGGGGGTGAGCGAAGCGACCATCGCGATGCCGAGCCTGACCCGATTGCCTAGTAGTCATCGAGAGGCGCCTTGCAGCGCGATCCTTCACGGCGGGTAAGAACACCGACCCGTTCATGCTTCGTCTCCTCTCCCCTGCGAGCAATACGGGGCGAAGATAAGCGCGTCGACGAGTGTCTGCCCAGGGTGGGCAGCGTCCAGCTCGTCACGCACCCTGTTGTTCAATTGACAGCGCCTTTCTGTCGCGCCTGATACCCAGATCGCGGGCCGGAGCCTTTGGCTCCGACAACTCGCCCGACGGTGGGCAACGGACCGTCGTGGCGCTTTGCCGCACACCGGCAGGGTCAGCCACCAGCTCTTCCGAGCAGTCCCGGCTGGGCCGTCACACGGGCACGGCATGAGGGGGATGTGCCTGCCACCTTGGGTGCCTTGGCGGCACCCGGCTTGAGAGTCATCCTGTTCGAAGAGTCCGAGCAGCCGCCCGGCGGAGGCGCGCCTAGGTCAGTCAAAGCGCACTTCGCCAGCGTCCGCCGGCACATCACGCTCAAAATTCGACTCGTTGGTTCATCAGACAGGGTGAACCTGTCGACGACAGGAAAGGGAGGCGCCGCGATGGCCGCCAAGACTGATGCTCAGGTTGGGTTGAACGCAAAGCTCCACACCACTCGCGCCGACGTGCTCAACGCGTGTACCCGAGCGGCCGCTCCGCTCGGTGAGCGCGCCACAATAAGCGCCAGCGGGGCGAGAGTGACGGTGCAGATTCGCCCGGGTCTGGTTGCGAAAATGTCAGCCGTGTCGCCTGTGGTTGCCATCAGCCTCAGGCCGGAAAGCGACGACACTATCCAGGTTCGTGTGCGAATCGAGAAGTACAGAACGCTTCAGAGCCGCGTCATGTTGATCCCGATCGGTCCCAAGCGGCTTGTCGGCAATACTCAGTACAAGAAGTTTCTCGCGTCGCTTGAGCAGGAGCTGGGGCAGCTAGTGAATGGGCGTGGTTCCGTCGAGCGTACGGGGCAGGGCCAGTGAGCCAGTCAGGACTGCGACCCGCAGTGTTCGTCCCGGTGAAGACCATCGCGGCGGGCGAGGCGAGCTCGCAGCGGATCCATCCGGCTGTGACCGATGATGGCGTTCCGATCTGGCAGGAAGGTGATGGAGACGTCGCGTCATGGGACCTTGAGTCCATTGGATGGTGTCATGGCGCCGCCGCTAACCGCCGCGATACCGCCGGCATCAAGGGCCGGGTGTACCTGACCCGTTGTCGAGCCGTCGTGACGTCTGTTCAGTTCGCGAAGGGATCCCGCTACCGGGCATACGGAGTCGGGAATCAGGTGCTGGTGGCGGCCGCTGCGTCGAAGATCTCGCAGAAGCGGGCTCAGCGCCAGGCTGCCGGATCGGTTCTGTGCGGGCAGGTGCGCCTGCCGTGGCTGAGTGGGGTCATCTTCGCCCCTACGGGCAGTCCGAAAGGCCTCCGGGGAGAGGTACGGTTACGCACGCAGCACGTGACTGAGTTCGGAGACGCGGAATCAGTCATGTTGATCTTCCGTCTCCGACGGCCCCACGAGATACATTCATTCGTAGCGGCGGTGCTGGAACGTGCCCGTCAGGATCGGTACGACTGGAAGGACACGACCGATGCCGAACGCACCGCTCTCGATCGCGTTGCCGACCCGGCCGATGCTGTCGGTGGTAACGGGCACCTCCCCCTGCTGCCTCTAGCGGGCTCCTTTCGCGTGTCGGGCGGGTCGGCGTCAAGGGGGGTTTACAGCTCGCGTTCGTTCGATGCGCCGGAGGCCTAAAACGCGAACTCATGCAATGCCGTCCTGCCATTTTTTGGCACCACGCCGGCGCGGGTCCGGTTGGGTGTCGCGGCGGAAGCGGACCACGCGGTGGACGAGCCAGCTCTGCCTTTTGACTACGAGCCGGAGACTGGGCTACGATCCCGCGCCGGATGCCGTAGGGCGCCCATCGTCTTGGCGGGGCGACCCGGGGCCCGCCCCCATCGATGCGCGGGTGCACATGTGCGGGAATGGTGGTGAGGGATGAGACTTCGAATGCTGTGGCGGCACGCTTGGCTGGCCTTGTCTGCGTGGTGGCCGCGTCGTCCGGCGTCGCCGCTCGAGCGGCGGGCGCTTCCGTCTTGTCGTGGTCGGCACCCGTCCGGATCGACAACCGGCCGCCGTTTCAGAACGCGAACAACCTAGTGTCCTGCGTCTTAAGTTCGTGTGGGATTTATGGTGTACTTGGTTATGCCAAGAACTGGACGTAGGAAAGCTGTTCTGGAGTTGACAGATCCCGAGCGTGAGCAGCTCGTGCGGTGGGAGCGGCGGAGGAGGTCCTCGCAGGCGTTGGCGTTGCGCTCACGGATCGTGTTGAAGTGCGCGGAGGGGTTGGCGAACACGGAAGTCGCCGAGGCTGTGGGGGTGACTGCGACAACGGTGGGGAAGTGGCGCTCACGGTTTTGCGAGCTGCGGCTGGATGGGCTCTCGGATGATCCGCGGCCGGGTCGGCCGGCGACGATCACGACAGAGCAGGTGGAGGCGGTGTTGGTCGCGACGCTGGAGTCCACTCCGGAGAACGCGACGCACTGGACGCGCGCGAGGATGGCTGAGCGCTCCGGCTTGTCGAAGTCCACGATCGGTCGGATCTGGCGGACGTTTGAGCTCAAGCCGCACCGCACGGACACGTTCAAGCTCTCGACCGATCCGTTGTTCGTTGAGAAGGTGTATGACGTCGTCGGGCTGTACCTGAACCCGCCCGAGTCCGCGGTCGTGTACTGCGTGGATGAGAAGAGCCAGGTACAAGCGTTGGCGCGCTCACAGCCAGCGTTCCCGATGATGCCCGGGATGCCCGAGAAACGCACCCACGACTACCTCAGGCACGGCACGGCCAGCCTGTTCGCCGCGTTCAACACCGACGACGGGTCGGTGATCTCAAGCCTGCATCGCCGCCACCGCACGATCGAGTTCAAGAAGTCCCTGACCAAGATCGACACTCAGGTCCCAGACGATCTCGACGTGCACCTGGTGTGTGACAACTACGGCACGCACAAGAGCCCCGCGATCCGTCGCTGGCTCGAACAGCACCCCCGGTTCCATATGCACTACACCCCGACGTACTCCAGCTGGATCAACCAAGTCGAGCGCTGGTTCGCGTATCTCACCGACGATCTACTGCGCCGCTCCGATCACCGCTCAGTCCAAGCGCTCGAGAAAGACATCCGGGACTGGGTAAAAGCCTGGAACGAGAACCCGAAGCCGTTCATCTGGACCAAGCCCGCGGAGGAGATCCTTGCCAAGCTCACACGACTTCCCACACGAATTAACGGCGCGGGAAACTAGCCGGGGTTGCTTGTCGATCGACGTCCCTTTGCGTCGTGGTCGACAGCGGGGGCAATGCGGTGGTCACGACCGACCGAGCGCCGCGAAACCTACCTGGAGCACCCCCGCGGAAATCGACGACCTTCGCCTCAACGGGATCTCGTGTCCTTCGACGTCACTGTGCGTCGCGGTCGGCGACGGGAATGCCGCGACCACGACCGACCCAGCTGCGGCAAGAGCCAGCTGGAGCGCTCCCACCAAAATCGACAAGAACAACTTCTATGGAATCTCGTGTAGTTCGAGGTCTTTGTGTGCGGCGTTCGACGCTGCAGGGGATGTCGCGATTTCTACCCACCGACGGCGGCGAAACCAACCTGGAGCACCCCCAAGCGCATCGGCAACGTCAGGATCGATGGGATCTCGTGTCCTTCGATGTCGCTCTGCGTAGCGGTCGGAGCTCGAGACGCGGTCATCACGACCGACCCGACCGCCGCGAGACCCACCTGGAGCGCTCGGACGAGAATCGACGAAAGCGACCTCGATGGTGTCTCGTGCCCTTCCACGTCGCTGTGCGTCGCGTTCGACGCTGCGGGGAACGTGGTAATTTCGACCGACCCGACCGCCGCGACAGACACCTGGAGCACGCCGGCCAAAATCGACGACGTCGCCATCGGTGCAGTCTCGTGTTCCTCGATCTCGCTGTGCGTCGCGGTCGGCGACGGGAACGCCGTGATCACGACCGACCCGACCGCCGCGAAACCCACCTGGAGCGCTCCCAAGAACATCCACGGGAACGGCCTCGATGGCGTCTCATGTCCTTCGACGTCGCTGTGCGTCGCCGTCGACGCTGCAGGGCATGCGGTTATCACGACCGACCCGACCGCCGCGAAACCCGTCTGGCACGCTCCCAAGGAAATCGACGATACCGGCACAACCCCAATCAGCACGGTGTCATGTCCGTCCGCGTCACTGTGCGTCGCCGTGAACGAAACGGGCGATGAGGTTATCTCTACCGACCCGCTCGCCGCGAAGCCCACCTGGAGCGCCCCCACGTTCATCGACGGGTCCGCCGCCCTTTCGTGTGCTTCGGCGTCGCTATGCGTTGCGGTCAACGGGGCGGCTGCCGTGATCACGACCGACCCCACCGCCGCGAGACCCACCTGGAGCGCCCCAAGAACATCGACGATTACGGCCTCGACGGAGCGTCGTGTCCCTCCACCTCGTTGTGTGTCGGGGTCGGCGGCGCGTATGCGGTCATCACGACCGACCCGACCGCGGCGAAACCCACCTGGAGCACTCCGGCGAAAATCGACGGCCCCCTCAACAGCCTGCGCGGCGTCTCGTGTGCGTCGACGTCGCTGTGCGTCGCAGTCGATCAATCGGGGAACGCGGTGATCACAACTGACCCCTCCGCCGTGAAACCCGCCTGGGGCGCTCCCAAGCACCTCGACGACGTCGGCTTCGATGGGGTCTCGTGCCCTTCGACGTCGCTGTGCGTCGCGGTCGGCGCCCGCGATGCTGTGATCACAACCGAACCGACCGCCGCGAAGCCCACCTGGAGCGTCCAAGACACGCGCCTCCAAGGCTTGGACGCGGAACTCGGCGGGGTTTCATGTCCCTCTACGTCTCTGTGCGTCGCGGTCGGCGCCCGGGACGCGTTGATCACCACTGGCCCGACCGCCGCCAAGCCTTCGTGGAGCGCGGGCAACCACATCGACGGCACCAACTCTCTGGAAGCAGTCTCGTGTGCTTCGGCGTCGTTCTGCGTGGCGGTCGATGACGTCGGGAACGCGGTCGTCGGACGCGCGGTCGCACCGAGCGTCGCACAGGTTGGGGCGCGTCGGCAGCGGGAGATGACGCCGCACCGCGCGCAGGAGACGATCGCGACGCTGCAGAAGAAGGAGCATCAGCTGTCGTTCACGTCAGCGGATCTGGGGAGCACCTCAGCGGACCGCCCGTCTCGCCACCTTCGACCAGGCCGGGATCAGCTTGCGCTATCCCGCATCCTGGCGCACGCTTGACGCTGACCGACCCTAACGACCGGACGCCCTCCACAGCTCTGATTGTCTATCTGAGCAACCAGAACCTCCACGATCCCCGCAGCACGACCCGGCAGGGTGAGGGGTGCCATCCCGCCCTCCCGTGGGTCACCCATCGACCATCTCGCACCCGACTCGATCCTCGTCGCAGCTTCCGACGACGGCTCTCCGTTCTGGACCGGCTCCAGGTCGCCACGAAACCGGCACGGCTGGGAGTTTGGATCCAGCCTGGTGCGCCCGGCTTGACATACCACACGGTGCCAACTTTCGCGCGGCGCGCCACCACTATTGAAGACCCGTTCGTTGTTGTGCCTGCGTCGCCGGCGGGCTGGTGAGCTACGGCGCGGGGCTCGCTCCGTGCGAACCGGTGAGTGCGAGCGCAGCCCCACCGCCCGCGATCACAGCGACGATCACGGCGGCCGCTGCGGTCCAGCCTCGCCTTGCCGACCTTGGGTTCGACGGGCGGGAACGTCTGGCTGCGATCTGTGCGGCGGTTCCTGTCCAACGCGAACGGCATCGGGCAGTCGCATGTCCAAGCGGGTTGGATCCGCTTCGGGAGTCGCGAGCGCGCGCGTTTCGGTGTGCGGTGTGTCGGGCTGGTCATGGGTGCCATCGGTGATGCCGGGCGGGATCGCGGCCATGCGCTCGGTGACGGCTTTCTTCGCTCGGGCTGCTTCATCCCGGGCTGCTTCGCCGACAGCGACGCTGTGCTCCGCCCGAGTCACAGCGTGACCCTCGGCTGCGGCGAGGGCGGCGTGACCGAGATCCCCCGCCGACGGGTAGCGGTCATCGGGATTCTTCGCGAGCGCGCGGGCGATGACTTCATCGAACGGTGCGGCGGCCGGTACGAGCGAGGAAACCTTTGGCGGCGGTTGGGTCAGCTGGGCGTACATGCGCGCCGGGTGCCCGTTGCGCTCGAACGGAACATGACCGGTCAGCGCCTTGAGCAGCACGTAGCCAAGCGAATAGACATCCACGCGCGCGTCTAGCCGGCCGCCAGTCCACTGCTCCGGCGGCATGTAGTTCGTCGTGCCGACGAGCATCCCCGTTGATGTCATGCCGCCGCTCAGCTCGAAGCTCTTGCTTAGCCCGAAGTCGGTCAGATAGACGTGTTCACCTCGGCGGCGGCTCTCGGCGAGGATGTTTACCGGCTGACATCGCGATGCACGAGGCCTTCTCGTGTGCGGCATCAAGTGCGTCAGCGACCTGGTCGACGATCCGTGCTGCTCGCTCGGGCGCAAGGCTGCCCTCGGCTCTGATCACGTCCGCCAGGTCTTGGCCCTGGATCGGCCTCATCGCAATGAACAGGGTTCCGTCCTGCCCTCCGACCGGGAGGATCGGGACGACGTGCGGATGCTCGATCGACGCCGCGATCTGCGCCTCGCGAAGAAAGCGGGCTCTAAAGCCCGGGTCTGCGGCTAGCTCGGGCGCAACGACTTTCAGCGCGGCTGACCGATCAAGCTCTAATTCGCGCGCGCAATAGATCACGCCCATGCCCCCACGGCCGATCACATGCTCGATTGAATATCCGACCATCGTCGTCCCCGGCGCAGAGTCTGCCATCCGACTGTCATATCGCTTATCTCGAGTGGCACTCTTGATCTACGGGTCAGAACTGGCGGCGTGGCGATGGCGTCCAGTGCGACTTAGCCGGCATGTGCTGCCACGGCCATGGCCGCATGGCAGAGAGCGGGGGCGAGCGCCTCCATCTCGGCAATTTCAGCTGCGGACGGGTGGAAGCCGAAGAACAGCGTGCCATACACCCGCTTGATTCCGACGTCAACTTGGATCCCGTCAAACACGCCCGGACATCGAAGGTTGAGCCGCTGTTTCTCTCCGAGCCCGTTCCGCAGGCTGGCCACGGTCACTTCGGTCGACTGCACTCCGAAGACCAGTGACATCTCAAGGGGAAAGCCAGGGGCCTCGATCCGGTAGTAGCAGTTGCGACCGCTGTGCGCGTTACTCAAGTCGGGCGTCGGCGAGCCCGCGAGATTCGCCGAGAGCAGATGGCAGGGGTTCACGCCTGGCACGGGAGCCACAGCGTCCTCGACACGCGGCGCTGGCGACCGGTGAAGCGCGAGCACTACGCCGACAGCCACAGCGGAAAGCGCCAGAACGCCGAGGATTTGGAGCAAGTCTCGACGCCGTTTCGCCCACCGGTCGGCGGCGCCGCCAGCGGTCGGAGTCAGCGGCGCGGGCGGGAGCTCTCGCTCTGGCGTTCCCACCCCCTGGCGTGCGCCGCACTGCTCGCAGAAGCTCGCAGACATCGTGACAGCCGCCCCGCAGTTCTCGCAGGAGGAAGAGCCAGTCACGCTGTCGACGCCTCGCTCGCGTTCGGTGAACGCCAGTTCGACGGGCCGCGCTCCCTCATGCCGCTCGCGGCGGCGACACACTCGGCGACGAGGCCGCGGGAGGAACGCTGGCGGTGTCGGACTTGCATGATCCCGGCTTCTTGAACATGCTGCCAGGGGGCTCGCCCGCCTGGAACGTCGGGGCGACCCCACGACATCGACGCCAGCATTCAAGTTTCCCTAGCCGCAGAGCCCAAGCACCACAGCCGCGACGCTCGCCGAACCCTCCGGTGTCCGGCAGCCAGGGACCACATTGCTCGCGGAAGCCAATCGCTCCCATATTCACGCACCCCTTCATGGAATCCACGCTAGCGGCGGTGCGACGATGTTGTAGGCATCAGACGCGCGACGTCGGAGCGACTTGCACCAAAGATGGGTAGCGCACCGCTCGTGCGGCAGCCCTTTTCGCTGCTTTGTGTACGCAATGATAGGGGGTGGCGCGGCCGACCACAACGCAACCTTGGGGTATGTGCCTGCCACCTTCTTGCTGCGAATCGAACCCCCACGACGCCGGGGCGACGCCAACGTCCACGGTACCCTGGGTTACGGAACACCGATCAACATCGCCGGGGTCAGACGCGGCCGGTCAGAACTCGGTGATGGCCTCGGCCGTCACCTTGGCTGCGTGCGGGGATGGATCGCCGCGCCGGCCGGGTTATATCGGGCTCAGCCCAAGGCGCGGACGGAGGGGGCCGGAGTTTCCACCTAGGGGGCATTGCCCTGGTCGCGAAGGTTATTAGCCTTGGCGCATTGGCTTAGCTCGGTCGCTCGGCGGACATCGTTCCACCAGTACGAGAGGTCACATCGCCACTAAGACCACATAACAACCGCAGGAGGCAACTATGAGGAGATGGATCGTTTTGACTATGGCGCTAGCTGTGCTCGCTCCGCTGACCGTCAGCGGTGCCGCGAGCGCACAAGGCTTCCATGATTCGAGAATGGCGGCAAAAGAGTGTGCTGACGAGGCCCCAGGAGATTGCCCCTCCACTCTCCCTCGATTGGAGATAACGGCAGGACGAACGGTCGAGATGGACTGCTGGACGACGGGACCGTACACCGACGGCTCCGGGAAATGGTTCATGGTTACGACCGTGAGCGGCGCGCCAGACCTAACTGGGTTCGTGCCCGCCAACTCCGTTAGCGGTCAGTGGCTTTCCTCCCCGAGTTGCTACAACTAGGATTCAACGATTGGGATGTATCCCGGGGCTGGGTGGCGTTCTCCCGGGTCGCGAGATCGGGATTGCTGAGGTCTCGAGACGCGACCCGGGGACTACCCTGATATAGCGTCTCCGAGGTACCTTGTGTCTCGACTGCATCTTGCAGCCCCTCGCGCGAGCTCGGGCCGACCGTCGAAAGCGTTTGAGCGTCGTAGCTCTGACTCGAGCTCGCGCCAGATGGTTGCGACAAGGGGGTGGCGGGATCCGCCGCGGCCTGCTCGTAGACCGCAGGGACATCAGCCGGTGCTCTTGGCCCGTGAGATCTCGGCGAGCAGCTCAGCGCTCGCGTGCTGGCCATGGTCGTAGACCGCCTGCTGGACCTGGCTGCGCTCGGCGCCTGAGAGCAGCCAGGCGATCACCCGCCGAACGTCGGCCTGGTCGTAGATCGTGTAGTTCTCGGTGCGACCGAACAGGCTCGCGTGCTCGCGGAGCAGCCGGGCGCACACGGAATGGAACGTCGCCGCCGTGACCGCGCGTGCGATCGTTTCGCCCAACAGGTCAGCGAGCCGTAGACGCAGCTCCCCGACGGCTCGGAGCGAGACAAAGAAGCCGATAGATGCGCAGGCTAGGTTGGCGGCGAAACCGAAGGATTGCACTGCGTCGAGCCCCATCTGGGGCGACTTCGTGCCCGTTCATGAAGATGCCTGCGCTGGCGGATATGCTCCCGCTCGGAGCGATGGGATCGGGTATGGAAGATCTTGTTTCGATAGCGGCGGCGCTACGCTGGCGGATACTCACGGGTTCGACCACGCGTCTGACCGTGACGGTGTCCGAGCTTCTACGCGAGTTTGGCAAGGACACGTTAGATGTGCGTACGGCAGCGACCGTGGGCGCCGCGCTCACGACTTCGGGGTTGTCATGCCGTCCCGATCTCACTGCGGTTCTCCCGCCAGATGCGCGAGTAGTCCTGAAGCCCGTGGATGTCAGTACGCCATTCGAGAACAGCCCGGAGGCCGCTGGAGGTGGCTCGGAGGCCGCGGTCCTGGTTTCCACGACATTCGGGATTCCGGGATACGAGATAGTCGATTTCCACGGGGAGGTATTCGGGCTCGTCGTACGGTCGCGCAACCTCATGGCTAACGTGGGAGCAAGCGCTAAGGCGATCGTCGGTGGCGAGCTCCGGGGATTGACGAAGCTGCTCACCGACGGGCGAAACCAGGCTCTGCTAAGGATGCGAGGGGAGGCTCTTGCGCGAGGCGCCAACGCGGTAGTCGGTCTCCGCTACGACACGTCGGAGATTGGCGACGCAGCGAACGAAGTGGTGGCATACGGCACCGCGGTCACGGTCCGTCGGTTCGAGTCTGGCCCGCAAAGCCTCACTTAGCAGAAGGGCACGCCGACGCCGTAGCGCTTGTAGTCGATACCGATGCTCGCGACCTGGCTACCGGCGAGTCGTCGCATCGCCTCGCCTGGCGCGGGCGGCGGCGCTTGGCCCGGCGCGCTCGATGGCTCTGCGCCGACCGGAGGGCGGGCTCCTGCCACCGCGCAAGAGGCGCCCGCCCGAGGGCCCTGGTAGCCCGGACGCCGGTCGAGCTGTTCTCCGGTTGAGCCAATCGTCGGCGAGCGCGACGCCATCGGCCGCAGGACCGCATAGAGGGCGGGAGCGATCGCGGAGCCGGCGGAGTAGGCGCGTACGCCGCGCGCGAGCACGGCGATTTACGGCAGGCTCACGCGCCTCGTCGCGTGGACGGACGTTCCGGAGCCCTCCCCGCGTTCCGGGTCGCGGCTTCAGGTCCCGATCTCTGCGTGAAAGGAATACTCCGCTGACACTTGGTCGTGCTCAACCGATGCTCGCTGTCGAGCTTGTGTGTGTGAACGCACACCCGATGCAAGGTCCGCCCGGGTTTTCAACCACGAGCCCTGTCACGGTCTCGAGCGGCCGATCTTTATCGCCTGGGTTCCTTGACGCCCGGGCGCAGTCCCTGGCGATCATCCCGTGGACGTACGCTACCGCGGTCGTGCCGCTGTACCGGCGCGGAACGGCGAGTCCCGGTCGGATTTTCGCGGCGTAGCGTTGCTGGAGCGTGAAGGACGCGGCCGCCCATTCGGCGCAGGTCGAGAAGCTGGTGAGAGCCGCCCTCGCCGCCGTCCTGGACGCCGTTGTGCCGGTCCGTGTCGACGTTGTCGTCGCGGCCGCCGTGCTGGTGGTGGTTGGAGCCTGAACGCCGGCCCCGTTGCCGCAGCCGGCGGCTACTGACGCTACACAAAGCATTGCTGTGACCCGCAGACCGAGCAGCTCGTGTCTCCTCCAACGTGGTCTCATTCGAATCGATCCACGACCTTCAGCGTCGCGATCCTGCTGAGATGACTTCCCCAGACTCACGCGTTCGCCGGTCGGTGGTGCGTCCGGTGCGTCTGGACGCCGACCGGATGGCCGCCACGGAAGGTGGTCGGCGGATCGGGATGCCTCATACATAGCGATATACGACGAGCAACGGGTTACGTCACGTGACCCTAGGGCGAGCCAGCGTCATTTCGCCCGAACGCGTCGAGGTCCTTTCGAGCACGCACTTAGGGCTCTCGTCGGCCCAGCGTTTTCTCGCTGTCGATCAGCCAACGGCCGTTGGTGTTCGCGAGCTTCAGGATGACTGTCGTGCCGACGGACGTCCCACCGGTGATCCGAGCCGTGGCCACGTCCCCGGTGACCTGCAGGCGCGAGATCGTAGCGGTTAGGAGTACCTGCTTCTGAACGCCAGCCGGAGGTCCGAAGTACGCCTGCTCGCAAGACTTGGCGGGCAGCCCGGTGTCGCCAGTTCGCGCGTAATCCTGCATTGCTTGGCGCTGCGCGGCGGTCGTGAGAGTGGCGCAGAAAGCCTGTGCGGGTCCGTCCGCACTGGCACGAAGATAGGCGCGGATGGCCCCGGTGACCGGCGCCGTGTCAGTCGGCGTCGTCCCTGATGCCCCTCCGCCCGAGCCGCCGCATCCGCCAGCGAGAACCGCCGAGCCGAAAGCCGCGATCAGCGACTTTGCCCTCATCTCATCCCGCCCCGTTCATCCTTCCGCTCTCTGGCACGCCGACGAAACGTACCGCACCCGACAACGCCGAGCAACCGGCCACCGTCTCCGATCCGAAGCCAACGCGGGCCGAGGACCGACGTAAGCCTGGGCGTCCGCGGACACACCCCAACCCCACAACGCGCCAACGCACCACCCCCGAACCCAACCTGGAAGAACGCCACTGACGAGAACGGATGACTTGACCACCTCGAGCGGGACAAGTAAGCGCAAGGCGGGACGCCCGGCAGGCGGTCCGCCGCTCCGGCTGCGCCACCGCCGACCGGGACGATCGGATCCGTGGCGATGCGCGCGTCAGCCACCGAGGCCTGAAGGCGGCCGCTCGTTGTGACGAGGCGCGAGTCGGTGACCGGCACGGGAATCGGGCCCGGCGAAGTCGGCGCCGAAGCGATAGGACAGGGGCACCGCAGCGAGGGGCTGCGAGCCGACCGCACGAGGGGCGCGAGTTCCGCGCGTTGCGGAACCTAGTCGCATCGGCAACGAGATGCCCGTCCGACAACGAAGGCGGGCCAGCGTCAGCCGTGGCGAGCCGGGCGTCGTGGCCGCGGTGGGTCGGGACAGACCGCGAGCTGAAAGGCGGATGCGTTCCCCGTGTCGGTTCCACCTTGGCAACCGCCTCCCCCCTCGAGATGCCATCGCGGCGGCCGGAGTCTCATGACGCAGGGTTTGTCGAGGTGTACACCGTACCGTCGGGATCGGCAGCCGCGCAGAAGCTGCTCGACGGACAGGAAACTGAGTCGAGGCCCCACTCGCCGTTGTCGATGTGGACCGGATGGCTCCACATGCTGCCGTCATAGGTCGCAACGTTCCCATCCCAGTCGGCAGCCACGCAGAAGTTGCTAGACGCGCACGACAGCGTCAGCCGTCCGCCGCCGCCGCTGTCCATCGGGCTTGGTTGGCTCCAGCTGCTGCCATCGTAGGTGAGCGCATAGCCTTGGCCAGCGTCGGAAGGCCCCCCACCGGCAAGTCCGACGCAGAAGGTTGTGGAGACACAGGACACGGAATGCACGCCGCACCAGGCAGTCGCGGAGGAACATGGGGCCCCCGGCCGGGATGTCGGGGATCGTCGCTGCCTGGCTCCAGCTGCTGCCGTCATACACTTCGGTGACGTCGGGCACATCACCTTCCCCTTCCGTCCCGTCGGGGCGAGGCAGAAATCGCTGGTCGCGCACGACACGGCGCCTGGTGAGTACCCGGAGGTATCGATCTGGTGCGGTTGGCTCCAGCTGCTGCCGTTGTAGGTTAGAGCGACTCCGTCGCCGTAAACGGTGGCGCAGAATGCACTGGTGGGACACGACACCGAATCAGGCTCGACGGGTCCACCGTCGTCGACGCTGCTTGGCTGGCTCCACCCAGATCCGTTGAACTGCACCGCGTGCCCGCCCCCGTCGATCGCCATGCAAAAGCTGCTTGACGGACAGGAAACAGACTCCAGGTCTAAGTCTAAGTTGCTGTCGATCGCGGTCGGTCCACTCCACTTCACGCCGTTGTACGTGAACGCGTTGCCCCTGTCGTCGACGGCGACGCAGAACCCGCTGGACGCACACGAAACCGCCCGTTGGCGCCGTATGCCGCCGGGCGCTTGGTGTTGCGTCTGCTGGCCAGTTCGATCACGTCGATGCCGGCGGATGTCGAGGCGTGGGCGTTGTCGGCCTCGAGCCCGTCGAGCCCGTCGAGGATCCTGCGCAGCGACCGCTCGTCCCCTTCCAGCAGCTCCACGAGCCGCACGTTCTCGTTCTGCTCGGCGCATTCGCGCAGCGTCTGGGTGTGCGTGAGCTGCTGCTGGTGGACGTGCCGGAAGGAGCTGTCGGTGAGGAAGTTCTCGCAGCTCAAGCACGCGTTCGGGTGCGGGCATGACTGCACCAGCGGCAGCCCGCAGTACCCATTCGGGAGCGCCTGCTTGGCGCGCGCGATCCGGTCCTCATCCACGCCGCCTTGCCGAGCGGGCCGTCGACGGGCAGCGCGATCCGCTCGCCGCGGACGTTGACACGGTCGTGAGAGCTGTCCATCTCGCGCTTGACGGTCGCGTCGTCAAGATGGGCGTAGAGCGCGGTCATCTCGATCGAGCCGTGATCGAGCACCACCCTTCGACCGCGCGCGGCCGCTGCTGCCCTCGCGCGGCACGATGTCGATCCGCCGCTCCCACGAGACGATGTCCTCGTGGCGCAACCCGAGCGCCTGCCCGACGCGCATCCCCGTCGACGCCAGCAACACGAACAGGAACCGGTCACGCAGTCGCTGCTGGCTGTCGATCACCGCCGCGACCTGCTCCAAGCTCAACGTCCGCGGCAACCGCTGACGCTCCGGCAACCGCACCGGCCGACCACGCGGCCGGTCGCGAGCGATCCCGTGCAGAAACGGCTTGAACGCGCCGACCGCTGCGCGTGCGAACCACGAGATCCCGCGCCAGATCATTCCCGCGCCGTGGAACTCGTAGAACGACACGATCGCCGCGAGCATCCGGTTCACCGTCGACGCCGACCGCTTGGCTGCCTGCTCTGACAGCACCAGCACGTTCTCCGCCGGCCGACGTCCCCACGCCGCGAACTCGCCCAGCTCAACGACCGAGATCCGGTCCCACATCAGCCCGCGCGTTCCGAGGAACGACCAGAACGGGCCAAGACCCGCGCGTACGCCTCGACAGTGTTCGGCGAACGCTCAATCCCGGTCAACCAACCCAGGAACTCGTCGATCACCTCGACCACACGCCCGTCCGGGCCGACCACCGTCCACGACTCCACGCCGCTGGACGGCATCCGCAACCGCCGCGCGACGAACCCCGGCTGCATCCGATCCTCAAGCTGACCGTCATCCATGACGCACCAGAAACCAGAGTGACGGTCGGACGGAACCACCCCCGAACAGACCGGTCATGTCCTTCACGTCGATAACAACCTCACATAACGAGCGCGCCAGACACCGAAAAGGCCCGTTCGTTCGCGTCATTCACGGTCCCGAACCACCTGCACATAAGGCGCCAATGCACTGGTTCGAGCAGAGCTGCCGCGAAGGGCGAAAGCTATCGCTCGGACGGGTCACTGGGCTCTACCATGTGCTCGGCGGATGCATGCCGGCAGCGAGCGTTATGGAGTGATTGGCTGTGACGCGCCGTCGGCGCTGGTGCAGCTTTCGCTTCGGAGCGGCAGCGTCGCGTAAGGCAGCAGCGCAATGCCATTATTCGCGCAGTTGGCGGCGTGCGGGCCGCTGGCGCTCAACGTCGTCGTTGTCTGGCTAGCGCCCAAGGGAATCTGAATACTGATCACATTCGCTTGCTTGGCGGTGATCGTCGGGTTGGCGTTGCTGATGACCTGCGGCATGAAGATCCAGAAAGGGAGCGTGATCGAGCCGCCGGGCTGGAGCGTGAACGACGCTGCGTTGCCGCCGTTCTGATCGGCGATGTTCGGGCAAATCCATTGTTGATTCAGGTCGACCGCGTACTCGCCCAGCGGGTTGGGGAAGACGCTGGTGTCGACGCTGTTCTGCGCTGAATCGGAATCTGCGCTCATCGTCAGTGGAACGCTGCCTTGAACGTAGGACATCTGGACGACGCCGTAGATAAAGGCTTCGGTCGGCCAGTCGCTAGAGGAATCTGAGCAAGCGGCATCCGCGGAGGCTTCTGGCTCGTGGTTGTCCTTCCCGTAGAGAATCGGGCCAACCCGGTACGTCTCTGTGTACTTGGTGCCAGAACCCGAATAGGTCAGCGAACCAATTTCAGCGGTGGTCGGGGCGACGCTGGCCGCGGTGGTTGTTGTTGTTGTTGCGGTCGTGGTGGTGGGGGTTGTCGCTGGCGCGGTGGTCGGGGCGACCTGCTGAGTTCGGGTCGTCGTTCCCGCCTGTGAACCACCGCAGCCGGCCAGTGCGCCGCTCACCACCAGCATCAGACCAAGGTGGAGCGAACCCCTCCTCAGTGTCACGGCCATCGCGTCCCCCTGATGGGCGAGTCGGCGAGAGCATCGGTCTGGGAAGGGCCCGAGCGCTTCGCGGCGGCAGTAGACGTTTCGGCCCCGCGGTCAATCACGTAATGCAGCTTACGCCGTGACCGTGGCTAGTGCATCAGGCGCCCGCTCATGGCGCTTTGCAACCGCGCCGAGCATCGTGGCTGAGCGGTGCGAGGGAACCCCGCGCCGAGCCAAGAGCAGCCCAGAAAGGTGCTTTCTGGGACATGACTGTGGCGGACGGTGCCACAGTTTGCCTATGGCTTCAGACAATCGCCGCAGACAGAGCCTCACGCTTGCCGGCCGCGTGGTCAAAAGATTTTACCTCGTCGAGGCGGCCGAGTTCGGGATCGAGCTATGCCCTAGCTTCCCGAGCACAGCAGCTTCCATGATTGCCCGATCGAAGAGTGTTGGAAAAAGGTGCCGTTTCGCGCCCTCATGTGCGGGCTCGAGGATGTCCCGGTCGCCGTGGAACTTCGTGGTGGCGGCCCGGTGGCTTCTAGACGCTGGTGAGGGTAGCGGCCTCCTTGGTTGACAGGGAGGATGGGGTGTGAGTGCTGTCGGTGGTGCGTGCCTG
>Ga0302325_10004247_pt1 | contig 33214 bp, 34 predicted proteins | sample Palsa_T0_2_FD_201948 | JGI IMG/M metagenome (GOLD analysis project Ga0302325, IMG submission 201948) | Peat permafrost microbial communities from Stordalen Mire near Abisko, Sweden - Palsa_T0_2 | ecosystem: Environmental > Terrestrial > Soil > Palsa > Peat permafrost | place: Sweden: Abisko... | reverse complement strand
GATCGCTTCTACGCCAATCAGGGCGGTACCTATCTCGCGATCCGCACGGCCTATTGGGAGTTGCGAACGGAGCGCGGGGCGGAGAATGTCGAACAGGTCGAAGCATTGCTCTGGCAGATCGCGAGCGGCATCGAGCAGGGCGGATTGCTGAACGCCGCCCAGCAGCTTCGTGAATTGCAGCAGCTTTTGTCGGAAGCCCTCGCGCAGGGCGCGCCGCAAGAGGTCATCGACGCATTGCTGCAGCGCTATCGCGATGCGCTGGCGCGCTATCTGCAGATTTTGGCCGAGAATGCGCAGCCCTCTGGCGGCCCGCCGCCGGCCAACGCAAAAACGGTAAGCGCCGAGGATTTCGAAAAACTGTTGAAGGCGATCCAGCAATTGGCACAGACGGGCTCGCGCGATCAGGCGCAGCAACTGCTCGCGATGATGCAGAGCCTGATTGAGAACATGCATATGGCGCAGGGCGGAGCCGGCAAGGGCGACACGCCGGGCGACAAGGCACTCAGCGATGCCATCCAGGGCCTGAGCGACTTGACCGGCCGCCAGCGGGCGCTGCTCGACAAGACGCTCCGCGAAAAGATGGGCGCGGGCGACCCGAAAGATGGCGGCGCGAAGGGGCTCGCGCAGCAACAGGGCAAATTGCGCGACGATCTGAACAAGGTGCTCAAGGGATTGGGCGACCAGAAAATTCCCACGCCCGATTCGCTGGGGCAGGCGGGCCATGACATGGGCAACGCGCAGAACCAGCTCGGCTCCAGCACCTTCGACAGCGCGGGCGAGGCGCAAAAGAACGCGCTCGACGACATGCGCAATGCCGCGGGCGCGCTTGCGAAAAAGCTGATGGAAGGCAAGGGCCAGGGTCAGGGCCAAAGCGAGTCGCACGAAGGCGAAGACCCGCTGGGCCGCGCCGCAGGCGGCACCGGCCCCGACCTGGGCGACGGCACCAAGATTCCCGATCAATCCGAACTGCAACGCGCGCGTTCCATCCTGCAGGAACTCCGCAAACGGGCGGCCGAACGCGGAAGGCCGCAGCAGGAGCTGGATTACATCGACCGGTTGCTGAAGGAGTTTTAGGCCGCTCCGAATTGGGCTGAACCTCTAAACTCACCATGGGCGGGCTTGACCCGCCCACCCAGCCAGCGAGCGGCAGCGAGCTGAATAGAATCCCAAAACGGTTGTCGATCGAGAAGATTCATTCGCCGCGCAGACGCGCGGCACTGGGTGGCCGGGTCACGCCCGGCCATGGAGAAATAGGGATGCGTGTCAACCAAATGCAAATCGCAAAAATTCCCTGCCAGCAGGGAAATCAGCAGGGAATTTCTGCGGATGAGAAGACCGGAAGCGCCAAGCGCAGATTTCCGGTGTGACGAAACTCCTGTGCCGCTTGATCAAAACCCGCAAGCGGATTTTCAGTGGGGCAGCAAAGTAGTTCAACAAATATCGAATCTTTGCGCAATGACATGGCGTTCAACGCGCTGATTGAAAACGTATTTTGCCGCCGCTCAGCACGCCAGTCCAAATTCAAACGTTCGACTACGCCACCACTCCGATATAGGGCAGCCCTCGCCCTTCACCCGCGTCGTCCATGCCGTAGCCCACGATGAAACCGGAGACTCCGGCGAACGCGGTATAATCCGCGCGCAGCACGGCATCTTTCCGGTTTTTGTCGACGGCGACGACGGATGTCACCGAAGCGGCCCCCGCCGCGAGATAGAGTTCGCGCGCCTTGATCAATGTGCGGCCGTGATCGAGGACGCCGTCGATCACCAGCACGTTTTTTCCGCGCGCATTTTCGTTCGGTCCCAGGATCATCGAGACGGTTCCCCCGCTTTCGCGGTTCGCGCCGTAGCTGCGCAGCCAGAGAATATCGACCTGCACATCGAGCCCGTGGCGCGACAGCGCGCGCACGAGATCGGCCGCAAACACGAAGCCGCCGATGAGAATCGGTGCCGCGATATCGGGCTTGGGCGATGCCGCTGCGATCGTGGCTGCCAGCGCGCCCACGCGCGCGGCAATATCGCCTTCGGAGAACAGCGGGATGGGCGCCGATTTCATCAGCCCGTTCCGCCGAATCGGATTTGCAGATGCTTCACGCCCGAGGGCGGACTCGACAGCCGCGTGCGGAATGGAACGCTTTCGCCCGGTTTCAACGTCGAAGCACCCGGCGAAAAGCTCCATTGATAGAGCGCGCGCATGTCGTCGTCGGTGAGCACGACGCTCAGCGGCGGAACGGTCAATTCGCGCTGCGTGATGTTGACGAGCTTGCCCGTCACGACGAGGACGAACTGGCCGTCTTCCCTCTCGACGTGATCCGACGGATCGACGATATCGATGCCGCGCGCGTTCACCTTGAGGCCGAGCGCCGAATAGAGCGACGAGGATTGCGGCCACAGGCTCGCGATCTGCTGGCGATAAGTCTCGGCCGCCCAGCCGATCACGAGAATGATCGCCGCGAGCCCCAGCCACCCGGCCGCGAGCCCCAGACGCGTGGACCAGGGCGTGGATGGTGTCTGGGCCTTGGCAGGAATGGAGGGCGCCGGGACATACGCGTCCTGCGCCGGTGCATAGACCTCGCGCGGGGGCGCATAAGCCGACCGTTGCGGCGCGGGTTCTTCGATCGGCCGGGGCGCAGACCGCTCTTCCACCGCCATTTCAAGGTCGGATTCGGGCGGAGGCGCGGCCTGCAGCCAGACATGGGCGCACTTGGCGCACTTCACCTTGCGGCCAGGCGGCGCAAACAGCGCCGCATCCGTCTGGTAGCGGGTTGCACATTGAGGGCAGGTGAGAATCATTCCGCCGCGCGCGCTGGATCGCTGCGAAAATAGGCGGAATGACACAAGCGCCGCAAGGCTTTAGACGGCATGGTCAGGACTCCCATCTCTGGCTATGTTGCCGCCCCATGGTTCGCTTCGAAAATGTCGGCATGCGCTACGGCCCCGGCCCGGAAGTCCTGCGCGACGTCACCTTTGTGCTGGAGGCGGGCTCCTTCACCTTTCTCACGGGGCCCTCGGGCGCCGGCAAATCTACCCTGCTCAAGCTGATGTTCCTGGCCGAACCGCCTTCGCGCGGGCTCATTACCCTGTTCGGCAACGATCTGGCGACCACCAAGCGCTCGGCCTTTGCCGCGCTCCGAAGGCGTATCGGTGTGGTGTTCCAGGATTTCCGGCTGCTCGATCATCTGTCCGCTTTCGACAATGTCGCGCTGCCGCTGAGGCTCGCAGGCGGGCGGCCGGACAATTACACCCAGGATGTCGAAGAATTGCTCGGCTGGGTGGGACTGGGCGACCGGTTGCACGCGAAGCCGCCCACACTCTCCGGTGGCGAGCAGCAGCGCGTGGCCATCGCCCGCGCCGTCGTGGCCCGTCCCGACCTGCTGCTGGCCGACGAACCCACGGGCAATGTCGATGCGGAGATCGGTCAGCGATTGATCCGTTTGTTCGGCGAGCTCAACCGGCTGGGTACGACTGTTTTGATCGCGACCCATGACCGTTCGTTGATCGAAAATGCACGCGCGCGGGAGATCAGATTGGTCGATGGACGTCTGGTGGAAATGCGGGGCGCGCGCGCATGAGTTCTCCCACCAGAAAACGCGGACGTATCCTGCCGCGCGAGGCAGGAGCCGCTCCCCTCGATGTCGTCATCGGCGTGATGGCGTTCCTCGCTGCGCTCGCGCTCGGCGCTTCGCTTGTGGCGGATCGCGCCGCGGAAGGCTGGCGCGCGGGACTGTCGGGCCGGCTGACGGTGCAGGTGCTGCCGCCGGAACATGGCGCGCCCAATCCCGCACTCGCACAGGAAACCGATGCCGCGCTCGCCGTGCTGCGCAACACCGACGGCGTGGTGCATGCCGACGAAGTCTCGCAGGAAGAAACGCTCAAGCTCGTCGAGCCCTGGCTCGGCTCGGGCGCCGTGATCGCCGACCTGCCTCTGCCGCGCTTGATCGATGCGACATTGGTGCCGGGCGCGCGCCTCGATCTCGCAGCGCTGACGCAAAGACTGAAACAGGCTGCGCCCGATTCCACGCTTGACGATCACAGCCACTGGATCGCGCGACTCAAGGGCGTGGCGGACGCCGTCATCTGGTCCGCCTATGGCATTCTGGCGCTGATCGCGATTGCAACCGCGTCGGCTGTTGCCTTTGCGACACGCGCCGGTCTCGAAGCGCATCACGACATCGTGTCGCTGTTGCACCAGATGGGTGCGCGCGCGGGCTTCATCGCGCGCGCTTTCGAATGGCATTATTTCATTTCGGCGCTGTTCGCGGCCTCGGTGGGCGGCGCGCTGGCCGCAGCATTTTTCGTGGCCGCGGGCGGCCTCGAATCGGTGGGCATCGAGCCGGTGCCGTTCCTGCCGCCTTTGTCGCTGCAGCCTGCCGAGCTGGGCTGGCTGGTCGTGGTTCCTGCTGCTTCGGCCTTCATCGCCTGGGCGACGGCGCGGCTCTCCGTACTGGCCGCGCTCCGCCGAATCTATTGATCCGGACCTAGTGTCGCGGTTTCGAAGTTCGCCATATTGCCGATATCGGGTTTGTGGCGAACTTCAAAACCAAAGCGACACTAGAATCAATAGTTTGCTAGTGTCCTTCTATTCTGAAATTCGGCTGAGTCCGATATAGAGATCGTGCGAATTTCAGAATCTGGACACTAGCCCATGTACACTTCCAACTGACAACGAAGCGAGAATCGGCAGTGGCTGCAACGGCAGGATCGCGGACACGCACATGGCTGATAGTCGTGCTGGTACTGCTTGTCGCCTATGCGTTCGGTTTCGTCGTGTTCATGTCGATCATTCCCACCGACATGAAACGGATCGATCATGCCGACGGCGTCGTCGCGCTGACGGGCGGGGACGTGCGGCTGAAGGCGGCGGAGACGCTGTTCGAAGGCAAGGTGGGAAAGCGCCTGTTGATCTCGGGTGTGCACCCGGGCACCACCAAATCGGCCATCAAGCAACTCGTCAATGGCGGGCCGCGCTTCGATTGCTGCGCCGATATGGGCTTCCAGGCGACCAACACGCGCGGCAATGCGATCGAAGCGGGCGACTGGGCGCGCGAACATCACTTCCACAGCCTCGTGGTCGTGACCGCGAATTATCATATGCCGCGCAGCTTGATCGAGTTCGCCGACGTGATGCCGGACGTCAAGCTGATGCCCTATCCGGTGCAGCAGGCCGACGTCGATCCGCAAGCCTGGTGGAGCAATGCGCATGTGTTTCGCATGCTGCAGAGCGAATACATCAAATATCTCGGCAGCCTGTTCGTGACGACGCTTTTCCCGCACGGGCTTTCCGCTCGGCACGGCACGGCGCACGGCAATTCGTAACTCCATGACGATTTTTCGCTCGACGCTGTTTCTGATCTGGTTCGCGCTCGCAACCGTGGTTCTGAACCTGGGATTTCTGCCTGCGCTGCTCCTGCCGCGCCGCGCGGCCGTCACCGCGGGTCGAACATGGGCCGCCGCGGCCCTGTGGGGTCTTAGGATATTTGCGGGGCTTGGCTACGAAGTGCGCGGACCGCGGCCCCCGAACGGCGTGCTCGTGGCGTCGAAACATATGAGCATATGGGATTCGTTTGCGCTCTATGTGCTGCTCGATGCGCCTGCCGTCGTGATCAAACGCGAGCTTCTGAGCATTCCGTTTTACGGTTGGTACGCGGGCAGGGCCGGCGTAATTGCAATCGATCGCGGCGGACACGCGACGGCACTGCGCAAGATGGCGGCCGATTCCAAGGCCGCGTTCGCGGCCGGACAGACTGTGATGATCTTTCCCGAAGGCCATCGCCAGCCTCCGGGCGCTGTGCCCGACTACAAGCCCGGCGTGGCCGCACTGTACAGCCAGCTCGACGTGCCTTGCATTCCAGTTGCGCTGAATTCCGGCCTGTTCTGGACGGGACCTGGGGGATTTCTGAAGAAACGCGGAACCATCGTCGTCGAATTCCTGCCTGCGATCCCGCCCGGATTGAAGCGCAGGGAATTCATGAGTGAGTTGCAGACGCGAATCGAAACGGCAACAGCGGCGCTGGTTGCTGAGGGACGGATGCAATTGGCAGGTTAGCTTACCATTCTCAAGCACACGAGCTTCGTCCTCATCGTCTGCCTGTAGCTTCCGCCGCAAAGGCATGCAGAGCATCTTTCACGCTTGGGTACGGAAGGCTACCGCAAGAGCATTGCCCGCTGATCAGCTGAGGATGTGATTTGCCGGATCGCCGGTATCATGTGCGGTCGGCCGTCGGGATGATGGAACCATATTGGTTTCTATACACCTGCTCTGGACATGCATTTTTGTTCATGATGCGTTCTCATATGAAGTCGATCTTGAGTCAGAGCCATTGACTCGTGAGTTCCGTTTGTCATCGCCCGGCAGTGGGCGCGGCGTGTCTTGCGACGCAAACGGCGCCTTTGTTTGTGGCGTTTCGCTTTTGCACCGATCCGACGGCCGCGAAGACCGCTGGAAGCCGCGCGATTACGAGATATTCTCGGAAGAATTCGGCTTGGAATTCGGTCTTCCCATCGACCTGTCCAAAAGAGCCGGCGGCCTGAAGGCGATCTGCAACGCACTCAACGAGGGCGCGTGGCGCGCGCGCAAATTGCCACCGTGCTGCTGGGCATCCCCGATCCGCCGTATTTCGCGAAAAGCGCCCACGCCGAGAGCGACATGATCGAATTCATTCGCGATCTTGATTGGCGCCCGGTGCTCCAGCCGAACGCGCCGCTGACACGACCCGCCACGAATGCCGATTGGATCGACCCGTTGGTGGACCTGGCTTCGCTAGCTCCCTTGGCCGTTGGCCCGGCTTTCAGGGCGGTAGGCGAAGGTGCCGCAGTTGCGGCCGACTCGTCCGCGGTGGCAGTCGATGCGCCATTCATCATTTTGCCTTCGGAATTGCCCGCAGAGTTCGACATAACATTGCCGATTGGCAGATTCATTCCCAAGACTGATTTGCACCTGTGCTGTTTGGACAAGACGCGCATCAACAAATCGGCCAGTTGCTTCAAGATGCACTAGGGACAGACGTGAAATTGATACTGAGAACAGCGCCAGGTCAGACCGGTATCGATGTGGAAGCCCTCCTGGAAGATGCAGACCAAGTTGGTTTTCAATATGGCGAAATCAAACACATGTCTGCAAGTGGCTATAGCGACTTCGATGCGCAGATGGCCAGATGGCCAGATGGAAACTACCCGCTCCCGTGCAAGCGATAGTTTATGACAGGCAAGGTAACATTTATTACGGATTCGTTGGACCATGGTGAAGCTCAACCCAGCACGACAATTTTTCGTAGACCGCCGGTTCGACGAAGCAGTGGAAACCTATCAATGTCAGCTGCAAGAAGGTCCGAAAGAAGACAAATGGGAGAACTTGGCGGGTCTGGCCGAGTCTCTTCTGGCTGCCGGAAGATACGCCGACGCGATCCCGCTTCTTGAGAAAGTCGGCGATTACCAAAGCAACTCTCATCCCAAAGCATTGGGACGGCAGGAACAGCTTTCCGTTTGCCATTGGATGATCGGCGAGCGGGAGCGAGCGCCCCAGATCATCAAAGACCTGGTCATCGCAGTGCGCGATGGGAAGATAGCGTATACCGACATATCCGGCGGCGTCTCCCATGGAATCATCCTTTGCTACATGGCGATCACGCTTCAGCGTAAAATCTGACGTGGACATCGCCATGAAATATCTGAAGAAGCTGTCGACTCGCAGTCGTATCCAATATTGGCCGGGACCGGCGGCACTGTTTCTTCTGGGCGCGCTCACATTCGGGGACGCGATGAAAAATGCGACCGATGTCGCCCAAACCAAACGGCCGGTGGACCAGGAGGGATGGAAGCGGCTCCATCTTACAGCGCTTTATTTCGTTGCCGGAACAGAACGACGTATGGCCAGTGATGAAAATGGCGCGCGAATGTTCTTTGCCGAATGTGCAAGCCTGACCAATCCCCTGGTCGAATACGAGTGGTATCTCGCACGAGGCGAAGCCTGACAGATATTTACCTCGATAGAGATAGAGGGAAAAATTTACTGCATATTCTTCTCAATAAACTCCCGAACAACCGGCAATGCGCGCGCCGGGTCATCGCGAAAGGCGCCGTGGCCGCAATTCTCAAAGAGACGCAGCTCGGCGCCGCCAGGCGGCAGCGAGGCGACGATCTCGCGCGCAAGATGCGGCGGCGTGATGGGATCGTCCTCGCCGCCCATGACCAGCACGGGACAGGAAGCCTTTGCGAGGCTGCTGCGAAAATCCATCGTGCGGATTTCGCCGCCGGGCAACGAAAAATGCCGATAGACCTCGAACCGCATGACGGCTCGCTGGCGCGCGTTGGCATCGTCGGGACGGGGGCCGCGATTGTAGAGCGGCATGCAGACGCGCATGTAAGCGGCGACATCTTCCTCCGAAGCCCTGTTCCAGAAGCGTTCGGCGATGGCGCCGGCTTCCGGACCGCCCTTCTGCGCGAAGATTTTCAGGCTGCCTTCGAGGTCCATCCGCGCCGCCGTGCTCGACAGGATCAGCGCACGCGGATGCTCCGGGTGCCGCGTCGCATAGGCTTGCGCCACCATGCCGCCGAAGGATTGGCCGAGCACGATCGGTTTCTCGATCCCGAGCGCGTCGCAGAAGGCACGAATATCATCGCCCCATTGCGCCAGGGTCCAGGTCGCCGGATCGCTGGGCACGCTGCGGCCATTGCCGCGATGATCGAGATAGACGACTTGCGCGATATCCGCGAAGCCGTCGAAATCGCCGCGCAGCCCGCTATGATCGAAACCCGGTCCGCCATGCAGCACGAGGAATGTCGGCTTCACGCGCATGCGCGGCCCGTCCGGCGCGAGCTTCGATCCCACGACATCGAAAAATATCTTCTGTCCATTGACGGTGACGAACATCGCGGCTCCTGAGGTCGTAGCGGGAAACAGGCGCGAAATCATAACCGTCGGCAGCGAACGTTCAAGCAATGTGCGCCGTCACCACGCTTCCTTCAGCGCGGCTTCGAGCCTGTCGAACCCGCCGCTGGTGCCCGATTTGCGCTCCACGCCGCCTTCGTCATCCCAATCGTCGAGATTGACGAGTTGCTCGGTGAAGATCATTTGCGTGCCTTTGCCGACCGGTTTGAATTCGACGGTCGCGAGCGACACGGTGATGTGCCGTTCGCTCAGATGCATGTCGAAGGAATAGACGATGCGCGAATCCGGCACGATATCGTAATAGAGGCTGTTGAAGATGGTGACGATTCCGTTGGGCATCCGGTTACTCACATGTTCTCTGCCGCCCACGCGGAAATCCATGCGGCGCTCGACCAGTTCCCAGCCGGGAGGGCCGGAGAACCAGCGCGACTTGGCATCGATGTCGGACCACGCCTTGAAGACGCGGCCCACGGGCGCATCGAATTTGCGGTCGAGCACGATGGTGGCGTGTTGGGTTTTGGTCATGGTTTTCTCCTGCGTTTCGGCTTGGGTTTTTCTTCGGCGAGATAGTCTGCAAGACGATCGAAGCGCTGCTCCCAGACGGCGCGGCGTTTCGAAATCCAGTCGCCGGCGAGCTTGAGGCTTGCGTCGTCGACGCGGCAGGTGCGCACGCGACCGATTTTTTCCGAACGCACGAGGCCGCTCGCTTCCAGCACATCGAGGTGCTGCATGACGGCGGGCAGGCTCATGTCCAACGGCTGCGCAAGTTCGCTGACCGATGCGGGGCCGCGGCCCAGTCTTTCGATCATCGCGCGGCGCGCCGGATCGGTCAGCGCGTGGAACACAAGGTCGAGCGGCGCTTGATAGTTAAGCATCTGCTTAAGTATCATGACCACTGGACAATGCCAAGGCGGCCTCGCGAAATTTCCTCCGACAGGCTCGCTTGACTCGGAGGCGCGATCGCCGTATTGAACCGTCAGGTTATTTAACTACATGGTTATTAATGACGCCGGATCGCCTCAGCCTGAAATTCTCCGCCCTCGCCGATCCGACACGGCGGGCGATCCTGGCGCGGCTCGCCTTGGGCGAAACCTCGGTGACGGAGCTCGCGGAACCGTTCGACATGAGCATGCCCGCCGTGTCGAAGCACCTGAAAGTGCTGGAACATGCCGGCCTCATTTCCCGCAGCCGCGAGGCGCAATATCGGCCCTGCCGGATCGAGGCGCTGGCGCTCAAGGATGTGGACGACTGGCTCGAACGCTATCGCGCCTTCTGGGAAGAGAAATTCGACCAGCTCGAAATTTACCTCAAGGACATCCAGGCGAAGGGGAAGAAAAATGGCCGCAACAAACGCAAATAGCGCCGCCGGTCGACTCGATCGGCCGGCAATGGGCGGGAGAGTGAAATGACCGGAACGGATGCAGAGTCGGACTCCGACTTCGTCGTCACGCGCAGTTTCGATGCGCCGCGCACGTTGGTCTGGAAAGTCTATTCCGAAATCGAGCACCTGAAGCATTGGTGGGGACCGAAGGGTTTCACCTGGATCGGAGGCACGCTCGATTTCCGCCCCGGTGGCATGTTCCATTACGGCATGGCGTCGCCGGACGGTCACGAAATGTGGGGCCGGTTCGTCTATCGCGAAATCGCGAAGCCGGAGAAGATCGTGTTCATCAATTCCTTTTCGGACAAAGCCGGCGGCATTACGCGCGCGCCGTTCGCGCCCGACTGGCCGCTGGAAGTGCTGAATACCGTCACACTCGTGGAGCACAATGGCCGCACGATGCTCACCCTGCGCGGCGGACCGGTCAACGCGACGGCGGCCGAGTGCGCGCGCTTCGATGCGATGCGCCCGTCGATGGATCAGGGTTTTGCGGGCACCTTCGACCAATTGGCCGAATATCTGAAAACGCAATCGCGTAACTGAAACGACAAACGCTCAACCCACAGGAGAACGACCATGCAACTGAATGCCCATGTGAACTTCAACGGCACGTGCGAAGAGGCCTTCAAGTTCTACGAGAAGCATCTCGGCGGAAAGATCGAAGTGCTGATGCGCTATGACGGCACGCCCGCAATGGGAATGGCGCCCGGCGACTGGAAGAACAAGGTCATCCACGGCCGGATCGCCATCGGCAATACGACGGTGATGGGCGCGGACGCGCCTTCGGGCCGCTACGAAGCGCCGAAGGGCACGGCACTTTCGCTCAGCGTGACAAGCGATGCGGACGCGGACCGGATCTTCGCGGCCCTGTCCGAAAAGGGAACCGTGTCGATGCCGATTCAGGCGACATTTTTTGCGAGCCGCTTTGGACAACTTGTCGACCAGTTCGGCGTGCCGTGGATGGTCGTCCACCAGAAAGCGCAATAACCTCAAGCCTCCGGAGAGAATCCCATGTCCGCCACCGCAGCGCATCCCATGGAGCGCGAGCTCACCATTGTCCGCATCTTCGATGCGCCGCGCGCACTTGCTTTCCGCGCCTGGACCGATCCGAAAATGATGATCAATTGGTGGGCGCCCAAACACTTCACCAATTCGGTTTGCGAACTGGATGTGCGGGTCGGCGGCGCGCTCCGGATCGTCATGCGCGGACCGGATGGCGGCGAGTATCCCATGAAGGGCGTGTTCACCGAGATCGTGACAAACGAGCGGCTCGTCTTCACGAATATCGCGGTGGACGCCGCCGGCAATCATCTTTTAGAAGGCAGGACGATCGTCACTTTCGAAGACGAGGGCAGCAAGACGAAGATGACGCTCGTCACCCGCGCGGCAGGTAAGGGGCCGCAGGTGGCCTTCATGCTGGGCGGAATGGAACAGGGCTGGACCGAGAGCATCGACAAGCTCGAAGCACTGCTCGGGCAAGGCTGACATTCGCGGAGATTTGCCATGCAGAAAATCACGACGTTCCTGTGGTACGACGACAAGGCCGAAGAGGCCGCGAATTTCTATGTCTCGCTCTTCAAGAATTCGAAGATCGGCAAAATCTCCCGCTACTCGGATGCGGGACAGGAAGTTCACGGCCGCGCCGCGGGCAGCGTGATGGTCGTCACCTTCGAACTCGACGGCCGGGAGTTCTCGGCCCTGAACGGCGGCCCGCATTTCAAATTCACGGAAGCAATCTCGCTCCGGGTGAATTGCGAGTCGCAAGCCGAAGTCGACAAGTTGTGGGAAAAACTTTCGGCGGGCGGGGAAAAAAGCCAGTGCGGCTGGCTCAAGGACAAATACGGCCTGTCATGGCAGATCGTCCCCACCGTGCTCGACGAGATGATGAGCGACAAAGACACGAAGAAAGCCGCTCGCGTGATGAAAGCGATGCTGCAGATGAAGAAGCTGGATATCGCGAAATTGGAGCAGGCTTTCGCGGGATAGTGCCTAATCGTGAGCATCGATGGCATTTTTGACGCGGTGGACGCAAAGGATGCGCGGGGGGACGCAAGGGGATTAAAGCGCGCAAAGCGCGCAAAGAAATCCTCTGCGCCCACTGCGACCCCCCGCCTGCGTCCACCGCGTTAAAAATGCCACCAAGCTTCGCCGGCTCACAAGAACATATCACGAACAAATATTGACTCTGTTGCGCGTTGGTGTTAGGACTTTCATCCGTCCTGGCGATTATCGTGGGCGGCTAAACGCAGACCCCATATAACGCCCATGAGCGACATTTCCCGCCAGATCTGGGACATGAAATACCGGCTGAAGGCAGCCGACGGGACGCCCGTGGATCACGATTTGGCCGACACCTGGGCACGCGTGGCGCTGGCGGCCGCCAGGGCCGAGGTTCCCGCGAAGCGCCGCGAGTGGGCGCTCGCCTTTGCGGAAGCTTTGGCCGGGCATCAGTTTCTGCCGGCGGGCCGCATCCTCGCGGGTGCCGGCACCGACCGCAATGTCACGCTGTTCAATTGCTATGTGATGGGCGCCGTTCCCGACGACATGGGCGGCATCTTTGCGAGCCTTCGCGAAGCCGCGCTCACCATGCAGCAGGGGGGCGGCATCGGTTACGATTTCTCGACCTTGCGGCCCAAGGGCGCGCCCGTGAAAGGCGTGGGCGCGGATGCGTCCGGGCCCGTCTCCTTCATGGAAGTGTGGGACGCGATGTGCCGCACGATCATGTCGGCCGGTTCGCGGCGCGGCGCGATGATGGCGACGCTGGCCTGCGATCATCCCGATATCGAAGCGTTCATCGAGGCCAAGCGCACGCCGGGCCGGCTGGCGATGTTCAATCTGTCCGTCCTGGCGAGCGACGCGTTCATCGCCGCGGTGAAGGCCGATGGCCCCTGGGATCTCAAATTCGGCGGCAAGATCACCAAGACCGTCGATGCGCGCGATCTGTGGGATCACATCATGCGAGCGACCTATGACTATGCCGAGCCCGGCGTCATCTTCATCGACCGCATCAACGCCGAAAATAACCTCGCTTACTGCGAGACGATCCACGCGACGAATCCGTGTGGAGAACAGCCGCTCCCCCCTTATGGCGCGTGCCTGCTCGGCTCGATCAATCTCGCCACGCTTGTCAAAAATCCGTTCGAAGAGAATGCGGCGCTTGATGAAGACGAGCTTGCGCGCCTTGTGCGCACGGCGGTGCGCTTCCTCGACAATGTGATCGACGTTTCGCGTTTTCCGCTGCCCGAGCAGCGCGCCGAAGCATTCGCCAAGCGGCGGTTGGGGCTGGGCGTCACTGGACTTGCCGATGCTCTGATTTTTTGCCGCGCACGTTATGGTTCACCCGAGAGCATCGCGCTGATCGATCGCTGGCTTTCGAAGCTGTCGCTCGCGGCTTACGAAGCCTCGGCGGAACTCGCGGAGGAGAAAGGCGCGTTCCCGCTGTTCGACCGCGAGCAATATCTTACGCGGCCCAATATCGTGAAGCTTCCCGAGGATTTGCGCGCCCGCATCGCGGCGCACGGCATCCGCAACGCGCTCGTCACTTCCATTGCACCCACCGGCACGATTTCGTTGTTCGCGGGCAATGTCTCGAGCGGCATCGAACCTGTCTTCGCCTATTCCTATTCGCGCAAGATGCTGCTCGACGACGGAACGCGCCGCGAGGAGCAGGTTTCCGATTTCGCCTATCGGCGATTCCGCGAAGTGTTCGGCGAGGAAGCCGTCCTTCCGGATTATTTCGTCAACGCGCAAACGCTCACGCCGGAGGATCATCTGGCCGTGCAGGCAGCTGCACAGAAACATATCGACAGCTCGATCTCCAAAACGATCAATGTGCCGGCCGCGATTTCTTTCGAAGCGTTCAAGGATATTTACCTGAACGCCTATGAATCCGGCTGCAAAGGTTGCACGACCTATCGGCCGAACGACGTGACGGGATCGGTGCTGGAAGCGCCGACGGTAGCAAGCGAACCCGCGACGATCGAACCGGTTTCCGGCGACGACGAGCCACCGGCGCTGCCGCGCGCGCGCGACGCCTCCGGCGGCGTCGTCTATATGACGGCCCCGCTCGACCGGCCGGAAGTGCTGCTGGGCCAGACCTACAAGATCAAGTGGCCCGACTCCGATCACGCCTTCTACATCACCGTCAACGACATCGAGAAAGACGGCCGCCGCCGCCCGTTCGAGATTTTCATCAACTCGAAGAACATGGCGGCCTATGCCTGGACGCTCGCGCTCACGCGCATGATCAGCGCCGTGTTCCGCCGCGGCGGGGACGTGTCCTTCGTCGTCGACGAGCTCAAGGCCGTGTTCGATCCGCGCGGCGGGCAATGGATGGAAGGCCGCTATGTGCCCTCGCTGCTGGCCGCCATCGGCGAACTGATCGAACGCCATCTGGTCGCCATCGGGTTCATGAACCCGCGCGAAAAACTGGACCTGCCGCCCGAAATCCGCGCCATTGCGGTCGCCGGCGAAGGCAATCGCGGGCGGACCTGCCCGCGTTGCGGCAGTCCCACACTCGTGCAACTCGAAGGCTGCGACACTTGCGTCTCCTGCGGCTTCTCGCGCTGCGGGTAATGTCGCGTGCATGCGCTATTCGAGCCGTTTTTTTCTCTACGCCCCCGTCGTGATGTTCGTGTCGCTGGCGGCCGCCGTGATGATCTGGTGGTGGATCGCCGCGACCGCGCTCGACAAGCAACTCGATGCCGTCAACGGCCGCGAAGCGATCCCCGGCGTCAAGATCAGTTTCACATCGAAGAAAATCGCAGGCTTCCCGTTCCGACTCGACACCATCCTGCAGAATCTGCGCATCGAGGTCGCGACCACGCAGGGCCCGTTTGTTTGGCGCACGGAGCATTTCGCGTCGCACGCGCTCAATTACGGCCGCGACCAGGCGATCTACGAGGCGGCGGGCCGGCAGGAGATTTCGTGGCGCGACGACGACGGCAAGCTGCACGATTTCGCATTCGTGTCCGGTTGGCTGCGCGCGAGTTCGATCGCGGCGAACGGCACGTTGGTGCGCTTCGATCTCGACATCGTCGAAATCGCGTCGCCAGATCTCGGCGCGGGCCGGGTCCAATTCCACATTCGTCGCGATCCCGCCGGCGATGCGCTCGATTTTGCCGCAAGCGGAGAAACGATCAAGCTTGGCGCCGATCTTCGGGCCGGCTTCGGTGACACGCTCGCGCATGTTCTGGTGGTAGGAAAACTGGCGCCGGGGAAATTCTTTGCGCCGCTCCTGTCCGGCAAATCCGACTGGCGGCGCGCGACGGAAGAGTGGCGCAACCACAATGGCGCGTTGTCGATCGATCGGCTCGAAGTGAAGTGGAACAAGCTGAGCGCCGAAGGCCATGGCGCTCTTGCGCTGGACGCAACACACCGGCTGAACGGCAAAATCGCGCTCGACTTGGACGGAACAAAAACTTTGGTCGCCGGCGCCGCGGGCAATGGAAAACTCGCCGCTGCGGTCGATGATATTGCTGCGATGGAGTCAAAGGCCGCGGAGGGAACGCTTCCCGTGCCGCTCGCATTTCAGAGTGGGTCCGCCAGTTTGGGGAACCAACCGGCCGGGTATGTGGGCCCGCTTTACTAAAAATTGTCGCCAATTGTCGTCTGCATAATGTTGTCTTCTTGGCGACACAGTTTGGTCACAAAGCGCAAATAATCAGCGCGCCCTTCGGGCCTGCGCGCAACGCAATCGGCATCGAGCGCCATCCGATCACAGTGCGATCGACTTTTCGGGATTGGAGCCCGACGGGCCATGGATTCAGACATGCCTCTACCGGACCCGGCCGCAAACATGTTCGCGACGGGGCCTGCACGCTCCGACAGAAGCCGCGAATTCGAGGTCTTCTGGCGCAGCCTGCCGAAAGACGGCCTTGTTCCGCATCGTCGCGACGTGAAACCCGCACGCGCTGCGGTGCTTCTCCGCGATATCGTGATGCTCGAAGCGCGTCTTGGAGAAGTCCCTTCGCTGCGCATCCGGCTGATGGGGAGTGCCGTGCAGGACCGCATCCAGAAAAACATCACCGGACAGGATTATCTCGATTTCCGCGCTTCCGAATATCGTGCCGGCACGATCGAAGCGACGCGGCGCATGCTCCGCCAACCATGTGGGCTCTGGCAGGTGATGGCGATGCATTACGAGCGGGGCTTCGCGCAGAATTTCGAACTGACCGCATTCCCGCTGCTGAGCGACGATGCGGACATGCCGCTCATTCTAGGGCTGATGAATCCGGTGGGCGGGCTCGTGAGGGCGCGATCCTTGAGCGGAAAGCCCATCATGGCCGATACCGCATCGATCTTCGAATATATCGACATCGGCGCCGAGAATCCGATCGGCGCGCTTTGAGGCGCGGGCCCGCGCAGCAGCTCTATTCCGGTTTCTTTTTCGTTCGACCGAAATTGGGTTCGGCGATATCCTGCCCCGCATCGATGATCGAGCGGCGGATCGCGCGCGTGCGCGTGAACAGATTGAACAGCATGTCGCCGTCGCCCCAGCGGATTGCGCGCTGAAGCAGGCTGAGATCTTCGCTGAAGCGCCCCAGCATTTCGAGCACTGCCTCGCGATTGTTCAGGAACACGTCGCGCCACATGGTGGGATCGGACGCCGCGATGCGCGTGAAATCGCGGAAGCCACCGGCCGAATATTTGATCACTTCGCTTTCAGTGACGGTTTCAAGATCGGCCGCCGTGCCCACAATGTTGTAGGCGATCAGATGCGGCACATGACTCGTGATCGCGAGCACAAGATCGTGATGTTTCGGGTCCATCACTTCGACCTGGCTGCCGCAGCGTTGCCAGAACGTCTTGAGCTTCTCCAACGCCACCGGATCGACGCCGGGCGGCGGCGTGAGGATGCACCAACGTCCGTCGAACAGTTCCGCGAAGCCTGCGTCGGGGCCGGATTGTTCGGTGCCCGCGATCGGATGGGCGGGAATGAAATGCACACCGTCCGGCACGAAGGGGCCGACGTCGCGCACCACGGCCGTCTTCACCGAACCGACATCGCTCAGGATGGCCCCGCGCTTGAGATCGCCGGCGATCTCCTTTGCGAGCTCCCCGAACGCGCCGACAGGCGTCGCCAGCACGACAAGGTCGGCATCGCGCGCCGCCGGACCCGGTTTGTCGTGCAGCGTGTCGGCGAAACCGATGGCGCGCGCTTTCTCCAATGTCTCCGTTTGGTTGGCATAACCCGATATGTGTGCAGCAAGCCCCGCGCGTCGCATGGCATGCGCCAGCGACGAACCGATCAGCCCGATGCCGAGCAACGCGACTTTTCCGAAAGCGGGCCTGGAATCGGCGGTCATTGCGTGATCCTTAGCCCCGGGCCATGAATTCGGCAAAGGCGGCGGCGACACGATGGTTCGCGCTTTCGCTGCCGATGGTCAGGCGCAGGCAATGCGGCAGGTTGTAGTTCGCGACGCCGCGCAGAACCAGACCACGCGCCGAGAGGAACGCATCGGCAGCCTTCGCCGTGTGCGGCCCGTCGGGCGGAAAATGGATCAGCACGAAATTTGTGACGCTGTCGTCCACGCGCAAGCCCGATCGCCGGATTTGATCGGTGAGCCAGGATTTCCATTTTTCGTTATAGGCGATCGCATCTTCCACATGGCGGCGGTCGTGCAAGGCGGCCGCTGCCGCGCGCTGCGCGGGCAAGGACACGTTGAACGGCCCGCGGATGCGATTGAGCACGTCGGCGACGGACGCGGGACAAAACGCCCAGCCGACGCGCAAACCGGCCAGGCCGTGAATCTTCGAAAACGTTCGCGTCATCACGACATTGTCGAATTGCGACACCATCTCGATGCCGGTTTCATAATCGTTGCGCTGAACATATTCGCCATAGGCCGCATCGATCACGAACAGCGTCGAAGGCGGCACGCCCGCGTGAAAGCGGCGCACTTCCGCAGCGGAGAGATAGGTGCCGGTTGGATTGCTCGGGTTGGTGAGAAAGACGATACGCGTGCGCGCGCCGACCGCGGCCAGCATCGCATCGACATCGATTTGGAGATTCTTCTCCGGAACGACGATCGGGACCGCGCTGTTGGCCAGCGTCGCAATGCGATAGAGGAGGAACGCATGTTCGCTGAACAGCACCTCATCGCCGGGCCTCAGATAGGCGCCCGCCAGCAACGTCAAAAGTTCGCCCGAACCATTGCCGCAGACGATGCGATCCGGATTGAGGCCGTACGCCTCGCCGATCGCTCCGCGCAGAACATGCGTTTCGCCGTCGGGATAGATGTTGAGGGCGGTTCGCGCGGATTCAAAGGCGGCAATGGCCCCGGGGCTGGGGCCCGTTGCCGATTCATTCGAGGAAAGCTTGTGGGAGTCGGTCTCGCCCGACGCCGGCGCACGCCCGCCGACATAGGTGGAAATATCGAGGACACCGGGCTTGGGTGTAGGAAACATAATGTCCGACGCCTTTGGGTTTCGCTCAAAACTGCTTCGCCGATATCCTGGCGCCCCGCGCAAGCAGACACGGTCCGTCAGACGGATGACGCGATCCAGCGAGCGGGAGGCGGATATTGATAGTAGCGGACGGCGGCAAAAGCAAAGCCGACGCCCGCATATCCGCTTTGCGCGTTGACAGGCGCGGCATTGAGACCCTAGAGCCCCATTGAGGCTCGGAAATCGTCATGGCCGAAACGGCAAGTCCACGCTTCCTGCGTCCGCTCGCGGCGCCCGGAGAAGACATCGGTCAGGCGATTGCCTTCGACCTGTCACATCCGCTCGCCCTCGATTCCGGCAAGACGCTGAGCCCGTTCACCGTCGCCTATATGACCTATGGCCGGCTCAATGCGGCGAAGTCGAATGTGATCCTGGTGTGCCACGCGCTGTCGCTCGACCAGTTCGCAGCACTCCGTCATCCGGTGACCGGCAAGCCCGGCTGGTGGGATGTCCTGATCGGGCCCGGCAAGCCCATCGACACCGACCGATTCTTCGTGGTTTGCGCGAATGTATTGGGCGGCTGCATGGGCACGACAGGACCTGCCGAAATCGACCCTGCCACGGGCGAGACCTTTGGATTGAACTTCCCGCTTGTCACCGTGCGCGACATGGTGCGGGCGCAGGCAATGCTGCTCGATGCCATGGGCATCGGAGAAATCCTCTGCGTCATCGGCGGCTCGATGGGCGGCATGCAGGTGCTGCAATGGGCCGCGAGCTATCCCGAGCGTGTCGTCTCCGCCGTGCCGATCGCAACGGCCGCGCGCCACTCGGCCCAGAACATCGCGTTCCACGAAGTCGGCCGCCAGGCGATCCTGGCCGATCCGGATTGGAAAGACGGCGCCTATCAGCATTTCAACACGCAACCGTCGAAAGGCCTCGCGGTCGCCCGCATGGCCGCGCACATCACCTATCTGTCCGAGGCAGCACTCCAGCGCAAATTCGACCGCAATCTGCAGGATCGCGCCGCGATCTCGTTCGGCTTCGACGCGGACTTCCGAATCGAAAGCTATCTGCGCCATCAGGGCACAACCTTCGTCGATCGCTTCGACGCCAATTCCTATCTCTACCTGACGCGTGCAATGGACTATTTCGATCTCGCGGCGGACTATGGCGGCGTGCTCGCCGAAGCATTCCGCGGGACGAAATCGCGCTTCTGCATCATCTCATTCACCAGCGACTGGCTGTTCCCGACGGCGGAGAACAAGCGCATCGCGCACGCGCTGAATGCGGTGGCGGCCAATGTGAGTTTCGTGGAGATCGCGACCGACCGGGGCCACGACGCATTCCTGCTGGACGAGCCGGAGATGTTCGCAACCGTGCGAGGATTTCTCAATGCGGTTGCATCGTCGCGGGCTGTGGCGTGAGAGACCTGCTGCAACAGGGCTGCAAGAAGTACCACCCGCCCTCAAGGGGAGGGTGGAATTGAATATGACCACGCTGCGACCCGACCTCGCCGCGATTGCCGACATGATTCCCGAACGCGCCCGCGTACTCGATATCGGCTGCGGCGACGGCGCTTTGCTCGAGCACCTGATTGCTGTCAAAGGCGTCGACGGGCGCGGCATCGAACTGTCGCAACAGAACGTCAACGCCTGCGTTGCGCGCGGACTTTCCGTCATCCAGGGCGATGCCGATACGGATCTCGCGGAATATCCGTCGCAGGTTTTCGACGTGGCGATACTCAGTCAGACGATTCAGGCCACGCGCTCTCCCCGTGCGGTTCTGGCGCATCTGTTGCGCATCGGTCGACACTCGATCGTCTCGTTCCCCAATTTCGGCCATTGGCGCGTGCGCCTGTCGCTTCTCGCGCGTGGACGCATGCCGAGAACGGCGACGCTCGGCTACGACTGGTGCGATACGCCCAACATCCACCTCTGCACGATTGCCGATTTCGTTGCGCTGGCGCGCGATTTCGGCGCCGATATCGAACAGGCCGTCGCGATAAGCGGCGAAGGAAATACCCATCCGATGACGCCGGGCGCGTGGGGGCCGAATCTTTTCGCCGAAGGCGCAATCTTTCTGCTTCAGCCGAATAAGGTTACGGCTCAGGCTTGAACCGGAGCGCGGTCCGCCGGGGGGCAGCGGAACCGCGTCCGGAACAAGCGGCCGATCGTTCTCTCGGCAACACGCCGAATCGGATCAGCTCTTGTTCGCGCCCAGAAGTGTGAGCGCGTGACTGTAGTGATTGATGCCGTATTGATAGAAGCTTTCGGTGCAGAAGCTGAGACCGTTGCTCTGCTCCTTCGCGGCTTCCTGATAGTTCGGCGATTGCGCGTTCGCGGCGAGCGCGGCTTTCACCTGCTCTGCCATGTCATGGCAATTCGCGGCGGTCGCCGAATCTGCATATGCCGCGCCTGCCGCAAGCGTGGAACAAAGAATGGCAACGCCTGTCGCCAATTTGAGATTACGCATGAACTCCTCCTGGGTCGAACCGGCAACTCGCCGGCACGTGGGACATAGGATTCCACGATGACATTCAAAGGACGCTCACAAAGCCGTGCGCGCGCAGCCGGAATGACGAATGCGCATGGCACAAAACATGTCGCAATTTGTAGCGATCTCGCTCGCGATCGATGACATGCATCCGAACTTCGCATGACCGTCATGTTGATTTGTCTGCGATGCAAAATAGTGCGGAGCAGCGATGCATCGAAGATGAAATCGAATTTAGAATTGTGCGCGATCAACGCGCGGTCGCGAGCACGCGCTTCCTTGCGGCAACAGTGTCGTTGAGCGCGAGCGCATACATCGATTTGGAGGAATCGACGATATGGACCCCGGCAAGCCTCGGCCACAGCCGGCGGCCGATGCGTTCCCACCCGATGCCGCTGCGCACGAGCCGGCGCGACCGGATCGGCGGAAAATATAATGCCGTGTCCCAGCGCTCGGGCGCGAACAGGGATTCGCGCAGCAGCGATTCAAGCTGAAGGCGATTGAACGGCCGTCCATAGGCAAAGGGCGAGCGCTCGACTTGCGCCCACAGGCTGGTTCGGTTGGGTGCCACAACCATGAGCCGGCCGCTCTCCGCCAGCACGCGCCAAACCTGGCGCATCAAAGGCCGCGTCGCTTCCGCCGATTCCAGTCCGTGGACCATCAGCACGCGATCGAAGAATGCATCGGGAAAGGGCAGAGCACCCTCTTCGCCCACCGTCACGAGTCGGCGATCCGCCGGCCACGCCACCGCTCCCAGTTGAGCTGGAATGAACGCCAGAGCGCGCTCCGCTTCCGGCAGGCAGGCCTTCAGATAGGGCGGCGCGAAGCCGTAGCCCAGCACGCGCAGACCGCGAAGGTCCGGCCAGGCGAGCCGGATACGCCGCATGATCTGGCGCCGGGTCACCTGCCCCATCGGCTCTTCGTAGAAAGAGGAAAGCTCCAAGGCGTCGAGCATGGAATCTGCGTAAACCTGACCGCGGCCGGGTTCAACAGGGCAGCGCGCGTTGCTAGGTTGCAGTGAACCGGGAGAGACCCATGACACAGCTCGCCATCGAGCCCGTAGCCTGCCTGAGCGACAACTACGCTTACCTGATCCATTCGCCGGACGGCGCGCTCTGTGCCGTGGTCGACCCCTCCGAGCCGGGACCGGTGCGCAAGGCGCTGGCGGCAAAGGGCGTAAAGCTCACGCATATCCTGAACACGCATCATCATTTCGATCACACGGGCGGCAACCTGGCTTTGAAAGAGGAGTTCGGCGCCGAGATCGTGGGCCCGGCCAAGGATCGCGAACGCATCCCCGGCATGGATATCGGCGTCACCGAAGACGCGCCTTGGCAGTTCGGATCGCGCAAGGTGCGTATCCTCGAGATACCGGCGCATACGCGGGCCCATATCGCGTTCGTTTTTGACGACGACAGGGCGGTATTCACGGGCGACACGCTTTTTGCCATGGGATGCGGGCGGCTGTTCGAAGGCACGCCCGACATGATGTGGAACAGTCTTTCCAAGCTTATGCGCCTGCCCGACGACATGCGGGTCTATTGCGGCCACGAATACACGCTCAACAATGGGCGTTTTGCGCTCACGCTCGAGCCCGGCAACGCCGATTTGCAGGCACGCATGACCGAGGTACAGGCGATGCGCGCCAAAAATGCACCGACGATCCCGTCCACCATCGGGCTCGAAAAACGGACGAACCCTTTTGTGCGACCGGGCTCGGCGGAAATCAGACATGCGCTGAACATGGCCGGAGCGACCGATGTCGAAGTGTTTGCCGAGACACGTCGGCGCAAGGACTCGTTCTGAGGTCTCCAGAGTTGCGCAAGATTTCGATTGGAACCAATTTGGTTCTATTTGAGACTGCTGTGGACATATATCTTTGTTCATGATACGTTCTCTCCTGAACCTGGTCCAAAGTCAGAACAATTGATCCGCGAATTTCGCTTGTCGGCACCTGAAAGCGGGTGGTCTGAAGCCGATCTGCAAGGCGCTCAACGAGGGCGATGTCGCGCGCGCTCAAATCGCTACTGTGCTGCTGGGTATTCCCGATCCGCCGCCTCTCGCGAAGAACGCTGACTCTAAAAGCGAGATGATCAAATTCATTCGCGACCTTCATTGGTCCGGACTGATCAAGCGGGACTGGGATCCGGACTTTCATCCGCGCTGGCCCGCAGGCGCGCCCGAAAGTCAGGGCGGGCAGTTCGCGCCGATATGGGAAGCCATAGGCGCCATATTCGCCGAAATCGGCCGCGAACAGATACTCGAAAGCAATGCCATTCTCGCCGCAGGCAGGGCCGGCGCCGACGCAATCGGCGGTGCACTGGGCGATTACGCCAATTATCGCGCGCAGCCATGGATCGGCCGGGACGGGGTTCCCGTGCGAGTTTCGGTCATCGATACCGGCGATCCAATCTCCGATCGATATGGCCTCTGGGGGCACGACTTATTCGCGCCGAACGCGCCGCTCACGCGTCCCGCTACAAATGCGGAATGGATCGATCCCATTGTGGGCGCGGCTTCGGTAGCGTCGATGGCCGTCGGTCCGATCCTTGGAGCGGCGGGGGAAGGCGCCGCGGTTGCTGCCGACACGTCCACAATAGCAGCCGATACGCCGTTCTTCATTCGACCTTTGGAATTGCCCGCGGATTTCGACATAACGGTGCCGATCGGCAAATTCATTCCAAATCCCGATTTGCCGCCCGTGCCGTTTGGCATTGATGCGCACCAGCAAATAGGACGTCTTGTCCAGGATGCTTATCCGGACTTGGTGATGATCCTCAGAACATCTCCCGGCATGAAGGGGGTCGATATTCAGCTTCAAATAGACGATGCATCTCTCACGGGATTTCAATATGCGGAGATCAAACCTTTGACAGACCAAGGGTTCAGAAGCTTCAACACCCAGGTCGCGCGATGGCGGCTGAATGGGCCCGTGCACGTATTCACTTACGACTACCAAGGCAACTTCTACCATGGTTTCCCATGGTAAAGATAAACCCAGCGCGTGAGTTGCTCCGATTGTATCGTTTTGGCGAGGCGGTCGAGGCCTATAAACTTCAGCTGCGCGAGAGCCCAGAAGATGAATGGGCGAACATCGGGGGACTCGGGCGAGCACTCATGGCGACAGGCAAATTTGCCGAAGCGATTCCCTATCTGGAGAGAATCAGTGCGCACGAGCACGAATCGCTTCCCGGCAATTGTGGACGCGAAATTGAGCTCTCCGTCTGCCGCTGGATGATCGGCGAGCGCGTGCAAGCACTCGCCATCATCAGGGACCTGGTGATCGCGGTACGCGACGGAAAAATCGGTTATACCGACATTGCCGGCGGCGTGACGCAAGGGTTGATCCTCTGCTACATGGCGGCGACGTTGCACGCGTCCTCCGACGTCGATCTCGCGATGAAATTTCTGAAGAAGGTGTCGACACGTTCCCGTATCCAATATTGGCCGGGTCCCGCTGCGCTGTTTCTTCTGGGCGGGCTCACATTCGGGGAAGCCGTGAAAGACGCGACCGGCTTCGCCGACATCGCGCAGGCGAGGGAAATTGCCGAGAAAGATCTAATGAAGCGGCGTCAATTGACGGCCATCCTGTTCGCCGCGGGCACGGAGCGACGCATGGCTGGCGATGAGGCGGGAAGCCATCTTTTCTTTGCCGAATGCGCGGGCCTGACCCATCCGCAGGTCGAATACGAATGGTACCTCGCCAAAAGCGAAATCCAGGCTCCGTCATAACGGTGCGCGGATCACATGCCGAACAGATAGCAAAAGTGCGGCCGGAGAGGCCGATGAGTCCCAGAAAAAGGAGGACAGCTACCCCCGGCCAACTGCCATGAAAGCTATGTCCGGCAATGTACGTTGAGCTTCGTTGCCCGGCTCAAATGACCGGCGTATCCATAGCGCTGGCGGCGTGTGGCTGAAGCAACACCCCGTGGAAGCAATGCGCTCCCGAAACCCCGTTTCCCTTTGGCATGCGACAAATCGGGGTATACTGGCCAAAGTAACAAAAGATGGCGCCGATCGCGTACCGGGGCGGGCACCCAGCGGTCGGTAGGCCGGTGTCGCAAGAGGGGAAAATGAACAGGAAAATCGCAATTCGCGCGATGAGCGCGACGGCTCTGGCGTGTGTTCTGGCAGGTCCGGCCTATGCCGATGCCACCGCCCAGCAGGTCACGCCTGCGAAGGCGAAGCCGGCGCAGCAGATGGCCATCGAAGAAGTGGTCGTCACAGCGCGGCGGCGCCCGGAAGATCTCGAAAAGATTCCGGTCGCGGTCGCCGCGCTTTCGGGCGACACGATTCGCACCGATGAAATCAAGACCGCGATCGATCTGCAGAATTTCGCGCCGTCGCTCAGCGTGTCGGCCAATCTCGGCTCGCGCGACAATGACGTGTATAGCATCCGCGGCCAGAGCCAGCCCTTCGGCGGCGCCGATCCGGGTGTGCAGACCTATTTCGCCGAAGTGCCGTTCAACTCGAGCGGCCCAGGCACGTATTACGACATGGCGAACATTCAGGTCCTGAACGGTCCGCAAGGCACGCTGTTCGGCCGCAGCACCACGGGCGGCGCGGTGCTGTTCGAACCGCAGCGGCCGACCGATCAGTTCGGCGGCTACGCCGAAACGCAGCTTGGCGATTATGGCCTGCGCGAATTCGACGGCGCGCTAAACGTTCCGATCATCGGCGACACGCTGATGGTGCGCGCCGCGTTCGATGTGGAGAATCGCGACGGCTTCACGCGGGACACCGTGATCACGGGTACGAGCGCGCCCTACACCGAAGAGCAGGACAATGTCGACTACCAGGCGTTCCGCATCGGCGTCACCTGGCGTCCGTTCTCGCATTTCGAAAACTACGCCGTGTTCGATTATCTGCACGATAGCGACAACGGCACGGGCGCGGTGCTGTCGGGAGTGAACACGGCGACGATCGACAGTTTCGCGACGCAGGAACTCCAGCCGCTGCTCCAGCCCTTCAGCCTGTCTCACTGTCCGGCGCCCGCGAATTATGGGTCGTATCCTGCAGTAATCGGAACGACCTGCGGCGCGCTCGCCGCGTTCGAAGGCGGAATGGTCGGCGCGCTGCAGGCCCAGCAGGCAGCCGGGCCACGCAACACCATGTCGAGCATCCCGGTGTTCTATCGCCGCCAATCCTGGGGCGCGACGGACATCGCGACCTATGACGCGACCGATCACATTCACTTCAAGAATATTTTCGGCTATCGCACGGACAAGGAGCAGCCGGCATTCGACTATGACGGCTCTGCCCTGCCGCTGATCGACATCTCCAATCCCCGGACCTGGGAGACCAATAGCGTCCAGGTCACGGAAGAGTTTCAGATTTTCGGGGACACGGCGGACAAGCGCTTCAACTGGATCGCGGGCTTCTACCACGAGCTCGATCGCCCCGGCGGTTATTCCGAAATCCAGCAGGACGAGTTCGGCGGCTATCAACCGCCGAATCCCATGAATCCGCTGGCGGGTTTCGGCACCACGGATGTGGAATCCCTGAACAACGACGGCACTTCGGATGCCGTTTATGGCAGCGCAACCTACGACGCTTCGGACTGGCTTTCCGGCCTGAGCTTCACGGCGGGCGGCCGCTACACCTGGGATCACAAGGTCGCCACGGCCATCGAATGCAGCATTCCGGCGGAAGGCACGGCGTGTCCCTATCCGCTTCCCAATGTCTTTCCCTACGCGCAGCCGACGCAGAGCGCCAATTTCCGTGCGCCGACATGGAACCTGTCCGTGCAGGATCAGATCAGCGATGACACGATGGTCTATGCCACCTATCGGCGCGGCTACAAAAGCGGCGGCTTCAACAGCGGCGCCTTCAACGCGACCGACTTTGAGGAATTCAAGCCCGAATATCTGACGGACGTCGAGGTCGGCACCAAGAACAATTGGACAATCCTGGGCGTGCCCGGCCGCACCAATTTCGACGCTTATTACGGTTGGTATCAGGACGTCCAGAAAAACGATCTCGTCGCCGTCGAGCAGGTCGTGTCCAACGGACCGCCGCCGGTTATCGAACCCGAAGGTCTTTCCGCCCTCACGTTCAATGCCGCACGCGCGACCATCAAGGGCCTGGAATTCCAGTCGACATTCATTCCGGACGACAATTTCCAGGTGGACACGTTCTATTCGTACACCGACGCAACCTACAGCAGCTTTGTTCTGCCTCAGGCAATCCTGGTTGATGGGCCCTCTCAAACCGAAGTGGGACCGACAAATCTCGCAGGCAGCCCATTTGCCTACACGCCGAAAAACAAAATCGGCATCACGCCGCGCTTCCATATCCCGATCGATCGCAGCCTGGGCATGCCTTACGTCAGCGCGACGCTTTACTGGCAGAGCAAGGAATCGTTCACGGACCTGGGCTCGACCGAATCGACCTGCAGCGCGTTCACGCCGCCTGTCGTTCCGGGAGCGCCTTACACATGCCTCGCGCCCGGAGGACAACCGCCCGTCCAGAAGGACTACGCGGTGGTCAATTTCCGCCTCGATTGGGACAATTTCCTGGGACACCCGTTCGACGCCAGCGTGTTCGTCGACAACGCATTCAACAGGACCTATGCAGTGGGTGCGGATGCGCTGCTCAATCTGACGGGCACCTCGGCCACGATCTACGCGCCGCCGAGGATGTGGGGCGTTGCGCTGCGTTACCGCTTCGGCGCGGACGCGGATACGTCGCAATAACGCGTTCGACAGTGACGAAACAAAACCCGGCTGAGCGACAGGCTCAGCCGGGTTTTTCGTTGGGCCCGATAGGACTATGATGTCGCTACGCGAGGGGGAATTCGCCATGCACAACCTGACAATGCCGACCCTGCAACTCGCCGGAATGTCCGTCGAACTGACCATGCTGAGCCTCGCCATCGTGCTCGGCCTGTTGCAGCTTCTGATCGCGGCGCGGGCCGGCAATTCGCAGCGCGGCCTCAAATGGAATGTGGGCGCACGCGACGAGCCGCCGCCGCCCGTCGGCAAAGTGGCCGGACGGCTCGAGCGCGCGTTTCGCAATTTCATGGAGACTTTCCCGTTATTCGCGGCTTGCGTACTGATCGTCACGCTTACGGGCCGGCACAACTGGGCGACCGTGTGGGGCGCGCAAATCTATCTCGCGGCGCGCATCGTCTATGTGGTGCTCTACGGGCTGGGCGTGCCGGGCCTGCGCACGCTCGTGTGGTTGATCGCAACGCTCGGCATCATCCTGATGGTAACCGCGATCTTCTGGACGGGAATGCCGGCGATTTAAGCGAGCGCAGCGATCGCTTTCGCCGCTTCGGGCCAACTTGGAATGAGCTTCTCGGCGCCTGCCGACAGAAGTCGGACGCCCGATGCCTCGTCCATGTGGCCGCCGCCCGTAAAACCCCAGACCCGCATCCCGGCCGCACGGGCCGCCGACACGCCATTGGTGCTGTCTTCGAGTACGAGGCATGCAGACGGCGCGATACACAGCGCCTCGGCCGCATGCAGGAATAAATCCGGCGCCGGCTTGGCGTGTTCGACATGATCGGCGGAATAGATGTGCGGCGCGAACAAATCCCAGAGCTCCGTCATGCGCAGCTTCTTGCCCAGCGCCGCGCGCGTGCTGGAACTCGCAACCGCCTTCGGCAGCGTGACGCTTGCGACGGCCGCGCGCGCACCGGCGATTTCGGTCAGGCGCTCATAGGCGGCGCTATATTTCTCATGACATGCGTCATGGAATCCCTCCGGCAAGCCGCAGCCCTTGCGCGCCAGGCTGTCTTCTTCGAGCAATGCGAAAAATGCCTCGTTGCTGAGCCCCGTGAATCGGGCGACGAAATCCGCGCGCGAATAATCGAGTCCGATCTCGGCCAGCGAACCCAGCTCCACTTCGAGCGCGAGCACTTCGCTGTCGACCAGCACACCGTCGCAATCGAAGATGATGGCCTCGATACGAGAATTCATACGGAGAATTCGCCCGCGATGGAGGCGAATTGCAGGATCGCCGCGAGCAGCACGAAGCCGTGCCAGATCGCCTTGTGATAGGGAATGCGCTCGATCACGTAGAACGCGATGCCGGCGGAATAGACGAGCCCGCCGCCGAGCAGCAACCACAGATCGACACCGTCCATCGAGGAGAACAAGGGCTTCAGCGCGGCAATAATGAGCCAGCCCATGCCGATATAAAGCGCGAGCGACAGCCGCTCAAAACGATGGGGAAACAGCACCTTGATCGCGATGCCGACCGTGGCGCCCACCCAGATCGCAATGAGGATGGCCGTTCCCACGGCGTAACCCAACCGGTTGACGGCGAAGGGCGTGTAGGTCGCCGCGATCATGATGAAGATCGCGGAATGATCGAGCCGACGCAGCACCGTCTTCGAGGGATGATGGCTGGGCGTGAGGTTATAAGCGGCCGACATGCCGATCATCGCGAGCAACCCCACGCAATAGACGGTCACACTGGCAATCAGCGACCCCGGCCCCGATAGATGGGCCAGCAGCCACGCGCTCGCATTGACCGCGAACAGAATGCCGATCACATGCACGGCCGCATCCACGCGATGCTCGGCCCTGGTATATTCGCGAATGCGATCAACGGCGTTCATGGGGTTTTCCCAGCGACAGGCGGCATTATGCACGGCGCCGAAAATTTTGCGCCGGTGCAGCCTTCGATTGAGTTAATTGGACGCGGATGCCACGTTGATTTCCACCCGCCCTAGCGGGCGGGTGGTGAGCAAGATCGCTCTCAATTGTCCAAAAAGCTCCTGAGCTTCCTGGACCTGCTCGGATGCTTGAGCTTGCGCAGCGCCTTGGCTTCGATCTGGCGGATGCGTTCGCGGGTGACGGAGAATTGCTGGCCCACTTCTTCCAGCGTGTGGTCGGTGTTCATGCCGATGCCGAAGCGCATGCGCAGCACGCGTTCTTCGCGGGGCGTGAGGGTCGCCAGCACGCGCGTGGTGGTTTCGCGCAAGTTCGCCTGGATGGCGGCGTCGATCGGCAGGATCGCGTTCTTGTCCTCGATGAAATCGCCCAGATGCGAATCTTCTTCGTCGCCGATGGGCGTCTCGAGGCTGATCGGCTCCTTGGCGATCTTGAGGACCTTGCGGACCTTTTCGAGCGGCATGGCGAGACGCTCGGCCAGTTCTTCCGGCGTCGGCTCGCGGCCGATCTCGTGCAGCATCTGGCGCGAGGTGCGCACCAGCTTGTTGATCGTCTCGATCATGTGGACGGGAATACGGATGGTGCGTGCCTGATCGGCGATCGAGCGCGTGATCGCCTGGCGGATCCACCAGGTGGCATAGGTGGAGAATTTGTAACCGCGGCGATATTCGAATTTGTCGACGGCCTTCATCAGGCCGATATTGCCTTCTTGGATCAGGTCGAGGAATTGCAGGCCGCGATTGGTGTATTTCTTGGCGATGGAGATCACGAGCCGCAAATTGGCTTCGATCATTTCCTTCTTTGCCTGGCCGCTTTCGCGTTCGCCCTTTTGCACCGTCTGCACGATACGGCGGAAATCAACGATCGACTGGCGCATTTCCGTCGCCAAGGTCTGGATCTCGTCGCGATGCTGCTTGATGCGATCGCGCTCTTCCTGGACGAAATCGTGCCAGCCCAGGCCCGACAGGCGGCCGACGCGGCGCGCCCAATTGGGATCGAGTTCATTGCCGAAATGCTGCTTGAGGAAATCGACGCGATCGACGCCATGCGCCTCCGCGAGCCGCAGCAACCGGCCTTCGAGCGACACGAGCCGGCGATTGATGCCGTACATCTGGTCGACAAGCGCTTCGATGCGGTTGTTGTTGAGCTTGAGGCTCTTGACGAGATCGACGGTCTCGACGCGCAGCTTCTTGAAGCGGCGCTCCTGACCGGTCGACAATTCATCGGCCGACAACGCGGCTTCGACGGACGCGTCCTGCAACCGGCCGAGTTTCTTGTAGAGTGCGGCAATCTGGTCGAGCGTTTCGAGAACCTGCGGCTTCAGCGCCATTTCCATCGCCGAAAGCGACAGATTGCCTTCGTCGTCGAAATCTTCGGCATCGGCGGCAGCCGCATCCGCGATGGCGGCCGCTTCGGCTTCGTCGACGGGCTCCGTCGGCTTCGGCGGTTCGGGCTTCTTGAATTCGGGGCGCGGCGGTTGTGGCGGCGGTACCGGCGCCTGCGCGACGGGCGTGGGCGGGAGGACCGCGCCGTGACCGTTCATCAAAGGCGGATTGGGTGCCATGCCCGGCAATCCGGGCGATCCCGGCGGGATGGTCGGCTGGCCGTCTGGTCCGGCGCCATACATCGCTTCGAGATCGATGATGTCGCGCAGCAGCACCTTGCCTTCATTGAGTTCGTCGCGCCACACGGTGAGCGCTTCGAATGTCAGCGGACTTTCGCACAAGGCGCCGATCATCAATTCGCGGCCGGCCTCGATGCGCTTCGCAATGGCGATTTCGCCTTCGCGCGACAGCAGTTCCACCGAACCCATTTCGCGAAGATACATGCGCACGGGATCGTCGGTGCGATCATATTGTTCGCCCTCTTCGCCCGTCTTGACGGTGACCTGCTTGCCGCCTTCGACCAGCGCGGGCACTTCCGCCTGTTCTTCCTGCTCTTCGCTTTCGACGACGTTGATGCCCATCTCGCTGAGCATCGCCATCGTGTCTTCGATCTGCTCGGAAGACGTCTTGTCGGATGGTAGAACCTTGTTCAGTTCGTCATAGGTGACGTAGCCGCGCTGCTTGGCGCGGGTGATCATTTTCCGCACGCCCACGTCGGACATGTCGAGCAGAGGCGAATCCGCGTCGTCGCGCTGGGTGGACGGATCGCCCGGCTCGCCCGGAGCTTTCGCGCCCGGCTTTCCCGGGACGATCTTGCCGTCGATCTTTTTCAGCGCTTCGACCACTAACGGCTTCTTTCCGGGGACGACGGCAGGTTTGGCCTGCGGCTTTGTTTCTGTCTTGGTCTTGGAGTCGGGAGCTTTGGATTCGGGTTTTGCCTTCGTAGAAGTCAAACCTTTCAAATCCACTTTCGTCTCAACCTTCGCGGCAGGTTTTTCGGTCTTGACCGGCTTCGCAGCCGGTTTGGCCGGCGCCGCAGATTTCGCCGCAGATTTCTTGACGGCAGCACCTTTCGAGGCCGCGGATTTCGCCGGCGCTTTTGCGGGCTTCGACTTGGCCGGCTTTGCAGGAGCCTTTGCCGTCTTCTTTGCGTGCGGTTTCGTTGTCATTCTTCGTTCGTCGCTCGATGCCGCCGGTAAGGGCGGGCCATGCGGTTCAAATAGAGTTCAAATTCGGGCCCGGCGGAATGCCGGAACATTCTCAATCATGGTGAGGCGGCACAAGAAGGCGATGGGCATCGCTCCAGCTTTCCTCGGTCGCCTCGGAATTGAAACGCTCCACGGCACGCTTCCGTTCGGGGTCGAGTTCCGCCATCTCCCGCAACTGCGTTGCGGCACGGAGCCAGCGGGCCTCGACATCTTCGGCATCCCCCCCGTCCGTCATGTCGTGCGCCGGGCCAATGTCGCCGGATGCTCGCCGCGCCCGCAGGCGCTGGACGAGATCGGACATGCCCGAGCGGACGAGATGGTCCTCCAGCCTCCCAGTTTCAAGCCTGAAGCCGGAGGCGGCGAGGTTTAGGGTTTCATGCCGCAACCTGTCAAGCGAAGCGTCCGAAAACGGCAGCGTGGCAAGGATTTCGCCGTGTTTGAGGGCAAGTTCTGGGTGCTGGACGAGAAGGGCCGCCAGCTCCAATTCCTTGAGCCGGATGACCCCCGTCTGTCCCGAACGGGCGAGAAGGCTGTTGCGGACGGCGGGAGAGACGTTTTCAGTCGGACCGGGTCGGAACGATCCGTTGGACGTGCTGCCGCGCCGGGGGGACTGGTCCCGCCCACCGCGAGCTTTCCAGTCCTGTCGGGGCGCCCGGCGTTTGAAGGCGTCGAACACCTTCTGGTCGAACTCGCGCCGGTAATAGTCGGCGATTTTACCATCGCCGATCTGGGCTACGATCTCGCGCAGGGATTTTTCGAGCCCGGCTCGTCTTTCAGGGGTCGAAAAATCCTTGCCTTCGGTCTCTACCCGCCACAGCACCTGGGCGAGCGGAAGGGCATCGTCCAGCA
>Ga0302325_10004246_pt1 | contig 33214 bp, 26 predicted proteins | sample Palsa_T0_2_FD_201948 | JGI IMG/M metagenome (GOLD analysis project Ga0302325, IMG submission 201948) | Peat permafrost microbial communities from Stordalen Mire near Abisko, Sweden - Palsa_T0_2 | ecosystem: Environmental > Terrestrial > Soil > Palsa > Peat permafrost | place: Sweden: Abisko... | reverse complement strand
GCTCATGATACCGAGCGCCAACGATCCGATTGTAATATCGACCGACTGCGTCGCCTTCTGCTGCAGGCTCGCGAATGACGGCAAATTGAGCTGGGGGCTCTGCGCTCCGGCAAGCGCTGGTATGCCGCCAAACGCTAGCGTGGCAATGAACGGGCGGAAAAGCATGATGGATCTCCCGGCGATAATGGTGGTAACGAATTCGCGTCGTCTGCAGAAGAATACGCAGGGATGGACGCGCGAGGGTGCAGCTGGAGCGGCGTCAGGGCACCGCGGCACCCCCTATGCGGGCGCGGCAATACTGGCAAAGGAATCGTCCAAGCAACTGATATTCCGGGCAACCCGGCTTCTGTGGGCCAAGTGGCGCTGTCAACGCGCAGGAATAATGTTGCTCCATGTTTCCGTGAGAACGTTGCCGTCGCTCTGCAGGAAGCCGCGCAGCTCAGTGGGTTCTGTGGGGTGCAGTTGTTTGACCCGAACCGTCATGCGCCAGGCTCCGGTGGCCTCGACACGGTAGGCATTGCTTTCGACGATCTGCCCGTTGGAAGGCGCCGTGACGACGGCTTTCACCTTGGCATCGGCGGGCAGTGCGGCGAGCGATGGACCGGTGAAATCGACGATGAACTGCTGCTCGTCATCCGCCAGTTCGGCGAAGCCGCGGCCTACGCGAGTCTGCGCCACCCAGGCGCCCGGCGGACGCTGCATCTGCTGTGTCCCTTGCCAGTGCAAACGGTAGGTGATGTCGATCGGCTGGCCCGTCGCGGGAAGCTGGTCCGGTACCCAGTAGGCCACAATGTTGTCATTGGTCTCATCCGGTGTGTTGAGCTCGACCAATTCGACGCGGCCGGGTCCCCAGGATCCCATCGGTTCGATCCAGGCACTCGGCCGCAACTCGTAATGCGCCTCGCTGTCTTCGTAGTTGTCGAATTTGCGGGCGCGCTGCATCAGACCGAATCCGTGCAGTTGGCGCATCGAGAAGGATGTGGTCAGCGTCTGCTTCGGGTTGAGCAGCGGGCGCCAGAGCCATTCGCCATCGCCCGTGGCAACCATCAAGCCGTCGGAGTCGTGCACCTCGGGTCGAAAATCTGCGCGATGCGGCTGGTTCACGCCAAAGGCAAACATGCTCGTCAGAGGCGCGATGCCGAGTGTCGCAACGGGGGCGCGAAGAAAAATACGCGCACGCACCTGGATCACGGTCTCATTACCGGGCTGAACTTCAAACTGGTAGGCGCCGCTCGCGCGCGGCGAGTTGAGCAGCGCGTAGATGGTGAGAGTATGTGCATCGGCGGCCGGCTTTACGATCCAGAACTCGGTGAACCGGGGAAACTCTTCGCCGTGACCCCCGACGGTGTCGATCGCCAGACCCCGCGCCGACAACCCGTAGTGTAGACCTGCGCCGAGCGCGCGAAAGTAGCTGGCACCGAGAAAGACCACGAGTTCGTCTTTGTATTCAGCCCCGTTCAGCGCGTAGTGCGCGCGAAAACCGGCGAATCCAAGATCCCCCCAGCTCTTTGGAGACAGGTTGTTCTTGCCATAGTTGAAGTCGGCGCTGTCATAGGCGATATGACGCACGCCTTGGGGCGTGATTTCGTTGATGCGAACCGACTCCGTCTGGAACTTGCCCAGGTGGAAGAACATCAGCTCGAACGGCAGGTGCTCCGCGCGCCACAGAGCGTGATCGGGGCGAAATCGGATGTCGCGGTACTGATCGTAAGTCAGCGCCTGCAACTCTGCGGGCGGCTTGTGGCTTTCGCTTCGGTAAGCCTCCCGGGCCTGCTGCTGAGCTCGCGCGGCGACGTCGTCGAAGCCAAAGGCTCGAGCCGGGTCAGCGTGGAGAGCTACCAGCAAAAGAGTCGAGATCGCCAACGCCTGGCGTGCGTGGGCGGCTTGACGGCAAAGCTTGTGAACTCGGAATCGGGTCTGCATCAACGGGCGGCGACGGTTGCTCTTTTAGATCACGATAGGGGATTTATATATTTAACTCCCTCGCGGGCGCTCCGTACATGTTTCCGAGCGCGCGCAGATATACTCAGTAGTGGCGGTGCGAGCCGCGCTGCCGAGATCCTCAGGCTGTATAGGCGGCAATCAGGGTCCGGGCAGCCTTCGCAGCATTCTCCGCCGGGCCGTGCGGGCTTTGACACGTCAAGCGGCTAAGGTAACTGCCTTCCCACAAGAGCATCAGCGAGTCTCCTAGTGCGTCGGCGTCGCGCGCATGCATCTCACGCGCGAGCTGTCCAAAGCGGCGGCGCATGTCGGCCTTATACTTTTCGATGATGGGGCGCGCCGGATGATCTGAATCGGTGATTTCAACCGCGGCATTGGCAAGCGCGCAGCCGCGCGATTCCACGGTGCAGGTCTTTTTAAACAAGAGGCCAAAGAGCGCTTCGACCTGCGCCCGCGGATCCCCGAGGTGGGCCTCGACCATCTCGTCCCACCACTCCCAGGCCTGCGCCTCTGCCTCTCGCAGGTACTCCGCCACGAGTTCGTCCTTGGAGGCGAAGTTGCGGTAGAAGCTCATCTTGTTGGTGCCAGCTTCCGAGGCGATGGTGTCGACGCCAACCGCATGGATTCCGCGGCAGTAGAAAAGCTCGCGGGCGGTTCGCATGATGCGATCACGCACGCGCTCCTTCGTTTGCGCTGGAATAACCTCTTTTTTTCCAGCGACTTGCATCGTCCTCGGTCGAATCATAACGAATTCCCCCTTGACACGTTACTTACCGGTCATTAACTTACAAGCTCCCTACGTGACTGACCGGTAACACACGGTGCATAGCATCCGACTGTTACGGCGGCAAGTCAAGTGCAGCACTTGACGGGCTCATCGGACGAGGGGGGAGCCGGTAGAGCCGGCATTGCTTCTGCAAAGGTGTTGGGAGTCATCCATGTCGTTCAAGAAACTGGGCATTCGCAAGGTATCTGCGCTCCTGGGCGGCGCCGCGCTCGCGGCGCTGGTGGTGTTTGCCGGCATCGGACATACCAGAGCAAAACCGCTGGCGGCCGCCAATGCGCCCCTGCCCGAAGTGACGGTCGCCGAGGTGATTCACCAACCGCTGCGCGAATGGCAGGAGTTTACCGGGCGCCTGCAGGCGGTAAATACGGTCGAGGTTCGACCGCGCGTCAGTGGCTATGTAGATCGCGTCAGCTTCGAGGACGGCACGCGCGTCAAGAAGGGTCAGCTTCTGTTCCAGATCGACCCACGACCTTTCCAGGCCGAGGTCGACCGCTTGGTCGCGGAGCGCAGCCGCAGCGTCTCCGACTTCGAGCTCGCCAAAGCCAACCATGCCCGCGCCGAGCGCCTGATCAGCGCACACGCCATCTCGCGTGAGGACTATGAGCGCCTCGTGGCGGCGGAAGCCTCCGCGCAAGGCGCCCTCGGCTCCATTGACGCGTCCCTGCGCGAGGCCCGTCTCAACCGCGAGTTCACGGAAGTACGAGCACCGATCGACGGCCATGTGTCGCGCGCCGCCATCACCGCAGGCAACCTCGTGACGAGTTCAAGCCTCCTCACGACGCTGGTCTCGGATGATCCGGTGTACGTCTACTTTGACGCCGACGAGCAGACATACCTGCGTTTCGCCAAGGCAAAGCGCAATGCGTTGGCCGGGGACGATGCTGCGGGCGTCTTCATAGGACTTGCGGACGAGGAAGGCTATCCGCACGCAGGACGCCTGGACTTCATCGACAATCAGGTCGACCCCGCGACCGGCACCATTCGTGCCCGCGCTGCGCTTGCGAACCCCGATGGTCGCTATACGCCAGGCCTCTTTGCCCGGGTGCGTCTGATTGGCGGAGAAGATCGCGACAGCGTCCTGATAGAGGATCGCGCCGTAGGCACAGACCTCTCGAAGCAGTTCGTACTGACGCTGACCGGTGATAACCGCATTGAGTACCGGCTGGTGGAATTGGGCCCCGAAATTAATGGTCTGCGCGTCGTGGAGCAGGGTCTCGCGCCGGGCGAGGTCATCGTTGTCAACGGCCTGCAGCATGTCCGTCCCGGCCAGACCGTCGCCCCTACGCGCGTCGCCATGGCCAGTAACCCGAACAGCTTAGCCGAGGTGGCTGCGCAGCCGCGTGCGGCAAGTCCAGGCGCCGCGGCCGGTCTCGCCGCCGTGGTCATCCGGCCCCGCTGACGAAACCGCAAAGGACGTGCCATGAAATTCTCGGAATTCTTCATCAGCCGCCCGATATTTGCCGGCGTGCTCTCGGCCCTCATCCTTCTGGCCGGCCTGATCGCTCTGCCGATGCTGCCGATCAGCGAGTACCCGGAAGTGGTGCCGCCGACCGTCGTGGTCAAAGCAAGCTACCCGGGCGCCAATCCGAAGGTGATCGCAGACACGGTGGCGAGCCCGCTGGAACAGTCGATCAACGGCGTCGAAGGCATGATGTATCAGTCCTCGCAGGCGACGGCCGACGGCGTCATGACGCTGACGATCACGTTCGCCTTGAGCACGGATATCGACAAAGCACAGGTGCAGGTGCAGAACCGAGTCGCACAGGTATTACCGAAGTTGCCGGACGTCGTGCAGCGCCTCGGCGTCACAACCAACAAAGCTTCGCCCGACCTGACGATGGTCGTGCACCTGGTCTCCCCGGACAATCGCTATGACACCCTCTACCTCTCCAACTACGCGCTCCTGCGCGTGAAGGATGAGCTCGCCCGGCTCGATGGGGTGGGTGACGTCCAGGTCTTCGGCGCCGGGCAGTTCTCGATGCGCATTTGGCTCGACCCCGAGAAGATTGCAAGTCGCAACCTGACCGCCGATGACGTCGTGAAAGCCATCCGTGAGCAGAACGTGCAGGTGGCGGCCGGACAGCTCGGCGCACCGCCGCTGCCGAATGCCACCGACTTTCAGGTCGCCATCAATACCAAGGGCCGCCTCACGAGTGAGGATGATTTTCGCAGCATAGTGATCAAGACCGGTGCCGGCGGCCAGGTCACGCGTTTGAAGGACGTTGCCCGCATCGAGCTTGGTGCCGACACCTATGCGTTGCGAGCGCTTCTCGACAACAAGGCCGCAGCAGCCATTCCGATATTCCAGCGGCCCGGCAGCAACGCGATCGCGATCTCGGAGCATGTCCGCGCCAAAATGCTGGAGCTGAAAAAGGACTTTCCGGAGGGCGTGAATTACCAGATCGTGTACGACCCAACGGTGTTCGTGCGCGGATCGATCCATGCGGTCGTCCACACGCTCCTCGAGGCCATCCTGCTTGTGGTCGTGGTCGTGATTCTGTTCCTGCAGACGTGGCGCGCCTCCATCATTCCGCTGATCGCCGTACCCGTGTCATTGATCGGAACCTTCGCAGTCATGCACCTGTTCGGGTTTTCGTTGAATGCGCTCTCCTTGTTCGGGCTCGTACTTGCGATTGGCATCGTTGTCGACGACGCCATCGTCGTCGTCGAAAATGTCGAGCGCAACATCGGCAACGGCTTGCAGCCGATCGCGGCCACGCGCCAGGCGATGCGCGAGGTCACAGGTCCCATCATTGCCACCGCGCTCGTGTTGTGCGCCGTGTTCGTCCCGACCGCCTTCATCAGCGGCCTGACCGGACAGTTCTACAAGCAGTTTGCGCTCACCATTGCCATCAGCACCGTGATTTCGGCGTTCAATTCGCTGACTCTTTCGCCCGCCCTCGCCGCCGTCCTGCTCAAGGAACACAGCGCTGCGCCGGATCGGCTCACGCGGGTGCTGAACGCGCTACTCGGCGGGATCTTCAGGCCTTTCAACCGATTCTTCGGTCGCTTCTCGAAAGGCTACGTGCGCAACGTCGGCCGCGTCCTGCGCGCGGGCGGCATCGCGTTCTTCGTCTACGGGGGACTCATCGCTCTCACCTACCTGGGATTCGCAACAACTCCCACGGGCTTCGTGCCGCAGCAGGACAAGCAGTATCTCGTGGCGTTCGCGCAGCTGCCGGACGCGGCGACGCTGGACCGCACGGAAGCGGTGATTCGGCACATGGGCGATGTTGCCTTGAAATCACCCGGCGTGCAGAGCGCCGTGGCGTTTCCGGGCCTGAGCATCAACGGGTTCACCAACAGCCCAAGCTCAGGGATCGTATTCGTGACACTCAAGCCCTTCGAAGAGCGCAAGTCGAAGGACCTGGCGGCTGGCGCGATTGCGATGGCGTTGAACCAGAAGTACGCAAAGATCCAGGATGCCTTCATCGCCGTGTTCCCGCCCCCGCCGGTGATGGGCTTGGGCACCATCGGCGGCTTTCGGATGCAGGTCGAGGATCGCGGGGGGCTCGGCTTCGAGGAACTCTACAAACAGACGCAGAACCTGATCAACAAGGGTAACCAGGACCCGCAGCTGCAGGGTCTGTTCTCGAGCTTTCAGGTAAACGTGCCGGAAGTGGACGCGGACGTGGATCGCGAGAAGGCGAAATCGCAGGGCGTCTCGGTGCAGGACCTCTTTGACACCATGCAGGTGTACTTAGGCTCGCTCTATGTTAATGACTTCAATGCCTTCGGTCGCACCTATGCCGTGACTGCGCAGGCCGAGCCGCGCTTTCGCCTGCAGGCCAAGGATATCGTGGGGCTCAAGACGCGCAACAGTGCGGGCGCTATGGTTCCGCTGGGCTCATTTGTGACGGTCAAGCGCTCGGCGGGTCCCGACCGCGTCATGCACTACAACTCCTACCCGACTGCCGAAATCAACGGTGGTCCGGCGGTGGGCTACAGTTCCGGCCAGGCACAGGCGGCAATGGAGAAGCTCGCCCGCCAGGAACTGCCAAACGGCATGAGCTTCGAGTGGACCGAGCTCACCTATCAGCAGATCATTGCCGGCAACACGGCGGTGCTCATCTTCCCGCTCGTGGTGCTGCTCGTGTTCCTGGTGCTCGCCGCGCAATACGAGAGCCTGAGCCTGCCGCTGGCGGTCATCCTGATCATGCCGATGGTGCTGCTGTCGGCAGTTACAGGCCTCGTCCTCACGCATGGCGACAACAACATCTTCACCCAGATCAGCCTCATCGTGCTCGTGGGACTGGCGAGCAAGAACGCCATTCTGATCGTCGAGTTCGCGCGCGACCGCGAGCTGCAAGGCGCAACTCCGGTGCGCGCGGCCTTGGATGCTGCGAAGCTGCGCCTGCGGCCGATCCTCATGACCTCGCTCGCATTCATCATGGGCGTCGTGCCCCTTGTGACCTCGACCGGTGCGGGTGCCGAAATGCGGCACGCGATGGGTGTGACTGTGTTCTCCGGAATGATTGGGGTCACGGTATTTGGGTTGCTCTTAACGCCGCTGTTCTATGTCTTGGTGCGCAAGCTCAAACGCCGCAGCCCAGCACACAGCGCGGCTGCGACGCCGGCGCTGCTGCATCGCGCCGCCGCGAGCGACGGCGTGGCGTAAGTGACCGGCCGACTCGCGCGCAAGTCAACCGCGCGGCGCGTATTGGCAATGTTTTCGAGGACCTCCATGAACAGATTGACCGCGATAGCCCCCGCCATGCTGCTGCTCGTAGCCTGTGCGGTCGGCCCGAATTATCACGCACCCGCGACACCGCCAGCCGTCGTGCACAATGCCGCCGCCGCAGCCTTCCTGCCCCGCGACCCCGAAGCTGCCTGGTGGCAGGAGTTTGATGACCCGGAGCTCGATGGACTCGAGCGTCGGGCGCTCGCAGCGAATCTAGATCTGCGCATCGCGATCGACCGGGTGCGAGCCGCGCGCGCCGTCTTTGTCGAGCGCAACTACGACTACGCTCCGCATGTGCCCATGCAGGTGGGCTATGCAAAAAGCGTCGAGCAGGAGCCCGGGTTTGGCTTGAGCCGCATCACGGCTGAGAGTGACAGCGTAGGGTTCGATGCAACCTGGGAAATTGATCTCTTCGGTCATGTGCGCAGGTCCGTCGAGGCCGCGCGCGCTGACTTGGGCGCGGAGCGCGCGAGTTTGCGCGATGCCGAGGTAACGGTCGCGGCCGAAGTGGCCCGAAACTATTTCGAACTTCGTGGCGCGCAAAAGCGCCTGGGCGTCGCACGCGCGAATCTCGCGAGCGAGGGGCAGACTCTGGAGCTTACGCAACTGCGGGATGAGGCCGGTCGCGGCGCGGAGCTCGACGTGCAGCGCAGTCGCGCGCGCCTCGAGGCGATAGAGGCCACGATCCCGCCGCTCGAAGCCGCCGAAAGCCAGGGCGCCTACCGGCTCGCCGTGCTCCTGGGCGAGCGTCCCGGAACACTCGATGATGAACTGCAGCCCGGACCTGCGCCAATCTACGCAAAGCAGCTGCCCATCGGTGATGCGACCGAACTTCTGCGTCGTCGCCCGGATGTGAGGATTGCGGAACGCCAACTTGCCGCCGCCACAGCGCGCGTGGGCATCGCAACTGCTGACCTCTTTCCGCGAGTCAATGTTACGGGCTTCGTCGGCTTCTTGTCCGGGGACCTGGGACGGCTGTTCAGCACGACGCCTCCGAATGACGCGCGCGCCTGGTCGGTCACACCGACCGTAACGTGGGCGGCGTTCGACCTGGGGTCGGTCCGCGCGCGCCTGCACGCTAGCCAGGCACAGTCCGATGCGGCTGCCGCGAACTATGAGAAGGTGGTGCTGCTGGCGCTCGAAGATGCAGAAAACAGCTTCCTCATGTACAGCAAGCGCCAAGCGCGGCTCAAGAGTTTGAACGCGCAGGCGCAGGCGTCCCGGCGCGCCGCAGAACTTGCCGACATTCAGTACCGCGAAGGTGTGGCGGATTTCCTCGTTCTGCTTGATGCACAGCGCACCCAGCTTGACGCGGAGGACGCGGTCGCGGAGGCCGAAACGGGCGTCAATGTGGCGGTGATTGCCATCTACAAGGCACTCGGTGGTATCGCCCAGCCAACAAGTGATGGACCGCCGGCGAGAATCGCGCAAGCGCGGCAGCCCCCGATCGCGCCAAGCGTCGATTGAACGGCAACCCCTGCCGCCGGTTCAATTAAGAAACAAGGACGTGCCCCCGAACGCTCACGGTGACATTCGACTTTGGTCGTAGATGGCGCGAATTCACCCCAAGCCGTACGGGAGCGATCTTGCGCGTAACGGCTGCCCCATAAGCCGACTCTCGACCAAAGTCGTAGCCCCTGCCAACCCGCGCGGTGCTACAAGGGTGCCAGAAGCAGGGGGACGGGCACATTGAGCCACGCCAGGCACCGGCAGGATCCTTGACCGTTGCCGATTCCTAGGTCGTGTCGCAATTGGGCAGGAACCCGGATCACAATGGTCGCAAACCCGGATCTTACGAACGGCGCACCGGTGCCTGCAGATGAACTATCAAGTCCTCATCGTCGATGACCATCCTCTGTTCCGCGCGGCGCTCAAGGGCGCCGTTGCGGCAACCTGCACAAACTGTGAATTTTTGGAGGCCGACAGCGTCGCCGGGTTGTTCGACACCCTCGAGCAACATCCGAACATAGATCTGTTGCTTTTGGATCTGAACCTGCCGGGCGCCTACGGCTTCTGTGCCCTGGCGCACTTACGCGGTTCCCATCCCGAGCTGCCGGTGATCGTAGTTTCTGCAATGGACGACTTGCGCACTGTGCGTCAGGCGTTGGCGCTTGGGGCGCAGGGCTTTATATCCAAGTCTGCTGATGCGGGCAGCATCGGTCGTGACGTTCAGTCGGTGCTGCGCGGTGAGTACGTGCCTCCGGTGGGACTCGACGCGCATACAGAGCCGGAGCCCGACAGCGCTGCACTCGATTTTGCGCAGCGCCTCGCACAACTCACCGCGCAACAGTTTCGGGTGTTCGGCATGCTGTGCCTGGGTCGGCTCAACAAACACATCGCCTACGAACTGCAGATTACAGAAGCGACCGTGAAGGCGCACATGACCGCCATCCTGCGCAAACTCGGCGCCGCCAACCGCACGCAGGCCGTGCTGCTGGCCGGACGCTTGCTGCTTGATCCACACGAGATCAGAGCGCCGCCGGAAGAAGTCGAGTGACCCTCAGGCGGCCGAACCGCGCGTCAAGCGCAGTTTGAAGGCGCTCAGCAGCGCGCGCAGCGCCGCTGGCCGCAGCGGCTTACGCAGCAGCGGCACGCTCGCCCGCCGCGCCGCGCGCGTCAACTCCGCCCCGTGATCAGCCGTGATAAGAGCGGACGCGAAATCGGCCCCTCTGACTTCCGTGATCCGTTTGATGAGCTCGAGTCCATTGCTGCCATCGCCGAGATGGTAATCGGCCAGCACCGCATCGATAATCTCGGAGTGGATCAGCCGGAGTGCTTCGCTCGATCCTTGCGCCTTGAATACGTGGATGCCCCATTGCTCGAGCAGCGCTTGCATCGCATCGAGAATGGTCAGGTCATTATCAACGACCAGGACTTTGAACTCGCGCAGTCCGGTGGGATCCGGCGGAGCGCTCGGCGGCCGCAGCCGTTCGGGGAGTCTGGCCTGCGCAACGCGTGGAACGCGCACGCCAAACACTGAGCCGTGGCCCGGTTGGCTGCTTAGGGTCAGCTCATGATTGAGCAGCCGGGCAAGTCGATCACAAATGGAAAGCCCCAGCCCCAGTCCCTTTTCACCCCAGGGAGAACTCTGCTCGAGGCGGCTGAACTCGACGTATATGTGCTCGCGCTGATGCGAGGCAATACCGGGTCCGGTGTCGTAGACTCGAATTTCCAGCTCCGCTCCACGGCGCCGACAGCCGATCAGAACTCCGCCCCGTTCACAATAGCGCAGCCCGTTGGACAAATAATTCTGCAGGATCCGCCGCAGCAGCACGCGATCGCTGCGCACCGCCTCCTGGCAACTTACGACCCGCAGTCGCAGGCGCCGCGCCAGCGCTAGGGGCGCGTATTGACGCCGCAAGTCGTCCAACAGCTCCGCGATTGGGAAGGTCGTGATGTCCGGGCGCATCACGCCAATATCCAGCTGCGCTATGTCGAGCAGATCCTTGAGCAATTCCTCGGCGGCACGCATCGACCCATCGATACGGCTGGCAAGTTCCACAAGCTCCGGATGCATTGCAGCCCGCGATTCCAGGGCTGACACAAACAGCCGCGCGGCATTCAGAGGCTGCAGCAGATCGTGGCTAGCCGCGGCGACGAATCGCGTTTTGCCAATGTTGGCCGCCTCGGCCTGCAGTTTGGCCGTGCGCTGCGCATCGAGTGCGTCGCTGAGTTCCCGCGTCCGCTGCTCGACGCGCGCCTCAAGTTCCTGCTTCGCATCGAGCAACGCCAGCTCCGTGCGCTTGAACTCGGTGATGTCGGTGTACGTTGAGACGAAACCACCGCCGGCCATCGGCTGGCCGGTGATGCTGAACACTTGCCCGTTTTTACGTACGCGCTGGAACGTGTATGCAGTCCCGGCGCGCATGTGGGCAAGCCGTTTCGCCACTTGTTGTTCCGGATCGCCTGGACCGAACTCGCCGCGCTGCGCATTCCAGCGGATCAGATCCGCAACTGGACGGCCGACATACACCAGATCGCTTGGATACTCGAACAACTCAAGATAGCGGTGATTCCAGGCGACCAGATTCATGTCGGCATCCACGACGCTGATGCCTTGCGTCACGTTCTCCATCGTAGCGGCGAGCAACTGGCGGCTGAAGCGCAGCTCCTGCGAGGTTTCGTCCAATAGCTCTGCGACTTCATCGACGTCGAGCCCCTTGCGCTTGAGCGCATGAGTCAACACGATGCGAGCCGACGAGGCTCCGATGGAGCCGGCCAGTACCCGTTCGACGTGCTGCAGCATGCCCCGATCGGCGGGATCGGACGGTTTGGACGGCGGGCGCGCCGACAGGGCGGCGTATTCGTCGAGCGAGCGGCGCGCCGCTGCCTGGCCGATGATACGGGCGGCCACTGCCTCCAGGTCACCAACTTTGGCAGTAGTCATGGGCCGCATGAGTGCGGCAAACACGCGGGCCGCGCGCCGCTCCTGCAGCGTAACGCCGCGCAACAGTGAGGCCATCACCAGGATCAGGACGTTCAACGTCAAGGATGCGAGTGCGGCCGGGCCGGCAACACCAAGGCTCGAGTAGTCGGTCACCGCACGGGGCCAAAGCCAGGCCAATGACTCGGGGGGTGCAAACGCATGTGACGGCAACACGCCGCCCGCGACCAGGTTCGGCAGAAACAGCAGATACCCCCAGGCGACGAACCCCGCAAACATTCCCCAGAAAACCCCAGCGCGGCTCGCGCCTCCCCAGTACAGCCCTGCCAGTATTCCGGGCGCGAACTGCGCCACGGCGGCAAAGGCGAGAATGCCGAAGGACGCAAGGCTGGCAGACCCGGAGGTGGATCGGTAATAAGCAAACGCCAAGAGCGCCAGGCCGAAGATGACGAAACGGCGCAGCCACAAGATGCGACGTCCGAGGCTGGCGCCGGCCTCCAGTCGACGGCGCCATAACAACGGCACCGCAATGTCGTTTGAGATCATGGTCGCGAGCGCAATGCTGGACACCACCGCCATGGCCGTGGCCGCCGATAGCCCGCCGAGAAACACGAGCACGGCAAGCCACGGCGCTCCGTAATCGAGTGGCAACGTCAACACGAGCATGTCCGAGCCGGCTGGTACCGCACGGGCGCCGCTGACGGCGAGCGCGACGATCGGGACCGCGAACACGGAAAACATTCCCAAATAAAGCGGCAAAATCCATCGAGCGCGCTTCAGATCGCCGCTGTCGGCGCATTCAATCACGCTCACCTGAAACTGCCGCGGCAAGCAGAAGATGGCGGCAGCTGCGAGCAGCGTCGCAACGAAGGTGTTGCCGTTGAACATCGTCGCGGTGCTCTTGAGTCCCGCGGGCAACTCGAATGGACGTCCACTCAGCTCCAGGCAAGCGTATAGCCCGACGGCCACAAAAGCCGTCAGCTTGAGCAGCGATTCAAAGGCGATTGCGAGCATCAGGCCTTCGTGATGCTCCGTGGCGTCGACTCGCCGCGCGCCAAATAACACCGCGAACAATGCCATGAGCAGCGCCACGGCGAGCGCGGAATCGCGATACCACGGTTCCGGTCCCGCGGCGGCGGTCGTCAACGTAGCGATGCTGGCTGCGACCGCCTTATACTGCAGCGCCAAATAGGGCGTGGCCGCAGTAACGGCGATCAGAGTCACGAGCACAGCAAGCGAGCGGCTCTTGCCAAAGCGCGAAGCGATAAAGTCTGCGATCGACCCTACTTTATGGGCGCGCCCGACTTCGACCAGGCGCTCGAGAAAGGGCAGTGCGAGCAAAAAAACCAGCGTTGGCCCGACGTAAATCGGCAGGTAGCCCCAGCCTTCGCGGACGCCCGATCCGACGGCGCCATAAAATGTCCATGTCGTGCAATACACGCCAAGCGACAGACCGTAAATATAGGGTCGCAGCCGTTGTCGATTGGGATAAATCGAGCGGCGATCGCCGTAAAACGCGATCGCAAACAAAAATCCCAGGTACGCAACCGCCAATGCGGACAGCAGCCAGCCAGACAACATGAGTCCCTATCCTGTTGTTCGATGCGTGTGCCTCGGCACGCCGCCGGTTAGGTATTAGGCACATCCGGCGTGTGGGACAAAACCATTCTAGTATGCCGGATTGCCTACCGCCATACGTGGAGACCCCTGCCTGCCAAGTGCCATTTTTGGTTTCACAGAATCCGATTGCCGGCGCCCAGCGGGCCTGCGCGGGCGAGGTAAGGCCAAGGGCCTCGGGGGGAACGCGCCTGCCGATGCGCGAGCAGTGTTGCCGGCCTGCGATCTATGGCGAAGGGGGTAACGGCAGTCCTGGTCCTTGTCCGTAATGCCATCAAAAAACTTCTGTGCGATCGGGTTGGGCGACGTCCCTGCGGCCCTAAGCACGGGGCTGCTCGCGAAGGCAACCCGGGTTCTGCGCTGAACTCATTCGAAGCTTGCCCGCGGCCGCATCTGCTGACACGATCCCCTGTGCATATGATCCATCAGTAATACGAGCCTCTCGAATGAATGCCGGATCTGGCGCGAGCCACAAGCGCCAACGGGAGTGCAGCGCTTCATGAGTCTCGAACCCGATATTGCCGAGGTATTGGCGCGCGCCCGCACATTGGCCGCGAAGGCGGAGGACGAGGCGGCGAAGGACGCGTATCTTGCAATCCTGCGCCACGACCCGACGCATTTTTCCGCACTCAACGAGCTCGGTACGCTCGCCTATTCCGGTGGGTTTCTCTCCGCGGCGCGCAGCGCCTACTTGCAGGCCGTGCGACATCATCCCGGCAATAAGATCGCGCGCGTCAATCTCGCGAACCTATTGCGTGACGAGCAAGATGTCGCCGGAGCCAGGATCCATTATGAGGCGGCGCTCGCCATCGATCCCGACTTGCCCGAAGCTCATCAGGGCATCGCTTGGGTGCTGGAAGAACTCGGCCAGGAGGGCGCGGCCCAACATTGGCAAAAGGGCTACTCAGGTCACGCAGTAGTCAGCAAACCCTACCGCGGCAGCGGAATTGGCGCACCGCTGCTCATGCTGGTCTCGGCACGCGGCGGAAATATACCCACACAGCTCTGGCTCAACGATCGGCTGTTCGCGGTGAGCGCGATGTATGCCGAATTTTATGATCCGAGCTCGGTATTGCCGCCGCACGCGCTGGTCGTTAATGCGATCAGTGATGCGGACTTGTGTGGCGGCGCCCTGGCTCGCGCCGAGGAAATCGTGGCTCGCACCGCGGCGCCGGTGATCAACCAGCCGGCACGTGTGCGGCTCACAGGACGCATCGAGATTGCGCGCCGCCTGGCGGTCATTGATGGCGTCATTGCACCGCAGATCCGTGCGCTAACTCCAAATGCGCTGCTCGCCGCCGACGACCTGCGCTTTCCGCTATTGCTGCGACGACCCGGATTTCATAATGGTCAGCATTTCGCCTATGTCGAACATCGCGATACATTGGCTCCGACGATTGCCTCCTTAGGCGGCGCGGAATTGCTCGCGATCCAATATCTGGATGGACGCGGCGCGGACGGCATGGCCCGCAAGTACCGCGTGATGTTCATCGACGGCGTCGCTTACCCTCTGCATCTGGCGATATCCACCGACTGGAAGGTCCATTACGTGACTTCCCGCATGGCGCATAATGCCGCGTATCGCGACGAAGAACGCCGCTTTCTAGATGACATGCCGGCCGTGCTGGGCTCGCGTGCAATGACGGCATTGGGACAGATCTGCGCGACCCTGGGGCTCGAATACAGCGGTATGGACTTCGCTTTAGCGCCTGACGGTTCAATACTCCTGTTCGAAGCCAACGCGACGATGATCGTGTTCCTCCCGACTTCGGATCCGATGTGGGACTATCGCCGGCGCGCGATCAGCACCGTGTTAGAGGCGGCAACCCGAATGCTGCTACGCCATGCCAGTCATGCTGCGATCTCTGCGCGTACGCCCCAATAAAGAGTTAAAGGACGCGATCCGCTGCGGCGTGAACCGACCCAGACACTTAACCCAATCGTCGCGGCACCCTGATCGACCCACGCGTTCAAGCCCCCAGGGGTGCACACGGGTGCGACCAAGAATTGCCGCACGGCAATGCGGGTGGCCGGATGCAGAAAGTCGTCGCGTGTTGCCCGTGGAACTCACGCGCCAAGGTCGCCCTCAAGCAAGTCTCCATGCAAGACAGCGCCCCATGCGCTCAGCGTGAGCAGGCTCACACTTCTCTTCCCTTTACGTAAAGTTCGAACGTGTTTTGCGAGGCATTGCCCAGGCCCCGACGCGCGGATCATTACAATTCGTTGAGTTCTGCCGGCGTCCTTAAGGCTTAAGACATGGCGAAGGAAATCGTCGAGCTCCCGGTCGAGCAGCTCAAGCTGGGCGTCTACGTATCCCGCCTTGATCGGCCTTGGGAGGACACGCCATTTCTCTTTCAGGGCTTTGCGGTTGAAAACGACGAGGAGCTGCAAACGCTGCGCCGCTTGTGCAAAGTGGTTTTTGTGGAAGTCTCGCTCGCAGAAGCCGAAGAGCTGAAATCGGCGGCGCGCAAAACGCCGGTTCCATCCCGCACTCCCCAACCGTCCAATCCGCTCGAGGAACTGTCGACAAATCCGGCAGCGCTCGTGGACCACGTTCCCGTCAAGGATCCGGTGGCACTCAAGACGGAATTGACGCTGGCCACGGCCACCTTCGGAGAGGCGAAGCGCGCGGTCGGCGCCATCTTCGATCACCTGCGTCGTGGCGGCGGACTCGATGTGCCGCATCTTCAGACCGTCGTCGGCTCTATGGTCGACAGCGTGTTTCGTAATCGTGATGCGATGGGCTGGCTCGCCCGGATGAAGGGTAAGGACGATTATCTCTACAGCCATTCACTCTCATCCTCCGTTTGGGCTCTTGCGTTCGGTCGGCACCTAGGTCTGGACAAGGAGACACTCACATCGGTTGGCACCGGCGCCATGCTGGTAGACATTGGTAAGACGGCGTTACCGACGGGGCTGCTGAAAAAATCCGGCAAGCCGACCGATGACGAATGGCGACTGATCCATACGCACGTTAACCAAGGTATCGAGCTTTTGCGTGCGGCACCAAATGTTGATAGCCGCATTCTGACGATGATAGCCACCCACCATGAACGCTTCGACGGCTCGGGATATCCACACAAGCTCAAGGGCGATGAGATTCCGCTAATCGGCCGCATCGCCGGAATCGTCGACTGCTACGATGCGATGATCTCCGAGCGCTGCTACGCCAAACCCAAGTCAACTTATGACGCCGTACGCGAGTTGAAGCGCCTCGGCAGCAACGCATTTCCGGCAGAATTGGTGGAACTGTTCATTCAGGCTGTGGGTGTGTTTCCTACCGGAACGCTCGTGGAGCTGAACACCGGTGAGGTGGGCGTCGTGACCGGCCAAAACCGCTACCGGCGCTTACGGCCGGAAGTGATGCTGATCCTCGACGCGCAGAAGCGGGTCCGCGACGAATTCACGACGATCGACCTCCTCACCTGTGATGAAAACGCCGGCAAGACGCCCAGCTTGTGGATCACGCAGGGCCTGGAACATGGCGCGTACGACATTGATCCCACAGAGTACTTCCTCTGAGCGCCGCGCCGGACATGACGGCGGTTGCCGAGGTGCGCGGTCTGTCTCACCAAGAGTTGCTGCCAGCGCTGCGCGAAGCTGTTGAGAGGGCAAATGGATCCCTCGCTCTGCTACTCATCGATATCGTTGATCTTCCCACGCTACAGGCTCGACTCGGCTTCGAGGTGAGCGCCACGCTCCTGCAGCGCCTCTGCGAACGCTTTGCTCTGGCGCTAAGAGATCGCGGCACAGTGTTCAGATTTGGTGATGCCCGCTTTTGCGTGCTGGTCAGGTCAATCCGTAATCGCGGGCACGCGATCCTCGCCGCCGAAAAGCTGGCGCGTGCCGCCGAGGAGGCTATGACCGATGCCGCAGTAACCATTGCGCCCGAGATAAACATCGGCATTGCGCTCTATCCGCTGCAGGCCGCGGACGCTGAGAACTTGCTACGCAAGGCCCAGCTGGCCGCCGCGGCGGTACAGAAGCGCGCCGCACGGCTGCAGGTATTTGACGAGAGTTGCACTGATCAGGTGCTCGCGCCCTGGGAGCTGGGCGATGCTTTCGCCGAAGCGCTGCGGTCGGGCGAGCTGCAGGTGCACTATCAGCCCAAAGTGAACATCGCCAACGGCCGCGCCGTCGGCGTGGAAGCGTTGATGCGCTGGCTGCGCGACGGTCGGCCCGTGGCGGCGCCGGATGTCTTCATTCCGCTAGCGGAGGAAGCCGGCCTCATCCAGGATACGACGTGGTACGCACTCAGCAATTCATTGCAACAGACGAGCGCGCGTGAAGGCCTGGGCGTGGCGGTAAATATTACTCCAGGCATGCTTCATCATCGCGACTTCGTGGAAATGGTGCGCAGTGCGGTGTCGACGTGGAGCGTGAATAGCGGCGGGCTGACGCTGGAGATTACCGAGGGAGCGCTGATTGCAGACTTTGAACAGGCCACCGCGCGCCTTGCGTGCGTACGCGATCTCGGCGTGCGCATTTCGATCGACGACTTCGGGACGGGCTATTCCTCGCTGAGCTACTTCAAGAAAATCCTCGCGGACGAGCTCAAAATCGACAAATCCTTTGTTATGCGGATGCTGTCAGACCAAGCCGACCAGCGGCTTGTGGAGACAATCATCACCCTCGCGCATCAGTTCAGGCTCGGCGTCGTAGCCGAGGGTGTCGAGGATCGGCCGACATTGGACTTGCTTGCTCGCATGGGTTGCGACTGTGCGCAGGGTCATCTCTTCGCGCCGGCTCTGAATGCAAGGGAGCTGGGCATATGGCTGCGAAGTAATTCCGGCCATTCGTAGCGAGATATGAGGGCCAGGCACGCCTATCCCTGCGGCAAGTCGCCCTGCGCCTCGATGGAGACATCGTTCCATCTCTCCCAGACTGCCATGCGCCTGGCATATTCCGCGCGCGTCATGGGCAAACCGCCGGAGCCGAAGAAGATGCGCAGGGGTGGATCCTTCGCATCGACAATCTTCAGGATCGCCGGACCCGTCGCGTCCGGGTTGCCGCGAACGCTGTTGCTGCGGAACGCCGCGATTGCGGCGCGGGCGCCGTCGTAGGCCGGCATTTCGGTAGCGCGCTTGGCCGATGACCCGCCCCATTCGGTGGCATAGCCGCCCGGCTCAATGATTGTCACCTTGATGCCGAAGCCTGCAACCTCAGCGGCCAAGGACTGGCTGAAGCCTTCCAGTCCCCACTTCGACGCGTGATAGAGGCCGACGGTCGGGAAGGCATTGACGCCGCCGATGGACGATACCTGGATGATATGACCCGAGCCCTGGGCACGCATGATCGGCAGCGCCGCCTGGGTGACCCAAAGTGCGCCGAACAGGTTGGTTTCGAGTTGGGCCCGGGCTTCAGCCTCATTGACCTCTTCGATCGTGCCGAAGAGACCATAGCCGGCATTGTTGATTACTACGTCGAGACGGCCGAAACGCGCGTGCGCCTGCGTGACTGCCGCATCGACCTCAGCCTTGTCTGTGACATCCAGCTTGATCGCGGCGACCTGGCTCCCGTAGCGCTCGACCAGCGGCGCGAGTGTTTTGACATCGCGCGCCGAGGCCGCAACCCGATCTCCTCTCGCCAAGGCCGCCTCAGCCCAGACGCGGCCGAAGCCCTTGGACGTACCGGTGATGAACCAGACTTTTATTGGCATAGTGACTTTTCTCTGCGCCATACGGGCGTACCAGGACGTTTCGACCCCCGTGAAATCCGGAACGTCGTGGACCAAGAACGCGGGTGGACAGTCATCATACTCTCACTGCGCGCACGTTCTCGCGCACTCTTCAGCTTGAAGGGCGTAGGTGAGCTTATGCGCAACACGAATTAGAGGTGCCCCGAAGGGGCTGCAGTCTTGATCGTCGGCATGGCCCCGTCCGCACCGGAACTCGGTGGCGCTGGCTGCGATGTTTTCCAGTTTATGGGGCTTGGCGGCGAAACGTCGCACTACACCGCCGTCCAGCCGCCGTCCATCGACAGATTCGCGCCGGTGATCGATGCGGCACTCTCACTGCACAGATACACGGCCAGCGAAGCCACCTGCTCAGGGGTCACGAACTTTTTGGTTGGCTGCGAGCCGAGAAGAATGTCAGCCATTACCTGGTCACGCGTCAGCTTCCGTGTCTTCATTACATCCGGGATTTGTTTTTCGACGAGTGAAGTCCAAACATAGCCCGGACTGATGCAGTTGACAGTAATTCCAGCCTGCGCCACTTCCAGCGCGACGGTCTTGGTGATCCCGGCTACACCGTGTTTGGCGGCAATGTATGCGACTTTATTAGGGCTCGCCACGAGAGAATGCGCAGATCCCGTATTGATGATGCGTCCCCAACCTTGCGCCTTCATTCCAGGCAGCGCTGCGCGTATGGCATGGAACACTGCCGTAAGGTTTGTCGCAATCAATTCGTCCCATTTTTCGATCGGAAAGTCTTCGATGGGCGCGACATGCTGGATACCTGCATTGTTAATGAGTATGTCAGGATGACCAAGTGATTCTGCACAGCTCCGCACCATCTCGTAGATTTCATCAGGCCTGGCCACATTAGCATTCGAATATGCAGTTCCGGGGGCGCCCAGACCCAAAAGCGTGGCGCGCTCGGACTCAATCGCGGCTGCGTCACCGAAGCCGTTGATCATGACACTTGCGCCTTCAGCTGCGAGTGCCCTTGCATAGGCAAGTCCGATCCCAGAGGTCGAGCCAGTTATAAGAGCGGTTTTACCCTTGAGAAACATGGTCTCTTAAATTCCCGGTGCGCTAAACAGCACGCATAGGTTCCGCCGCGACCGCAATGGCGGCGGTGCCTGCCGCGGCGTCAGTCGCAAGATCACGCGGTACCATCCAAGCCGCGTGCAAGGAGCAATCCCACCATTATGTTTCCTGCCTTTCTTAGCCCCAAGGTGGCCATTCGCCTGCGACCTCCATTACGCTCAGGCGGTCCGGCTGGCAGCCGGCACTTTTTTCGACACCGAAGCCCAAAAGAGTTTACCGTCTAGGATATTCGAGCCGGGACGTAGAGCGTAATCCCGGGAAGGGGGGCGGCGCGATGCCGTTAACACGGGACGCGATCCTTGAGACGCATAGTCTGGTCAAGGCATTCAAGGGATTCATTGCCGTAGATGGCGTGTCGCTGAGTGTGCGACGCGGGGAAATCCACGCCCTGATCGGCCCGAACGGTGCCGGCAAGACCACCTTCTTTAATTTGCTGACGAGGTTTCTGCAACCGACTTCCGGAACCATTTTTTATCACGGCAGGAATATTACGCGAGACAAGCCCGCCGAGATTGCCCGCCGCGGTATTGTGCGCTCATTCCAGATTTGTGCTGTCTTTCCGCATCTTTCGGTTCTTGAAAACGTGCGTGTGGCGCTGCAGCGCAATCTCGGCACATCGTTCTATTTCTGGCGGTCGGAAAAGAGTCTACGTAACCTCGACACTCGAGCAATGCAACTGTTAGCCGAGGTCCGCCTCGAATCGTTGGCCCACACGCTGGCGGCGGAATTGTCCTACGGCCATAAGCGCGCGCTGGAGCTTGCTACGACTCTGGCGCTGGAGCCGGAGTTGATGTTACTTGACGAACCGACGCAGGGCATGGGACACGAGGATGTGTCGCGCGTCACGCAGCTGATCAAGCAAGTCTCGGCCAACCGCACGGTGCTCATGGTCGAGCACAACATGAGCGTCGTATCGTCCATCGCCGATACCATTTCCGTGTTGCAGCGGGGCCGGGTGATCGCCGCGGGCCCTTATGCCGAAGTCTCGAAAAATCCGCTTGTCCTGGACGCCTATATGGGCGCTTCGAACACCGAGCTCAGGGGATTCGGCTGATGGCGCGGGAGGTGCTGAACATCGCCAATCTCGAGGCATGGTACGGTGAATCACACATCTTGCACGGTGTGGAACTGACCGTGCAAGAAGGTGAAGTCGTCACGCTTCTGGGTCGTAACGGAGCCGGCCGCACGACCACGCTACGCGCGATCATGGGATTGGTCGGCACCCGTACCGGCTCGGTACGAATCAACGGGGTGGAGACGGTGCGGCTCGCCCCGCATCGGATCGCCCGCATCGGCGTGGGTTACTGTCCAGAGGAGCGCGGCATTTTCTCGGGGTTGTCGACCGAGGAGAATCTGCTGCTGCCACCACGGCTCAATTGCGGCGAAACGATGCAGATCGAGGACATCTTCGCCATGTTTCCCAACCTGCGCGAGCGGGCCGACAGCCCCGGCACGCGTCTCTCGGGCGGTGAACAGCAAATGTTGGCGGTGGCGCGTATCCTGCGCACGGGTGCGCGACTGCTACTGCTGGATGAGATTTCAGAGGGTCTTGCGCCGATTATCGTGCAGAAGTTCGGCGATGTAATCCGCACCCTAAGGGCAAAAGGTTATACCGTAGTGCTGGTTGAGCAGAATTTCGGCTTCGCGGCTCCGCTGGCAGATCGGTTTTATGTCATGGAGCATGGCAGGATTGCCAAACAGTTTGAGCGATCCGAGCTGCCCTCGCAGCTCGGGATGCTCCGCGAGTTTCTGGGCGTTTGAATCAATTTTTAAGAATGGAGAACAAGATGATACTCAAATCATTGGCTGTTGCAGCCTGTACCGCACTTTGTCTGTGCGCATCCGTGAAGGCCAGGGCCGCTGGCGACCAGATCGTGATCGGCGATATCGACGACCTGTCGGCCGTCTATGCGGATGTCATCGGCCAGGGTGGGATCGAGGCCGTCAACATGGCGATTGCCGACTCCGGAGGCACTATACTCGGCAAGAAGGTTGTCCTTCTGAGCGCCGACCACCAGAACAAGCCCGACATCGGCGCGTCGAAGTTCCGCGAGTGGGCCGACCAGAACGGTCTGAACATGCTCCTCGGAGGATCAAATACCGGGGTCAGCATTGCCATGGCCAAGGTGGCCGCTGCGAAAAAAGTGCCGTTTATTGCCATCGGGGCGGCAGGCGCCTCCTTGACCGGCGCCGATTGCACGCCTTACACGGTGCACTATTCGTATGACACAACTGCACTGGGCAACGGCACGGCGAGTGTGATCGTCAAGGAAGGCGGCAAGAGCTGGTTTTTCCTAACTGCCGATTACGCGTTCGGTACCCAGTTGCAGGAGGCAGCCACACGTGTCGTGACTGCCATGGGCGGCAAGGTTGTGGGTGCAGTACGTGTGCCCCTAGGCACCACCGATTTCTCGTCTTTCCTTCTGCAAGCGCAATCATCAGGGGCGCAGGTCCTGGGACTTGCGAACGCCGGAACGGATTTTTCGAACTCACTTAAGGCGGCCAACGAGTTTGGGATTTCCAAAACAATGAAACCGGCGGCATTGCTCGCTTTCCTCAGCGACATACACAGCCTGACATTGCAGACGGCGCAGGGTCTGTACCTGACGACGGGCTGGTACTGGGACCTGAACGACGACACACGCGCATTCAGCAAGCGCTTTTTCGCGAAGACGAACAAAGAGCCGACCATGAATCAAGCCGCGTACTATTCGGCGACTATGCAGTATTTGAAGGCGGTCAAATCCATCAAATCAACCGATCCCGACTTGATTATGGCGGAGCTCAAGAAGACCAAGATCAATGATATGTTCGCCAAGAACGGCTACATTCGCGCCGATGGCTTGATGGTTCATTCCATGTACGTCATGCGGGTGAAGACCCCCGCGGAGTCAAAATATCCCTGGGATTACTACAAGGTCATCAAAGTCATGTCAGGTGAGGAAGCCGACGGGTCGCAGCCGGATCCGTCCTGTGCTCTTGTGAAGAAGTAAGTCCGCCGCTTCAACGTGCTACCGCACGGATTAGCTCTCGATGACCGTGTTCGGTGTGCCGCTAGCAGCGATTCTCGGCCAGCTCATGCTGGGATTGGTTAACGGATCGTTCTACGCTCTTTTGAGTCTTGGTCTGGCGGTAATCTTCGGGCTCCTCGGGATCGTCAATTTCGCGCACGGGGCATTCTACATGCTCGGTGCGTTTGCGGCCTACATCGGCTTACAGTTCTTTGGCGTGAATTACTGGTGTGCGCTCATCCTCGCACCACTGGCTGTGGGACTTCTAGGGATTGTTATCGAGCGGTTGTTTCTGCGGCGTCTGTACCGGCTCGATCCTCTATACGGGTTATTGTTGACGTTCGGCATTGCACTGATTGCCGAGGGCATCATGCGCGGGCTTTTCGGCGCATCCGGCAAGTCCTATCCGGTACCGACCTTGTTGCAGGGAGGGCTTAACCTCGGCTTTATGATGCTGCCGATTTACCGGGCGTGGGCAGTTCTTGCTTCCCTGACTGTGTGCGCGGTGACCTGGGTATTGATTGAGCGGACGCGCCTCGGGGCAACGCTACGGGCGGCCACCGAGAATGCCCAGCTCGTGCAGGCCTTTGGCATCAATGTTCCTCTTCTGATAACAAGCACCTATGGAGCGGGAGTGGGACTCGCCGCACTGGCGGGCGTACTCGCGGCGCCCGTGGTTCAGGTGAGCCCCTTAATGGGCTCATCGCTCGTTATCGTCGTCTTCGCGGTAGTGGTCATTGGCGGTATCGGTTCGATCACTGGTGCCATCGTTAGCGGCCTCGTGCTCGGGCTCATTGAGGGCCTGACAAAGGTCATTTATCCCGAAGCATCAAATATCGTGGTCTTCGTCATCATGGCCGTCGTGTTGATGTGGCGGCCCACCGGGCTGTTCGGCAAGGAGTAACCGAATGCGCGCCCACACGGTGGTGTATGTCGCCCTTGCGATCATGGCATTGGTTGCGCCGATTCTCGGCCTCTATCCGGTATTTCTGATGAAGGTGCTGTGCTTCGCAATGTTCGCCTGCGCATTCAATCTATTGCTCGGTTACACAAAGATGCTCTCCTTCGGTCACGCCGCGTATTTTGGATCGTCGGCATACGTCACCGGGTGGTTGGTGGCCGTTAACGGCTGGGGGACAATTGAGGGGATTCTCGCCGGTGTTGCGGTCGCCATGCTGCTCGGCCTTGTGATTGGCGCGATCGCAGTGCGTCGTCAGGGTATCTATTTTGCGATGATTACGCTGGCTTTGGCCCAACTCGTGTTTTTTGTATGTCTGCAAGCGAAATTTACGGGTGGTGAGAATGGCCTGCAGGGCATACCGCGGGGTAGCCTCTTCGGCATGATCGACCTGGGTCGCGATAAAACGATGTATTACTTCGTTCTCGCGGTCTTTGTCGCCGTGTATATACTCATATCTCGCATCGTGCACTCGCCTTTCGGTCAGGTTCTAAAGGCGATCCGTGCGAACGAACCGCGCGCAATCTCTATCGGTTATGAAATCGACCGCTACAAACTCGCGGCCTTCGTGCTGTCAGCCAGTCTAGCCGGATTAGCCGGCTCCCTTAAGGCGTTGGTTCTGGGTTTCGCCACGCTCTCAGATGTGAGTCAGGGAACCTCCGGAGAGGTGATTTTAATGACCTTACTGGGTGGCAGCGGCACGTTTCTCGGACCGGTGGTCGGGGCGAACATCGTCGTCACGCTCCAGGAGTACCTTTCTGACCTGGTGGGCGCCTGGGTTTCCGTCATTATCGGCGCCATCTTCGTGGTGTGCGTGATGGTCTTTCGACGCGGCTTCGTGGGCGAAATCCAACGTATGTTTACCGGCCGCAATCGATCCTGACCGAATTGGTAGCGCCATCAGGTTCTTAACCCTGCAGGATGCTCAATGACCGCAGCCCGCGCTGTGTTCGCGGAAGCGCAGTAACAATTCGCTGGCCGCGTCGTTCGGCATGATGAGTGATGCTTCCACTGGGCCTGCCTGCATTCCTGGCGAAGCCATACCGAATGCTATGGAAAAGCTGTGCGGCCGATAAGGCAGCGCGTACCATCAGATTCCCGAAATCTACCTGGACCTTCTCGAGTGGTCGAATCTCTCCGTTACCCGCGGAGCGTTCAAACGGCCGGTGCGACGGACACCCGGCCGCGATGGGCCGCGGAACTGGGCATGCGGGTGCGCAGAAGCTTTGTCGTAACGATATTGGGGACTACTCTCTTCAATGGGATTTTCTTCATCGGCTACTTTTACATACAGCGCCACCCTGCGTACACGCCGACCTTGATTCCAGTGACCTCACTCGATCTGATGATTCCTTTCCAACCACGCGCTTTATGGGCCTACGTCTCGCTGTGGATATATATCGGCGCAGGACCAGGACTACAGCGCACTTTCAAAGAGATCGCCGTGTACAGCCTCTGGATAGCCGGCCTTTGCATCACTGGCCTTGCGATCTATTATCTCTGGCCGACTCAGATGCCACGGCTGCCGCTCGATTCGTCTGGCCTCTCGGCCTTCGCCGTGCTTCATCGATTGGACAAGACCGGTAACGCGTGCCCCTCGATGCACGTGGCGGTCGCGATTTTCACGCTGGGGCGCGTAGATGAGGTGCTACGTTTAACGCGATCGCCATGGTGGTTGCGAATAGCCAACGTTGCATGGTTTGTTGTCATTTGCTATTCAACTCTTGCTGTCAAGCAACACGTAGTGTTGGATGATGCCGCCGGCGCACTGCTCGGCCTAGCCTTCCTGGTGCCGTCGCTGCGTTGGCGCCCGTTGGCTCGTCGCGAAACCGACTCAGCGGCCCCGTAGGCAAGGACCCCCCGTTAAATCCAGAGCGGCGCGGCGCACGCGAGACACGGCTTCGAATCTTGCGAATTACTATTCCGTTGTAAGGTGGCGAAAGATGACCATGCGTGTGCCTTGTGGTATCTAGCGCGCGTTCGCGGCACTCGTCCGCCCACTGGCGTGTGACAAAGCCTTGGGCGCTTGCCGAAATTGATGCGGCGTTTGGCCTGCGTTCCAACGTCAATGACAGGAACTGAGGAGATGTTTATGCTGAGTCCCGCGTCAGGCTTGTCCGCGCAAAAGTTGGCTCTGTACGACAAATTGGTGGCCACTGTTCCCGCTGCGGAACGCAAGGGTGCGACCATACCCTACACCGCTTGCAATGGGCACATGTTCAGCTATCTGTCGAAGTCCGGAACGATGGCGCTGCGGCTTCCGGAGGGCGCGCGTGAGAAGTTTCTCGACAAATATAAGACAACCCTTTGCAAACAGTACGGTGTTGTCCAGAAGGAATACGTCGAAGTGCCTGACGCACTATTTAAGAAAACGTCGGAACTGAAAGAGTACTTTGCATTGAGCTACACGTACGTTTGTATGTTGAAGCCAAAGACGACTTCAAAAAACTTGAGCGTAACGTTATTCGTAACGCGCCTCGACGAGGCCCGCTCCCTCTCGAGCTAGGTTTCTGTTTTATACGCCGGATTGCCCGATCGTACTGCCTACCAATTTCGACTCCTCGGGCGGGGAAGCTGGCTCCAAGTTTGGATTTCCGGCATCCACGGGTCGGCGCGGGCGGCATAGCACGCCCCTAGGATCATCTCCCTGAGAATTGCGATCGCCATCTAAATCCACATACACCGGGGCATGCCTTGTCAACCAAAGGGCGACCTCGGTAGTAGTATTTCTAATCGTATCGGGCACCATGGCGGGTGCATCGTCTGGATATCTATCTTCATAATTGTCCACGGCCCATTCGGAAGGAACCGCCGCTTCCTTCTCTAAATATCTTACAAAAATCCTCGTGTCCCGGCTGAACGTATTGCCGGTGAATTGAGTGAATGTCTCAAGCTTGCCGGCGGGGTCGACGGGCCATGGGTAGGGTGAGAGCAGCATGGTGGTGCGCAGACGATGAGCATTCCCCCACTGTATTGCCTGCACAATAAACTTCTGGCTTGATCTGGTACTTTAGAGAAACGCGCTGACCGCAATCAGTGAAAACTGTCGATCCTGTTACCGCGTGTCAGCAGCCATCGAATTCACGACTCCCGTCACGCCCGGAACCTTGCGCGCGATCGACTCAGCAGTGCTGATCTCTAAGCTAGAACTGACCAGACCATACAGATACACCACATGATCCAGGGTCTGCACTGTGATCGCATTTGGCTCCAAATCCAAACGTTCGTTAAACTTCGCCAATACATCCGCAGTAATGGTCGCGTCACCCGGGCAGCCGTGGAGCCCGCAATTCTCGTAAGTTTTGTATGCCGCGCATCCGGAAAGGACGCCGGTCAGGATAAGGACAAAAGCCAATGCACAAGGTGATCTGCGCATGCTGATGAGGTATGGCTAAACTTGATTTTCGGAAAGGGAGGATAAGCCTCGACACCGGCATTATGAGAGCGGTGGATCAAAATAAACAGATCGCAATTTCATTAAACTAGCAACGGGCCGTCCGTTACAGTTGGCACCACCAAGCACGATTGAGGACGACCGAGCCCAGCGCCGCAGCTACCTCGATTCAACCCCCCCCCGGCACAATACGCCTGGTTGTTGAAGCCGTGCGTTGGTCGATGTCTCTGACACAATTGCAACGAGGATCGAGATTGTATTCTACGCAAACGTCTCAGATGCAATCACGAAGGCGTTTCAATAATGACCCGATAGCGGGGACTGCGGTGCCGGCTTCGCACTTCTTTACCTGACCGTGGAGCGGCTCACCATCCATGTCGCAGCATTGCTTACTGACAATCAAGAAACTCGAGAAGAATTCCTGCTGTCTCACTCGGAAACTGGTCGACGAAGAAATGTCCGCCCGGTAGAGACCTGTCAATCACATTCGCACAGCGCTTGCGCCATTCGGCCGGGATATCGAACAGCTGAGCCATAACACCGGTTGAACCATAAAAGACGAGCGTCGGACACTCAACCTTTTGGTCGATATCGACTTTGTCATGTTTCAGATCGATGCTGGCGGCGGCACGATAGTCCGAACAGGAACCATGGATCGCTTCGGGCTGACGCCACACGCGGCGGTACTCCGCGAGCGTTTCCTGATCAAAATCGCCAATCTTGGTCGCGCCCCAGCCGACGAGGCAGGTTTCATAGAAGAAGTCTGGATCACTGCTGATCAAGCGCTCAGGTAGGGGCTCCGGCTGAGACAGGAAATACCAATGCCAATAGGCGCTGGCGACCCTGAAGTTCGTATCCATGCACATTGCGTGCGTCGGCACGATGTCCATAACAGTGAGCGTCTGCAGAGCGTCAGGATAGTCCAATGCCATTCGGTGAGCGGTGCGGCCGCCGCGGTCATGTCCGATCGCATGAAACGTTTTGAACCCAAGATATCGCATGAGACCAATCTGATCGGCCGCAAATGCGCGAAACGAGTAGTTGGACGCATCTCCCAGGCATCGCGGCTTAGATGAATCCCCATAGCCGCGCAGGTCCGCGCAGACCACCGTATAGCGCCTGCTCAATATGGGTGCCACGCGCGCCCACATGGCCAAGTTCTGTGGGAAACCGTGGAGCAATAGCACGGGCGGACCGGAGCCACTTATTACACAGGCGATCTCGATGCCGCCAACATTGACAGTACTACGTTCGAAGCCCTCAAACACTTTGCTTCAGTTCCTGCTTGCCGGACATTCTCGACATGAATCGCGCGGTGTGGATGATAGCTCCTATAATGCGCGGAGAGGTGGGCACCCCAGGTTGACAGACCTTCGCAAGTGCTCAATACTTCACCATAGAGTAAAGTATTGGACGCCTCTATGCGAATAAGACGTTGGGCGATCGGGCCGGCGTTCGGACTGCCTCTCCTGTTTTGCGCGATCGGTTTGGCTGAGAGCGAAGACGCAAAGCCCGCCTATCCGATTATGGCGCCCATCGCCCAATACAGTGCGGCGCCCCGATCGGACGAAATCGCTCTGGCGCGCAGCGCCGCGCCAATGTCGATCTCCGACAACGCCGACATTTTAACGCTCGGCAACCAGGGGTATAAAACAGCAGTGAAGGGCAAGAATGGGTTCGTTTGCGTGGTCGAGCGCTCATGGGGCGCCGGCTTCGACGATGCGCAGTTCTGGAATCCCAAGATCCGCGCGCCCATATGCTTCAACCCGGCCGCCGCACGCTCCGTCCTTCCCGGTTACCTGGAACGAACGAACTGGGTCCTCGCAGGTGTCTCAAAGTCCGGAATGGTAGCTCGTACCAAAGCCGCACTTGCCGCAAACACCTTGTTGGCTCCGGAGCCCGGCGCGATGTGCTACATGATGTCAAAGCAGGGATACTTGTCCGATGCCGACGGCCATTGGCATCCGCATCTCATGTTCTTCCTTGCCCATACCGACGGCGCCGCCTGGGGTGCAAATCTCGAGGGCTCCCCGATATTTGCCGCGCAGAGCGATCCGGAGCCCGTTACTACGTTCCTCGTTCCGGTGACCAAATGGTCTGACGGAACGTCCGCAGTCATGGAAGTGCACTGAAGTTACCGTCGAAAAGAATGCCGATTAGCAAAGCTTAATCACGCAGAAGCGCTTCGAGCGAAGTGCGCTTCTAGCTTGTCGAGCGAACCGGTCCAGCCTCCTTCGTGGCTACGACGGGTCTCCTCGTTGTGCAGGCGCGAATGGGTCAAGGTGAGTTCGGTACCCTCTGGAACAGCCTTGAGCGTGATCTCGATTCGTGACTCGTCCGGATCCTCCAGGCCGCCTTTCCAGCGCCAGCTCAAGACGACCCGCTCCGGTCGCACAATTTCGAGGAATTCACCGCTGCTTTCGTGCTCAGTGGTGTCGAGCATGCGGAAGCGCACTCGATAGCGGCCACCGACGCGAGGTTCGGATTCCGACAAGAGGACTGGCCCCGCGTCCGGCCCCCACCATTGCGCGATGCCTTCGGCGGTGGTGACCGCGTCAAAGACAACCTGCGGCCGCGCCTTGATACGACGCACTAGCGTGAGGCTGGTCATCGTCCCCTCCTCTGCGCGTCGGTATCCTTGCTCTGGGCGTAGGCTGCCAGCTTGTCGAGGCTTCCCGACCAGAAGTGCTCGTAGCGGCGCAGCCATTCCATCGCCTCGCGCATAGGCTCCGGGCGCAGCCGCACCGTCACCGTGCGGCCGGATTTCGAGCGGGTGACGAGACCCGCATCATCGAGCACGTCGAGATGCTTCATCACGGCCGGCAGCTTGATCGCAAAGGGCTCGGCGAGTTCGCTGATAGACGCGCCATCCTTGCGCTCAAGCTGTGCGAGCATCGCGCGCCGTGTCGGATCGACAAGCGCCCAGAACGTGCGATTCAATCGGTCGTGATGGTTCACCATATAGGAAAGTCTTGGCTCGTACGACCAGACTGTCAACTACTTATCGAACGGCTGTCGGCTCAGCGAAGCCGAAGCACTGACACGTGGATTCTCTTTACTGCGACGGAGTCATCACCTCGGCATCGCCGTAGTTTCCGTTAAGCCGCCCGTCGCGCGCGAAGTCGCGGATCATCCTGAAATAACCGGTAGCGTAGCGTGTCGAGATTCGCGAGCCGTCTGGCCCGGGTTCGAACAACGTCATGCCGTGCTCGGCACTGGGATAATAGGCCAGGGTGAACGGCTTTCCCGTCACGATTAGCGACTCGATGCGGCTGCGTGTCTCGGCGCTTGGCGCCTCGTAATCCTCCCCACCGAGGATCCACAGCTGCGGAACCCTGTCGGCGCGCAAAGTCGGCATGGGATCGTAGTAGAAGGGTGTTTCCCAACTGAACTGTGTGCGCATGGCTCGCAGTTCTGCCTCCGAGTGGGGCAAGAAAAAGAATGTGTAGTCGCCGTGCAAATCCTTGTACCACGGCGCGTTTTTGTATCTTGATCTCACTGCATCGAAATTCTCGAACCCGCGCGTGAATCCGCTGGCAAACACGGTTTCCGCGGCGCTCGCAACGGCAAGGGCGCTGGCAATGTTGTCGGCGGAGTAGCCTTTTTCGCGCAGTTGCAGTTCGACAGACTCCTGGTCTTCGTCGATCACGTTGACGGCCAGCCCGAAGCACACGATTACAAAATCGACTGATGCGCGGTTGGCCGCGATCGGAGCCACCCATCCACCTTGGCTGCCCGCCTGATAACCAATGCGACCTAAACGTGCGCCCGCCAGGTGTCGGGCTTTGCGCAATGCGGCCACGGCATCGTCCGCCAACAGGCTGAAATCCTGAGTGTAGTGACCCCCGGACTTTCCGGTGCCCCGTTTGTCGTAAACGAACGCGCCCACGCCTTCGGCGGGCAACATGCGCTGCAGGAAATAGTCAGTCAGCGCGGAGTCATGTTCTGAGCCGTGCAGGAGAACCACGATTGGCACTTTGTCCTTGCCCGTCGGCATCACAAGACGGCCGGCAAGCGTGATACCGTGACTTTCGAATGTCGCCTGCGTCACATCGAACGTAATCCGCCGACCGGAAACGCTGTCAAAGTCGACGCGCCCGCCACTGCACTCCGAAAAAGACACGGCTCTTCCGTCGATGCGGTCGGTCCAGCCATAGGTACTCTTCCAATTTCCATTTGCAGTTTTGTGCAGGGCGCCCGTCGCTCCATCGAATTTTCGCCAGCGAAGCGTGTCGTCGTACGATGGCGCAACATCGACGACGCTTGCGTCGGCCAGTCGATAGCTGCCGATGTGACAATCCGGCATAGCGCCTGCGCGCGCGATCGACACTGCTGCGAACAGCGCACAAATCACAAAACAGGACCGGGCAAAGCAGCTCATCGGCGGCACGAGTTTGGCTGTAAACGACGACCGCTCGGTTCGCAATCTTTGCGTACCCAGAGATCGGAACCGGTTTTAGCGGCTCCCTCAGAGCTTGTATTGGACGGATTCAAGGTCGCAATCTTCTCTTGACGGCTTGCGCTGTCACATTTAATAAGGGGCCGCGCCATCGTTGAACGGTAGGGAATCGGATGCTGCGAAGCTTCAGTGGAGCCTGTGTCAGAAGGGTCATCGACCGCAGCCACGCCTGCGTACCGGAGCACGCCCACGACTGGCCGGTCCTTTCACTCTTTGTGATTGGCTCCTATCTAAACGAGACTGAAATCGGCACGACGTTCATCTCGGGCCCCTCTGCCGTCCTCTATCGCGCCGGGGCGGCTCATCGCAATACGACCGCGGCGGTTGGATTCGAACAGATCGAGATCGAGTTCGATCCGAACTGGCTTGGACGCCGGCTGGTTCCAACTCTGCCCGTGATGCGGTGGGACGGAGGTCGTGCCGCGAGCGAGACGCGGTGCCTCGCTCATGCTTGCGAAGTAGCGGCATCCGAAAATCACCTTCGTGCAGCGCTCCAACGGTTCCTGGAGGTTGCAAGCCGACAACCCAGGTGTGAGCCTGCGGGCTGGATTGGCACGATCAACCGACGCCTCCGGCAAGACGCGACCCTGAACATCAGCGACCTCGCGAGAGAGGTAAGGCGGCATCCATCCTGGGTCGGATCAGCCTATAAAAATGCCACTGGGGAAGGGCTGCAGGAGACTGCCGCTCGGTTACGTGTTGAACGCGCGACGCGTCTGTTGCGCGAGACCGCCCAACCATATGCGTCTATCGCGCTTGATGCAGAGTTCTGCGACCAAAGCCATATGAATCGAACCTTTCGGCGCGTGCTCGGACGTTCACCCGCTGCCGTCAGGGAAGAACGGTGGAGCTTTCGACAAAGCCTGAAGTGACGTTGATGGATAGGATGCAATGGATCGCGCGCACTGTCCTGCCGGCCAAGCGCAGCCATATGGTTAATAGTGAAACTTGTAGTGCATCTCGGCGTAGATCTGGAACGGATTGTTCCAGTGGACGCCGCCGAAGGTCAGGCTGTTGTCGGTGAGGAGATGCCGGTTCGTGACGTTCAGTGCCGTGATCGACACCGACAGGTCACGGCTGAAGTTGCGGCCCGCTTTCAGGTCGAGCACTGCGTAGCTCGGCAGATGGCTCGGCGGCGCGAATCCATTCGACAGTCCGGAATTGACCGACAGGTTGGCGCCCATGAAGAACTCTTCGGGTAGGTTCGCGT
>Ga0302325_10004244_pt1 | contig 33223 bp, 25 predicted proteins | sample Palsa_T0_2_FD_201948 | JGI IMG/M metagenome (GOLD analysis project Ga0302325, IMG submission 201948) | Peat permafrost microbial communities from Stordalen Mire near Abisko, Sweden - Palsa_T0_2 | ecosystem: Environmental > Terrestrial > Soil > Palsa > Peat permafrost | place: Sweden: Abisko... | reverse complement strand
GCGAGTTCGCAGGCCTTGAAGCTGTGGCCGCGCGCGCTCTTGATGGTGATGTATTTCACCGTCACCCGGCCGATCGGGAAATTCGGGAAATCGGCCATTTCGCCCTGGACCACGATGGTCCCGGCCTTGCGCTTGAGCGCCTCGACCCCGAGCAGCACCGGCAGCGTCCCGGCGCCGGCGGTGCAGTCGAGCACGACATCGACGCCCTTGCCTCCCGTGATCTCCATGATGCGGGCCAGGGGGTCTTCCTTCTGGACATCGATCACGTAATCGGCGCCGAGCTTCTTGGCGACCTCCATGCGTGCGGCGTCCTTCGAGGTGCCGGTGACGATGATGAGGGAAGCCCCGGCCTGCTTGCAGATGACCGTCTGGGACAGCCCCTGCTGGCCCGGTCCCTGGATCAGCACCTTGGAATCGTAGCCGACGCCGCCCTCGAACAGCGACCATTCGATGCCATTGGCCATGGGGGTGACGATGCCGGCGAGCTCGGGCGTCACGTTCTTGGGCACGTGGTGGAGCACCGCGTTCCACGGCAGGTAGATATACTGGGCGAAGCCGCCCCATAGATGCGGTGCCCGTTCGGCCGATGTGTAGCCGTAGCGGATCGCGTCGGGATTGTAGCGCCAGTCGGTGTTTTCGCAGTGGCGGTACTGGCCGAGATGGCACCACTCGCATTTGCCGCAAGCAACATAGTGCTCCACGAACACGAGGTCGCCCTCCTTGAAACCCTTGCGGCGGGTGAACTCGCGCCCCGCCTTGGCGATGGTGCCGATGTTCTCGTGCCCCATGATGACCGGGGCATTCGACGGCGGATGCTTGTAGAGCTTCACGTCGGTGCCGCAGATGCCGGCGACCGCGACCTTCATGAGGGCGCCGTCTTCGGGAATGTCCGGCATGGGATATTCGCGGATCTCGGTCTTGCTCGGCGCCACGCGTACGGCAGCAAGGACTTTTTCGGCCAAGGCGATGTCCTCCAGGGATGTTGATTGAGAGAGGGCTGTTCGTTGCGAGGTAGCTAGCATCCCGGACCGGCCGAGGGCAATTTGCAGCGTCGGCGGATCGGGTCTCTGATAGGCTGTTCCGCGAGGCGCGGAGTGAGCGACGCGGGCAAATGGCCGGCCGAACTATGGGCGAATACGAAAGCGCACTGCAATCGCAGACCGGCAATGCCGCGCACCAGCGTGAGTTCGGCCTCAAGAAGAGCGCGGCCCAGGTGGAGGCGATCGAGCGGGTGCGGGCCTGGACGCGCGAGCGCTTCAAACTCGCCGATGAGGTGCCGGTCATGGTCGCGGAGATCGCCTGCGGCCTGCCGGGCTGCCCGCCGCTCGAAACGGTGGTGGCGTTCTGGACCGCGGACGACAAACGGCATCAGTTCAAGCTGTTCAAGCCGGTCCGGGAGGTCGTCCGCGACGACCTGCCGTTTTCCTGGCTGATCGATTCGCTGGTGGCATCAGGAGAGCTCGACTGCTGCTGAGAAGGGTTGCCATCCTCGACATCTCGCGGGATGCAACGATTACCGGCGCGGCGGGATCCATGACAGCGGCATGTCGGGCCAGCGGTCCACGAACAGCATTGCCGGCGCCGGGCGTGCGGCGGTGCTGGGCGCGAGCGACAGGACGGCACGCTGGGCGTCGACGAGCCCGGCGCCGTATTGCTCGTCAATGCCCTTCGGGCCGAGGTCCAAGGCGGTCGATTGCAGGATTTTCCGGACCTCGTCCGGGGTGAGAGCGGGCTGCAGCTCGATCAGGAGCGCCGCGATCCCGCTCACCTCGGCCGCGGCCACCGAGGTGCCCGTCGACATCCGGTATTCTGTCCCGGGAGACGGGACGAGAACGTCGACGCCGGGCGCCGCCACCGCGATGTAGCGTCCCCGATTGGCCTGCGGCAGCAGCTGGTTGTCGGAATTCGTCGCGGTCACCGCAATGACGTTCTTGTCCGCCGCCGGATAGAGCGGCGGCGATTTCGGTCCGGCGTTGCCCGCAGCGGCCACCAGCACGGCCCCTTTCTGCCGCGCGGCGGCGAGGCCGCGCGCGATGTCGGGATCGTAGGGGCCGGCGAAGCTCATGTTGATCACGCGCGCGCCATGGGCCATCGCCCAATCGAGGCCTTTGAGGATGCTGACCGTGGTGGCCTCCGACTTCTCTTCGTCGCCGCTGAAGGCGCGAATGGCAAGGAGCCGTGCGCCGGGAGCGCTGCCCGTGATTCGCGACCGCGCCACGATCGCTCCGGCCATCCCGGTCCCGTGGAAATGCGGCGGCCCCGCCGGCGCGATCGCTTCGTAGCTGTCGGCAACGGCATCCGCGATTTCCGGATGCGACGTGTCGATGCCGGAATCGATCACCGCAACGAGAACCTTCGCCCCGGTGGCGAAGCGGTGCGCCTCGGCGAGATGAAGCTTGCCGGGTGCGTATTGAACGTTCGCATCCTTTTGCTCCTCCGGCGCGCCGCCGAGCGCCTGGGGCGATTGCGCGAGCGTGAAGCGGTAATTGGGCTGCGCGGTCCGTACCACGCCGTCGACCTCCAAGGCGCGGATGACGTCGGAGACGCTGCGGCCGTCGGCGATCCGCCAGCGGTGGTAGGTCGTCCCGGTCAGCGCGATCTGCTCCGCTTCGACGGGAGTGAGCCGATGCCGGCGCGCGAGGTCGGCGAGCGCGCGCGGGGACATGTCGGAGGCCAGCCCGATGACGACCTCGCGCGGCACATAGCGCCGCTCGCCGGCCGGGGGGACGCCGCTGCCGGTGCGCGGGCGGGCGTTCTGCGCCGGGCGGGAAATCGCGCCGACCTGGCCGAGCGGCGTTCCGGACGGCCCCAGCACCCCATTCGTCGCCCCGGTGACCGCGCCGGTGACGGGACCAGCCAGCGAATTGGTGATGGAGTTGAGCGGCACCGGGCGGTCGAGGCTGGACGGAACCGCGTCTCGGGCGCCAGTGACGGCGCTGGCGGCATCGCTCGGCACAACCTGACCCGGAAGCGGGACGGCATCTCCAACGCCGGGCACCGCACTACCCACGCCCGGCGCGCTACTGCCGATCCCCGTTATCCCGCCGATACCCGGCATGCCGCCACGGAACTGCGCGCCGGCACCGGTGGTGCCGAGACCCTGCAGCCCGACCGCCGACAGCACGATGCCGATGATCCGCATCGCCTTGATGGAGCTGGGCAAACGGCCTCCCCCATTGCGGAACCGATGACGCAATCCCCCGCGCCGATCGGCGAAATCAAGGATAAGACTTTGATCGATTTATGTCGGGATGGCGGTGGCGTGCCGCCCGCTCCATAGCACACGCGTCTCAAGCGAGCATCAATCCAGCCGGTAGACCGCCCGCGCATTGCCGGCGAACACCATGCGGCGCTGCTCGTCGGTAAGGCTCGGCGGGATCGCCATCACCGGATCGTCGAAATCCCAGTGCGGATAGTCGCTGGCGAACAGGATGCGGTCGAAGCCGATCCACCGCATGGCATCGAGCACATGGGCCGGATCGTCGGTCTCCTCCATCGGCTGGGTAGAGACGTAGAAATGCTCGCGGATGTATTCCGACGGCGCGCGGGTGAGATGGGGGACCTCGTCGCGCATGCGCTTCCAGTGCTTGTCGAGCCGCCAGCCGAGCGCCGGCAGCCAGCCGAAGCCGCATTCGATCATCACGATCTTGAGGTCGCGAAAGCGCTCGAACAGGCCTTCCATGATCATGCTGGAGACCACCGCCTGCGCCGAGGTCGCGTGCTCCGAGACTTCCTCGATATAAAATGACGGCCAGCCGCCATTGGTCATCGCCCAGCCGCTGTAGCCGAAGGCGTGGATGCCGACCGGCAGCCCGGCCTCGACGGCGGCCTGGTAGATCGGCCAGTAGCGCTTGCGCCCCAGCGCCTCGCTGCTCCGGCTGAGCATCATCACCTGGGCGAAGCTGCGGTCGCCGGCGCGGCGGCGGATCTCCAGGCGCGAGGCTTCGGCGTCCTCATAGGGCACGATCACCGAGGCCTTGAGCCGCGGCTCGCGGCGGTTCCAGCGCTCGAGCTGGGATTCGTTGATGGCGAACGCCATCGCCGCGCTCAGCTCGTTGTTCATGTCGCCCTGGCCCGACGGCTGCAGCGGATTCATGATCCCGTGTGCGATGCCGTAATGATCGAGGTGCTGCTCGCGCATGAAGTCGAGGTCGCTGCCGGGGGCGCCGCCACCGGGCGGCCAGGCATCGCGCCGCGCGGCGATCGGCGTCATCTTGGGGTAGGGGTAGCCGGCGACATAGCCGTGCCGGGACCGCCTTCCATAGGTCTGCAGGTAATCCCACCACCGGTTGCTCAGGAACGGCCGCAGATCTTCCAGCGAGCTCCTGGGGTGGATGTCGCAGTCGACGATCCCCAGGCGGGCCTCATGGGCGCGGACGGGACTTCTGACCTCGATGTTCATCTGTCAGGCTCCTCGGCTCGAATTATAGCGCAAATGCGCCGATCCGGTAGGGAGCTTCGGGGGCAAGGAGGGGGCAAGGGAATGCTGTGCCGTCCCGTGAAGACCCCGGCGGGGACCTGGTAAGGGGGCGGGGAATTCATTTGTCGAAAACAACCCCATGCAAAGTAGGATTCGCCCGGCAGGGACGACTCCTTCCCACCGACCGCCGGCCGGCCCGGCGCGTTACCCCATCTACAATTCTCCGGCCGCACCGCGGTACCGCGTCCCCGCCACCGATTGCGCCGCCGAGCCCTGAGCGTATGCTTCGCCCGCAATCCCGGAGAAGGGCATGATTTCACGCTTTGCAACGCTCGCCGTTTCGGCCCTCTCGTTGGCGCTGGCCTCGCCGGCTCCCGCGCAGTCCGCATTTCCGGCAAAGCCGGTGCGGTTCATCGTTCCGTTTCCGGGCGGCGGCATCAACGACGTGCTGGCGCGGGTCGCCGCGGAAAAGCTGCAGGTGAAATGGGGCCAGCCCATCATCATCGAGAACAAGACTGGGGCCGGCGGCAGCATCGGCGCCGACTATGCCTACCAGGCCGAGCCCGACGGCTACACCTTGCTGGTGTCGGCGCCGGGCCCGCTCGCGATCAATCACAGCCTTTACAAGCAGCTCTCCTACCGGCCGGAGGAATTCGTCCCCATCACGGTGCTGGGGTCGGTGCCCAATCTGATCACCGTGCGCGCGGAGTTGGGCGTCGACACCGTGGCGGCCCTGATCAAGCTCGCCAAGGCAAATCCCGGCAAGCTCACCTACGGCTCCCAGGGCATCGGCTCGACGCCCAATCTCAACGCCAACATGTTCATGAACATGACGGGTACGCAGTTCATCCACGTCCCCTATCGCGGCGAGACGCTCGTGGTGAACGACATGCTCGGCGGCCACGTCGACATGTTCTTCGGCAACATCTCGCCGGTCCTGCCGCATTACCGCGACGGCCGTTTCAAGATCCTCGCCGTGGCCGACACCGTGCGCGCGCCGGCGATACCTGAGGTGCCGACCAGCGCCGAGGCGGGACTGCCGGGGTTCCTCTCCACCGCGTGGTTCGCGGTGGCGGGACCGCCGAAACTGCCGGACGCGCTGGCGCAGCGGATCGCCGCCGATTTCATCGAAGTGTTGAAGATGCCGGACGTGGCGGCGCGCTACCGCGCCGTCGGCACCGAGCCGGTCGGTTCGACCCCGGCACAGACCGCGGCGTTCATCCGCGAGGAGATCGCGCGCTGGCGCGCGGTCATCGTCAAGAACAACATCCAGGTCGAGTGAGGCCGCGGCCATGGAACAGGTCGATCTGCGCCTCTATGCCATCGTCGATCCCGAGCATATCGGCGGGCATGACCTCGTCGATCTCGCCCGCGCGGTCGCCGCCGGCGGCGCCACGCTGGTGCAATTGCGCGACAAGGTGAGCAGCACCCCCGACATGATCGAAGAGGCACGCGCGCTCAGGGCGGCGCTGGCGCCGTTCGGAGTGCCCCTCATCGTCAACGACCGGGTCGACGTTGCGCTCGCGGCCGGCGCCGACGGCGTGCATGTCGGCCAGGACGACATGAGCGTCGAGGCGGCGCGCGGCCTGCTGGGCCCCGGGCCCTTCATCGGCCTCTCGATCCGGACCGAGCAGCAGGCCGCCGCGGCGCCGCTCGCCATTCTCGACTATGTCGGGATCGGCGGCGTCTACGGCACCACCTCCAAGGCCAGCGGCAAGGCCCCGATCGGGCTGGAGGGGCTATCCAGGGTCATACAGGTATTTCGCCATCGCATCGGCAATTTCCCGGCCTGCGGCATCGCCGGCATCACCGCAGCGAACGCCGAAGCGGTGATCGCGGCCGGTGCCGACGGCGTCTCCGTGATCTCGGCGCTGTCCTATCACCCCGACCCCGCCGCCGCCGCACGCGAACTGCGCGCCGTGGTCGATGCGGCGCTGAAGAAATACGCGCCCAAAGTGCCGGCGGTCGGGGTGCATTCCCATGGCAGCGCGCCGGGCGTCGAGGCATGACGCGGCAACGTCCATGACCGCGATCGCCGTCACCATTGCCGGCTCGGATTCAGGGGGCGGCGCGGGGATCCAGGCCGACCTGAAGACGTTCTCGGCACTCGGCGTCTATGGCGCCTCGGTGATCGCGGCGCTCACCGCGCAGAACACCAGAGGCGTCAGCGCAGTCCTCGACGTGCCGCCCGAATTCGTCGCCGCCCAGATGGATGCGGTGTTCTCCGACCTCGCGGTGGGCGCGGTGAAGATCGGCATGCTCGGAAATGCCGCAGTCGTCCGAGCGGTGGCGGCCGGCCTCGCCCGCCACCGCCAGGCCAATATCGTGCTCGATCCCGTGATGGTCGCGACATCCGGCGATCGCCTGCTCACCCCCGACGCGGTCGAGGCGCTGCGCACGCAACTCGTTCCGCTCGCCCTGGTGGTGACGCCGAACCTGCCGGAGGCGGCGGCGCTCCTCGATGCGCCCCAGGCCGTGACCGAAGACGAGATGGTCCGCCAGGCCGAGCGCCTGCTCGCCCTGGGAGCCAAGGCCGTGCTGATGAAGGGCGGCCACGGCAAGGGCGCCGAGAGCGCCGACCTCCTGGTCACTGCGGCCGCCACGGTGCGCTTTGCCGCCGCGCGCATCGCGACCAAGAACACCCACGGCACCGGCTGCACGCTGGCCGCCGCCATCGCCGCCGGCTTGGCCAAGGGCGAAGACCTCACTGCCGCCGTGCGTGCGGGCAAGGACTATGTCACCGCCGCGATCGCCGCGGCCGACCGGCTCGGCGTCGGCCACGGCCACGGGCCGGTGCATCATTTTCACAGGTGGTGGTGAGGAAGTTTCCGTCATTCCGGGGCGCGCGTCTTAGCGCGAACCCGGAATCCAGGCGGCGGTGCAGGCGGGCAGGTCGACTGGATTCCGGGTTCCGGCCTGCGGCCGGCCCCGGAATGACGCCGTGGCCCTTCACCCACCCGGCTTCCCCCACGGGCCGCCCGGATCAATCGGCGGCCGGTCCGGCAGGAACGGACGGCCCGGCTCGGGCGGCGCTTGCGGCGCCGGTCCCCACGGGCCGTCGTGGGTTGCCGGCGGATCGGCGGTGCTTCCCCACGGCCCTGCATGCGTCGCGCCCGCTTGCGCAGGGTCCGCCTGCGCCGGCTCCGGCAACACGTCGGCCGGCGGCGGGTCCAGCGGGGGCAGCGCCAGCGGGCCGGGATCGTGGCCGCCGGCGACTTCGACCAGCGCCTTGACGCGGCTCTCGACCGAAGGGTGGGTCGAGAACAGGTCGGAGAATCCCTCGCGCGGATTGTCGATGCACATCTCCATCACCGCGGAGGTCGCGCCTTGCAGTTCGCCGCGGCCTTCGATCTTGCGCAGTGCCGAGATCATCGCATCGGGGTTCTTGGTGAGTTCCACCGAACCCGCATCGGCGAGGAATTCGCGCGAGCGCGACAGCGCGAACCGGATCAGCAGCGACAGCACCCAGGCGACCGCGATCAGCGCGACCGCGATGATGATGGCGAGGCCGTTGCCGCCTTTGCCGCGGTCCTCGCTGCTGCTGGAACGCCGGCGGAAGCCGGTGCCGGAGTAGAACCACAGCCGAAAGAACATTTCGGCGAAGAACGAAATCGCCCCGGCGATGATCACGGCGATCACCAGCAGGCGCACGTCGCCGTTGCGGATGTGGGTCAGCTCGTGGCCGAGCACCGCTTCCATCTCGGCATCGTCGAGGCGTTCGAGCAGCCCGCTGGTCACCGTGACGGCATACTGCTTCTCGTTCATGCCGGAGGCGAAGGCGTTGAGCGCGTCACTCTCCATCACCTTGAGCTTGGGCATCGGGATGCCGCGGGAGATGCACAGATTTTCCAGGAGGTTGTAGAGGCGCGGCTGCTCGGCGCGGGTGACGTCGCGGGCGCCGGTGACGGCGTCGATCATCGACTGGTGGAAATAATAGGCGATGACGATCCAGGCGAGGGTGCCCACCGTCGCCCAGGGTGCGGCGGCGAGGAGATCGAGCCACGCCTTGCGCAGCAGGTAATTCAGCGAGGCATTGTAAGAAAGCGCTTCCGCGGTGAGCGCGCCGGCGTAGACGAGGACGTAGACCATCGCGAACAGGCCGACCAGCAGCGCGACGGAGCGCCGCTTGTTCGACTGGATATGGCTGTAGAGCCCGTAGGCCGCCATGGTTCACGCTCCAATCTCCCCTCCCCTAAAAGGGGGAGGGTCAGGGAGGGGGTCGCGTTCCCGCAGGCACAGCGCACGCGGTGAGTCAGCAGACCCCCACCCCAACCCTCCCCCTGAAGATGGGGGAGGGAGGTAACCCTAAAACTTCACCTGCGGCGCCTGCTCGACCGTCTTGCGGTCGTCGCCGAGGTCGAAGAAGGTCCGCGGCGTGAAGCCGAACGAAGCCGCGAACAGCGCCGCCGGGAACTGCTGGATGCGCGCATTGTACTCGCTCACCGCATTGTTGAAGAACCGCCGCGCCGATGCGAGCTTGTTCTCGATGTCGCTGAGCTCGGACTGCAATTGCAGGAAATTGGTGTTGGCCTTGAGGTCCGGATAGGCCTCGGCGAGCGCGAACAGCTTGCCGAGCGCGCCGGAGAGCTGGTTCTCGGCCGCGACCTTGGCGTCCTGGCTCTGAGCGTTCACGGCGGCAGTGCGCGCCTGTACCACCGCTTCCAGGGTGCCGCGCTCGTGGGTGGCATATCCCTTCACGGTCTCAACCAGGTTCGGGATGAGGTCGTGGCGCTGGCGCAGCTGGACGTCGATGTCGGCAAAGGCCTGGCTCACCCGCTGTCCCAGCGCCACCAAGCTGTTGTAGACGCCCATGACCCACAACGCGACGCCGACGATGACGGCAATGACGATCCAGCCGGTAGTGGACATGTTGTGCTCCTCGGTCGTGAAATATCTCGGGTAGCGGAAGATTTCGCGCGAACGGCGAAGCCGGCGCGAACCGGTGCATCTCACTACCCCATAATAGTGATCTAAGCACGTATAGGGTGGGCAAAGCGAAGCGTGCCCACGACTCGACCGGCTGATGCCCGATACGTGGGCACGGCGCGAAAAGCGCTCCTTTGCCACCCAGGTTTGTGCCTACCGGCTTACCCCGTCGCCCCAGCGCCATGATTTGCACCGGCGATAGGCTTCGCCGTCTCGCCGGGCGACCGTATCGGTGACGAGACCCTCCGCCGTGCACAGCTTGGAGGTGATCGCGCCCTTGGTGACCCTGGGCGGGGCGAGCAGGCGGGCATCGATGCGGCACGGCGGGGCGCGCGACGCCACCACATAGGAGAATTTCTCGTCCTCGAACGGCACGAAGGCGCCCTTGACCTGCTGGTGGTCGCGCGAGCGCGGCAGCCGCTGGGCGAAATGACACCAGTCCGGCGCCGCCAGCGGGCAGCCGCGCTCGTGCGGGCAAGGTGCCGCCACATGGGCGCCGGCCTCGATCAGCAGGCTTCGTATCCGCATGATCCGCCCATAGCCCGCCGGCGTGCCCGGCTCGATCACGACCAGCGCCTGCGCCGTCGCCGCCCACAGCGCCAGCGCGAAGCCTGCGAGGTCGCCGGGCGCCAGCTCGCCGGCCACGTAGCTCGCGACCACGAGATCGGCCGGCACGGCGCCGGCGGGCGCGAGCGAGCCGTGGTAGGAGGCCGCGCGCAGCACCGGGCGCGAGGATTGCGCCATCAGCGCTGCCCCCAGTTCCCGCATCCCGGCATTGGATTCGACGAGGCGGATATCGGAAAGCACGGCGAATGCTTCGGCCGCCGCGAAAGCGGCGGTGCCGGGGCCGGCGCCGATGTCGAGCAGCGATCGCGGTTCGAGGTCGCATACTTGGCGAGCCGCGTTGAACACCGCGATGGCCGCGGCATAAGTGGCTGGCAGGCGGGTGAAGGCATAGGCGAGCGCGTCGCCTTGCGAACGTATCGCCTGCGACCCGCCGCCGGCGCGGTAGTTCTGCGATTGCGCCGCTGCGCGCGCCGCCAAGTCCTTGCGCGAAACCCCGGTGGCGAGCCTGTCGAGCGCGGCGCGCAATTCGGACGGCAGGTCCGGAGGCAGCGCGGGAGCCGGCACATCAGGTCTGGACGAGGTCGTGTCGCTGCCTCCGTCAGTCATGCTCCGCGAAAGCGGAGCATCCAGTAACCCCTGAATGTTTAGTGGAACTCATGCCGTGCCCGAATCGCAATCCGGTGGTTACTGGATCGCCCGGTCAAGCCGGGCGATGACAAACAAGGTTTTCAAGCCACCGCGTCGCGGATCTTCACGGCGCGTTCGAGATCGACGGAGACGAGCTGGGACACGCCGCGCTCCGCCATGGTGACGCCGAACAGCCGGTCCATGCGCGCCATGGTGATGGGGTTGTGCGTGATGATGATGAAACGCGTGGCGGTCGACTTCGACATCTGATCGAGCAGGTCGCAGAAGCGATCGACATTGTGGTCGTCGAGCGGGGCGTCGACCTCGTCGAGCACGCAGATCGGTGCGGGATTGGTGAGGAACACCGCAAAGATGAGGGCGAGCGCGGTCAGCGCCTGCTCGCCGCCGGAGAGCAGCGACAGCGTCGCCGGCTTCTTGCCGGGCGGCTTGGCGAGGATTTCGAGGCCCGCTTCGAGCGGATCGTCATTCTCGACGAGTTGCAGTTCCGCATTGCCGCCGCCGAACAATTCGGTGAACAGGCGCTGGAAATGGGAATTGACCACCGAGAACGACGCCAGCAGGCGCTCGCGGGCCTCGCGGTTGAGGCTCTGGATGCCCTGGCGCAGCCGCTTGATCGCCTCGACGAGGTCGTCGCGCTCGGTGACGAGGGTGGTGTGCTGGGTCTCGACCTCGCGCAATTCCTCGTCGGCGCGCAGGTTGACGGCGCCGAGGCGCTCGCGGTCGCGCTTGAGCTTATCCAGCTCCGCCTCGATGTCCGCGATGTCGGGAAGCGGCTTATCGTCTTCGAAGCCGGCGAGGCGTGCGAGCGTCTCCGGCTCGGTCTCCAGGATTTCGCGGATTTCGGCGGCGAGGTCGGCGAGCCGGCGCTGCACGCCCTGGTGGCGCTCTTCCGCGCGCGCCGCGGCTTCGCGGGCTGCCGAAAGGGCATCATGGGCGGCGCGCGCCGCGCGGTCGGCCGCGGCGAGCGTGTTTTCGCCGGCCGCCAGGGTCTCGGCGGCGGCGCGGCGGGCCGTCTCCGCGGTCTCGATCTCGGTGATCAGCGCGCGGCGCTTGGTTTCGAATTGCGCCGGCGCATCGGCGAGGCCGGCGTGCTCGGCCGTGGTCTCGGCGAGGCGCGCCGCGATGGTCGCGACCTGCGCCGCGGCGCCTTCCTTGCGCTTGGTCCAGGCGGCGGCATCGGACGCGATCGCGGTGAGGCGGCGCTCGGCGAGCTCGATCTCGCGGGCGAGCGCCTGGGCCTCGGCGCGCACTTCGGCGAGCCGGCCGCGGTCGCCGGCGACGGCGGTGCGGATTTCCGCGAGCTCGGCTTCCAGCGCCGCGGAAGGCGCAAGGCCATCGAGCGCAAGCGCGGCGGCGGCGCGCGCCTCCTGGGTCTCCGCCAGCGTCGTGGTGACCCGCGCCTGGGCCTCGGCAAGGGCGGACCGGCGCGAGGTGATGCGGTTTAATTCCCGCTCGGCCGCGGCGTGACGGTCGCGGGCGGCGTCGGCCTCGTGCTGAGCGGCGCGCCAGCGGTTGCGGGCGGCGTTCTCCGCCTCCCGGGTCGCCGCCACCTCCGCTTCGGCCGTGGCCACGGTGTTGCGGCGCGTATCGAGATCGGCGCGCACGATGCGCAGCTCCGCCTCGATGTCGGCGAGGCGGTTGCGGCCGGCGAGGCGGCGGGCGGCGCCGGTCGGCGCGTGGGCGGCGACCGCGAAACCGTCCCAGCGCCACAGGTCGCCCTCCTGCGACACCAGCCGCTGGCCGGGCTTGAGATCGCGGGCGACGCGCGCGCCGTCGGCGCGGGCGACCACGCCGATCTGCGCCAGACGCCGCGCCATCGCGTCCGGCGCCGCGGTGATGAAGGCGGTCAGCAGGGCGACGCCCGGGGGCAGCGCGGGATCGCCGGCATCCGCCGGCGCGCCGGCCCAATGGATCGGCGCCGCCGGTTCGACCGGCGCGTCGAGGTCGTCGCCGAGTGCCGCGCCGAGCGCGGTCTCGTAGCCCTTTTCGACGGTGAGCAGGTCGATCACCGGCGGCCACATCTGCTTGTTTTCGACATGGAGCAGGCGGGCCAGCGTCTTCGCTTCGGTGTCGAGGCGGTGGACACTGCGTTCTGCTTCGCCGAGCGGCTGGCGCGCCACGTCGAGCGCCTGGCGGGCGGCGGATTGGGCGGCCTCCGCGCGCAGCGCGTCCGCTTCCGCCGCGGCGACCGCCGCCTGCGCTGCGGCCACCGCCGCAGCGAGCCCTTCGAGATCGATGGTGCGGGCGGCATCGGCGATGAGCGCGTCGAGCTCGGCGGTGACCACGCCGTGCTCGCGCTCCAACCGGGCGCGGCGCTCGTCGCAGCCGCGGACGGTGGTCTCGAGCTGGGTGCGTTTTGCCGTGAGGTCGGCGAGCGCCGCCGTCAACTCGCCGAAGCGGGCTTCGCTGGCAGCGAGCGTCGCGCCCGCGGCGCCGACCCGTGCCTCGACGCTGGTGCGGCGTTCCGCGCCGGCCGCGGTCTCGTGCGTGAGCGCCTCCTGCTCGGTCTGCAGGCGCGCCAGCGCCGCCTCGGCGTCGGCGCAGAGCCGCTGCTCGCGCTCGGAATCCTCTCCCAATTGAACGAGCCGCCGTGCCAGCTCGGCAATGCGCTCCTTCGCCAGCGCCGCTTCGCGGTCCAGCGCGTCGCGGGCGACCACGAGGAGCGCCAGCACGGCGGCGGCCCTGGCCTCACCCTCGCGGAGCGCCGGAAGTTCGGAGGCTGCGTTGGCCTGGCGGGTGGCGGCCTCGGCCTCGGCGCCGGTGCGGTCGGCCACCTCGCGCACCGCGGCGTCGTGGGCGGCGTGCGCCTGGGTCACCTCGGTCCTGGCCTGCACCAGGCGCAGGTGAAACAGCGCCGCCTCGGCCTTGCGGATGCTTTGCGACAGCGCGCGGTAACGCACGGCCTGCCGGGCCTGGCGCTTGAGTGCGTCGATCTGGCCGGCGAGCTGGGCGATCACATCCTCCAGCCGCGCCAAGTTCTGCTCCGCGGCGCGCAGCCGCAGCTCCGCCTCGTGGCGCCTCGCATGTAATCCGGAAATGCCGGCGGCCTCTTCCAGCACCCGGCGGCGCTGCTCGGGCTTGGCCTGGATGATCTCGCCGATGCGGCCCTGGTGCACCAGCGCCGGCGAGCGCGCGCCGGTGGAGGCGTCGGCGAACAGGATCTGGATGTCGCGCGCGCGCACCTCGCGGCCGTTGAGCCGGTAGGTCGAGCCCTCTTCGCGCTCGATGCGGCGCGCCACTTCGAGCACGTCGTCGCCGTTGAACTGGGCGGGCGCCGCGCGGGCGCTGTTGTCGATCGTCATCGCCACTTCGGCGGTGTTGCGCGGCGCGCGATTGTTGTTGCCGGAGAAGATCACGTCGTCCATGCCGGCGGCGCGCATCGCCTTGTGGGAGGCCTCGCCCATCACCCAGCGCAGCGCTTCGACGAGGTTCGACTTGCCGCAGCCGTTCGGCCCGACCACGCCGGTCAATCCCGGCTCGATCAGGAAATCGGTCGGCTCGACGAAAGACTTGAAACCGATCAGGCGCAACCGCGTGAGCTTCATCGACCGATTTCCCCGCACGCTGCGCGCAAGCGCCCACCCGGCGGCTTCCAACAAGAGAGCGGCTCCGGGCCGGCGCCGCGAGAATCAGCGGCCGGAAGCCATGGCGCGCAAACAATGGCCACGGCGCCGCCCGACGGCAACAGGGTAGGGACGATTATCCAGAGCATGTTTGCGCGCATAAAAAAACTGTGGGTTCGCGCCGAACGCGAAAACTCCAGCGGCCGAATCAGTTGCGCCAGCGTCATGCGCGGCAGGGCCGGCGTCAACTCCGGCGTCCGCGCGAAAAATCAAAGGTATCGGGGCGCCGCCCCTCCGCAGGCCTGTGCTCAGGCCTTGAGGTAGGGCTCGATCAGCTTGTCGAGTTCCTCGATCGACATGCCGCCCTCGTGGAGCTCACCGTTGATGAAGAAGGTCGGCGTCGCCTTGACCTTGAACGTCTGGGCGGCGCGGTCACGCACCTGCTGGATCTTCGTCAACTGGTCTTTGTCGTTGATGCAGGCCTCGAAGGACTGCTGGGTGAAGCCGGCCTGCTTGGCGATGGCCATCAACGGCTCGATCGGATTGCGCACCGCCCATTTGGCCTGCTGCGCGAACAGCGTCTCGACCATCGGGTAGTATTTGTCCGGCCCGGCGCAGCGCGCCAGCAGGAAGGCCGCCGCCGCCAGCCCGTCGAGCGGGAATTCGCGCAGGATGAACCGCACCTTCCCGGTATCGATGTACTTTTCCTTCAACTTTGGAAAAACCTGGGCCTCGAAGGCAGCACAGTGCGGGCATGTCATCGAAGCGTATTCGATGATGGTGACGGGGGCCGTTTCCGAGCCCATGGGAATGTCGTCGAGGGCGCCCTTGGCCATCAATTCCAGCGAGGAGATGGTCTGCGCCCAAGCCGGACCGGCCAGCGGGCCGAGACCGCCGAGCACCAGCAGGGCCGCACTGCTCATTGTGAATTCACGGCGGGTCATCATGGCGTCGATCTCCATTTCGCCAACCAACTTACAGCTATTTCGTCCACCTGCCTACCGCCAGTGGATTTCGTCGAAACCGGTAGCGTGTCTGCGCGAAAGAGGCAATCAGGCGCGAGAATTTGTAGCAGCTACCCACCCTTCACGTCCGTTTGATGGCCGCGCCGAGCCGGCCGAGGGCGGCGCGCAGCCCGTCGTCGGCGATGCCGGTCATTTGCGACGATATGGCGTCGGCCAGTTCCTGGTCGATCTTCGGACGTGCCGGCTTGACGCGCCGCCGCGCCAGCGGCGCCTGACGCAATGCGATGCCGGCCAGCGCCTGCCAGCCGAAATAGCGATTGACCCGCTCGACGATCACCCCCGACTGGTGCTGGATCTCGACCGCCGCCGGGCCTTCGACCCGCAGCACCAGGGTAGCGGGCGGGGATTCGTCGGGGTCGCTGGCGCGCGTCCACTGCATCCGGATCGGCTCCGCATGGGCCGCGATATCGGCGCCGACGATGTCCTCCCAATGGGTCACGAGCTCGCAGGAGGTGAAGCCCTGGCGCTTGAACGCGTCCGCCAGGCAGCGGCCGACGAGCGCGGCGAGCGGCTTGGGGGTGGATGGCTTGTTCATCGCGCCGGGGTCTGCCACATGGTCGATCATGAGTCTAACAGGCAGGACCAGCAGGCAGAAGCACAAGCCGGCCGCGCAGCGGAAAAATGTCGGGGATTCGCCCGCGGCCGACCGCCCCGACCCGGCCGGCCTGCTCGCCTGGTACGACCGCCATCGTCGCCGGCTGCCGTGGCGCGCATTGCCGGGGGAGCCGGCCGATCCGTACCGGGTCTGGCTGTCCGAGATCATGCTCCAGCAGACCACGGTCACCGCGGTCGCACGCTATTACGCCAAGTTCCTGGCGCGGTTTCCGTCGGTCGGCGCGCTGGCGGCGGCGGACATCGAAGACGTGTTCAAGCTGTGGGCGGGGCTCGGCTATTACGCCCGTGCCCGCCATCTCCACGCCTGCGCCCAGGCGGTGGTCGTCCGCCACGGCGGTGCGTTTCCGGCCGCGGAGGAGGACCTCCTCGCGCTGCCCGGGATCGGTCCCTACACGGCGGCCGCGGTGACTGCGATCGCGTTCGGGCGGCCGGCGAGCCCGGTCGACGGCAATGTGGAACGCGTGATCGCGCGGCTTTACGCCGTCGAGGATGAGTCGCCGGCCGCCAAGCCGGCGATCCGCGCGCTCGCGGAACAATTGCGGCCGCAGCAGCGGCCCGCGATTTCGCCCAGGCGATGATGGATCTCGGCGCCACCATCTGCACGCCGAAGAATCCGGCCTGCGCGCTGTGCCCGTTCACGGGCGCCTGCGCGGCGCGGCGGCGCGGCGATCCCGAGACGTTTCCGCGCAAGGCCAGGAAGCGCGAAGGCCGGCTGCGCCGGGGCGCCGCGTTCGTGGCACTGCGTGCCGACGGCCATCTCCTGGTGCGGACACGCCCGGCGAAGGGCCTGCTCGGCGGCATGACCGAGGTGCCGACGACGGCGTTCCTCGCCGATTTCGACGAGACCGGCGCGCTCGCCCACGCGCCGTGCTTCGCTGCCCCGCGCGGCCGTGCGGAAAGCGCCCGCTGGCGGCGCCTTGCCGGCGTCGTCACCCATGTGTTCACGCATTTCCCGCTCGAACTCGCGGTGTATCGGACGCTGGTGCCGCAGTCTGCCGCCGCGCCCGACGGCATGCGCTGGATCGCCGCCGGCGACATCGCCGGCGCCGCGCTGCCGAGCCTGATGCGCAAGGTGCTGGAGCATGCGCGGGTGGAGTGATTCTTTCTCCCCCTGATAAGGCCCTTGAATGATGATACCGCGTCAGCCGCCGATGCTACTCGCACGCGCCCACCAATCCGGCTGGGCGTTCGCGAGCGCGCGCATCGCGGCTGTCGCGGCCCGCACGGTGTCGAACAGGCCGAAGCAGGCGGAGCCCGAGCCGGACATTCGGGCGAGCCGGCATCCCGCCAGCGCTCCGATCGTACGCAACACCTCGGCTATCTCCGGCGCGATCCCGATCGCGGGCGCTTCGAGATCGTTGCGCTGCGCCGCGAGCCAGCGCAGCAGGGCGTCGCGCTCGCCCGGCACGGCGGTACCGACCGGCGGCAACGGCCGCTGCTCGCCCGGGCGCAAACCCAAGGCCGCGAACACCGGCGGGGTCGGCATCGTGACGCCGGGGTGGACGATGATGATGCCCAGCTTGGGCAACGCCACCGGAGCCGACAGGATGTCGCCGATGCCGCGCATCATGCGCGGCTTGGGATCGAGGCAGACCGGAACGTCGGCGCCGGTCGCGCGCGCGGCGGCGAGGACGCGGGGGTCGTCGGGAGCGAGCGCATTCGCCTGGGCGAGCAGCCGCAGCGCCGCCGCCGCATCGGCGGAGCCGCCGCCGAGCCCGGCGCCCGCCGGCAGTTGCTTGGTCAGGGCGAAACGGCCGAGCGTGAGGCCGCCGATCTGCGCGGCGAGTGCATTGGCGGCGCGCAGGACGAGATTGTCGGCGACGGCGCCGGACTGCCCGGCGGTCGGACCGGACACCGCGAGTTCGAGACTGGGTCCGGCGCACAAAGTCAGGAGGTCGCCGCAACCGGCGAACGCCACCAGGCTTTCGAGTTCATGATAGCCGTCGGCGCGCCTGCCGAGGATCCGCAGCGTCAGATTGACCTTGGCCGGCGCCGGCGCGGCCCAAGAGTTTGACGCCGCGGTCGCCGCGGCGGCCGCCACGGCGGAGTGGGTCTCAGCCGCCGTCGCCGCTCGCCTTCTTGGTGTCGACCGCGGACTTGGTCTTTTCGGTCTCGGTCGCGGGCTTGGTCTTGTCGGCGTCGGCCGCGGAGGCGGTAAGCCCGTTCTTGAGCTTGTCTTCGATCGTCTTCAATTCGTCCGGATCTGGCTTGAGATCGCGCGCATGCGACCACTGGAACTTGGCCTCCAGCATGCGATCGACTTTCCAGTAGACGTCGCCGAGATGGTCATTGATGGTCGGATCGACCGGCTTCAATTCCACGGCACGTTCGAGGTTCTTCACCGCTTCGTCGTAATTGCCGAGCCGGAAATAGGCCCAGCCGAGCGAATCGACGATGTAGCCGTCGTCCGGCCGCTGTTCGACCGAACGCTTGATCATGCCCATGCCGTCTTCGAGGTGGATGCCCTGGTCGATCCAGGAATAGCCGAGATAGTTCAGCACATGGGGCTGCTCGGGATAGAGTTCCAGCGCCTTCTTCATGTCGGCTTCGGCCTTGCCCCATTGCTTGTCGCGCTCGAAGCAGATGCCGCGGAAATAATAGGTGGTCCAGTTGGCCCGGGTCGGATTGGGCTCCAGGTCGATCGCCTTGCCATAGGCGTCCGCGCAGGCACTGTATTGCTTGCGCTCGCGGGTGATGTTGCCGAGGGCGAGGATGGCCTCCAGATCGTCGGGCTTGGCCGCGATCAGCTTTTCGAGATGCTTCCTGGCCTCGTCGGTCCGGTCGAGGGCGTCGAGGTTGACGGCGAGCTGGATCTCGGCATTTCGCTTCAGCGGCGAGCTGGCGGGCACGCGCTCATAGAGCTTGATCGCGAGCTCGGGCTTTTTCATCGCCTCGTAGAGGTCGGCGAGCGCGAGCATCGCGAGGGCGTGGTTGGGCTCCAGGTACAAGGCGAGCTGCAGATAGGCGAGCCCGCGATTGGCGAGGCTGAGCTCTTCCTCGCGGCGGCCCAGTGCCGCGCCGAGGCCGTACAAGGCTTCCGCGGCGCCGGACTGGACCGTGTCGACGAGGCGGGGCAGCGGCTCGTCCTTGCGCAACGTCGCGATGGACTCCACCACCAGCGGGTAGCGCGGCAATTGCTTGTCGAACTCCGCGTAGATTTTCACCGCTTCATCGTGCCCGCCATTGCGCGACAGAAAGCCGGCATAGGCCTGCATGACCCGCAGCGCCGACGAATCGAGCTTGTAGGAATGCTCGAGGCGCTTGCTCGCGTCCTTCTTGTTGTTGGCGAGGTCGAGGATCAGGCCGGCATGCATGTCCTTGAAGATGCCGTACCATTCCGGGCCCGACAGCTTGTCGATGGTGTCGATGGCGCCCTTGGTATCGTTGGCGGCGTACGCGCTCCAGCCGGCGAGCAGCGTGGCCGTCAGGTCGGTGACCGGCCCGCGGGTGGCGAGGCCGAATTGCGCGCGGGCGTCCTTGTAATTCTTGGTCTTGAGCGCTTTCACGCCCAGCACGAGATGGGCATTGCGGTTGTTGCGATCGAGCTGGATCAGGCGATCAGCGAGCCGCACCGCTTCGTCGATGTCGCCGTCGGCGAGCACGGAGTAGAACGCCAGCTCCAGCAGTTCCGGATTGCGCTGATCGGTGCGCAACGCCGCCCGGTAATAGATCGAGGCGGCATCGGCGTCGCGTTCCAGATTGGCCTGGCGCGCCGCCAGGTAATTGCCGGACGGCGTGATGTGGGTGGTGTCGCGCGGAAGCTGCGACTGCGCCGCCAGCGCCTGGGGGAATGCCCAGCCGATGGTGGCTGCGATCATGGTGACACGAAGCGACAATATTTTCACGGGGACCTGCTCTCCAACAGTGGGCACGATCGATATCGGCGATCCCGAAGACGGCGATCCCGAAGACGCTGGATCCACACGGCGCGGGATCCCGGACACCAAGCGACACGCGGCGAGTTGCCGACCGATCTCCAAGAATGACCGGTTTGCGAGCCTCCCGCAAGGAGGTTCACCGTCACCCCGCCATACCTCATCCGCTGGTCTAGCCCCTGATATGGCAATATCGTGACATTTCCGCAGCGATTCGGCGATATCGCGCGTTCTCCCGGGTCCTTCACATGTTCTGGTAGTTCGGGCCGCCGCCGCCCTCCGGAGCGACCCAGGTGATGTTCGCGTTGGGATCCTTGATGTCGCAGGTTTTGCAATGGACGCAGTTCTGCGCATTGATGACGAAACGCGGGCTCGCGTCCCCTTCCTGAATCCATTCATAGACGCCGGCCGGGCAATAGCGGGCGGACGGCCCGGCGAAAACCTCGAATTCCGAACGCTTCTGCAGTTCGAGGTCCGCCACCTTCAAATGGACCGGCTGGTCTTCCTCGTGATTCGTGTTGGACAGGAACACCGAGGACAGGCGGTCGAAAGTGAGCTTGCCGTCGGGCTTGGGATAGGCGATCGGGCGACACCTTGCCGCAGGTTTGAGGCAGGCCGAATCGGGCTTGCCGTGGCCGAGCGTGCCGAGAGGCGAGATGCCGAACGAATTGGCCCACATGTCGAGGCCGCCGAGCCCGATGCCAGCCACGGTGCCGAGCTTCGACCACAGCGGCTTGGCGTTGCGCACCTTCCACAGGTCGTGGCCGATCGCCGACGAGCGCCAGGCCGCCTCGTAATCGGCGAGCGCATCATTGCCGCGCCCGACGGCGAGGGCGGCGGCGACATGCTCGGCGGCGAGAATGCCGGACCGCATGGCGTTGTGGGTGCCCTTGATGCGCGGCACGTTGAGGAAGCCGGCGCCGTCGCCGATCAGTGCGCCGCCGGGAAAGGCGAGGTTGGGGACCGACTGCCAGCCGCCCTCGGCGATCGCGCGGGCGCCGTAGCCGAGGCGCTTGCCGCCCGCAAAGGTGTCGCGCACCAGCGGGTGGGTCTTGAAGCGCTGGAACTCCTCGAACGGCGAGAGATATGGGTTCTCGTAGTTGAGATGGACGACGAAGCCGACCGAGACGAAATTGGCGTCATAGTGATAGAGGAAGGACCCGCCGCCGGTGCGGTTGGCGAGCGGCCAGCCGAACGTGTGCTGCACCAGGCCGGGCCGATGCCGATCCGGCGCCACCTGCCACAGCTCCTTGATGCCGAGGCCGAACTTCTGCGGTTGCCGGCCGCGGTCGAGCCCGTAGCGGGCGACCAGGGTCTTGGTGAGCTGGCCGCGCGCGCCTTCGCCGAACAAAGTGTATTTGGCGCGCAGCTCCATGCCGCGGGTGAAGCTGTCCTTGGGCTTGCCGTCCTTGCCGACGCCCATGTCGCCGGTGGCGACGCCGGCGACCTCTCCATTGGCGCCGTAGAGCACCTCGGCGGCCGCAAATCCCGGATAGATCTCGACCCCGGCCTGTTCCGCCTTGGTCGCGAGCCAACGGCACACATTGCCCAGCGACACGATGAAATTGCCGTGATTGCTCATCAGCGGCGGCAGCAGGAAGTTGGGGATCCGCACCGCGCCGGCGGGCCCCAGCATGTAGAAGCGGTCGTCGGTCACCACGGTCTTGATCGGGGTGTCTTCGCCGCGCCATTCCGGCAGCAGCGCATCGAGCCCGCCGGGATCGATCACCGCGCCGGACATGATGTGGGCGCCGACCTCGGAGCCCTTCTCGACCACGACCACCGAAATGTCGGGCGAAATCTGCTTGAGCCGGATCGCTGCGGCGAGCCCCGCCGGGCCCGCCCCGACGATCACCACGTCGAACTCCATCGACTCCCGGGGCGGCAGTTCGGCGGCGTCCATCTGTTTCTCCGTCGCGAGGGCAGCTTGCGTTTTTCCACGTTTGCCGGATCGCGGCAATCGCGGCTCGCGCGTTGGATGCATGAAACGTGCTAAGCTTCATGGCCATGAATTCCGACTATGCCGATCTGCGCGCGATCCTCGCCTTCTATGTGGAGGCCGGCGTCGATGCCGTGCTGCAGGAAGAGCCGGTGGACCGCTTCGGCTCGGATGCGCAACCCGCCCCAGTCGCTGCGCCTTACAAGGAATTGCCGGTCTCCGGAGCCGCGGCGAAACCGGCCCGCCCGTCCCTGCTTGCGGGTGCAACCCCGCGCCCGGCGGCGGTTCCGGCCGCGCTCGACGCCCCGCCGTCGGCGGATGCCGCCATCATGACGGCGCGCGAACTGGCACGAAACGCCGCGAGCCTGGAAGACCTCCGCGCCCTGCTCGACAGCTTCGAGGGCTGCGGGCTGCGCAAGACGGCGAAGCAACTGGTGTTCGCCGCCGGCAATCCGCAGGCGCGGGTGATGTTCGTCGGCGAGGCGCCCGGGCGCGAAGAGGACCTCGAAGGCCTGCCCTTCGTCGGCCGTTCCGGCCAGCTCCTCGACCGCATGATGGCGGCGATCGGCCTCGACCGGACCAACGCCTACATCGCCAATGTGGTGCCGTGGCGCCCGCCCGGCAACCGCACCCCGACGCCGCAGGAAACCCAGACCTGCCTGCCCTTCACGCTGCGCCAGATCGAGCTCGCAAATCCCGACATATTGGTCTGCCTCGGCGGCCCGTCCGCGCAGACGCTGCTCGGCATCAAGGAAGGCATCAAAAGATCGCGCGGCCGCTGGCACGCCTATCACACCGGCACCCGCGAGATCCGCGCCATCGCGAGCTTCCACCCCGCCTATCTCCTGCGCAACCCGATCGAAAAACGCTTCGTCTGGCGCGATTTCCTGGCCATCAAAAAGGCGCTGGCGGGGTAGGCGCGCGGTGCAAGCAGCAATCATGTATCAGGACCTTCGCGGATTCCTCTCGGGCGTCGATGCGCTCGGCGCGCTGCGGCGCATCGACGGCGCCGACCCGCATCACGAGATCGGCGGCATCACCGAGGTCGCGGCCGGGCTCGCCGCCTGCCCGGCGCTGCTGTTCGACCGCATCAAAGGATTTCCCGCGGGCACCCGCGTGTTCACCAATGCGGTGACCAACCCGCAGCGCGCCGCACTGGCGCTCGGCATCGATCCGGCACTGCGCCCGCTCGACGCCCTCAAGGTATGGATGGAGAAGCGCAAGACGCTGACGCCGCGTGCCCCGGTCGCAGCGGCGAAGGCGGCCTGGCTGGAAAACTCCATGCGCGGCGGCGACGTTTCGCTCGAGAAGTTTCCTGCGCCGGTGTGGCACGCCGGCGACGGCGGCGCCTATATCGGCTCCGGCAGCATCGTCGTCATGCGCGATCCCGATAACGGCTGGATCAACGCCTCGATCTATCGGGTCCAGGTCCATGGCCGCGACAAGGTCACGATCCAGTTCGACCATCCCGGCCGCCACGGCGCCATCATCGCGAAGAAATACCGCGACCGCGGCCTGCCCTGCCCGATCGCGGTGGTCAATGGCGAGGACCCCGCGTTGTTCATCGCGGGTTTCGAGTATCTCGCCGAAGGCGTGAGCGAATACGACTTCGCCGGCGCCATCAAGGGCGCGCCGATCGGGATTTTCGCCGGGCCCGTGACCGGCCTGCCGCTCCCGACCGATGCGGAGATCATCCTCGAAGGCCATCTGCCACCGACCGGCGAGACGCTGCCGGAAGGCCCGTTCGGCGAATTCACCGGCTATTACGCCACCGATACGCGGCCCTGCCCGGTCATGGCGGTGACCGCGATCCATCACCGCGACGACCCGATCCTGTTGGGGTCGCCGCCGATGAAGCCGCCGCGCTTTCATTTCGGCCTGCCGTTTCGCGCGGCCGGCATCTGGAGCAACCTAGAGGCGGCTGGCGTTACCGACGTCACCGGGGTGTGGCAGCACGTGTCCCAGTTGATGACGGTGGTGGCGCTGCGGCAGCGCTATGACGGCCATGCCAAACGCGCCGCGCTGATCGCCGCGGCGAACAGCTACATGGGCCGGCTGGTGGTGGTGGTCGACGACGACGTCGACCCGTCCGACCTCGCCGACGTGATGTGGGCGGTCGCCACCCGCTGCGAGCCGTCCGAGCAGACCGACATCGTGCGGAACGCCTGGAGCTCGGCGCTCGATCCGCGCATTCCGCCGCAGGAGAAGGAGCGCGGCGTCACCTCCCACTCCAAGCTGATCGTCGAGGCGGTCAAGCCGTTTTCCTGGATCGACCGGTTCCCGCGGCTCTCCGCGCTGTCCCATGATGACGCCTGTAAGATCGCCGCGAAATGGGGAGATGCGCTGAAATAGTCACATGCCATCCGTCATCACCGGGCTTGTCCCGGTGATCTCGATTGTCCAGGCGCGGCGTCTGGCGCCGTGTGTGGCAAGGCCGTGCCCTCATGATCGAGATCGCCGGGACGAGCCCGGCGATGACGGCTTATCAAAAAGCCGAGCTCTCACCCGCCACCCCGCACCGGCGGCAGCGCGAGGGCGGTATCGACCAAAGCGGTGGCGCGCTTGTAGTCGTAGAAGCGGTTGACGTTCTGCTTCACCAGGAACGAGGCGCCGCCGTAGAATTTCTCGTATTGGGCGTGGCGGCTGCCGAATTCGGTGCCGAGGAAGTCCCACGCCATCCGCATCAGCGCGACGCGGTCGCGCGCCGAGGTGGTGGCCGATTGCATGTAACGCTCGATGTCGGGCGCGGTCTCGGGGTTGTCGAAGTCGCGCACCGAGGACGGCAGCGTGATCATCGCCGCGCCGGCGAGCTCGCGGATGGTCTCCAGCATGCGGCCGTTGAGCTCGGACTGCAGCGCCATCACCGAATAGAGCGCGGTCTGCAGCGGCCATAGCACGCCGTCGGCGTCGATCGGCGCCACCGTCTCCTGGGCGAGCAGCATGTTCTCGACCACCGAGACGATGGCGGCGAGCTCGCCCATCTCGACCTGAACCGCCGGATTGCCGTCATTGCCGGTCATCTCGTTCATGCGCTTGGCGAGCCCGAGCATGAACCGCAGCTTGGTAGCATAACGGCACTGGGCCTGGTGATTGCCGTAGAGATGGGCCGGCGTCTTCCACCACTGGTCCCAGCAGATCTGCAGGTTGCGGTAGATGTAGACGCTCTCCCACGGCACAAACACGTTGTCGAACACGCACAAGCAGTCCGCCTCGTCGAACCGGCTGGTGAGCGGGTAGTCGAACGAATTCATCGCCGCGCCGGCGAAGGGGCGCCGCGAATAGAGCTTGAGGCCGGGCGTCTCGATCGGGATCACGAAGCCGTTGGCATAGGCCTCGTCGCCGGGCCGCAGCGGGTGGATGCAGGTCAGGTGCAGATAGTCCGAGAACACGCCCGCGGTGGCGAGCTGCTGGGCGCCCGAGACGACGACGCCGTCGTCGCGCTCCTTGACCACGCCGGCATAGAGCGTGGGGTCCTTCTGCGCGTGGGCAGGCTTGCTGCGGTCGATCTGGGGCGGGACGATCGCATAGGTGACATAACGGTGCTCGTCGCGCAGATGGGCGTAGATGTTCCGCAGGTTCTCGGCGAAGGGCGCACCGGCGACCGCGAACAGATCGGGCTTGGCCGCATAGCCCGCGATGAAGCCGGCGACGTGGTCGGGCGTGCGCCCCATCAGGCCGAAGGTCGCCTCGGCCCAGGTTTCCGCGGCGAGCCGCTTCAAGCGCAGATCGGCGTGGCTCTTCGGAATCTGCCAGGCCCGCCACACCGGCGCGCCGGTCTTGGGCGAGGGGTAGGTCATGACCTCGCGGTGCTCCGGCGCCGCCGCGATGTCGAACAGGCGCGCCACGCTCTTTGCCGCCTCGCGGAACGCCGGATGGGCGGTGACGTCGGCGACGCGTTCGCCGTCCACATAGACGCAGCGGCCGTCCTTGAGCGAGCGCAGATACTCCGCCCCGCCGCGCATGCCGCCTTGGGAAACCGACTTCCCCGCCTGTGCCATTTCCGTCTGCTCCGCCGCTCGCCTCGATAGCTCCGATATTCCGCGCCCGGGGTCAACGACCTCCCGCCGCCGTTAACCCTGTGGCCAAGCCTGTCAACATTCCCAGGTGTCCCGACGGCGCGGAACATTTTCTAACAAGTGCAACAGGGGCGTTTGCAGGCAGGTCGGGAGTGGGTTCGGTGTTCCACAGATTTTCGGTGTTCGGTGCCGCCATCGTCATTGCGGCGAGCGCGTTCGGCGCTCAGGCTGAGCCGCTGTCGCTCGCGCCGGCGGGAAATTTCCTGACCGCGCCGTTCAATCAGATCCTGCGCGACCCCGCGGGCAGCGAGGCGGTCACCGCCGAACAATTGCGCCGCCAGGTGGTCGAATATCCCTCCCGCGAGGCGTCCGGCACCATCATCGTCGATACCGCCCACACCTATCTCTATTTCGTGCTCGGCGGCGGCAAGGCGTTGCGCTACGGCATCGGCGTCGGCCGCGAAGGCTTCACCTGGTCCGGCGTCGAGACCATATCGCGCATGGCGGAATGGCCGGATTGGAATCCGCCACGGGAAATGATCGGGCGCCAACCCTATCTGCCGCGGTTCATGGCGGGCGGCCCCGGCAATCCGCTGGGCGCGCGGGCGCTCTATCTCGGCAGCACCGATTATCGCATCCACGGCACCAACGATCCCTCGACCATCGGCCACCGGGTGTCGAGCGGCTGCATCCGCCTGACCAATGACGACATCACCGATCTCTACCGGCGCGCCAAGGTCGGCAGCAAGGTGGTGGTGCTGCCCGGCGGCGGGGATGCCGATGCCGCTCCGGCACCGGCGATCCGCCGGATCTCCGCGGGCCAGCGGATGACGGCGATCATCATCCCACGTTGATTTGGAAGTCGTCATCCCGCATTGATGGGTGTCCTTCCGGGACGGCCTGCGGGCCAGCCCGGAGTCCCACCGGGTTCCGCCGATCGGGGTGAGCGAGATGATCAAGAATTTCAGCGATCACTCTGCCAATGAACGCACGTTTCTCGCCTGGGTCCGGACCGCCATCGCGGTCATGGCCTTCGGCTTCATCGTGGAGAAATTCGACGTCTTCCTGGAGATTGCCGCGCCGTCGCTGGCGGGTCGCGCGCTGTCGATTCCCGGGCAGAGATTCGGCAATATCGCCGGGCTGGCGCTGATCGTCGTCGGCACCGCAATGGTCGCGATTGCCGCAGTGCGCTTTCTCATCACCGAGAAGCACATCGACAGCGAAGACGTGCACACCGGCACCGGATCGCGGATCGATATTGCCCTCGCTGTGATGCTGGTTCTTCTTGGGTCCGCCCTGGTCCTTTATCTGTCCCACGCTCTCGTCACGACGCAGTGAGGTCGCGCTTCGGCGCACGGCCGAGGGCGTATTTGCGCGAAGCGTTTGCGCGAACCTTTGTGGAAATTGGCCTGCGGCTGCGCGACGCCGGCCGGTGGGATCGTGATTTATTCGGTGTCCCGATTTGAACCGCCATGCGGCGGCCCCAGACTAAAAGGGGTTGCTCGGTTGTCTCAGGATTGGGGGGATGCTCGTGACGCGGATGGACATCTCGGTCGCGCTGCCGTTGTGCGCGCTTTCGGCCTGCCGCTCTGCCCGTATCGAAAGCCTTATTCGGGTGCTGGCCATCGCCGGCATGATCGTCGCCGGCTCGGCGTCGGGCGCCAAGGCCGGCGGCTTGCTCGACGGCATTTTCGGCCTGTTCGGCATCCAGACCCAGCCGGCCTATGCCTCGGTCGATCCGAACGCGAGCATCGATGCTTCCGGCTATTCCGGCGGGCAGAAGGCGTTCTGCGTGCGGCTGTGCGACGGGCGCTACTATCCGATCGCCTCGGCCGGCAATGCGACGCCGGTGCAGATGTGCAGCGCCATGTGCCCGGCGAGCAAGACCGGGATCTTTCGCGGCGGCGAGATCGATTACGCCAGCGATGCAAGCGGTGCGCGCTACGGCGATCTCGGCCAGGCGTTCGCCTACCGGACCAAGGTGGTGCCGGGCTGCACCTGCAATGGCAAGGATGCTTTCGGCCTCGTCCAGGCCGACGTGATGACGGACCCGACCTTGCGGGCGGGCGACATCGTCGCCACCGCCGACGGCCTCAAGGCCTTCCAAGGCGTGCCGGGCGAGACCCACAGGACGGCCGATTTCACGCCGGCGGCGAAATCCTACCGGTTGTCCAGGGACATGCGTGACCGGCTTTCGCGGCTGCGGGTGAGCGATAAGCGATAAAAAAGACCCCGCTTGCGCGGGGCCTAAGTGTGTATCTTGGGAGAAAACATCCAACAGAGGACCCAATACACTTAACCGAACGCGCGCCCGTTTTGGTTGCAGAATGGCCACACTCCGCCGCAAAGCAGCAGGATCACCGCTGGTGAGCCTTTCGGCCTGGGGCATGCTGTGCGCCGCGCGCGCCCGCCGGAGCCGCGAGGCTCGCGGTTCGCCGGGGCTCGTTCAGCGGCCGGGCGTGCTCCGGCTTCTTGCCCGGATGACCCCCGTGCGGCTCGTGCTGCGCCATCCTGTGGCCGGCATGGAGGGCGTGGATGCGGGTCGCCGCCACCGATTGCTTCGGGACCGCGACGGGCGCGTCGGCGGCGGCCGTCTCGGTTGAAGGCGGGGGCGGGGGCGGGGGCGGATCCTCGATGTCGGCCATTACCGATGACTCGACCGATTTCCGGACGTGGATCAATGTCACGGGGATCGGACCGTAATAGGGTTTGGATTCATCCTTCATGTCCGCGGGCTGCTCGCCGGCGGCGGCGGCAGGCTGCCCGGCCGCCGGAGGTGCCTCGGCAACAGGGTCCTGTTGGATGACGACCGGATGCTGTTCGGCGCTCGCGAGGCCGAAACCCGTGGCTCCGTCCGGCCGCTCCGTCCAGGAGGCCGACTTGGCGACCGTGGTTTGCGATACCGCGGCCTCTTCTGCCGCCGCGCCTTCAGGTTCGGCGCCAGGCGGCGGGGAAGAGCCAAAAACCATCACCCCCGCGGCGATCACGAGCGGCGGCAGTAGAATCACGCAAGCGCTCACCCCGAGTCGGGCCCAGATGCCGCCGCGCTTGCGCTTGGTCGGGCCATTAGGAACCATCGTGAATCCACCGTTTGCGATTGGTCGGGCTGCCTCCTGCCGCGGTCGCGCAGTGTCACATCACTATTGTGGCAAAAGAAATATGGTTGCAGAGGCAAGTCACTAACCATGTTCGGCCCGGTGTCTCGGCGCACGATCCCTGACCCCGGCCTCAAATCTATTCCTTGCCTTGACATCCATGAGGAGGTGGAGGATCATAGAACAAATAGTGAACATTCGTGGCCATTATGTCCATGACCATCGTACCCATGAACAACGGCAAATCATGAAAAGTAGAGTGCGTCCATGTCCGCCGTCGAGCTATCCACCGAGCTGTCTGCCGCCGGGCCGTCTGCCGGAGAACCGCGGGAAACCCTGAGCGCCCTGAGGCGCGTCATGGCCGCGGTCACGGCGTCCCGGCCGGGCGAGGAGGCGCGGCTGGGCTTAGGGGTGGCCTCGCTCGACCAGGCGCTCGGCGGTGGCCTTGCCGGCGGCGCCCTGCATGAGATCGGTCCGGCCGCGCCTCGCGATGGCGGCGCGGCGACGGGGTTTGCCGTCGCGCTCGCCGTGCTGGCGCTGTGCGAGGGCAGGCAGGCGATCTGGATCCGGTCCGATTTCGCCGCCGTCGAGGCGGGCGAGCTTTACGGGCCGGGGCTCGCGCTGATGGGGCTTTCGTTGCAACGCTTGGTCATCCTGCGGGTGCCGCGTCCGCGCGACGGATTATGGGCGATGGAGGAAGCGCTCCAGTGCCGCGCGGCGGGCGCGGTCGTGACCGAGCTCATGGGCACCGAGCTCATGGGCGATGACGGTGACCTCACGGCGACGCGGCGGCTGGCGCTGGCGGCCGGCGCCGGCGGCGGCCTCGGCCTGATCCTGCGCCACCAGCCCTGCCGGGCGCCGAATGCGGCGATGACGCGCTGGGAGGTCGCGTCGGCCGGTGGCGAGCGCGACGGTTTCGGCGGCCTCGCGCTTGCGACCTTCGCCGTTTCGCTCACCAAGAACCGCCACGGACCCACCGGCCGGTGGCGCTTGTCATGGGATCATCATGAGCGTGCCTTCGTCACCGCAGCCGTCGTCACCCCAGCCGTCCCGGCGGCGCTATCTCTCCCTGTGGCTGCGGCGCCTCGCGACCGATCGTCTCGCCCGCGGCCATTCGCCCGCGCCGGATGAGCCTGTCGTCGTCATCCAGGCGGTCAAGAGCGCCCAGCGCATCGTGGCCATGAACGATGCGGCGCAGCGCCTCGGCCTGCGGCTGGGCATGCCGCTCGCCGATGCGCGCGCCATGTATCCTGCCCTTGCGCATCCCGGCCTCGTCGCCGCCGGCGATGAGACGGCGGACCGCCGGCTGCTCGATGCCGTCGCCGACTGGTGCGACCGCTACACGCCGCTGATCGGCCTCGATGCGCCCGACGGCCTCATGCTCGACATCACCGGCTGCGCCCATCTGTTCGGCGGCGAGACCGCCATGGGCCGCGACCTGCTCGCCCGCCTCGCCAGGGAGGGCCTGCATGCCCGCGCCGCCGTCGCCGACACCGCCGGCTGCGCCTGGGCCGTCGCGCATTATGGCGACGCTTCGCTGGTGCCGCCGCAGCGGATGCGGGCGGCGCTCGCGCCATTGCCGGCGGCGGCGCTGCGGCTTGCGCCGGAGACGGTCGAGGCGCTGGCCGAACTCGGCCTCAGGCAGGTCGGCGATCTCATCGACCTGCCGCGCGCCCCGCTCGCCGCCCGGTTCGGCGAAATCCTGGTCCGCCGCCTCGATCAGGCGCTCGGCCGGCTGGACGAGCCTATCACGCCGCGCCTGCCGTTGCCGTCCTATGTGGCCGAGCAGCGCTTCGCCGATCCGATCGGGCTCGAACGCGACGTGCTCGGCACCATCGCCCGTCTCGCCGCCCAACTCAGCGCCGCCATGGAGCGGCGGCAGGACGGCGCCCGGCTCCTGCAGGCCGTGCTGTTCCGCACCGACAATAAGGTCTACCGGATCGAGGTCGGCACCGGCGCGCCGCTGCGCGAGGCCTCCCGCATCGTCCGCCTGTTCGCCGACCGGCTCGCTGCCATCGGCGAGGCCTGCGATCCCGGATTCGGCTTCGACATGGTGCGGCTCGCCGCCCTCGTCACCGAGCGCAGCGAGCCGGTGCAGGCCGCGCTCGCCCATACCGGGCGCGCCGCTCCCGGCGAGGATGCCGAGCTTTGGCACCTCATCGACCGCCTCGGCGCCCGCTTCGGCCCGCGCCGCGTCACCCGGCTGGTGCCGCAGGACACCCATATCCCGGAATTCGCCGTCGCCGCCCTGCCGGCAGCGGCTCGGAGGACGAACGCACAGCAGCAGAGTGCATCATCCGTCCTGTTTTCTCCGGTTCTCGAAGACGAGGCTCAAGACCGGACTCGGGACAGCATCGGCCCGGCCCGGCCGATCCGCCTGTTCGAGCGCCCGGAGCCGGTCGAGGCGATCGCCGAGGTCCCGGACGGGCCGCCGGCGCGGTTCCGCTGGCGCCGCGTGCTGCACGTGGTCGCCATCGCCGAGGGCCCCGAGCGCATCGCGATGGAGTGGTGGCGCGACGAAACCGGCCAGGCGCTGACGCGCGATTACTTCCGCGTCGAAAGCAGCGACGGTCTGCGCGCCTGGCTCTACCGCGAAGGCCTGTTCGGCCGCGAAACCCCGCAGCCGCGCTGGTTCCTCCACGGACTGTTCGGGTGACGCGGTCGACGCGCACTGTCATCGCCCCGGCTCGACCGGGCGATCCAGTAAACACCGACCGGGCGTACTGGATTGCCCGGTCAAGCCGGGCAATGACATCGATAGGGTCGGTGTAATCGGAAATGCTCGAATTTGAATTTGCGTCATGACCGGATATGCCGAGTTCGCCGTCACCACCAATTTCTCGTTCCTGCGCGGGGCCTCCCACGGGGAAGAGCTGGTGAGCCATGCCAGGGAGATCGGCCTTGCCGGGCTCGGCGTCGCCGACCGCAATTCGGTGGCCGGCGTCGTGCGCGCCCACCAGGCGGCCAAGGAAGCGGGCCTGCCCTTTGCCCCCGGCGCGCGGCTCGTGTTCTGCGACGGCACCCCGGACATTCTCGCCTATCCGGAGAGCCGGGCCGGTTGGGGGCGGCTGACGCGGCTTCTCACCCTCGGCAAGCGCCGCGCCGAGAAGGGCCAATGCCTGCTGCGCCGCGACGACCTCTTGGCCCATGCCGCCGGGCTCAATCTCGTCGTCATGCCCGCTCACCTGAAGCGGGCCGTCGCGGCCGAGCAGCAAGACGCGGTGTTCCTTATGGCGCTGCTGGCTGCGCTCCGCGAGGCGGCGTCTCGCGCGTGGCTCGGCGCCAGCATGCGCTATCGCGGCGACGATGCGCGCCGCCTCGCCCGGCTCGCCGCCATCGCGGGCGCGGCGCGGGTGCCACTGCTCGCCACCGGCGACGTGCTCTACCACGCGCCCGAGCGGCGCCCCCTGCAGGACGTCATGACCTGCATCCGCGAGCATGTGACGCTCGCCGATGCCGGACGCCGCCTCGAAGCCAATGCCGAGCGCCACCTCAAGCCGCCGCAGGAAATGGCGCGCCTGTTCCGCGCCGCGCCGGAAGCGGTGACGGAGACGCTGCGCCTCATCGAGCGCTGCCGGTTCTCCCTCGACGAGCTCAAATACGAATATCCCGACGAGACCCGCGCGGGCTACGCCACCCCCCAGGAGGCGTTGATCGCCGCTGCCGAAGAGGGTGCGTGCCGGCGCTATCCCCACGGCATTCCGCTTAAGGTGCGCGCCGCCCTCGACCATGAATTCGCGCTCATCGCGACGCTCAATTACGCGCCCTATTTCCTCACCGTCTACGACATCGTCCGCTTTGCCCGCTCGCAGGGCATCCTGTGCCAGGGCCGCGGCTCGGCGGCGAATTCGGCGGTGTGCTTCTGCCTCGGCGTCACCGAGGTCGATCCCACCCGGGTCGATCTCCTGTTCGAGCGCTTCGTCTCCGCCGATCGCGGCGAGCCGCCCGACATCGACGTCGATTTCGAACATGAGCGGCGCGAGATCGTGATCCAGTACATCTATGAGCGCTATGGCCGCCATCGCGCCGGCCTCGCCGCCACCGTGATCTGCTATCGCGCCCGCAGCGCCATCCGCGAGGTCGGCAAGGTGTTCGGGCTGTCCGACGATACCGTCGGCGCGCTCGCAGGCATGCTGTGGGGCTGGTCGGAGCAGGCGGTGTCGGAGAAGGATGCGCGCCGCGCCGGGCTCGATCCCGCCGACCCCCACCTCGCCCGGGTGCTGGGGCTGGCGCGCGAGCTGATCGGCTTTCCGCGCCATTTGTCCCAGCATGTGGGCGGCTTCGTCATCACCCGCGGCCGGCTCGACGAGGTGGTGCCGATCGAGAATGCGGCGATGGAGGATCGCACCTGCGTCGAATGGGACAAGGACGATCTCGACGCCATCGGCATTCTCAAGATCGACGTCCTCGGCCTCGGCATGCTGAGCTGCCTGCGCCGCGGCTTCGATCTGTTGAACAGGCATTACGCCAATTCACTCCCTCCCCCGCCTGCGGGGGAGGGTGGGGAGGGGGAAGCCACAGGCACTGAGCTTAT
>Ga0302325_10004242_pt1 | contig 33226 bp, 27 predicted proteins | sample Palsa_T0_2_FD_201948 | JGI IMG/M metagenome (GOLD analysis project Ga0302325, IMG submission 201948) | Peat permafrost microbial communities from Stordalen Mire near Abisko, Sweden - Palsa_T0_2 | ecosystem: Environmental > Terrestrial > Soil > Palsa > Peat permafrost | place: Sweden: Abisko... | reverse complement strand
GGCCGAAGCGGTGGAATCGTCGCAGGGGCGGAATGCCGGGTTTCGATCTTCCGAAGCGTTTGTCTGCGGGCTGCTGCACGATCTGGGGAAGATCGCGCTCGATGCGATATTGCCGAAAAGTTTCGCGCGGGTGGCCGAGGCGGTCGATCTGCTGCGGGGAAATATCGCCGATGTCGAGCGCACGGTGATCGGCGTCGATCACATGGTTATCGGCAAGCGCCTTGCCGAGCGGTGGGAACTTCCGCAGATCATCCGCGAAAGCATCTGGCTGCACGGCCAGCTTCCCGAGGCGCTGCCCGATTCGGTCAAGTTTCCGAAGATGGTGAACATCGTGACGCTGGCGGATGTGCTGGTTCGCCAGCAGCATCTTGGGTACAGCGGGAATTATTCGTTTCCGATCGGTCAGGACCGGCTCGCAGCGGTGATCGGGTTATCCGCCGCGGATATCGAGGGAGCGATGAAGCAGTTGGTTGACCGCATCGAGATCCGGGCCCGGGCGCTTCAGCTTGGGCAGACCAGCACGCAGGAGCTGTATCAGCAGGCGCTGGTCCGCGCAAACCAGGAGCTTGGCCGCGTCAGCGGGCAGCTTGCAGCGCGCAATCGCCGGCTGGCGGTGCGGGCGCAGTTTTTCGACGCGCTGAGCGCGTTTCAGGGTGAGCTTCGCCCCGAGGCGGCGCCGCAGGCGGTGCTGCGGGCGATCGGGCAGACGGCCGTGAGCGTGCTGCAGGTGCGCTGCGTCGCGGCGTTTTCGCTGATGCCGGGGCAGGACTTCGCAGAGGTACTTCTCTTCGATGAGGATGGAGATATTTTTGAATCATCGCTCGTGGATTGCGCCCAGCGGCCCCCGGCGGCCGAGTCCGGCGACGGGCCGGTGATGCACGCCGGGGATGAACTTGAATGGCTGCTCTCGGCGATCTCGCCGCGGCTGGTGGGCGATCAGCGATTCTGGATTGGCTTGACCGCCGAGGGACTCTGCGTGGGTGGCGTGGTGTGGGGCGCCAGCGGCGGTGAAGGCCAGCGGCTGGGCACGCAGGTGCAGGAGCTGAACGCCATGGCCAGCGGATGGTCGCTGGCATTGCGCACGGCGCAGATTCGTGAGGAAGCTCGCGCATTGGCCGAGCAGCTTGCCGAGGCCAATCGCCGTCTTCAGTCGGCGCAAAGCGAGATTATGCACTCCCGGATGATGACCAGCGTGGGCGAGATGGCCGGCGGCGCGGCGCATGAGATGAATAACCCACTGGCGGTAATCAGCGGGCGATCACAGTTGCTGGCCTCACAATTAACGGACCCCAAGCAGAAGGCGATGGCGCATTTGATCTACGATCAGAGCCATCGCATCAGCGAGATCATTTCCGAGCTGATGGATTTCGCCAAACCGGTGCCCCCGCAGGTTGAAGACGCAGATATTGCCGATCTCATTGCCCGCGCGCTGCACGATGCCAAGCAGCACACCGATCCGGCCGATAGGACGATTGAGTTGACCATGGGCGATGTTCCCCTGGTGCTGGTCGATCCGAAGCAGGTTGCCGCGGCGCTGACGGAAGTGCTGACCAACTCGATTTCGGCGACGAATGCGGCCACGGGGCATATTTCGATCCATGCGGCGCACGATCCGTATTCGTCGCGGGTGGCGCTGACAATCGCCGACGACGGCTGCGGAATGGACGAGGAGACGCTCAAGCGGGCGTTCGATCCATTTTTCAGTTCCAAACCGGCGGGCCGGCGGCGCGGGCTGGGTTTGCCCAAGGCGCTTCGCTGGGTGGAATCCAGCGGTGGATCGATGCGGCTGGAAAGCCGCCCGAAAAGCGGGACAAGAACGCTCATCCTGCTGCCCGCCGTGGGCACGGAGCCCGCGGCAGATGGAAAACTGAAAGGCCATGCGGCTCAGTGAACGAATTTTTGTTTTATCGGGAGTGAGAATGACGCCCCTACGCCAACCGCCGCAGACAGAACGTTCCGCCTCGCCGCGCGTCCTCATCGTCGATGATGAGTTCGACGTGGTCGATTTCGTCAGCGATGCGCTGGGCCGCAACATCGAGTGCAACCTGACTACCGCCGCCTCCATGACCGAGGCCGGGCAAATCATCGAAAACCAGGGCGTCGATCTGCTGATCGTCGATCTGAAACTTCCCGACGGCGACGGCGCCGAGCTGGTCGCGGCGCTGCGGAAAAAGCATCCGCTCGCCAGCGCGATCGTCGTCACCGGCGCCCCCAGCGTTGAAACAGCGGTATCGGCGCTGCGGCACGGCGCGGTCGATTTTCTCGCCAAGCCGTTCACGGTCGATGAATTTCTCCGCTGTGTGCGCACGGCGCTGCATCGCAACGCCGTGAGCGCCAAAAGCGAGGGTCGCATCGACCGGCTTCGCGTGGCCGTCCGCAAACTCAACGATGCCCGCAAGCTGGTGACCCGCAAGGTCGACCTGCTGTGCAACGATCTGGTGACCGCATACGGCGATCTTTCCAAGCAGCTTGATCTGGTCCGCACCACCGAATCGTTCCGCGGCGCGATCAATTCATCGGATGACCTGGAACAGATGCTGTGCCATGCCATGGACTGGATCCTGCGGCAGATGGGCTACTCCAACGTGGCCATCTGGCTGGCCGGCCCCGAGCCGGATTTCCAGCTTGGCGCTTACATGAAATACACCATCGCCGGCGAGCCCCCGCTCACCGAGGCGATGCGCGGCGGGATTCTCCAGGTGATTCGCCGCGATGGGATGATCAATCTTGGCGCGGCGGATGCGGCGAAAATACTTTCCCCCGGCGAAAAACAGCATCTGCAAAATCAGGCGCTGCTGGGAATTCACTGCACGTATCTTGGTGAATCGCTCGCCGGGATCGTGCTGTTTCGCGATGGGTCCAAACCGTTCACGGCGGAGGATGCCTCCACGCTGCGGGCGATCGCGCCGGTGTTTGCCGTCACGCTGGCGACCCTGGTCCGCTCGGAAGTGGATGATGACTTGGATCGCGACGGACCGGATGCCGATGGCTCGCTGCTGGACGAATCCGATGAAGATTCGCCCCCTCGGCGGAAGAAGAAAGACGATGCCGACTGGTGGAAGCGCGGCGAACCCCCGCCGTTTTAGAGTCAAGTAAAAAACCGGGAAAATCCCCGGAAATTTGCCGCCATATTTATTTCGGCGGCGATCAAATTCTTTCATTGCCGCGGTCCGGGAGCGTCGATAATATTTTCATCGTACGGATGTTCTGCCAGGTAGGTGATTGGAGAGCTTTATTGGTTAAACCTATAATCAACCCCTGGGGATAGCCGCCGGCGCCAGGCAATACCGCACTGAACCTTATGTACCTGGGTTCAGTATTCAAGACGGGAAGCCAGTCGCGCTGGAAAACGGGAGCACCCTCCCGCTTCGGTATATCACCCACCTTGTTCAAAGGGTTTGATCAATCGCTCTCACACGACTTTGGTGGATCCACCGTACTGCAGCACAAATCTGATTGGAGAGTTAATCGGGGTCGCTTGAAGGGATATTACCCCCATCCCAGGCGATTCCCTGCAACTTTTCTACCCTGAATGACATCTATACTGAGGCCACTGGCGGTTTTAGTAGCCTCTGCGATGGACCGACTCGATTTCGGGGCTTAGAATTAACGTCCTAGCGGCAGGTGCGAATCATGAAACATTCGACTCGAGCATATCTGGTCTTGCTGTCGGCGGTTGCCGGCGTGTCTCTGTGGGGCAGACCCGCAGCTGCGCAAATGCGCGTGGATACCTCCGGGCATGCGCTGGATGCCAATCCCCAGGTCGGCAGCGGGGGGTACAATCAGCAGAGCCCCAATAATCAGACTTGGGCGCAGTATCAAAATGCCCTGGTGACCAACAGCGATGCCGGTGGATATGGCTTCCGCGGCCGGTCGTTTAATGGCGTGAACCTCGGGGTCGGGTATACCGACCCGTTTGCCTTCCGCGGACTGCTCGCCGGCGAGGGAGTGGATCAGTTCATCTCCATTTCCACCGGCGTGCCGACGATGTCCAATCCCACGGCTGCTTCAGGCGGCTATGGCGCTCCGCCCAGTCCCTCGGATATCTACTATGGAGGCGCCAACCACGTTGCCCCGCCGCCGGGTACGCAGTCGGTCCCCAATGTCCCGGGATATATCCCGGTGCAGCCGACCGTGCCTTCACCGGTTGACACCCGTCTGGGCACCATCGATTTCAGCGGGAACACCCAGATTATCCCAAAGCCGTATGAAATGATCCTGCCGGGCCCGGTCGATCCGACCGCCAACCCCGCGACGGCGCAGCAGCAGATGCTTGCGGCCAATCCGATTTACGGCGTCGTCAACTGGTCGATGACTCCCGATAGTCAGCAGGGGCAGCAGAATCAGAATTCGATCCTCGGTCAATCCCCCTTGCAGCAGGGGATCACCATGCAGATGAACCAGGGGTTGACGCAGCAGCAGATCATCAACCTGCGGCAACAGGTGAACAGCCAGGCGACCAATTCCAGCACCAATCAGGCCAATGCCTCCACGAGTGGGGCGGTGTCGCTCTCGCCATTGCAACCGAGCAGCAACAACAATCAGCCGCTGGGGCAGGTCTATTCGACGGGCTCGCAGCTTTCCAACAACAGTTTGTCACCCACCGCTGGAAGCGTGTCAACCAACCAATATTCGCGTCAATTGCCGACGGGAATTGCCCTGCCCCCAGCGTCGCAGCAAAGCGCTCAGTATGCAAAACTGCGGCAGGCGATTGATAATTACAACGCGACGCACGCATCGATGAACGATGCCCAGGCGAACCTGAAGTTTCAGCAGATTCTTCGCATGCGCGATCAAGCCAATCAGGCGGCGGAAGGGGGCGCCAACGCGCTTCCAGGGCCGGCGAACGGATCGCAGGCGACTCCGAGCCTTCCCGCGCCCGGCCAGCCGGGCCTGGCTCCCGGCGGCCCGATGCAACCGCCGGTTCAACAGCCGAACTTCAACACCGTTCCCGGCAACATGGGTCCCGGTCCATCCATGGAAGTTCCACCCGATCTGGCTCCAGCGCCGGTTCCGATCGACAAATTCAGCAAGGATATCCCGGCAAAAGGTCTGGCCGACCTCGTTGCCGGTGGAGACGTCGATCTCCAGAAAGGGCATTACGACAAGGCGATCGCCGCGTACAACCAGGCGATGGATGTCGTCCCCAACAATCCGCTGATCCTGATGGCGCGAGGCATTGCCGAGTTGGGCGGGGGATACTACGGGCAGGCCAACACGGACATTCACCTGGCTATTTCCGAAGACCCGGCCGTGCTCATGGGCCAGTACAACCTGAACAAGCAACTGGGTCCGCAGCGATTAAGGCAGTTGATCTCCGATCTGAAATCGATCGCGACCTCGTCCCAGGACAATACGCTGCACGCATTTCTGCTGACGTTCTGTTTCTACAATTCCGGTCATCTCGGACAGGCCGCCCAGTGGCTGCAGACCACCGACCAGCGCAGCGGCGGTCAGGACCCGGCGGTTCTACAAATGAAGAAATATTGGAACTTCAGCGATGAAGCCATCCCCGCGACGCGCCCCAGCAATTAAGCACGAAACACAGATTTCTCGAATTTCCAAAACCGGCGCGGCGACTTCAGTCGCCGTGTTTTTTTTAATGTCTTTATGCGCAAAAAAAGGCCCCGGACGGGGGGATCCGGGGCGTAACTCCCTTTAGGAAGGGAGGTCGTCCAAGGGGGTGCTTGGACGGTTGAGGACTAAAAATCGTCTGGGGTGCCTCCCCCAAACGCTGGTTTTTATTGTCGAGGTTGCTGGATCCCTGTGAACTCCAGCCACACAACACCTCGAATATAAGCCTGGCCCACTCAAAATGCAAGAGCCGATTTTGCGCCGCCCCATTTCGCGACCGAGCATCTGTATTTAAATAGTTGTAAATGATGCGATTACATCAATTTTGCAACTCTATTTTAACTTGTTGAAGAGCTATTAAACAGCGGGAAGTGAAGCGTTTAATTTGATGCCGTCGCCGCATCGAAATAGAACTTCAAGTCGATTCGCTCGAATCGCTGCTGCGGCGCGTCCAGGCCTGTCGCCAGATAGATCACACGGTCACGCGGCTCAAGCACCATCGACTGGATCGTCATCTCCCCATGGTTGCCCTGCACGACTTTGGAGAGCATCCGCTCCAGCGACCGGACGTCGATATTGCCGTACATGTCGGCTGCGGCGCGGTGCAGGGAATCGTATCGCCAGCAGCGCCCGGCCGTATCGGCATCCTGGCCGCGCTGGTGGTTCGTGCTGATCAGCGCGCTGCCCGGCGTCCCGCGCCGGATCACCACGCCCTCGGGCCTTATTTCCGCGACCGCCCGGTTGCCATTGGCGTCCATCAGCATCAGATTGTTTGCCGATTGCCGCGGGGTTCGATTCAGCAGATCGACCGCCTCATCCACCGTCCGGCATCGCTCCAGGATCGTCCGGTAGAGCAGCGTATAAGGCATCGCATCGGGGGAGCGCATCTGCCGGTCCACTTCCATATTCGCCAGGCACAGGCCGTATTCGTTCATTCCCGAAAGAACGCCGATCATGCCCGGCCAGCCGATCGCGGCGAACTGATATTTTCCCGCCGGGCGGTAGATCATCAGCACCGAATGCCTGTCCAGAATTCCCTGGGCATCAAAATCCAGATTCCGGCCCATGCGCGCCACGCCATCGGGCGATGCGCCGGCCGGCAGGGAAATCGTCGAGCACTGCGTGATCGGCATCAGATCCAGATAGCACTGCGCCAAAACCGCATCGTAGATATTCAATCCCACCGCACCGGCCAGCGCCGTGACCTCCGTTCGCTGATCGGGAAGCATGTACAGCTCGAACAGCGCTGCCGCCAGATGGGCCTGAACGCGGAGATTTCCCGGCAACTGTGGCAGCAGATAATTCTGAAAGAGGTCGATGATCTGGTCGTGAAACCGCCTGCCATGCTCAGCGCCTATTTCCTCCGGGGAACCGCTGAACTGGCCAATGGGAATGGTGACCAGCGCCGGGTTGTATACCTGTGGGGATTGAGCCACGGGAAATCGGCTCTGGGCGCACCCGGCGCATAGCGCGCACACCAGCGGGACAAGAAAGGCCGTTTTTTTCCACCGGAGCGTCGTCATTTACTTAATCTCGCGCACTGTTAATGTTTCTTAATCTTCTTGAACCATTCAATGCAGCAAATACACTTTTCTAAGTTGATCAGCGACCCCCGCATATGAGCAGGATAGCCGTACAAACGCCCAGGGGCTTCGGCCCCGCCAGGGGCCAGCCCGCGCCCGCCCGGGATATTTCCACGGCCACGCCGATGGACATGATAAGCCCGGCCGACGTCCTGATCGAATCCCGCAAGCTCAGCGTATTTTACGGCTCGCATGAAGCGATCCAGAAGGCGTCGCTTTCGATGCCGCGCAATCGCGTTATCGCCATGATCGGCCCCAGCGGTTGCGGGAAAAGCACGTTTTTACGGTCGATCAATCGGCTGAACGATCTGATCCCCGGTTGCCACATGGAAGGCGAGCTTCTCATCGCCGGACAGAATATCTACGAACCGAAGGTCGATCTGGTTGCCCTTCGGCAGAAAGTGGGTCTGGTTTTTCAAAAGCCCAATCCGTTTCCCAAGTCGATCTATGACAATATCGCCTATGGTCCGCGATTGCAGGGCATCACCCGGCGGAGCGATCTCAACGCTATTGTGGAAAATTGCCTGCAGCGCGCGGCACTCTGGGAAGAAGTTAAGGATCGTCTGGGCAGTAGCGCCTTGGGCATGTCCGGTGGACAGCAGCAGCGGCTGTGCATCGCGCGGGCGCTGGCGACCAAGCCCACCGTCCTGCTCATGGACGAGCCCTGCAGCGCCCTGGACCCCATCGCCACCACCAAGGTCGAAGACCTCATCACCGAACTGCGGAACAACTACACGATCATCATCGTGACCCATAACATGCAGCAGGCCGCCCGGGTCAGCGATTTTACCGCATTTTTCTACATGGGCCTTCTCGTCGAGTATAATGCTACATCAGCCATGTTCACCAACCCGATCCAGAAGCAGACGGAAGACTACATCACAGGACGATTTGGCTGAGTCCGCAAAGTCGTTCCGCTTTTGACGATCAATGTCACACCACCTCGACGATCTTCTGGAAAGCCTTCGAACGCAGGTCGCCCGAATGACGGCGCTGGTTTTGCAGGTGGTCGAGCAGGCCTGCGAGGCTGTCTTCACCTCCAATTCAAAGCTCGCCCAGGAAAGCATCATCCTCGATCAGCGCATCGACGATGAGGAAGTCCGCGTCGAGCAGAAGGCGATCGATCTGCTGGCGCTGCAGCAACCCGCGGCGGTCGATTTGCGCACCGTCACCACCATCATCAAGGTGAATGCCGATTTCGAGCGCATCGCCGATTGCGCCGTGAACATCGCCCAGCGCGTGCTGCCGCTATCGCAAAATCCCGATTACGAACCGCCCAGCGATCTACGCCTGATGGCCAACACCGTCCTCACCACGCTGCGCGACACCATCAAGGCGTTCAACCTTCGCGATGAGGCGCTGGCCCGGCATGTGCTCAAGAGCGACGATGTCGTCGATGCACTTTACCACCAGATTGTTCAGGACATGATCTGCCTGATGGAAACCGATGGGCAGAAAGCCACGACCGATTTCGGCAACATCATGATCGCCAAAAACCTCGAGCGCATCGCCGATCACTGCACCAACATTGCCGAAGATGTGATCTACATCCACACCGGGCGCATTATTCGCCACCTCCACGCCGTTTAGCGTCCGCACTCGCGCGGCGCTTCCCGAATACATCTGGCAAAGCGCACATTATCGGCCACCTGAAAATCCATCTCCACAACTAATGGTGCCGACATCCTTCAACCGATCCCACGGGCTGAAACGACACGGAAGTGATCGCTGAGGAAGGAGCCAGTTATGACATGCCTTTCATCCCCACCCGCGGGGTTGTTCGATTCAGTGAGGCGAATTCTCGAGGTAGAAAGCTTCGAGCCCGAGCCGTCCCCCATGCCGCTGGGGCTTTTTGAATTTCACACCGATGCGGCGCCGGCGCAAAAACACGGCCTTTCCCTTGTTCTCGAGGAAGATCTCGAGCGATGGGACGGATTGTCGTGATGAATCTCGGGTAGCTGCGCGCTTATAGGACAAACACTTCGGCGAAAAAAACTACGGCCGGCGATTGCCGCTGACCGAACCAAGTAGAACGTGCAAGCGTGCACTGATTGCGGCGCAACTTCCGCCGCGGGAAAGGAATCAGAATGTTCGTCTGCTTTCGGTTTCGCTCCACTCGCTCTCCATTGCTCATCGCGGCGATTTTTTCCATCGCAGCCGCCGCCGGTTCAGCTCGTGCCGATGCGCCGCCGGCCGATCCGGCCGGTGACCAGCAATTGCAGCTGAAAATCGACCAGCTCGAAGCAAAAGTCGAGGCTTTGGAAACCGCACAGTCGCAATCAACTCCCAGCGATGCGGCAACCATGGCCAAAATACAGGCTGATGCCGACAACCAGAGCAAGCTGATGTCCGTCAGCCCCGACGTCGCCGGTTACGATCCCGTCTCCGGCTTCAACATCACCAGCGATGACGGAAATTTCCTGCTTCATCCCTGGATCCTCGGACAATTCCGCGGCGTCTACAACGACCGGCAATCGATCCAGACATTCAGCAACGGCGACACCGGCGGCGGCACGGCCGATCCGAAAACCGGCAGCCACGAAACCGACGGATTTGAAGTTCATAACCTGATGCTCGGCATCAACGGCCACATCATCAGCCCCACCTTGCAGTATTTCGTGATGATCGATGTTCCTTCCAGCAGCGGGTCGGAAACGCTTCAGGATGCGTATGCCACCTATCGCTGCAGCGAGAACAGTTGCTTCGGCTTCAAAGCCGGGCAATTCGTCGATCCGGTCTGGCACGAAAGCAATGTTGACGATGGGCATCTGCTGACCGTGGACCGCTCGCTGGTGGGGGCGCTGCTCGGCGGAAACAACGGGCTCAACGATATCGCCGAGCGCACTCAGGGCGTGGCCGTGACCTATCAGCACGATTGTCTTCACGGCGAGGTCGATCTGACCGATGGCCGCAACACCGCCAACACGCCGTTTTATGATGTGTCCGTCAACGGAGTTCTGCCCGCGCAGAATTTCGGAATGGCGGCGCGCGTCGACTATAAAGTCTGCGGCGGCCGCAGCGCGTGGGATAATTATAATTCGCTTTCCGCTTACGGCGCAAAAGGCGATTCGCTCTTCGTCGGTGGTGGCGTTGAATGGGACGAGGCGTCCTATCTCGACAACCTTTACGCCACCCTCGATGGAACGTACCTCACCCGCACCGGCTGGAGCTTCTATGCCGCGGTGCTCGAGCAGTATTCGGATTGGTCCGACGGCGGCCATTTCGGCGCGCAATCGGCACAGCAGTTAGCCATCGCGGGCTCGTACCCGAATTTCGGCGCGCTCGTTCAGGTTGGCTATCGCCTCAATCCCATGACAGAGCCGTTCTTGCGGTATGACGTCGCGGTGCTCAACAGCCGGTATGCATCCATTCTGGCGTTCGGAAGAAGCGAGCCGGGCGGCGATGCCCGCGCCACCGCCAACAATCACGAGATCACCGCAGGCTTGAATTACTACCTCTTCGGCTACCGCGCCAAAGTGTGCGGCGACCTCAGCCTGCTTCCCAATGGCTCGGCCATCGACGCGCCGGGCCTGGGCATTCTGGCCAACCAGAACCATTCCGAGTGGGTCGGACGTCTGCAATTTCAGTTGGCCCTGTGATCAGAACCACCGCGGGAGCTTCGATGCGCTGTAGTTTTTTCGCCGCTTTGCTTTGTCTGGCCCTTCCCGCGATCTCGCTGGCCGCCGATCCGGCGACACAGCCGGCGTCCACCGCGGCAATGCAACAGCGCATCGCCGCGCTTCAGGCGCGCATCGATGCGCTGCTCGCCCATCAGCAGGCAAAAAATGACGCCGTCATGCAGCAGATGCAGGCCGATGCCCAGCAGCACAGCCAGCTCATGTCCATCGGCAACGAGACCACCGGCGATATTTCCGGGGGATACGATCCCGACATTGGTTTTCTCCTGGAATCGGCGGATGGAAGTTTTTCCATCCATCCCGGCCTGCTTTTGCAGGGAAGATATGACGTCAACGACCGCAATCGGATTCTGCCCGGATACGGCGGCGTCACCGGCAAAGTGGGCGATGACACGCAAACCGGTTTTGAATTCACGCGGTTTCGCCTTTCCATCGACGGCAATGTCATCTCGCCGCTGCTCAATTATTACGTGCAGGTGGCGCAGGATTCGTCCATGAGCGGCATGACGCTGCTCGATGCGTACGCGCTCTACCGGGTCAGCTCGCAGTCGCCGCTGGCGCTCAAGGTGGGGCAATTCAAGGACCCGGCGTGGCACGAGGACAATCTGCTGGAAAGCCGGCTGATGGCGGTGGATCGCTCGCTGGTGAGCGCGCTGGTCGGCGGAGGCGAACTGGATCGCGTGCAGGGCGCGGCGATCATCTACGATGAAAATAATCTGCGCGGCCAGCTCGCGGTTCACGATGGATATGACGGGCTGAATACGCCGTTCTACGGTCCCAGCGGACTTGGCAAATCGGTCAACGCCGGAGGTGGGCTGGCTCCCACCAACTGGGGCGCCAGCGGCCGGGCCGAATATCTCGCGATCGGCGACCGCGAGCCGGCCTTCAACCCCTTTTCGGAGTACGACCAGTTTTCCGCACGCGGGGATAAACAGGACATCCTGGTTTTCGGCGGTGGATTTGATTATTCAGAATCCGGCTCCAACAAGCTCCTCTATCACACGATCGACGCCCAGTTCAACACGACCACCGGCTGGTCGTTCTACGCCGCGTATCTCGGCGCCTACCGAAATCTCTACGCCAACCCAGACCGCGGCATCACGCACGGAAGCTATTACGACAGCGGCGTGCTGATCCAGGCTGCTTACCTGCTCACCCCGAAAATCGAGCCATTCATCCGCTACGATTACACGCATCTCGACGGCGACGCCCAGCCCGGCATCGTGCAGGACAATATCGACGAGATCACGCTGGGGGCGAATTACTATCTCTACGATCAGCACGCCAAGTTCACGCTCGACGGCACGTGGCTGCCCAACGGTTCCCCGATGGACGATCCCTACCTGGACATCCTGCAGAACAACTCGCACAACGAATTCATCGTGCGTGCGCAGTTTCAGCTAGCGCTTTAGCGATAAATGGAAGTAATCAGGCATCGGCGCGCGAATGCTGCCGTTCTATCTGCCGCAGGACGTTCAACAGTCCGTGCATGTGCAGCGGCTTGAGGAACACGTGAACGCGCGAGGGCGAGAGCTTCCGCCATTCGCGAAGTTGGCCGTCGATCGAATCGCTGAATACAGCCACCTGCTCGGGTCGTTTGGACTCGGGCAGTTCCATCAGCGAATCGAACAGATCGCGGTTGGCGTTGTTGGTGATGTCCACCACCAGCAGATCGGTGTGATCGGCGCAGATCAACTCCATGGCGTGGTCTGCCGAAGCAGCACGTGTTACATCGTGTCCAAGCTCGCCGAGGAGTCGCCGGGTGGGGGTGTCTTGAGAGTACGCATCTGGGGAGGGCAAAACTACCGCCCTCAAAGCCGCGGGTACTTGCGCTGTCATAGTCGAACCTTCCTTGAGCCGGGAGTCTATATCCCCCAACCGGCCCGAACAAACATTTGGGTGGAACTAACACAATCTTAATATCTCACGGCCGCCAACCGCTCACCTTGCAGACTTTTGCTGAGCTGCTGTTCGGCTGCCTTCAGCACGGGCTCGATTTCGATCCATTTCATGCAACTGGTATGGCTGCACGTCCGGGAATAACAGGGGCTGCAGGGCAAATCGAGACGAATCACGCTATCCAGCCGCCCAAATGGGCCCGTCCGCACGGGATCCGTTGGTCCATAAGGAGATACCAGCGGAACCCCCAGCCCGGCGGCCATGTGCATCGGACCGGTGTCATTTCCAATGACGAGGCTTGCCCCCTCCAGCAATGCGACGATTTGCCGCAGGTTTGTTTTTCCGATCAGGTCAAATTTCGCTGGGATCAGTTTGCTCAAGCCGGCATCCGCAGCGGATCCTGTCAACACCGTTTCCAGCCCAAACCGTTCTTTCAGGGGGTTCACCAATGCCGCAAATCGATCCACCGGCCAGCGCTTGGTTTCCCAGATGGTCCCCGGCATCAGGACGGCATATCGCGTTCCCGGCGGAATCAGCCTGCGGATATACGCCCTTTCCTGTTCATCCACGGCGAAATGGAATTCGACCGGCCCATCGCCGCATCCCAGGGCCGCGGCGATTTTCAGATAGCGCTGTACCGCGTGATCATACTTCCACGAGCAGTCAACCCGCTCGGAATAAAACAGCGGCGCAAACTCGCGGGCGTTGGAAAAACCAATCCGCCGCCGCGCGCCGCTGGCCCGCGCGATCCATGCGCTGCGCAGCAGTCCCTGAAGATCGATGACCAGATCGAATTCCCGCCGGCGCAGATCCCGCACGAAATCGGCCAGGTCCAATAGTTCCCAGGGACGATACCAGCTTCGGCCCCAGCGTTTTCGCTGGAAAAAAATCACCTCGTCGATCAGCGGATGCCTTTCCACCAATCCCGCGCACGCGGGCGTGATCATCCACGTCAACGTCGCCTGCGGCCAAAGTTTTTTCAGGCGAGGCAGCACCGGCAGCGCATGCACCACGTCGCCGATGGCGCTGGGTTTTATGATCAGCACCCGCCGCGGCGGGGCGTGCGCGATAACCGTCGGCGTCGCGCTCATGCCGGCTCCTCCATCGGAATCGGCGAAAAAGGCGCATATCCCTGGCACAACGCCAGCGAATCAGGCCCTGTGTACTGCGGATGATCGCGCATCGCCCGCAGCAGACGAGAAATCCCCAGTGCCGCCCACCGCCGAAAGCGAATGCCATCCACATCCACCAGGATCGGACGCGGCCCCAGCTTCTCATCGGGTTGAACGATCCAGTTGGATGCCTTGGCGTCGAAGTGTCCCAGCCCGAGCTGGTCGATCCGCCGAAGAATTTTTCCCGTGCGGCGAAACAGCATCTCGCGATTGCCGGACGGCATCGCGTCGAGGTTGACGCTCGCCAGCGTCTCGCCCGGCACGCGCTCAAAAACGATCGCGCTGTCGGTGATATATCCGAGGCTGCGTTTCTGCATCACCGCAAGGGGCCACGCGGTGGGAATATCGCGCGCGATCAGGGCCCAGGCTTTGTTCCACGCCCGCCACGCCCGGCTTCCCCGGCCGATCTCGTTGAAATAGCGATACCAATACCGTTTGAACGACCGCTTGATGATGACCGGCACGGATCGACCGCCAATTTCGATTTCGCTGCCCAGCACATCTCCGCTGGCGCCGCGTTTGATGACCTCAAGCTGATCGCGCTGAATTTTTTCCAGCAGCGCCGGCCATTGTCGCTGCCAATCCTCGGTTGAAATCACCAGCGTGCTGGCGGGGGCCCATCGTCGGGGATACTTGAACTTCCGGAAGAAAATTCCTTTCCAGTCGCCGAAGCTCAGGTGTCCGAAATATTCGTTGTCGCCGCGGGTTTGCCGGGAAAATTTTTGCCACAGGCGGGCGCTCACCGGATTTTGCGCGGGCATGAGCCCGCCGGGGCCCAGGACATTCCACGCTCGCTGGAGTTCCATTCGGGTTGCCGTTCCCTGCGCGCTGTGAGCCAGCTTGAAGAGGTCGTCCATTTTCAGTCCGCCCATGCGCACGGCGTAGCCATCGAGCAGATAAATTTTCCCTTCGCGCAGCAGCAGATTGCCCAGATGCAGATCATCATGCCCAAGACGGGCCGAGCCGAGACGGTGTACCAATCCGATCAGTTCCTCCGCAAGCCGTTGGCGATCAGGAATTTCCTCGCCGCACAGCGCCGCCTGGTTAACATACTGGTCCAGCGCCACGGCCGGCTCGATCGCTTCGAGAATCACAGCATCACCCGTTTCATCGAGAAGTTTGAATCCCGAAAGCTGCGCCACCGCGCGGGGCGACGGCACCTGCGCCCGCTGCAGCGCCTGGAGGCGCAGAAACTCGCGCATCGCCGGGCTGCCGCGAAAAAAACGCTTTAATTGCAATCTCCGACGCGGGTAAAATTTGAGGTAATAGGCGTTGCCTTCAAACTCAAACCGCCAGACCTGCCGGTATCCGCGATCCTTGATCCGCTGTCCATTGCGCGGCAAATCCCGGAGCAGTTTTTCCAGCGCCTCAGGCGACACGAGGGAATTTATATGCGCGACGGCGCGATTTGTCTCGCTTCCTATGTCTCCGTCGGCGCCGGCGCCCCGGCAATTTGCAGGCCGGTGGCGATCTGCGGGAGGATTCCACGGCTCACGTAAATCGGACGCACGTATTGCCGGATGCGCGCCAGGTTCATCCAGTATCGGATCGACGCCAGCAGGCATACGCCCGACATGATCAGCATCGTTCTTTCCGCGCCGATGAATGGATTCAGCGGCGAGAGATGCGACGCCAGCCCGCCGACCATCAGCACGCCAAACGGCGTCATGCCCATGAACGACATCGCCAGAAAGCTCATCACGCGCCCGCGCTTGTCATCATCCACGATGGTCTGAAGGATCGTGTTGGCAGCGGCGAAGTTGGTGATCATCCCCCAGCCGGCGAACGGCAAAATCAGCAGCGACAGCGGCAGCCATTGGCTGGTCGCAAACGCGGCGATCGCAAGGGCGTAGAGAATCGATGACATGGCGATCACCCGCCCCAGCCCCAGCACAGTTCTTCGCATGGCGAGCCGGATAGCGCCCAGCAGCGCCCCGAATCCCGAGGCGGCGCTGAGGAATCCATACACGAGGTCGCCGCGGTGAACGCCTCCGAAATGCAATCCAAACAGCGGCATCAGCACCATGACGGCCGGCACGCCCGAGAGGCTGAAAAGCGCCATCAATAGCAGAAGCTCGCGCGCCGGGGGAAATCCAGCGACGTATCGCAGTCCCTCGTACAGTTCATGCAGCACGGATTTTCGCGGGCGCGGGGGAATGGGTTTGATGTTCATCGCCAGCAGCGCGGCAATGACAGCCAGATAACTGAACCCGTCGAACAAAAAGCAGTATCCCATTCCCACCCAGTGGATGAGCAGCCCCGCCGCGGCCGGGCCGATCAGGCGGGCGCCGTGCACCATCGTCGAGTTGAGCGCGATCGCGTTGCCCAGATCCTGCCGGTCTTCGACCATTTCGATCACGAACGCCTGCCGGCCGGGAATATCGATCGCGTTGATCAGCCCCTGCACCAGCGCCAGTCCCACCGCCCAGTACATGTTGATGTGGTGGCTCAGCGACAGCGCGGCCAGTGCGAACGATTGCAGCATGGAAAGCGACTGCGTCGCCACGAGCAGCTTTCGACGGTTCAGCCGGTCCACCCAGACGCCGCCGATGGGCCCAATCACAAACAGCGGAATCTGCGAAGCGAACAGCACGAGGCTGATGAACAGCGCCTTTTTATGCGGGTCGCTGGTGAGGGTGCTGGCCAGCCAGCCCATCGCGGTGTTGGTGAGGAACGTGCCGATAACGGAGATGAGTTGGCCGCCGAAGAAGAGGCGGTAATTGGGATGCCGCAGTGCGCGCATCGCCTGCCACGCCCGTCCGTGGGTTTCGTCTTCGAGGGTCGGATTAGCTGCGGATTCCGCCACTGCCACGATAATAGACGGAGAAATGGCAAACCGCCCACCTTCAATTCAAATTGGTTGCGGGTTATTCGTCACACCGACCGCATTGTGAGATGCACGATTTCCGCCGGCGCGTTGATTCGCAGCGGGAACCAATCCCCGACGCCGTTGGAAACGATCAGCTTCGATCCCGAATCGGGATCTTCGTAGAGTCCCGACCAATAGCGGTATCGCAGCGGCCCGGCGCCGATCGTTTTGGTGAGCATGATCTGCCCGCCGTGCGTGTGACCGGCCAGAACGAGGGGAATTCCGTTCTCGGCGGCGATATCCCACGCATGGGGATGATGGCTCATGAAGATTGGAAAAAGGGCGGGGTCGCGTTTCAGAAGTGTTCTGCGCACGGCGACGTGCTGCTCGTAGCCGCGCTGTTCCCAGATGGTGCCGAGTAATTGGATGGGAATCCCGCGCGGGCGAATCGTCACCGCATCATCGAGCAGCAGCGGCACGCCGCGCGCGGCGCAGGCGCGGTTGAACTTTTCTGCGCCGTCGATCACATCGTGATTTCCCTGCACCATGTAAACGCCGTTGGGAGAATCGAGCCGGCGAACCATGTCCAGCGCACTGGATAGATCGGAGTGCGAGATATTCACCAGGTCGCCGCCGAGAAGGATCAACTCGGCTTTCAGGCTGTTCGTGGCCGCCGCGATTTCGCCCAGGATTTTTTCCGATGAGAAGACGCCGGCGTGAACATCGGCGACAAACGCGATGGTAAACCCGTCGAGCCCGGCCGGCCAACCGGGAAACTGCAGGTTGTATCGCTTGATGCGGAACGACCCGAGCTGATGAACGCCGATTTCCGCCATCGACAGGCACGCCAGCGGCGGAATCGCCATCGCCGTCCCCGTTAGAAAACGGCGGCGCGACGAAATGAAATAAGACGGCGCGGCCGGCGCAGCCATTCGCTGGGCTCGCACCCAGATCCACTGGACTGCAATCGCGGCGATGGTGATCGGCAGCACCAGGAAATGCCAGATAAAGATCGCCGCGGGAATCCACTGGGGGATGATCCGATGCGAGCGGAACACGGTGGGATTGGAAATACCCAGCACGACCGCAAAGAGAACCGCGCAGAACATGATCGCCGCCAGGATTCCCCGCCAGAGCTGCGCCCGGCGCATTCGGCCGAGCAGATAATGAAACCGCAGCCAGACCACGGCATCCAGCGCGATAAAACTCGTCAGGATGAGAACAACCAAGTCCATCGAAGGGGGGAATTTTACGATGCGCGCCGGGGCAATAGTTTGCTGAACGCCATCTGTCCCGTGGAAATGACCCAGCCCAGATGGAATTTCATCAATTCCGCCGGCTCCAGCCAGCGGCTGGCGTGCAAATAATGCACGAAACGGGGGCGAACCGGGCGAAAACGTCCAGGGTCCCACGGCTTTTTCCGCCCGGCATAATGCATGATGCGCGGATGGTAGAGAAGTTCCATCCTGCGGCGGTGAATCTCGAGATCCAGAGGCCCATCGCCGAGATTGGCGGGATGGATCAGTTCATCGGTTTGCGCGTTCCAGGTGGGATCAAGCAGTTTCCATTTGCCGAAGAGCACGGCGTTCAGGCCGTCCTGATCGGGAAATCGAACGATGGATCTATTTTCGCGCACATACTCCAGCACCGCGTGGCCGATGCGATGCTCGCGCCACGGCTTCATATTGATCAGCAGGACACCGGAATTGAAATACGGCGTCTCTTTTTTCACGGATGGATCGACGCCCGGGATGGGCAGTTCCTCGCGAATCGTGGTACCGCCGTAATCGCACACCGCGCCAAGTACCGCATCACCCATCTCCTGCTGGTAAAGCTCCGCGAGATCCCCTTCCACCAGCAGATCGCCGTCGAGATAAATGATGCGCGGCAAATCCATCGGCAGGATATCGTCCATGAGAAGCCGCATGTACATCGTGCTGTTGATTCGGCGCAGGATGGGCAATTCGCTGAAGGCGCTGCGGTCAATGACATGCCAGTGGAGGTCGACGTTTTTGAATGCGGCGATTTTTTCTTCCATGCGGCGGCGCGATTCGGGCGTGATGCCCCCGTCCATCAGATACACGCCCAGCCGCCATCCGGCCGAAAGATTCGCCGATGCCGAGCAGAGCATGACCATCAGCGGCATCGCGTACTTGTCATCCCCGCAGCACAGGATTGAAACTTCACGCCGAGAGTGGGGGGACGTTTGATCCATATTTCTGCCAGGCGCCGGGAGATTTTGGGGGAGATTGGGATTGCATCGATTGACCGGATATCTGCGGCCCGCCGGCCCTCTCGGCGGCTTGGGCGGCCTCCAGCTTTTCAAGCCACGCCTGTGCCTCACCGGGGCTGCGGAACTGAATGAATCGAATGTGATCGAACTTTTTTTGCCGCATGATTTTCGGATAATCGCGGCGGCGTTTTCGCCAGCTTTGGATCACCCAAAGCAACTGCGAATTGCGGGAGAAGAACGTTCTGCGCCAGGTTTCGACGTTGTGACTCCCCAGCTTTTCATGGGTGATGCAGCGCTTGATGGTGCGCCGCAGCGCGCGGGTGAAGACGACGGTCGCCGGAAAATTCAGCCAGACCACGGTATCCGCGGCCGACCAGACCATGTCGCGATGCTCGGGGAATACGCCGTCGATAACCCACGCCTCCGGTGCGATCACATTTTTCATCTGCGCCAGAAGCTGCTCATCGGATGGCAGCGACCAGGCGTCCAGCCAGACAATCGCATCGATTTCCACATGCGGCAAGCAAAGAATCCGCGCGATGGATATCGCCATCGAGGTTTTGCCCGAGCAACTGGAGCCAACAACTACAATGCGCCGCATCGAAAAACCCATCCTTTATCGTCCTGGGGCTCTCCAACGCTTATCGTTTATATGAAATGGAAACAAGAAGGAAAGGGCGCAACCCACCTGGACCATTATGGGACGCGGTTGAATTGGTTCCGCGGGTCAGACGTCCATGTCCGGCGGACAATATGCCGCCAGCTCCGACAGGAATTCATAGAGCGCGATCGCCGAGTTGTGCTGATTGTCTTCCGACTGATGCAGCAGGGTGATGTCTTCCCGCATCGCCGCGCAGGCCAACTGCTGAAGCGCGGGCAAATAGGGACTTTTGTTGAGCCATTCATGATACCGGCCGCGGAAGTAAGAGTATCCTTCGGGATGCTCGATGAACCAATCCCACAGTTCTCGGGGCGGGGCGACGTGACAAAGGGTGTGGTTGACCTTGCACCAGCACTTGAGGTCGGTGGTCAATCCAATCGGTTCCACCCAGATGCGGTTCCCATCCTGCTTCTCCACGGGGTCCATGAAATGCTTGATCGTGATCATAGATGTTTCTGCTCCCAGCGTAGCTGATCCACCACAATTTCCGGGCCGTTCAATTCGCTCTATCTATAAAACGATCAAAAGATTGTGAAGTTAATCACGGGCTATTTTTTTAATTTTTCCCCCGCGCCGCGAGTTGGCCCAATTTCACTGGCAATTTGACCGGCGATTACCGCCTCGCGCCGGCTATTTCAGGAGCACTTCGAGGGTTGCTTTTCTGGACTTATCCAGGAATTTTGCGAAGATGCCCGCGGGCCCGAATCAAACCAAGTCGGGGCTTGGGAAATTTCATCGCGATTTCACTTATATGCCTGCACGGGCCGAAAACGGATATATGCTGGCCGGACCCCACCGCGCGGAGGATGACCTCCGACGCGAAGTCATTCTCGTTGCCTTGGAAGATCGCTTCAGCATCGCCCGGATTCCGTCCCTGCTCCACCAGGCGGGGTGTCGCGTCACTGTTCTGGGTGATCCACGGGCACCGGTCTGTTATTCCCGGTTCGTCGAGCGGATGATTCCCTGCCCGATCGATCCCCCCTCTGCCGCCAGGGCGCTGCGGGAACTGGTCAGCACGTGCGGCGCGAATCTGCCGTGGGTGGTTTTCGGCGATGAGCTGGCGCTGCAGGCTGGAATTCTCTGCCGGGACGAAAAGTGGCTCAGCGCGATTTTTCCGGTCGATCCATTCAAGTCCGCCGATATGATTTTTCGCAAGGCGGCGTTCATGGAGGCGGCGGCGGCGGCGAATATTCCCATCCCGCCGATGCGCGTCTGCCGCACCGTCGCCGACGCACTCCGCGCGGCCGAGGAGCTGCAGTTTCCACTCTTCCTCAAGCGCGATGTCGATTGCGCCGGCGCGGGCGTCGCCCAGGTGAAAGATAAATCCAAGATCGTTTCCGTCTATCAGAAACTCGCCGACACCGGACCTGTCGTGATCCAGGAAACGATCCAGGGCGCCGTCGGAAAGACCAACACGCTCTACCATCGCGGCCGGCTCATGTGCCACACCAGCGCCTATGCCACGCGAACCTGGCCGGGTGAATTCGGCCCCTCGTGCATCCGGCAATATTTTTACGACCAGGGACTCGAGCAAATCGCTGCCGATATCGGCAAGATCACCGGCTTCCACGGCCTGTGCGGTTTTGACTGGATTCACGATTCTCGCACAGGAAAATTCATCGTCATCGAATTCAACGGGCGAGTGATCGCAACCTATCATCTCGGGAAACATGTACACGTCAGCTACGAGCGGGCGGTGGAGGATTTCCTGCACGATCGGGTCAGCGTTCAGCGACCGTACCTTCGCAGCGGCGATCATCCGATCGTTCACATGTTTCCGCAGGACATTCGCCGCTGCATCAGCGAGAAGGACGTGGTGGGTCTGACCAAGTGGTTCACCGGTTTCATCACCACGGATATGCCCTGGAGCGATGCGAACCTGATCGTGTTTTTCTTCCTGGATTTCGCCCGTCTGGGCCGCAAGCGGATCGGAAGCTATTTTCGCCGACTTTGGTCGGCTCCGAGTTTCTCCACCCCATCTGACCCGCAGCCCCCCCTCAATTCATCCCGAGCGGCCGCCGGATAGCTCTTGTTTCGCACAATCTTAAGATTTTCATCTTCATTGAAGTGATTCAGATGCTCGACTTTAACGTGTTTCGGCCAACCATCATCAAATACGAATTCGTCACTGCGGCGGAGACGATTCCCTGATTCCACTTCTTCAAAACATGGGTACCAATTCGAGCGCAATGGCGACGACATGATCGTCTGGCAGAAATAATTCATAAGATCAGCCCAGATCGCGATGACTGCCAAGAAAATCTCGATTTTTCTGCCATTTTTAATACTGTCTTAATATTCCCTCGCGATTTTGCCACTGCATAAAGAAAGCGCCGGTTTTAACCGATGCGAAGCTCATCAGCTTCCGTCAGGTTTGCCGGTCGTTCCAATAAAAAAGTGGGAAGACCATCGTCTGACTGAGGTTTGTTTTACTTCGAGCGCCGATGCGTCTGAATTTGCTTGTTGTCGGTTCCGAAAACCCGCGCATTCGCGACTTCTTTGGTGAAGTGGCGCGGGATGCGAACGTTTCGTATCTTGACACCTCCCCGATCACCCGTCTGCCCAATCTCGATCAACTCTGCCGATCCTGGCGCTGGCGAAAGCGCGGCACCGATACCGCCGAGGCCCATCTTCTGGTTCCCAAACGCTACCAGGAATTGTCCACCAATCTCACGCATTGGTTTTGCCGGCGAAGTTTTGCCCAGTTCGGAAAGGCCGATGCGGTGATCTTCACCTGGCCGCAGCTTTGCTTTCTGGCGGAAAAATTTACCGACATCACCCGCGTTTACTACTGCAAGGATCCGTTCGAGCTGTGGATGTGGGGGCCGGAATTTATTCGTCCCCTGGAAACGCAATTGCTGAACAACGTCGATGCGGTGTTCGCCGTTTCGCGCCTGCTCACGTGGGATTTGGCGCCGCGCACCACCGCCAAGACTTTTTATCTGCCCAACGGATTCTGCGATTGGTTCGTCCCCAAGGCCGATTCCCCGCGCCCGCGCGATCTCCCGCCGGGAAAACCCGTCATCGGCAGCGTCGGACAGATCAACGATGATTACGATTGGGATTACGTCCAGTACATCGCCGAGGAACTTCCCGATGTGAATATCGCTTTCCTCGGCAACCTCAAGGAGCCCGATCCCGCGGCCCAGCGGCGGATTCATCGCATTCTCACGCGAACGCCGAATATTCTCTGGCTCGGGTGGCGCAAGTACAAACGGGTCCCGGTTTACATGCACCACTGCGATATCCTGATGAATTTCCTGAAGGCGGACGACCTGGGCAATCGCCGCTCGCCGCTGCGGTTATACGATTATCTGACGACCAGCCGCCCGATTATTTCCACGGGCGTCGCCGAGGCGTACCCGCACAAGCCGCATATCCACGTCGCCGCCGATGGCCCCGAGGCAGTGCAGGCGATCCGCGAGATTCTTGCCGGCCGGCATCCGATCGATCTGGAAGCGCGCCGCGAATATGCGAGCAGTCAATCGTGGCAGGTTCGCGCCAGCCAGTTCCTCGAGCAATTAACGCCGATTATTGAGGCCCGGAAAAACCCCGCGAAAACCTCGTCCCCCGCACGTGACGTCGATCGCGTTTCGCTAATTCGCGCTTAATCGATGCCGGATGAATTCCGCCCGCGCGGCCTGCCGGGCCGTCCCTTCCAGCTTTTTCCCCAGGATCTTCTGCAGATGCGCTTCCTGCGTGAGCAGGAACAGCTCGTTGACCTTGTTGATGTCCAGGTCTTTGACCCGCTTGAGATTTACGCCGAGGCGCACATGACTCAGCGCCGTCAGGGTTTCCTCCGTCTCGATGAGCCGCGCCGATCGCAGCAGCCCCAGCGCCCGCCAGACCTTGTTGTCCAGCGCCAGCGGCTGCTCGCTCAGCAGCGCCCGCCGCGCGTGATGCTCGTAATCGATGATCTTGGGAATCACCACGTGCTTGAAATCGCCGATGATCTCCTCTTCGCTTTTGCCGAGCGTCGACTGGTTGGAGATCTGGTAGAAATCGCCGGTGGCTTCGGTCCCTTCGCCGTAAAGCCCCCGCACCGCGAGGCGCAATTCCTTGGCCGCACGGAACACCTTTTCAATTTCGCTGGTCAGTTTCAGAGCCGGGAGGTGCAGCATCACGCTGACGCGGATGCCCGTTCCCACATTGGTGGGGCATGCGGTCAAATATCCAAACCTCGGACTGAAGGCGAAATCCAGCGAGCTTTCAAGCTGATCGTCCACCGCGTTGATCTGCTCCCACGCTTCTTCAAGCTGAAGCCCGCTGCGCAGCACCTGGATGCGAAGGTGATCCTCCTCGTTGACCATGATCGCCAGTGTTTCGTTCTCGCCCACCGCCACGCCGCGCGCGCCGGCCGCATCCTTATGCGGGCGACTGATCAGGTGGCGCTCCACCAGCAATTGGCGGTCGATTTCCGGGGCCGTTTCCAGGTCGACGTAAAATGTTTTGGAGGAAGAGAATTTCGAATCGAGGATGGTATCGCGGATTTTTTCTTCCAGCGACTTGCGCGCGCTCTTGGAGCATCGCGTCAGAAACGGAAAGCCCGCCACATTGCGCGCCAGCCGGATTCGAGAGGAAATCACGATCTCGCTCATCGGCCCGCTGCCGCGTAGCCACTCACCCGCCTGGCTTGTCAAATCGCTCAGCTTCATACGTTTGGCCGCCCCGCTCGCCGGGACGTTTCGTCAGACCTGGCTCTCCGCCTCTCGAATCTGGTCGCGCAGCTTTGCCGCCTTCTCGTAATCTTCCGCCTCCACCGCGCGCGTCAACTCCTTGCGGAGACGATTCAAATCCAATTGCCGCTTGACCGGCACCGTCGTTCCACCGCGGCGGGTCGGCACCTTCCCGAGGTGATGCGTCGCCCCATCGTGCGCCCGCTGAAGCAAGGGGGTCAGGTCCTTGTCAAAAGCCGCATAATCATGCTCGCACCCCAGCAGGCCCGTTTTGCGGAAATCCGACCAGGACAACCCGCACTGCGGGCACGTTCCCTCTTCGTCCTTGGCCATGCCGCTGTGTGCCAGCACGAAGTTGGTCAACAGTTCGTTGATGGGCGCATGCGCCTTGGGTGGATATCCCTCGATCTGGCCGGCACATTGCTCGCAGAGATGTTTTTCAATCTTTTTGCCGGCCCGGATCTCCGTCAGGTGAACCGTGGCCGTTCTATTGCACTTTTCGCACTTCATAAGGCTACTTCATCCTATTAGTCGGCTTAGCGCGGGTCAAACATATATTGGCACCGATCTCACGGCCGATAAATCGCCGAATTCTCCGGAGTCTCCCACACCTCCACCGAAATCAGGCGGACATTTTCCGGCAGCTTCAATCTCGACGCGATATGCCACGCCACGCCCTCTGCCGATGGATTGATCTCCGCCAGCGCCGGCAAGTCATTCAAATGCCGATTGTGCATCGGCCCGATGATTATATCCACGAGCCGCTCCAGTTCATGAAAATCCATGACGACGCCGATGGCATCCAATTTCTGCGCTGCCACCGTCACCTTCACCGCCCAGTTATGCCCATGCAGCGGTTCCAGCGATCCATCGTAAAGCCGAAGCTGATGGCTCGCGGAGAAGACCCGAGTCGTGGAAATCTCAAAAGGCACGAGAACTTTATTTTACTCACCGCAGCGCCTTTAGTCGCCTTGAGCCAGCCGATCCCTTTTGACCTTTCTGGCAGTCGCCTTTAACTTGAACTCGTCCATGCGCCGCTATTTCCCCGCTTTCGACGAGTTCTCCGCCATCGCCGCCGGCGGCGCGACGATTGTTCCGGTGTATCGCCAGCTTCTGGCCGATCGGCTTACGCCCGTCACGGCTTTTGAAGTTCTCGGCCGTGAACGACACGCGTTTCTGCTGGAATCGGTCATCGGCGGTGAGAAAATTGGCCGCTTTAGCTTCATCGCCGCCGGGCCGCAATCGGTCTATCAGGTTGCCGGGGGAAACGCATCGATCCAGTCATACGGGCAGCCGATTCGCGAATTCACCACGACCGATCCGCTGGCCGACCTCGCGGAACTTCTCCCGCCGCAAATTTACCATCGCGACAAAAATCTCCCGCATTTCACCGGTGGATTGGTGGGATACGCGGGTTATGACACGATCCGATATTACGAAGGCGAAAAACTCCCCACGCCGCCGCCCGATGATCGCCGCCTGCCCGATCTTCTGTTCGCCCTTTACGGCGAGCTGGTCATCTTCGACCACGTCGATAAAACCATCCGCGTCGTCGCCAATGCGCAGGTCAATTCAGCCGATTCGCAGTCCGTCTATCGCGACGCCTGCCGCCGCATCGACGAAATCGTGATGCGGCTTCAGCAACCCTCGGTGGCGGCACTGGGGGAGATCGATCCCACCGCGCCGTTGACGCTCACGTTCTCCGCCAATTGCACGAAGCAGCAATATGAGCAGATGGTTCGCGCGGGCAAGGAGTACATCAAGGCCGGCGATATTTTCCAGTTCGTCCCCAGCCAGCGGTTGCGCGTCAATTCCAACGCCGATCCGTTCGATGTTTACCGGGCGCTGCGGATCATCAACCCGTCGCCGTTCATGTTTTATCTGAAGAGCCCCGCCTGCACGCTGATCGGCTCCAGCCCCGAGATTCTCTGCCGGGTGGAAGGCGGCATCGTCACCAGCCGCCCGCTTGCCGGCACCCGCCGCCGCGGCGCGACCGAAGCGGAGGACCTCGCCCTGGAAAAAGAGTTGCTCGCCGATCCCAAGGAACGCGCCGAGCACATCATGCTCGTCGATCTGCACCGCAACGACGTCGGCCGCGTCGCCAAGGTTGGCTCCGTTCGCATCAGCGATGTGATGACGGTCGAGCGCTACAGCCATGTCATGCACATCACCAGCAACGTCACCGGCGAACTCGAAAAAGGCCTGACGGCGCTGGATGCCCTGCGCGTCAGCCTGCCCGTGGGCACGGTCAGCGGCGCGCCCAAAATTCGCGCCATGCAGATCATCGATGAATTGGAGCCCACCCGCCGCGGTCCCTACGGCGGGGCGGTCGGTTACCTCGATTTCGCCGGCAATCTCGACACCTGCATCGCCCTGCGGACGATCGTCTGGCGCAACGGCGTTTTCGACGTCCAGGCCGGGGCCGGCGTTGTCGCCGATTCCATTCCTGAAAGTGAATACGAAGAAACAATGAACAAGGCCAAGGCGATGCTCAAGGCCGTGGAGATCGCGCAGCAGGGTTTCTAAAGCCGCGGGATGGCCATCCCGCGGCCTTCTATTTCAACTTCAAAATCTCCAAAGCCATTCCCGCAACCGGTTCCATCCAATCTCCGAGCTTCACTTGCCGAAACAGCCGCATCGTCGGATACCAGGGCGAATCTTCCCGCCCCAGCAGCCACCGCCAGTCCGGCGCCTTTGGGAGCAGCACCCACACCCGTGCCCCCATCGCCCCCGCCAAATGCGCCACCGCCGAATCAACGCTGATGACAAGATCAAGATTTGCGATAAATCCGGCCGTATCGGCCATGTCCGCCAGATCGGTTGTCCAGTCGATCAGTTTCATCGCCGCATCCGGCGGGGCGACGCTCAGGCCCGTGTTCCATTTCTGCAGGCTGAAAAAAACCCCGTCCGTAGCCGCAAGCGGCGAGAGGTCTTTCAATTGCATCGAACGATTGGCATCGTTGATGTGCCCCGGCCTGCCCGCCCATGACAGGCCAATGCGCAATTGACCCCGATACGGTTTCATTCTTTCGGCCCATTTCCCGACCGATTCATCTGAAGGCTTCAGATAAGAGATTTCAGCAGGAATCGTCTGAACGGTCGTCCCCATCGCCAGGGGGAGGCTCAGGAGCGAGCACTGCACGTCAAATTCGGGCAATGGCAGGGACAAATCCACCCATCGCTCCACCGCGATGTTCCCCTCAACCAGCCGGCGCAATTCCGGCTGTACCGCCAGAAAAATCTTTCCACCCCGATCCGCAACCTGCGGCACGTAGCGCAGAAATTGAATCGTGTCGCCCAGACCCTGCTCGTACCAGAGCAAAATCCACCGGCCATCGAGTGGTTTGCCGTCCCACTGCGGCTGCGGATACCTGGCGAAGCGAAATCCCGGGCATTGCTTGCGATATTCGTACAGCGGCCAGCCGCGCGAAAAATCGCCTTGAAGCAATCGCAGCACGCCAAGATTCAAATGCGCCGGCGCGTCGTTGGGATTGATTTCGATCGCCCGCTCGCACGCCGCCGCCGCCTGGTCCGGTCGGCCGACGAGGTTGTAAAGCCAACCGAGATTCACAAGCGGATCGACCATCCGCGGCGACAACTCCGTAGCGCGGATCGCCGCGGCGATCGCATCCTCATATCGATGCAGCAATGTCATCGCTCCGCTGATGGCCACCGCCGCGCGCGCATCATTCACATCCGCCAACGACAATTTTTCACGCGGCGGGGCGGGCGGTTGTGACAAGACCTTGTCGATCAGCTCTCGCGAATCCGGGCGGATCGCCGCGGCGCGCTCCAGAGCCTCCCTTGCCTCAGCGAGCCGTCCATTTTCGCCGAGGATCATTCCCAGCTTCAGCAGTGCCGGCAGATACCGCGCATCAAACTTCATTGCCATTCGCAGCGCATCAATGGCCGCATCATCGCAATTAAGATCGCGAAGGGCGGAAGCGAGGTTGTCCAGCGCCGCCGCGCTGGGGCGATAGCGCATTCCCTCAAGAATTGTCCCCACCGCCTCGGCGGGCCGGCCCATGCGCCGCAGGAATTCACCCAGATTCATATACGCACTGGCCGATGTCGGCGCAATCGCCAGGGACTTGCGGATCAATTCCTCCGCCGACTTCAAATCCCCTTTTTGCCCCAGCAACGTCCCCAGAAGCTGAAGTGCATCGGCTTCGTTCGGATTCTGCGAAATGATCTGGCGATAGATTTGCTCGGCTTGCTCCAACCGCCCGGCCTGATGATGCGCTACTGCGCCGGACAATGCCTGAGAAATAGGGATGGACTGGGGGCACATGAAACTAATTCATCATACCGCGGGAAGTAAGAGGGCATGCGCAAACCATTCATCTTACGAAAATTGACCCTCTAACCCCCAACTGTTCGATAATATCGACGTGCCTTATATCGTGGTCAAATCCAATGGCCTGGATGTCGCCCTTCGCGAGCTGGATTGCCCGCTGGTGGTGGGGCGGGCGCCGGATTGCGATCTGACCGTTCACGATATTCTTCTGTCGCGGCGGCATCTTCGCCTTGAGGCGACGGATGATGGATGGATCGTTCAGGACCTCCAAAGCAAAAATGGCACCGTCATCAACGGCGAGCGGATCCGTTTTCCGCGGGCGCTGCGGGATAATGATGTCGTTCGCTTCGGCCGCTCCAAGCTGGTTTTTCACGCCGGGCTGCCGGATGAAGATTTTGCCGAGCAGTTGCTCGCGCCCGCCCGACCGGCGACGCCGGGCGATACGCTTTCGGGAACGCTTTCAGGCTTCACGCTGCTATTGCCGGGCGAGGGGGAAATTCCCCAGGATATTCCCAATCCTCAGCCGCGGCCGAGGGATCCACCGGCTTATGATCGCGCCGAATTGCAAACGCTGCTGGCGGCCATCGCGTCGAGCAGTTGGGATTCGGTCTATGCCGAGGCTCGCCAGCCGCTGCGGGGCGGGCAGGGGTTTGAAACCGATGATGAAATTCGCGATCGGCCGCGGGTGCGCCCTTCCTCGCCGACCGATTTGTCGCTGCAGGCGAATCCGGTAACGCCGCCCGTGGTCGCACCGGCGATCGCGCCGAAGATTCGAAGAAGTTTTCCGTCTGAAATTTCCCTGCACGGCGCTGTCGCGGGAATATGGATTGGCCTGCTGGTTCTGCTGAACATGAGCCAGAAGGCCACGGCCGTCGGCTCCACGCCGCCGATGGTCCCTATTGAGCCGGCTGTGCATCCCGCAGCGGTTCATTCGGATTCGGATGATTTGGACGAGGAGGATGCGGTGAAAGCGGCCGATCCCCAGCCTGCGGAACATCAGAGCGGCTTTCGCCCTGTCTCGCTAAATCTGCAAACCGGCAAAACCGCAGCGCTGACGGCTTCGCTGTATTTGCCCGTGATCTGGTAGAGGATTACCCCTCGGCCGGTTCCACCATCGCCGACATCGATCCCTTGCATGTCGCCACGCGCTGATCCGCGCCATAAGCGTGAATCTGGTCTCGCTTCAATTCCGCCAATTCCCGGTGCGTCGTCAGCAGGATCACCCGCCCCTGGCTGTCGACTTCCTTGGCGAGCTGGTATCCCTTTTCATCAGAATAGGCGAACAAAACTTTGAGCATTTCGATAACATATTCGTAGGTATGGTCATCATCGTTGAGCAGGATGACATTAAACGGCGGCATCAGAGCCGGCTTGCGTTTTTTAGACGGACTGGCCTTGCTGGGCGCGACAACTGTGCCGCCTGTGGCCTCTTCCTTGGTCTTTGCCATGTAAAGTGTCCCGAATAGACAGGTCCGCACTAAGTTACCCAATTTGAAGAATTAAAATCAATAAATATTTCTGCGAAGCGTTTGAAGTGAAGTGCTTTAGTCCCTATCGATAGAGAGGTTAACATGCGATTGCAGCCTCGGGCGCAGGTTGTCGCGGCCGCCGCCATTTTGATGGTTTCGCTGATCCTTGCGCCCGCCGTCGCCTGTCTGCGCGATACGCTGGACGACCGCGCGGTCGAGTGGTCATCCGAGATCGTCTTGGCCAATCTGCTTGCGGTGAATTCCCCCCAGCCGATGAACGCAGGCGCCACTTCCCAGCCGGATGCGGTCGACAACTCCTCGGGAAAGCAGTACCAGACCTACGATTTTCAAATTACGGAAAGTTACGACGGCCCGGGAAAAGTCGGCGATAAAATCACCGTGATCCGCTTTATCGTCGGCCCGGATTCCAGCAAAAGCTCGATCTGCGGACAAACCTTCACCGACCGGCAGGTCGGTAAATCCTTCCTTCTGCTTTTGCGGTCAGAAGCCGACATTTCCTGGAGCGACCGGTCGGGTGAATCCGATCCTCGAACGCCACAACTTCATGCACTCAAAGCGTTTCTGGTTGTGCATCTGGAGTCGGCCTACGATCTGGGAACCGATGGGCTGGAGGATGCCAAATACACGATTACCTCCACCCGCCAGGCTGAGGCCCAGTTCAAGACCGATGACGCCAAGTTGCAGGCCCAGACGATGATCAACGCCGCCGACGACACCGAAGAGAGCCAGGCCGAGCACGCGCTGCTGGAAATGGGACCCAAGATACTCCCGGTCCTGCAGGATGATCTCTCACAAACCGATGGCCAGGACCGGGCGAGGATCCTGCGGGTCATCCGTGCGGTCTCTCCGCCGAGCATCCTGGCCTCCAGCCATCAGCATTGAATTGAGACAATTCAGCTAACACATTGCTCCGCCGTCCAATAACATTCATTGCGACCGGCCGATTTTGCCGAATATCGTTGTATGGATTTGGCAACGGTGATCGGACTGGTGGTCGCGTGGGGGGCTGTCCTCTTTTCCATGTTCCATGCGTCCGAAGGGGCGATGGGCTCCTATTTCAAACCCAACGAAATCTTTCTGGTGATGGGCGGATCGCTGGGAGCGGCCATGCTTTCCATGCCGCTGCACACCATCACCGGCATCGTTTCCTACGTTAAAAAATGGCTGATGAACAAGGAAACGCACATCGAGCACATCATCAAGGAGATGGTGCAGTACGCCGAAACGGCGCGGCGCGATGGCGTTCTGGCGCTGGAAACCGTCGCCCGCGAAGCACCCGATCCGTTTCTTCGCCGCGGTCTACAGCTCACCATCGACGGCACCGATCCGGAGATCATCGAGCGAATCCTCCGCATCGAAATCGAATCGATGGCCGAGCGGCACAAGCATGGCAAACATTTCTTCGGAACGCTGGCGAAATTCGGACCCGGCTTTGGACTGATGGCAACGCTTATCGCCCAGGTGGCGATGTTTCGAAATCTCGCCGGTGACGCGGCCGTCATCGGAAAGGCGCTGGCCATCGCCCTCACCGGCACGCTGTACGGCTGCATCCTGCAGAATCTCATCGCCGGCCCAGTGTCGGAAAAACTCGGCATGCGCAGCCACGAGGAATCCTTCGCCAAGGAAATCATGCTTCAGGGAGTTCTCAGCATCCAGGCGGGAAACAATCCGCGCGTCGTGGAAATGCAGCTCATGAGCTTCCTCAGCAGCAAGCAGCAGGCCGCGATTCCCAAGGCGGCGTAAACACCCATGGCCACCAAAGCCTGCAAATGCAAAGCAACCGAATGCGAGGAATGCCCCGAGTGGATCTTCACGTTCGCCGATCTCGTCATGCTGATGATGGGATTCTTCGTCATCCTCTGGGTGCTCAAGCCCAATCCCGGGAAAAAAGGAAGCGACAACGACAGCGAAAACGACTACGTCGTAAAAATTGCCGCGTCCATCCGAGCTGGATTTGATTACGTCCCCAACCCGCAAAGCCGCGACCCGGTGGATCGGCAGATGATCATCGACGGACTCTCGCGCACGCACCCGCCCGGCGACGGAAAGATGGGAAAATCCGTCATCCAGCCGAAGGGCGCTGTCGGCACTGATGATGATGTCACAAATATTCGCCCATCGGATCACGCGACCGAAGGGGGAAAGATGCTCTTCGATCAGGGCAGCGCCGTGCTGACCGACCAGACAAAGCAGGAACTGGATCAGATCGCCGAGATGATTCGCGGCCATCGCAATATCGTCATGATCAAGGGGCACACTTCGCTGGATGATCTTCCCGACGGCGCCACCGAGCAGCAGAAGATGGACCTGTCGCTCCGCCGCGCCCAGGCCGCTTCTGATTATCTTGTCACCAAAGGTGTGGATGCCCGCGCGATCCGCGTGCAGGGATGTTCAACCTTCGAACCTCTCTCGCAGGGGCAATACACGGTCGATTCCCAGGCCCTCAACCGCCGAGTCGAAGTCGAAGCGACCAACACGCTGATCGATGATCTCCAGGTGAAGCCGGAAACCTCCAGCGGTGATTCGACGGCTCCTTCCGGCGGGCAATAATCCCATTTTTTGCTAAGAAACCGCCAAAGTCGGCCCCGGCGGTCGCCGGCCGAGCCACCACCACCAGAAGATGCCAACCAGACCAATCGCGGCGCTGAGAAGCTGCCCCATCGTGAGCCAGCCGAAGGCGATATATCCAAGCTGCGGATCGGGCTCGCGCGTGAATTCGACGAGGAAACGGAAGATGGCATAGGTGATGATGAACGAGGCGGCGATCTGGCCATCGCGGCGATTTTTCCAGGTCTTGATCGCCCACACCACGGCCATCAGCGCCGGGCCTTCCAGGATCGCCTCGTAAATCTGCGAAGGATGCCGCGGCGTGGGATACCCGGGGAAAATCATCGCCCAGGGAACATTCGACTCGCGGCCGACCAATTCGCCGTTGATGAAATTGGCGATGCGCCCGAGGAACAGTCCGATCGGCGTCACCAGCGCCAGACAATCCGCGACGTTCAGCACGGGGGCCTTGCGATGCCTGCACCAGATCCACAGCACCAGCAAAACCCCGGTGAGCCCCCCGTGAAACGACATGCCGCCTCGCCAGATGGCAATCGGTTCCCACCACGGCTCCGGCTGGGTGGGATCATATTTGTGATAAAAAATCCAATATCCAGCGCGTCCACCCGCCACCACCCCCAGCGCCA
>Ga0302325_10004241_pt1 | contig 33226 bp, 29 predicted proteins | sample Palsa_T0_2_FD_201948 | JGI IMG/M metagenome (GOLD analysis project Ga0302325, IMG submission 201948) | Peat permafrost microbial communities from Stordalen Mire near Abisko, Sweden - Palsa_T0_2 | ecosystem: Environmental > Terrestrial > Soil > Palsa > Peat permafrost | place: Sweden: Abisko... | reverse complement strand
GCCGCCGGGCTCGCGGCGGGCTTTTACGGTCCGCTTAGCTCGCAGGTAGACGCTATCCCCCTAGCCGACGAGGCTCGAGTGCGGGGCGCCGGTACCGGCTGGCGCAACTCGGACCGCCGGCAGGCCGGCGTATGCGAGCAGAGTTCTTGGTCTTTGGGAGTCCATTGATCGGCGAGGAGGAGATCGCCGAGGTTGTCGCGTCCCTGCGTTCGGGGTGGGTTGGGACAGGGCCGAAGGTGCAGCGGTTCGAGCGGATGCTGGCCGAGTATGTTGGAGCGGCGGAGGTGCGGTGCCTGTCGTCGTGTACGGCCGCGCTCATGCTTGCGCTGCTTGTGCACGGGATTGGCCCCGGCGACGAGGTTCTGGTGCCGGCGATGACGTTCGTGGCATCCGCGAACGCGGTCGAGAATGTAGGCGCTACGCCGGTGCTGATCGATGCCGAGCCGAGGACGGGGCAGATCGACCTCGATGCCGCCGAAGCGGCGATCACGCCGGTGACGCGAGCGATCATGCCCGTTCACCTCGCCGGGCGGCCGATCGATATGGATCGCGTGAACGAACTGCGGGATCGCAACGGGCTGGTGGTGATCGAGGACGCGGCGCATGCGCTCGGCGCCGAGTGGCGCGGAGCCCGGATCGGCTCGCACGGCAACCTGACCGCCTTCTCGTTCTACGTGACCAAGAACATCACCACCGTGGAGGGCGGCGCGCTCGCGATCGAGGACCCGGAGATCGCGGCCAGGGTTGAGCGCCTCGCCTTGCACGGTCTCAGCCTTGGCGCCTGGGAGCGATTCTCCGATCACGGATTTCGCCACTACGAGGCCGTCGAGCCGGGCTTCAAGTTCAACATGACCGACATCCAGGCGTCGCTTGGTTTGCATCAGCTGCCACGGTTGGACGCTTGGATCGACCGCCGGACGGAGCTGTGGGAGCGCTACGACGAGGCGCTTTCCGGGCTCCCGCTCGAGACCCCGGTTCCCGCCGCGCAGGGAACACGGCACGCGCGCCACCTCTATCAGGTGTTGCTGACCTCGGAGGCGCCGTTGACGCGCGACGAGTTGCTCGACGCTCTTGTCGCCCGCGGGATTGGGACCGGCGTCCATTACCGCGGCGTGCATCTGCACCCCTACTACCGTGACCGGTATCACCTCACGCCCGAGCAGTTCCCGTTCGCAACGGCGATCTCCGAGCGGACGATCAGCCTCCCGCTGAGCCCGAAGGTGACAGACGCCGACCAGGATGACGTGGTGTCAGCGCTCCGTGAGATGTTGGCCCCGTGATCTGTCTTAGGTGCTACGTGTTGACCCGCCTTGAGCACCACATCTGAGTATCGAACCAAGGCCCCGGTGCCCGCCCTGAAGGGCTCGATGCTGCGGTTGGGCGACGCCATCCGGCGCGTCCCTGCGGACGTCTGGACGGTGATTGGGTTGACGCTCCTCGCCGCGGTGCTCCGCTTCGCGACGATCGCGACCCAGAGCTACTGGGCCGACGAGGCGCTCACCGTGCACGAGGTTCGCCTGCCGTTCGACGCGATGCTGACCACGGTCGCGAACACCGAGACGACCCCCCCGCTGTACTTCATCCTGGCGTGGGCCTGGGCGCATGTCCTCGGTAGCGGCGAGGCGGCGCTGCGCTCGTTGTCCGCGCTGGCCGGGGTTGCAGTCGTGCCGATCGCATATCTGTGCGGACGCGACCTGGTTTCTCGTCGTGCGGGCGTGATCGCGGCGGCGTTCGCCGCCGTCAATCCGTTCCTGATCTGGTACTCGCAGGAAGCCCGGTCATACATGTTGCTGATGGCACTGACGGGTGCGTCGTTCCTGTGGTTCATCCGGGCCGAGGGCGAGCCGTCCAGGCGCAATATCGGCTGGTGGACGATCTTCTCGGCGCTTGCACTGACGACCCACTTCTTCGCCGGCTTCCAGGTCGCCCCCGAGGTCCTCTGGCTGCTGTGGCGGGTGCGCAGTCGCGCCGTGCTGATCGCGGCGGGGGCGCTCGGCGCTGTGCAGCTCGCGCTGCTGCCGCTCGCGGCGGGCGACACCTCCCACGGAGTCGGCTGGATCCACCGTACGCCGCTGCCGACTCGGATCTCGCAGGTCGCGATCGAGTTCGCGGTCAGCAACGTTTACCGGCAGGTCAGCATTCCCGCGGGATTTTGGGGAGGCGCGATCGTGATCGTGGTCGCCGTGGTGTTACTCGCCGTAGCGGGCGCCTGGGCGGAGCGGCGGGGAGCGTCCTTGGCCGGCGCGATCGGAGCGGCCGTAATCATCGGCCCGCTCCTACTGGCGCTGCTCAGGCCGGCGGATGACTTCTTCCTCGTCCGCAACCTGAGTCCCGCGTGGATTCCCATCTCGGTCGCGCTCGCCGCGGCATCCGCGGCGCCAAGAGCGCGGAACGTGGGCATGGTGGCAGCGACCGTTCTGCTCGTGATCTTCGTGATCGCCACGGTCGAGATCAACGCCGATCCTGCGTTCCAGCGAGCCGACTGGCGAGGCGTCGCGCACGCGCTCGGTCCGGCGTTCGAGCCGCGGGTGATCCTGATCGCGGGCGGCAAATCGGCGATACCGCTCAAGATCATGCTTCGCGGGGTCAACTGGGTGCAGCCCCCGGACACCCGGCCGGTGGTATTCGACCAGGTCGCCGTGGTCGGCTCGAAGGCGTGGGCCAAAATCAGGGGGCCGGGACACCACAAGGGGCGCGCGCTGCCGTTGTACCAGGCCTCTGGAGCGGTCTTCCTCGGCCGTACCTGGGTGCGTAATTTCGATGTGGCCGACTTCGCGCTGCTGCATCCGTGGCGGTTGGACACGCTTCAGGTTGCCCATCGCGCGGGCAGGTTCTTCCGCCACACGCCCGCGAACCTGCTGGTGCTCGTCCAACAGTCTCGCGCCCGCGTTGGGCGCCGAACTGCAGCTGATGCCAGTCTGACGCTCGGGGCCCTACCCTTGACCGCGTGCTGGTCGGAGGTAGAGGCACGCGCCGTCGTGCTGCGGCAATATCGATGCTTGCGTTCGCGCTTGCTGCGGCCGCTGCCTGCCCGGTGAGCGCCTCCGCCGGTCTGATCCGCAACAACAACACTCCGTTTCCTACCAGCACGCAGATCCTGTTCGCGCAGTTCACGAGCAGGCGCTACAGCCCGCCGTCGAACCAGGTGGGGGATATCCTGCCGACCGCTTGGGCGGCCAACAACCAGCAGTACGTGGACATCAACGACGGTGGCACCAACCTCCAGAAGGGCAAGGGGTTCTGGCGTAACTCATTCGCACGGATTACAGGCTCACCGCCCGACATCGGCTTCAGCTTCGTCGGGAACCCGAATGACCCGCCTCCGGCCACGTGGGCCGAGATCGGCAAGGACCCGAGTCTCCATTCGGGGCCGCTCGGGCCGTACTACAGCGACGGCTTCGTCTCCGTAGACGGCGTGTTCTATGCCACCCAGACGGCGATTTGGGCCTACGGCCAAAACGAGCCGTTCCAGGGGCTTGCCGGGATCGCGTACTCGACCGACGACGGCGAGACATGGACCTCTCCGGGCCTGTCGTTCCCAGCTCCGCTCGGGAATCTCTCCTGGGTGCTCCGCGACCGCGACGAAGCCCACCCCGACGGGTACGTTTACGCGATCAACTCCGAGCGCGAGTTCAACGCGTCGACGCTGATCCTGGGTCGCAGCCAGCCGGGCATCGCGAGCATGACGAACCCCGCGAACTGGCAGTGGTTGTCCGGCTGGACGCAGTACGACGGCGAGAGCGTGCCGGTGTGGTCGAGCTCGGTGCAGGCGGCCCAGCCGATCCTTTCATGGACGTCGCACATCACTTACCCGCAGATGTCCTACGACGCTCCGCTGCACGTCTACCTGCTGACGTTCACCCATTCCTACGCTCCCGCGCCCCCGGACATCTGGCGTTCAGGCTCCGAGCTCGATCTACTCGAAGCCCCCCATCCGTGGGGGCCGTTCTCGTTCGTCGCGCGCGAGATCGACTTCGGACCGTCGAACGGTTACGCCGCGGGCTTCCCGGAGAAGTGGATCAGCGGGGACGGGCGCACGCTATGGATGAAGTGGGCAGCCAACTTCGACGGCTGTGACCCTGGCCTGAGCTGCGCGGGCGCGTACGGCTTCAACTACGCGCGGGTGCAGTTGACGGTCGCGGGCAAGTCTGGGTAGTCGGGCCGGCCCGGCCCGCCCCAGGGACCCCGGCCCGCCGTAGTCGGGCCGGCCCGGCCCGCCCCAGGGACCCCGGCCCGCCGTAGTCGGGCCGGCCCGGCCCGCGCGCAGGCGGCCCCGGCCAGCCCCAGGCGCCCCCCGCCCGGGCCGGCCCGGCCCGCGCGCGTGTGGTGGACAATGTTGGCGATGGGCGATGTGATGGGTGTCAAAGCGGGTCGGGACGCCGCCGTGCTGAGCGTGGTGGTGCCGGTGTATGGGTGCGCGGACTGCCTGGTCGCGCTGCACGATCGCCTGAGCCGGAGCGTCGTCTCGGTAACCGACCGCTACGAGCTGATATTCGTCGATGATCGCAGCCTCGATGGTGGCTGGGAGGTGCTGCGCTCGCTCGCACGCCGCGATCCTCACGTGCGGGCGTTCCGCCTGAGCCGGAACTTCGGGCAGGACGCTGCGATCACGGCCGGCCTCGCGCAGGCGCGGGGCGAGTGGGCGGTCGTGATGGACTGCGATCTTCAGGAAGCGCCCGAGGACATCCCGCGGCTGTGGGCGGCATCGAGGGAGGGGTACGACATCGTGCGCACGACGCGGCGCGGGTGGCGGCACTCCGCGTTCAGGCGGATGACGAGCCGCGCGTACCGGCGCCTGACGCTGGAGACCGACGTGCGCCCGGACTACAGCAACCTGAGTCTCCTCTCGAGGCGGGTGATCGACGCGTTCCTGCGCTTGCGCGACCGCGACCGGGAGTACATGATCGCGCTCGACTGGCTCGGGTTCGACTCGACGACGATCGAGATCGAGCATGCGGAGCGGCACGCGGGCGAGAGCGGATACACCCTCCGCGGGCTCGTCAGGGTCGCGCTGGACGGCATGTTCTTCCAGAGCACCGTGCTCCTGCGCGTGGTCGTTCTCGTCGGCTTTCTGGTCGCGCTCGCAGGCGCGATCCTCGCGGTGTACGAGGTCGTCGACTACTTCGTCGAGCCGGGCAACCGCGTCCCCGGGTTCGCCAGCCTCGCGGTGCTGCTGCTACTGCTGGCGGGATTCATCATCGTCAGCGTTGGTGTCGTCGGCCTTTATGTGGGCCGGATCTTCGAGCAGGTCAAGAACCGCCCCCTGTACCTGATCGACAGCGAAACGGCGAGCCCCGACCACGAACCGGTCTATTCGCCCGCCGACAGAACGTAGACCTTCTCGCGGCCGCCGGGGATCAAGAAGGACGCGACGGTCCGCTCGCGGTAGCGCGCCATCAGCGCGTCGAGCGTCGTCTCGGTGAACCGATCAGCATGCGACCCTACCCCCGGGTCGGCGGCGCGCTTACCCAGCAGGGCGATCCCAGGGAGCTCGCTGCTCGCTAGATTGCGTATCGGCTCGGAGACGATCACCCGCTCACGGGCAGCTGTGAGCATCCGGTCGATGATCGCGGCGGCGTCGGGGAGGAAGTGGTAGAGGCTCGCCTGCATGATCGCCACGTCCGCTGCCGGCAGCGGCTCAGTCGCGCTCGCCAAGTCGAGACGGCGCGCGTCAACCCCGCGGCGGCGCAGCGCGGCGACGAACCGGTCGTTGACATCGACGCCGATGTAGCTGCCCGCACGTCCGCGCAGGTGGCGGGTGTACAGCGTGCCCGGACCGCAGCACAGCTCGAGCACCGACGCGCCGGTGGGAACCTGCTCCGCGACGGCGCTCATCCTCGCCGCGTAATGGCGGCCGTACAGTCCCCGCATCAGCAGCTCGTAGCCGCGGGCGCTGCGGTAGACGAGACTGGTGCTCACCCGGCGGCAGTCTATGGACGCCGGTGACCGCGGCACTCACGCCACGCGGCGGTCGCGCCACGGTCACCGTCCGCGGTCAGTCTCGGCTCTGGCGCTGGTTACGTCCGCGCGTGCGGAACGGCGTGCCCGTCCTGATCTCCAGCAGCCGCCGTTGTGCGTAGTCCATTTCGGCCGCGATCTCGCTGATGCGGCTGATGACCCGCCTGGCGCGGGGTGTGCTCGTGGCGGCGCTCATGTCTTGGCTCCTTGTGCTCGTGGGTGACCTGGATTCATCGTGGCACCGTCTGGTCATGAACACAAATAGGGATGACCTTGATCCGGTATAACTTGTGGTAATGCTGAACGCGACCCGTCTGGGAGTGCTGCGTGAGGTTGCGCGCCAAGGCTCGTTCTCGGGCGCGGCCGAGGCGCTCGGGTATACGCAGCCGGCGGTGTCGCGGCAGGTCGCGACGCTCGAGGCCGAGACCGGGACCGTGCTCGTCACGCGCGCGGCGCAGGGGGCACGGCTGACCGAGGCCGGGCAGGTGCTCGTGCGACACGCGGAGGTGATCTTCGCCGCACTCGATGATGCCGAGAACGAGCTGCGGGCGGTCCTCGGGCTCGAGGCCGGTCGGCTGCGGCTGGCGACGTTCTCCTCAGCTGCGGCGAACATCGTGCCGCTCGCGATCGCGCGCTTCCGGGATGCCCACCCGGGTGTCGAGCTGATCGTCGAGATGATCGAGCCCGAGGAGTCGATCCCGCGCTTGCGTAGCGGCGAGCTCGACATCGCGCTCACAAACGACATCGAATCTCGGCCTGGCGAGGCACTCGAGCGCGTCCATCTGTTCGATGACCCGATGTACGTGGCGCTACCGCGCGGGCACCGCCTCGCGGAGCACCCGAACCTGCGCCTGCGTGACCTCTCCGACGAGCCGTGGATGCTCGGCACGACGGCGTCCTGCCCGGATGCGGCGATGTTCAAGCGTGCCTGCCACGCCGCGGGATTCGAGCCGAGGATCGCCTTCGAGAACGACGACTACCACGCGATCCTCGGTTTCGTCGCCGCCGGCGTCGGCATCGCCCTGATTCCCGATCTCGCCGCTCGCGCCGCTCGCGAGGACGTCGTCATCCGCTCGCTCGGCGCGCGCGCGCCGGTGCGCAAGGTGGCGGCCGCGCTTCCGGCGGGCTATCGCTCGCCGGCCGCCGAGGCGATGCTCGAGATCCTGCGAGCCGTAGGCGCCGACTGGGAGCGCGCCGGCCGGTCGTACGCCTACGTCTGAGGATCCGGCGCGAGAGCGAATCGGACTGCGGCCCGAGCGCAAATCGGACTGCGGCCCGAGAACAAATCGGACTGATTTTCTGTTAGGTACTGTAGCCGCATGCCTAACGTTCCTTCGCTTCTTCGCAAGCCCGCTGAGCTCGGTCTCCGTGGCGCGGTCGAGGCACACGCCGTGATCCAGGGCTTCCGTTCCGGCATGCTCGGGATCGACCCTCCACGCAAGACCGCAGCTGTACTCCGCGCGATCGATCGGCTCGGCCCGATCGGCGGCGCGATCGCCGTGGCCGCCGTTCGCCACGGTGACCGGGCCGGAGTGATCGACGAGCGAGGATCGCTCACCTTTGGCGAGCTCGGTGCCCGCTCCGACGCGCTCGCCTACGGTCTCCGCGCCCGCGGCGTTCGCGAGGGCGACACGGTCGGGATCCTCTGCCGCAATCATCGAGGGTTCCTCGACATCACCTTCGCCGCGGCGAAGCTGGGTGCCCGCGCGCTGTATCTGAACACCGACTTCGCGGGGCCGCAGCTACAGGATGTCTGCGCGCGCGAGGACGTGTCGCTGCTGGTCCACGACGAGGAGTACAACGAACTGGTGGCGCCGATCGAGACGCGACACCGCACCCTGCTTGCGTGGACCGACGGCCCCGCCGGAGAAGACACACTCGACGCGTTGATCCGCGAGCACATGGGCCGGGTGCCGTCGATGCCCGACCGCCGCTCACAGGTCGTGCTGCTGACGAGCGGCACGACCGGCACGCCCAAGGGTGCGCCGCGGCACGGCGGCCGATCGCTTTCGCCACTCGGCGCGATCCTGTCCAAGGTGCCGTTCCGGGCGCGCGAGTCGACCTATCTGGCAGCGCCGATGTTCCATGCGCTCGGGTTTGCGGAGACAATCGTTGCGATCAGCCTCGGCAACACCGTCGTGACCCGGCGGCGATTCTCGCCCGAGCTCACGCTGGAGGGGATCGCGGCTAACCGCTGCACGGGGTTGATCGTCGTGCCGGTGATGCTGCAGCGGATTGTTGGCCTGATCGAGTCCCGTCCCGGGGAGTTCGATACGACCTCGCTGCGGATCGTGCTTGTCGCAGGCGCGCAGCTCGAGGCCGATCTCGCACGGCGAGCAATGCACGCGCTCGGCGATGTCATCTACAACTTCTACGGCTCCACCGAAGTTGCCTGGGCGACCTTCGCCACCCCCGAGGACCTGCGCGCGGCGCCGGGCTGCGTCGGCCGGGCGCCATTTGGCACGATCGTGAAGCTGTTCGATAACGCCGGCGCGCCGGTCGTGGGCGCCGGTCGCACCGGCCGGATCTTCGTAGGCAACGGCTTCCAGTTCGAGGGCTACACCGGGGGCGGCAACAAGGAGGTCATCGACGGCCTGATGAGCACCGGCGACGTCGGCCACTTCGACGCCGCCGGACGGCTGTTCATCGACGGGCGCGACGACGACATGATCCTGTCCGGCGGCGAGAACGTCTTCCCGGGCGAGGTCGAGGGGCTGCTGATCACCCACGAGGCGATCGAGGAAGCGTCGGTGGTCGGCGTCGAGGATCCCGAATGGGGCTGGCGGCTCGCGGCGTTCGTCGTGCTCCGGCCGGACCACGAGCTGACCGGGGACGAAGTCAAGGAGTTCGTCAAGGCGAACCTCGCCCGCTACAAGGTTCCCCGCGACGTCAACTTCATCGACGAGTTGCCGCGCAACCCCACCGGGAAAGTGCTCAAGCGGGAGCTCCGAGCCCGCCTCGCGCGCGTCGGCGACTGATCGCCTGATTCAGCGGTCGCAGGAAGGACCGCCGGATCGCCTGATTCAGCGGTCGCGGGAAGGACCGCCGGATCGTCTGATTCAGCGGTCGCGGGAAGGACCGCCGGGTGGTCTCCGTTCAGCCGGTTGCTCGAACAGCAGCGAGAGCCTGGGCGACTCGTTCTCCCGTCGCCCGCGCGCCACGATCAGCACGACGATCGCGGCCGTTGCCACCAACCAGAACATGACCAGCGTCCAGACGGGCCCAATGTGAGACATGCACCACGAGATCACGAGGATCGTTGCGACCCAGCCCAACCCGCCCAGCACAAATCTTGCCAGTCCCTGTTTCACGATCGGATTCCTCCTCGTGGTTGGCGGCGCCGCCCACACCCCACGCGCCAATCATCGTAACCGGACGACCGGCGGCGCCGTCTGGCACGGCCCGCAGATTTGTCAGAGTGTTTTCAAGCTCATCCCCTATCGTGGAATGCGTCACACGAAAGGTTGGACTGATCGATGGCATTCCTGCGCACAATCTCGACTCCTCGCCTGCTTGCCCTGATCGCCGCGGGCGTCGTGATCGCCGCCGGCGGCACGGCGATCGCGGTCGCTGCGAGCACCGGCGGTCCGGTGCCGCAGGCGGAGTCCCTCGCCCAGGCCGTGCGCGGCGCTCTGACAGCGCCCGCGATCACCGGCATCAGTGCACGGATCAGCTTCACCAACAATCTGATCTCGTCCGATGATCTCGGCCAGGTGTCGAGTCCGCTACTCAGCGGAGCAAGCGGCCGACTGTGGCTCTCGACCAACCACCAACTCCTGCGGCTCGAGCTGCAGGGCGACAACGGCGACGCCCAGGTGGTCATCGACGGCGACAGCTTCTGGGTTTATGACCCGTCGTCGAACACGGTGTATCGCGGCGAGCTCCCGGCTGAGACGGCAGGCCACGTGCAGAGCGCGTCCCGCCACGGCTGGACCGCTTATGCCCCGCTGCCGAAGCCGGCCGCCAACCAGGACGCGATCCCGTCGCTTGCGCAGATCCAGAACGAGATCACCAGCCTGAGCAAGCACCTCAACCTGTCCGGCGCGATTCCAGGCGACGTCGCCGGCCAACCCACCTACAGCGTTCGCGTCTCTCCGCAGCACGACGGCGGGCTGCTTGGCGCGGCTGAGATCGCGGTCGACGCGGTCCACGGCGTGCCGCTGCAGTTCTCGGTTTACGCGACGGGCGACAGCTCCCCGGTGCTCGAGCTGACCGCGACCGACATCTCCTACGGCCCGGTCGCGGCGTCGTACTTCGCGGTGACGCCCCCGGCCGGCGCGAAGGTCGTGAGCGTCACGGTCCCGGGCGGCGGCTCGACGTCGAAGCTCGCCCACCACTTCGTGCTCGTGGACCCGGCCACGCTCGCCGGCCTGCCGCGGCGCTCGGTGCGCCTGCTCTCCTGGGACGGGAGCGCGGCCGCGCTTGTCACCTACGGACAGAACCTCGGCGGGATCGCCGTGATCGAGCAGACGGCGCCTTCGACGGCCGCTGCCTCCAGCGCGCAGAGCTCTCGCCACCAGGAGCTCGAGCTCCCGACGGTGCAGATCAACGGCGTCACCGCCGATGAGCTCGACACCGCGCTCGGCACGATGATCCGCTTCACGCGCTCGGGAGTCGCCTACACCGTGCTCGGGTCGGTACCGCCGGCGGCAGCGAAAGCCGCCGCGCGCGGGCTGTAGGGGTGTGGTGCACCGTCCCGCAATGAGGGCACGTTAGTGGCGGACGATCCGCCGATCGAGGTTCGCGGGCTGGTCAAGCGCTATGGCGAGATCCTGGCGGTCGACGACGTCGACCTGACCGTTCAGGAGGGCGACGTGTACGGGTACCTCGGACCGAACGGCGCCGGCAAGACGACCTCGCTGCGGATGATGCTCGGTCTGATCCGGCCGACCGCGGGACACGTGCGGCTGTTCGGTCGCGACCCGCTGCTCGGCGTGCGCGCGCTCGACGGTGTCGCCGGGTTCGTCGAGGCTCCCCAGTTCTATCCGTACCTCTCGGGACGGCGGAACCTCGAGCTGCTGGCGGCCTACGACGGGCACGGGGCGAGCGGACGGATCGACCAGGCGCTCGCGACGGTCGAGCTGACCGGTCGGTCGGGCGACCGTGTGGGAGGGTATTCGCACGGCATGCGGCAGCGGCTCGGGATCGCCGGCGCGCTGCTTCGCGCGCCTAAGCTGCTGCTCCTCGACGAGCCGGCGACGGGACTCGACCCGGCGGGGATGCGCGACATGCGGGTGCTGATCCGCCGCCTGGCCGATGAGGGCATGACGGTGCTGCTGTCGAGCCATCTGCTGCCCGAGGTCGAGGAGCTTTGCAACCGGGTCGCGATCGTCCGGTCGGGCAAGATTGTGTACGAGGGGGCGATCGCCGACTTGAAACGGGGCGCAGGCGCCACCTACCGGCTCTCGACGACCGACGACGAGCGCGCGATCGCCGTCTGCCGGGCTCAGCGGGGACTTGGCGAGGTTACCGTCGCCCACGGCTACATCTGCTTCTCGGCGGACGGGGCGGCCGCCGCGGAGCTCTCGCAGGCGCTCGTCGAGGCGGGCGCGCTGATCAAGCTGCTCGCACCGGAGACGGTCACGCTCGAGGATCTGTTCTTCTCGCTTACGGAGGGTGACCGCCGAACGTCCGGTCAGGACGCGGGTAGCGCGCCGGAAACGGCGGTGCCGAGATGAACCCGGGCGCACTCACGGTCTACCGCTGGGAACTGCGCAAGCTGCGCTACCAGAAGCGCACCTACCTCGGCCTCGGACTGGCGGTGATCGTGCCGATCATCTTCGTGACCGCCGTCAGCTTCAGGCACGGGGGACCGCACGACGTCGCCTTCGGCGACTACATCGATCGCAGCGGGCTTGCGATCCCGCTGGTCATCCTGCTGTTCGGCGCGATCTGGATGTTCCCGCTGATCGCGGCTCTCGTCGCCGGGGACATCGTCGCCTCCGAGGATCACAATGGCACGCTGAAGACGATCCTGACGCGCTCGCTCGACCGCGGTCAGATCTTCTCAGGCAAGGCCATGGCGGCTGTCACGTACGCGATCGTCGCGATCCTGCTCGACGGTGTTGTCGCGATCATCGCCGGGTGCCTGAAGTCCGGATTCAACCCACTCCAGAGCCTGTCCGGCACGGTCGTCTCCGCCCCGAAGGGCCTCGAGCTCGTGATCGTGAGCCTGCTCGTGTACCTGATCCCGATCCTCGCGATCGTCTGCATCGGCTTGCTGCTCTCGACGGTCACCCACAACAGCGCGGCGGCCGTCGTCGGCACGCTGATGTTCTCGCTGCTGTTCCAGCTCATCGGCATCCTGCCCGGACTCGGCGGCCTGCAGCCCTACCTGCTGAGCACCCAGTTCAACGCCTGGCAGGGGCTGCTGCGCACGCCGACCGACTGGGACCCGATCATCCGCGCCGCCTGGGTGTGCGCGCTCTACGGTCTTCCGGCGCTCGGCGCCGCGTATCTGGTCTTCCTGCGCCGCGACGTCGCCGGTGGGTGATCCCGGGGGATCGCCGGTGGGTGATCCCGGCTGCAGCGATGGTTGCAATACCGCAACTTTGGGAGCCCTTTTCACGTTCTAGGGCGTAACGTTGGTGCAGTCCGTACATGCTGTGCCGCCTGCGAGAGGCGCGGAAATGCAAACCAAGCAGAGTCTGAACTCCACTGCGGAGCCGATCCCGCAGCCCGAGACGGTGCCGGTTCTGGGCGTCCCGTTGGCGCTGATCGATTACGACACGGTGCTCGAGTGGATCGACGGGATGGTCCTGCGGCGCGAGCGCGGCTATGTCTGCGTCGCCAACGTGCACACCGTGATGGCGTTCGCGGAGGACCCGGACCTGAGAGCCGCCGTCCTCGGTTCCTCGCTGAACCTCCCCGACGGCCAGCCGCTCGTGTGGGCCGTGAACGCGCTCGGTTACGACCTCGGCGGTCGGGTCTACGGCCCGGAGCTGATGCTTCGTGCTTGCGCCCACGCGGTCGCGGGCGGTCAGCGTTTCTATCTCTATGGCGGCCACAATCAGGGGGCGCTCGTCGAGCTGGCGCTGAACCTGCGCCGGCGATATCCCGGCGTGCGCATCGTGGGCGGCTATTCGCCACCGCATCGCGAGCTTCACGACGACGAGCGGGCCGCGGTTGTGCATGAGATCAACCGGTCTGGCGCCGACGTGGTCTGGGTTGGGATCGGTGTCCCGAAGCAGGAGAAGTGGATGGCGCAGATGCGTGACGAGATCGAGGCGCCGGTGCTCGTCGGCGTCGGCGCCGCCTTCGACTTCCACGCCGGGCGGGTGCCACAGGCACCCAACTGGATCCAGGAGGCAGGCCTCGAGTGGGCCTACCGTCTGGTGCGCGAGCCGCGACGCCTGGGGCGCCGTTACATGCGCTACAACCCGCGCTTCGTCAGCAGCTTCGCGCGCCAGCTCGCGGAGCACCGCCGGACCCTGCGCGCGGGCTGAGCGCGTTCTCTGCACACTGCGGCCTGTGCCTCCCGTCGCCTCGATCGTGATCCCGACGCGTGGACGGTCGGGATATCTCGACGTCGCGCTTGCGTCGGTCGCGCCGCAAGCTGCTCATGCGAGCGCCGAGATGGTCGTGGTCATCGATGGCGAGGATCCGGCGTCGGCGGCGGTGGCTGCGCGGCACGGCGCGCGGATGGTGGCGCTGCCTGCAGGCGCCGGCGCGAACGCGAAGCGAAACGCCGGGGCCGCCGACGCGCGCGGCGAGCTGATCGTCTTCATCGACGACGACATCGAGGCGCCTCCAGGCTGGCTGCAGGAGCTGCTGACGGGATCCCGGTCCGCGCCCGAGTACGACGTGTTCGGCGGGCCGATCCGCGCTCGGCTGGAGGGTGGGGGGCCCCGCGCCTGCGGTCGTGAGGCCGGTCCGATCACGACGCTCGACCTCGGCGGCGAGGACTGCGACGCCGAGCTCGTGTGGGGCGCGAACATGGCGATCCGGCGGCGGGCGCTCGAACTGGTTGGGCCTTTCGACACCGCGCTTGACGGCTGCGGGGAGGAGGAGGACTGGCAGCACCGGTACCGGGCGCACGGCGGACGGACCCGGTATCTCGCGCGCGCGCCGGTCGACCACCGCCGCGTCGGAGCGGACGCGAGGGTTCGCTCGCTCGCGCGCGCGGCTTACTTTCGCGGGCGGTCCGCCCGGCGCTATGACGTCTCGAAGGGGGCGGCGCCCGGGATCGCGGGCGAGTTGCGCATCCTCGTTGGGTGCGGATGGCACGTCACCCGTCGTCGCTGCGCGAACGGGCTCGTAATGGGTGCGCATGCCGCGGGGCGGGTGCGAGAGGCGGTGAGCCCGACTCCGGTGAGCCCGACGCCGGCGGGCGTGGCGCCGGCGGGGGTGGGGCCGGCGGGGGTTTCTGCGCCGGCTGGGGCTCGGGACGCGGCGAGCCCGGCGTCGCCGGCGCGCCCCGCGCCGGACGACTTCGTCTCGGGGCACAGCGGGTATGTCGCGGGCGTTCGTGCGACGACGCGCGCGGTCGCAGCCGATACCGCACTCGACGCGATCGCCCTCGCGCGCGGCGAGCCGTGGCGACTGAGGCGGGCCGCGCGGCGGCTGCCGCGCCTGCGTGTGCTAGCGCTCGGCGTCGAGCGCACCGATCGGCGCAATCTGCTCGCGGCCGCACGCGACGAGCTTCGCCGCTCGCACCACGACGTCGAATTCGCGAGCATCGAGGTCGGTGACCGGGGGAAGTTCGAGAACCTCAACGCGCTGCTCGCCGAGCATCCGGCGGCCGGTCACGACTGGCTGATCGCGATCGACGACGACGTAGCGCTCCCGCCGGGATTCCTCGATGCGTTTCTGTTCCTGGTCGAGCGGTTCGGGCTGGTCCTTGCGCAGCCGGCCCATCGCTGGCGCTCCCACGCGGCATGGGATGTCACCCGTCGCCAGCCCGCGAGCGTGGTGCGGGAGACGGCGTTTGTGGAGGTCGGCCCCGTGGTCGCGTTCCGTGCCGATACCTTCGGCTCGCTGCTGCCGTTCCCGCCACTTCGCATCGGCTGGGGGCTGGACGCCCACTGGTCGGCGGTCGCGCGCCGGCACGGCTGGCGGATCGGAGTCGTCGACGCAACGCCAGTCCGCCACGGCCTGCGCCCGATCGCGGGCGCATACAGCCGCGACGACGCGCTCGCCGAGGCGCGTGCGTTCCTCGCCGACCGCCCGTACACGCCGGCTGCGGAGGCCGGCAGGACGCTGAGCGTGCACCGGTCGTGGCGGTGAGGGTGTGGAGCCGGCGGGCCGATGAAGGTCGCGATCGTCGCCGAGTATTACCCCCGCGCAGGCGACCCTGTGCTCGGCATCTGGGCGCACCGGCAGGCCGTGGCAGTCCGTGATCTCGGCGCCGAGGTCCGTGTGCTCGTGCTCTACCGCCCGCTGCCGCCGCTCTCCGCAGCCCGGGCGCTCGAGATCGGCAAGCTCGTTGGAGCGGCGCGCCAGCCCGCCCGCGCCGTGATCGACGGGATCGACGTCCAGTACGTCCGATACGTATCGCCGCCGCGGCCGTGGAGCTACGGCTCCTGGGGGCTATGGGCGGCGCCGTCACTGGCACTCGCACTACGGCGCCTGCGCCGCGAGTTCGCATTCGAGCTCGTGCATGCCCACAACGCGGTGCCCGCTGGCGACGCCGTTCGCAGGGCGGCCCCTCACGTACCGTTGGTGGTGTCGGTCCACGGGGGGGACGTGTACGCGACCAGCGCCGGGACCGCCGGCGCCCACGCGGTTCGCACGACCCTCGCCCACGCGCGCGTCGTGCTCGCCAACAGCGCGGGGACGGCCAGGCGTTGCGCCGAGCACGGCGCGCTCACGACCCGTGTGGTCCATCTGGGGGCCACGGTCCCTCCCGCCGGGACCGCCGCACCGCCCGCCGGGACCCCCGCGCCCCCCGCCGGGGCCGCCGCACCGCCCGCCGGGACCGCCGCCGGGGCCGCACCGCCGCACCCCGCACCGCCCACGCTCGTCACCGTTGGGCACCTGATCCCCCGCAAGCGACATGCGGACGTGATCGCGGCGCTTGCGCGATTGCGCGAACGGCATCCGGATCTGCGGTATGTGATCGTCGGCGATGGTCCCGAACGCGAGCCGTTGCGTGCGCTCGCGGCGTCGCTCGGCGTCGCCGACCGCGTCGAGCTGCGAGGGCAGCTGGCGCCCGAGCAGGCCGCGGCCTGTGGCCGTGTCGCCACCGTGTTCGTCCTGCCCAGTGTCGATGAGGCATTCGGCGTGGCGTACGTCGAGGCGATGGCGGGTGGTGTGCCGGCGATCGGTTGCCGGGGCGAGGACGGGCCGGAGGAGATCGCGGCCGCGGGCGGTGGCATCCTGCTCGTGCCGAGCGGGGACATCGATGCGCTCGCGGCTCAGATCGAACTGCTACTGAACGATCCGGGCCGGCGCGCGGCGCTCGGGCGCGAGGCTGCCGCCACCGTGCGCCGGGCGTTCACTTGGGAGCGGTGCGGGACGGACACGATGGCGGCATACGCGGAAGCTGGCACCGGCATTCGCCCGAGCTGGAAATAGCGCGTTTAGAGCGCCGGTGACTCGGGAATACGAGACTCTGAGACGTACAACGTGGCCAGGCGAGCCTCTCTAACAAGCGTCTCGTGCTGCGCTGGTCCTGGTCGGCGGGTGGCCTCCCCCCGGTCCCTGGCCCCCGCCCCCAGCGTGGCGGGCAGCCGCAGATGGCGGAGGTACCCGGTCCCTCCTCCGCCACTGCGGTTGCCCCACGATAAGCTCGCTCTGGCCGAACCGTGACAACGCCGAAACTTCCCGCGCCGGCTTCCGTTCTACCTCTTAGCGGCCTCTCGGACTGCTACTCTCGGCCGCGCGGCGGTCAGGGGAGGCGTCCACGCCGGTACACCATGCGCAGGCTAAACGTCGTCAACGCACTTCTCGTGGCAGTGGTACTCCCCCTGGCCGGAATGTTGGCTGCCGCGCCCGCGATGGCCTACAACGTCAGCGCCGTCTACAAGGACTGCGAGGCGAACGGCGAGCTCACCGGGCACTACTCGCGTGCCGAGCTACAGGCTGCACTGAATCAGATTCCCTCTCAGATGGCCGAGTACAGCGATTGCCAGGACATCATCAAGGGGGCCCTGCTGGCCGCATCGAAGCCGACGGGGCATCACAACAACTCGGCGGGCGTTACAGCCGGCGGCGGTAAGAACGGTGGCGGTGGCTCCGGTGAGGGTGGTTTCTCCCATGGCAAAGCGGGCACGGGCCGCACCGGTTCGCAGAAGGGAAAGCCGTCCCGCTCGAGCAGCGGCAATGCAGACACGCTCGCCAGCGCACCGAACCATCCAAGCTCGATCGGAACAGGTTCCTCGCGCTCGCTGCCGGCGGCGCTCGTCGTTGTCTTGATTGTGCTCGCACTGGCCGCCGTCAGCGGCGGAGCGGTAGCGATCCGGCGCCGTGTCGTCGCTCGCCACGGCACCTAGCAGGCCGCGGCTCCGCCCTCGCAATCCCGTGGCACGCGTTGGGAGAGTCGTGCGACGCCGCGTCGGCGCTGACATCGCACTCGGATTGACACTCGGCGGGGGTCTGTGCGTGCTCACGTTCGTGACCGCGGGTGGCACGACCAACGGCACCAACCTCGGGCCCAACACGTGGGCTCAGATCGTGCTGGTGCTGGTCGCCGCGGGCCTGGGCATCGCGGCTGTGCTCGTATCCGCCCGTGGCCGCGCTTGGGGCGGCGCATCCCTCGGCCTGTTCGCGGCACTCGCGGCGCTCACCTTGCTCTCGATCTCCTGGTCGGTGCAACCGCAGGACTCGTGGCTCGACGGCAACCTCACGCTCTCATACATGGCCGCGTTCGCCAGCGGCGTCGCGCTGGCGCGGATCGCCCCCGAGCGTTGGGCGGCGATCATCGGTGCGGTCGCAATTGTGAGCGTCGTGGTGAGCGGGTACGCATTGCTGGCGAAGGTGTTTCCGGCGACAATCGACCCGGGCCAGATACTGCTGGGTGCCCGGCTCACCGCTCCGTTCGGCTACTCGAACGCCGTTGGCCTGATATCCGCTCTCGGTCTGCCGGCCTGTGTCTGGCTCGGTGCCCGGCGCAGCGGGCGCCCGGTTCTGCGTGCTCTGTCCGTCCCGGCGATCGGCGTGCTCGTGATCGCGATCGTCCTGTCCGTTTCGCGTGGGGCTCTGTTCGCCGCTGTGATCGGGCTCGCCTGCTGGTATGTGCTCGTGCCGCTCCGACTGCGCGGTGTACTCGTTCTCGCCCTCGGCGCCGGCGGTGGCGCCGTCGTGACGCTGTGGGCGCTCGCAACCCCCGGGGTCACCGGTGACGGGCAGTCGCTGCATGCGCAGGTCGCGGGTGGTCACACGTTCGGTGTCGTGCTCGTGGTGATGCTCCTGGTCCTGCTCGTCGTAGGACTCGTCGCCGCGTTCGGGGCCGACCGCGCCGCACTCAGCCCGCGCAGTCGACGCCGTGTGGGGGCTGCTCTGCTGGCGCTGCTCGCGTGCTTGCCCGTGGTCGCCGTGATCGCCCTGTCATTCTCAGCTCGCGGCCTGACTGGAGAGGTCTCCTACGCCTGGAGCAAGCTGACCAGCGCCAACGTCGGATCCGGAGGCAATGGTGCCAGCCGGCTGCTGGCGGAGGACAACTCGCACGCCCGGTATTGGAGCGAGGGCATCAAGGTCGGCGAGCACGCGCTGCTGAAGGGCGTCGGCGGGCTCGGGTACGGGACGGCCAGCTTGCGCTACAGCCCCGCGCAGGGGGCCGCGGTCAACGCGCATAGCTTCGTGATCGAGACGTTCGCGGATTTCGGACTGATCGGGCTGGCGCTGAGCATCGCGCTGCTGGTCGCATGGGCCCTCGCTACCGGCCGGGCGGTCGGCGCGCGGGCTTGGCGATCCGGCGCCGGGGAGCCCGTCCCGGAGCGCGCGGCCGAGCGTGGCGGACTGGTGACACTGCTCGCGGTGGTCGTCATCTTCGGCGTGCACTCGGCAATCGACTGGACCTGGTTCATCCCCGGGCTGGCGGTGCCCGCGCTTCTGTGCGCGGGCTGGCTCGCCGGTCGCGGCCCGCTCGCGGAGCCGGTCGGCCGCGCACGGCGAGTAGCCGGCGCCGTGTCACGGGCGGTCACGGTAGGTCCGAAACAGGCCGCCGCGATCGCCGCGATTGCGGCGATCGCGCTGCTGTGTGCGTGGACGATCTGGCAGCCGCTTCGATCGGCCGACGCGGACGCCGCGGCGCTGACCGCGCTCAGCGCCAACCACCCGGCGGCGGCATTGGCCGACGTCAAGTCCGCCGCAGGCAGCGACCCGGTCGCGACCGATCCGCTGCTGTACGAGTGGGAGATCTACAGCGACCTCGGTGACGCCGCGGCCGCACGGGGGGCGCTGCAGGCGGACGTCGCACTCCAACCAGCCAACTATGAGACATGGCTCCAGCTCGGTCAGTACGATCTCACGCTGGATCAGCCGCGGGAGGCGATTGCTGCGCTGACGGCTGCGCTGCACCTCTTTCCGCAGGACCCGATTACCGGCAAGCTGATCGCCCAGGCCCAGTCCGACTTGTAACAGCCGGCTGCCGCAGGCCAAAGGAGCAATGACACGGAAATCACTTCGCGCTGTCGCCACGCTGGCCGTAGCCCTGACGGCCGCGGGCGCCGGCGCCGCGATCGCCGCCTCTCTTTCGGCCGCTGCAGCGACCTCGCCCGCGCCCGCCGTTGGCGCCGCCGCGTCGCATCCTTCGCTCGCCGCCGCTGCGCATCCTTCCCACGCGCCCGCGGTCGCCGCCGCGGCGCATCCTTCGCATGCGCCCGAATCGATCTTCCAGGACGACGATCACCTCATCTATGCAGATACCGCGACTGTTACGCACGTGCTCAACCTGCTCAAGGGGCTCGGTGTTGACCGGATCAGGGTGACGATCGAGTGGAAGGACATCGCGCCCGACGCGAGCTCGACCACGGAGCCGGCGGGCTTCGACGCGACGAACCCGAACGACTACACGCTGAGCGCGTACGGCGGGAGCTCGGGCATCTGGGGCCCGTACGACCGGGTGATCGAGCTGGCGGAGGCGCACGGGATCGGCGTCGACTTCAACGTCACGGCTCCGGGACCGCTGTGGGCGATGCAGCCGGCGCCGGTGACAACTGAGTACGGGACGCGACCGGCCGATCACTACCAGCCCTCGGCGACGGACTTCGGCCAGTTCGTGCAGGCGCTCGGGACTCGCTACAGCGGCACCTACGTCCCGCCGGTGCCACCACCACCGCCGACGCATACGACGACGAACCCGCTCCCGATCACGATTCCGCTGCTGTCGCCGGGGGGCTCCACCACAACGACGACGACCACCACGGCTGCCGCCACCACCGGCCCGCTTCCACGCGTCCACTACTGGTCGATCTGGAACGAGCCGGATCAGCCAGGCTGGCTCGCACCGCAATGGCGAACGGTCGATAAGCACCAGGTTCCCGACTCGCCGAGGCTCTACCGCGCTCTCGTCGACGCCGCCGTCGGAGGGCTCGACGTGACAGGGCACACCCTGAGCCGCGACACGATCCTCGTCGGCGAGACGGCGCCGGAGGGATCCGTCAGCCCGGTCACGATCGCCGGACACGCGCGCTACGTCAACGAAACCGGCTTCTACGACGCGATGCCGGCGATGGTGTTCGTGCGCGCGCTGTATTGCGTGGGCTCGAACTACCGGCCGGTCACCGGGACCACGGCGACCGCGCTCGGCTGTCCGACAAGCGGCAGCGCTCACACCTTCGTGACCGAGAACCCGGGGCTGTTCTACGCGACGGGCTTCGCCCACCATCCCTACAACTTCCTGTTCGCGCCGAACGTCAGCTCGCCGATCGCCAGCTTCGTCCCGCTCGCGAACCTCGGGCGCCTCGAGCGCGGGCTCGACCGGATCTTCGCGACCTACGGCGTCAACCGGCAGATCCCGATCTACCTGACCGAGTACGGGTACCAGACGAACCCGCCCGATCCCTACGAGGTCGTCACCCCGGCCGAGCAGGCCGCTTACATCAACGAGGCGGACTACATGGCGTGGCGCGACCCGCGCGTTCGCTCCGTCTCGCAGTTCCTGCTCTACGACGCCGGACCCGACACCAGCTATCCGCCGTCCGCATACGACTACTGGGACACGTTTCAGACGGGGCTCCTCTACGGTCCAGGCACATCACGCGACGGCCGCCAGAAGCCCGCTTACGACGCCTATCGCCTGCCGATCTGGATCCCCTCGCAGACCGTGGCACCTCGCTCGAAGATGCTCGTCTGGGGGATGCTCCGCCTGGCTCCCAAGTACACGGCGCAGCAGGCGCTGATCCAGTGGCGGCCGGCTCACCGCGGCGGCTACCGAACGATCGCGACCGTCGCGGTCCCCGCGAGCGCCGTGTACGGCTACTTCACCACCCGCATCACGCCGCCCGCGACGGGAGCCGTTCGGATCGCGTGGCGCTCTGCCCTCGGACAGACGTTCACAAGCCGGATTGTCCCGGTGAGGGTGCGCTCGGCGTCGTCCGCGGCGCATCAGTCCGGGCCGGAGGGCTCGACGCCGCTGGTGGGCTCGACGCCGGGCTGAGCCGAACCGCCGCGAGGGCCGATCGCCCCGGCTGAGCCGGCCCGCCGCGAGGGCCGATCGCCCCGGCTGAGCCGGCCCGCCGCGAGGGCCGATCGCCCTGCCTGAGCCGGCCCGCCGCGAGGGCCGATCGCCCCGGCTGAGCCCCTAGCCAGGATTCGGCTCAAGCTTTGAGTAGCTTTGCCGATAAGTCGGTTGGTTTGCAAAGGATTGTGACCAAGCGGCCGTTGTCGGTGAAGCTGAAGATGCTCGGCGCGTTTGGTCTGGTTGTCGCCCTCATGCTGGGTCTCGGGCTGTTCGCCCTGGTCCGGCTCCGCAGCGACCAGATGCACCTGGCTCAGCTCGCGGGGAAGGTGGTACCGAGCACGCGCGCCGTCGGTGACATCAACGCGTTGATGAACCAGTACCGCAAGGACCAGCTGCACTACATCCTCGCGCGCCCCCAGGACCGCCCTCTGAGCGCCGCGGACAGCATCCAGGGCAACCTCGATGACGATCTCGCGACGATGAGCGGCTACCTGCGCATGTACCGCTCGCAGGGGCTGATCGAGGACGGGCAGGACAGGCGGCTGCTCGACGCCTTCAATGCCGACTTCGACCGCTACGTGGCCCTGAGTGCCGGGTTCGCGCGACTCGCCCGTGAGGGTCATCCGTATCTGGCCGAGGAGCAGGTCGGCAAGCCCGGCCTGGCCGACGGCGAGTGGGACGTGCTGAAGTCAGTCATCGCCGAGTGGACGAACCATAAGGTTGCGACCGCCGAGGCCGCCGAGCACGCCTCGAGCTCCAGCTACGACCTCAGCGTCGTACTGATCCTCGTGATGCTGACACTTGCGGTGGCGATCGCAGCCACCGTGGCGATCGTGCTCAGTAGATCCCTCGGGACGATGACCGACAGTCTCCGCCGCCTGGTGGGCGAGAACGAGCGCCTGCTCGACGCAAGCCGCAAGGAGGCCAACACGGATGTGCTGACCGGCCTGCCTAACCGGCGCGCGCTGATGCGCGACCTCGATTGCGGAGCGGCCGACGTCGCAGCGGAACAGAAGCTCGTGCTGGCGCTTTACGACCTCGATGGCTTCAAGCAGTACAACGACACCTTCGGCCACCCGGCAGGAGACGCCCTGCTCGTGCGTCTCGCCGCCCATCTGAAGCAGGCAGTCGGAGAGTCGGCCACCGCCTACCGGATGGGCGGCGATGAGTTCTGCGTGCTCGGGATGACCACGGCCAACGAAGGCGCCGCGATCGCGCGCCGGGCTGCAACAGCACTCGATGAGAAGGGCGAGGCGTTCGCGATCGGATGCTCGTACGGGGTCGCGTACCTCCCCGCGGAGGCGGCCACCGCCGAGGAGGCGCTCCGGTTGGCGGACCAGCGCATGTACGACCACAAGGCCACCCGGGCCTCGGCGAGCCGCCAGAGTGCAGACGTACTGTTGAGGGCGCTCGGCGAGATCGCCCCCGACAATCTCGCCCATCTCAGCGTCGTCTCTCGCTTGGCGATGATGACCGCGGAGCGCCTCGGCCTCCCAGAGCACGAGCTCAAGCGGATCGAGCTCGCCGCCGAGCTTCACGACGTCGGCAAGATCGCAATACCTGACACCATCCTGGAGAAGCCAGGCCCGCTCGATGAGCACGAGTGGACGTTCATGCGCCGCCACACGCTGATGGGCGAGCGCATCATGAGGGCCGCTCCATGCCTCACGTACGCCGCCGACCTCGTCCGCTCGAGCCATGAGCGCTACGACGGCAGTGGCTACCCCGACGGGCTGGCCGCCGAGGAGATCCCACTCGGCGCAACCATCATCACGGTCTGCGACGCATTTGACGCGATGACCTCGCGGCGTCCCTACAGCGACGCGATCAGTACCGGCGACGCACTCGCCGAGCTGCGGCGCTGCTCCGGATCCCAGTTCGATCCGACGATCGTCGAGCTCTTCGCCGAGCTGATCGCCCGGCACGAGTCCAGGTTGGAGCTGGGTAACGCTGTATAACGGCGCTGGTGTTGGTCGCGGTAGTCGGTCATGTTGAGTTCGTGGAGTTCCTCCAGGTATCGCACGTGCCGGTGGCGGGCGAGATCCTTCACACTCAGGGTACGTTCGCCGAGCCGGCCGGAGGGGGCGGGGTGGCGGCGGTGCAGCTCGCACGGCTCGCCGGCGCCGCGACGCTGTTCACGGCGCTCGGGGATGATGCCCTCGGCCGGCAGGCCGCGGAGGCACTTGAGAACCGTGGCGTGCGCGTCCACGCCGCCTGGCGGGAGACGCCGCAGCGTCGGGCGGTCACTTTCGTCGACGATGACGGCGAGCGCACAATCACCGTGATCGGCGAGCGCGCGCAGCCCGTCGGCGCCGATGCGCTGCCGTGGGAGGAGCTCGCGGACTGTGATGCCGTGTTCGTGACCGCCGGCGACCCGGCCGCCCTACGCGCCGCGCGCCTCGCGCGGGTGCTGGTGGCGACGCCGCGGGTCGGTCCGTCGCTGGCGCACTCAGGGGTCGAGCTCGATGCGCTCGTCCTCAGCGCCCGCGACCCTGGTGAGCGCTATGACCCGGGAGACGTACAGCCGGCGCCTCGGCTCGTGGTCGCGACGGCGGGGGCGGCGGGCGGCGCCTACACCGACTCCGAGGGCCGCCATGGCACCTGGCGGGCGGCCCCTCTTCCCGGGCCACTCGTCGACACCTACGGCGCCGGGGACTCGTTCGCCGCGGGCCTGACGTTCGGCCTCGGCGCGGGGCTCGACCTGGATGATGCCCTCGAGCTCGCCGCAAGCTGCGGTGCGGCCTGCGTGACCGGCGCCGGACCCTACGGCGCGCCCCTCGACACCGGTGCGATCGCGGCGCTGCTTCACCGCCGCAGCGGCGCTGGCCAGTAGTCGTAGCTCGGCCGAGCCACGATCCGTCCCGTCGCTTCCCCGGGTCCGTTGCGGCGGCTGCTACCGTTCGACGCGTCGCTGCATGCCCGACGACGACCCATCCCGAAGTAGCGGCGCCCAGGGAGGCGCCGTGATTCTTCCCGAGTGAGCGCGCTGCTCCTCATCGCCACGGGGCTGCTCGTCCTCGTGAACGCGTTCTTCGTGATGGCTGAGTACGCGCTCGTCCGTTCGCGGTCCTCGCGGCTCGAGGCGATGGCCGAAGCCGGGGCGCGCGGAGCGCGGCTGGCGCACGCCCAGGTCGAGGACATCGGCGACTACATCGCCGCTTGCCAGATCGGGATCACGATGGCGTCGATCGGCATCGGTGCGCTCGGTGAGCCGACGATCGCGCACCTCCTGGAACCGGTGCTGGGTAAGGCGATCGGGCACACGGTGGCGGTCGTCATCTCCGTAATCATCAGCTATCTGCTGATCATCGCCGCACAGAGCACGATCGGGGAGATCGTGCCGAAGCTGTACGTCCTCCAGCACGCCGAGGGAGTCGCGCGGCGGATCGCCCGCCCGCTCAAGTTCTTCCGAACCGTCTTCCACCCGTTCATCGTCGTGCTCAACGTGTCATCGCGATCGATGCTGAAGATGCTCGGGACCGATCCGGACGCCGAGGACGCGGAAGGTGGCACGCCCGAGGATCTCAAGCGGATCATCGCCGACTCGCTAACCGGCGGGCAGATCGACGCCGGGGAGGCGGAGATGCTGACGGGCGTCTTCCACCTCCACGAGCAGGAAGCCCGCCAGGTGATGACGCCGATTCCGGCAGTCGTGACCGTCGACATCAACGAGACCGTCGAGGCGGCCCTGAGGCTGTGCGTATCCACCGGGCACACACGCCTCGTCGTGACCGAGGCCGGCAACCAGGACCGCGTTCGCGGGATCGTGCACGCCAACGCGCTGGTGAAGCTGCTGATGACCGAGGGGGCGAACACGCAGTTCCAGGCGCTCGTGCGTGAGGCGCCGATCATTCCCGAGACGAAGCCACTCGACGATCTCCTCGCCGATCTGCAGCGCGAACGCACCGAGCTCGCGATCGTGATCGACGAGTACGGCAGGACCGCGGGCATCGTCACGGTCGAGGACATCATCGAGGAGATCGTGGGGGAGATCTCCGACGAGACCGATCCCGCCGGTGGCGCGGTGCGGAGGCTCGCGAACGGGGACTGGTTCGTGCGCGGCCACGTCGCCGTCACGGATCTCGAGGACTACGGGCTCGAGCTGCCGATCGACACCGACGCATACAACTCGGTCGGCGGCTTCGTGTTCGCCGAGCTGGGCCGCCTGCCCAAGCGAGGAGACACGATCACGGCCAACGGCTACTCGATCAGGGTCGAATCGGTGCGTGAGAACCGGATCGAGGCCGTTCGGATCAGGGAGCGCGGACGCAAACGCGCGGCCGCCGGCTAGAAGACCGTCGCGACTTTTTCAGCGGTCTTCCAGGGCCTGCGCCAGGCATCAGCGCACGCGCTCGCATCATTAGTTACATTTACCGCTTCTACGGCCGTGCGGCGCGTCTGCCGCGCCCCGGGTTTCTCCCGGCGGCTGCGAGAGGAGAGTTGAGGCCGGCCTCGGGGGGGCCGGCTTCATAATCTGGCGCCCAAAAAAGAATCTCTGGCGCCCAAAAAAAGAACCGGCCCGTTGGGGACGGGCCGGTTCCTGTGCTTCTGGGGAGGAGGTGCTGCTATGAGGTACGTCGCAAGCGAAAGTTTCGTCCGCTGAGATGAACGAGTCTTAAAGCTTTATTCGTAGCTATAGAAGCCTTGGCCCGATTTGCGTCCGAGCGACCCTTCCGCCACGAGGGCCTGCAGCCTCTCGGGAACCGGGGCGCCGATCGCCTCGCCGATCGCCTGGGCTACATCGAGCCCGACGAAGTCGAGCAGCCCGATCGGGCCGATCGGCTGGCCTGCGCCGAGCTTCATGCAGCCGTCAACATCCTCGGGCGTCAGCCCGGTCTCCACCATCAGCTCGACGGCGCTGAACAGGTACGGGAACAGCAGCCGGTTGACGACGAACCCGGGGATGTCTGGCACCTCGACGGCGGTCTTCTCGAGTGCAAGGCAGAGCGCCTGGGCGCGCGCCCGGGTGTCCGGTGTCGCCGTATCCGGGAACACGAGCTCGACGAGCTTCATGCGCGGGACGGGGTTGAACACGTGCAGCCCGACGAACCGCTCCGGCCGTCCGGCGGCGAGCGCCAGATCGGTGATCGAGAGCGACGATGTTGTCGTCGCCAGCACCGCGTCGGGCGCCGCGCGGCCGGCCAGGTCACTGAGCAGCCTGGCCTTGTGCCCGTGGTTCTCGACGACCGCCTCGACCAGGAAGGTGGCCGTTGCGAGCGCCTCGAGGTCGGTCACGACCTGGACCCGCCCCGGATCGACCTCGCCGCCGTCCAGCTTGGCCAGCGTCTTGGCCACCTGTGCACGCGCTCGCTTCGCGGAGCCCTCCGAACGCGCCCACAGCACGACCTCGCCGGAGCGAGCCGCCGTCGCCGCCAGGCCGCACGCGATTGCGCCCGCGCCCGCGATCCCTAGTTGTTCCTCCAACGTCAATCCTCCCTTTGTTCAGTCTTGCTGTTCGGTTGGGCGGACGAGCAGCTCGTTGATCGCGATGTGTCGTGGTCGCGTGACGATGTAGCCGATCGCGTCGGCGATGTCGTCGGCCTGGAGGCGCTCGATACTCCGGAAGCGCTTGCGCATCACGTCGATGATCTCGGGGCGATTGTGTCCGGCCAGCACGCCGCTACCGCTCCTCGCCACGCGACCCGCCACGGAGCTGACGTTGACCAGGTCGCCCACGTGCCGGGGGCCTTCCCCGGTGTCGCGGATCTGCGCCGCGAGCGCTTCGAGCCGCTCTGTGCGCCGAGCCACCAGTGCGATCGCGGCGCCTTGACCGGCCAGGTGCCGCGCGGTCGCCTCGCCGATGCCGCTCGATGCGCCGGTGACCAGGGCGACGGTGCCGTTGAGGGCCGCCGCCGACCCGGGATCATTCGTGCCCATCGGCGCTGATTATGTCGTTTCCCAGCGGAATCCGACGCGGTTGGCGGCCACCGCGAGCGGACTCGAGGGCAGCCCGCCCGGCGGCTCGTTGACGTTGAATCCCGCGGGCGCGAGATCATTGGGGGTGTCCGGATGGAACAGGGAGGCGAGATACTGGGCCTGTCCGCGTCCCGGCCCAAGCTCGAATTGGCCTCCGCCGTAGGCGCCGATGCCGCGCTCGGCGCAGTAGTCGTAGGTGGCGCAGAGATCCCGCAGGGAACCGATCCGCGAGGGCTTGATGTTGACCATCCGGGGCGGGAACGGGAGCGCCTCGATGTCCTCGATCGAATGGATCGGCGCGTCCCAGGTGATCCGGTCGTGGTGAGCGGAGAGCACCGCCGCGGTACCGGGGTCGACCACGTCGGGGTCCTCGAGCCATGCGTGGGGAAACGCGTCGACCACCCGCCGGTAGAGCACCGGGTCCGGTGCCTGGTCGACGATCGTCCCGTGGTAGAGCGCCTTGAAGTCGACCGAATCGACCGCTTCGGTCGCTACCAGTGCCGCGATCAGGTCCGGATCCCAGGAGCTCGTGGGATCGAGCTTGAACCGCAGCGTCGGATAGTGCTCGAGCCGGCGGGTGATCGGTTCCAGCGTTGGTGGCTCGCCGAGGCGTAGCGAGACGACGAACGTGACCGGGCGCGGTTCGCGGCCGAGGACCTCGTACAGGGCCTGTCCGGCCTGTCGCAGCGCCAGGTCGAGCGCGGCGCTCTGGAATGTCCAGCGCCGGTACAGCCGCGAGACGTCGCGTTGAGGCTCGACGGGAAACAGGTCGAGCGAGTCGATCAGCGTGCAGAAGTCGCCAAGCGCGTAGCGGCCCGCGAGCGGCTGGACGGGCCCCGCTTCCTGGAGCGCGGTCTGGTCAACGCCGTCGTAGACGACGTCCTCGCCGATTCCCTCCTGTCCTGCCCCGCGCAGGTGCACCACCGTGCTCAGGCGCTCGAAGCCGCTCGACACCTCGGCTGAGAGGCCTTCGAGCGTGTAGTCGTCGATCTCGACCGGTAGGTCGGCGAGCAGGTCGAAGGTGGTCACCCTGACTCCTCGCGCGCGCCGGCCTCGAGCCGCGCGACCAGCTCCTCGAGCCGGAGCTCCTCGAGCCCGCGACCCACCGCCTCGAGCTCCGCCGCGCAATATTCGACCAGCTCGCGCCCCTCCTTGACGAGGTCGAGCGTTTCGCGCAGGCCGGCCTCACCCGAGTCCAGGCGGCGGATGATCTCCTCGATCCGCGCCGAGGCGCTCTCGTATGTCCGCTCGTTCACGATCGCGAATCCTCCTCCTCTGGGCCGGCCGCGGCGGCAGGCCCGTCATGCACGGTGGCGCGCACGCGGCCGTCGTGGAAGCGGAGCCCGAGATCGCGGGCGGCGCGCGCTCCCTCCGCCGAGGTGATCGGCTCGCCCGCCGGATCCTCAGCGAGCGCGTATCCGCGAGCGAGAACGAGGTCGGGATCGTGTGCCCCGAGCGCGAGCGCGAGGCGCTCGAGATCCTCGCCGCGGCGGGCCGTGGCGCCGGTCGAGGTCCGCGCGAGGCGCGTCGCCTGCAGGTTCAGCTCCGCCAGCCGTCGCACACCATCAAGGCCGGCGCCGGCGGCCTTACGGTCGAGTACGACCAGGTGGCGGTTAGCCCGCTCGCGGCCCGTGCCCACCCGGCGCCGCGCGGACGCTCGCAGTTCGCGCAGGCGCTGGTGAAGGTGCGCGCGGTGACGGGCGACGTGCTCGGCCGGCGCCCGCGAGAGCTGCGCGAGCGTGCGAGCGCGGCTGAGCACCGCGACCCGTCCGTGGCGCTGAAGCTGGCGGGCGCCGGCCGCCATGTCGGCCCGAGCCGCACGGCAGTCGATCCGCACCGCCGCCTCGGCGGCATGCGTCGGCGTCGAGCAGGAGACGGCGGCGACATCGTCGATCAGCGTCACGTCCGTGTGGTGCCCAACGGACGCAATCACGGGCGTCCGCAGCAGCGCCACCGTCCGACACAGAGTCTCGTCGCAGAACGCGAGCAAGTCAGCCAGCGAACCGCCGCCGCGCGCGACGATCACGACCTCCACCTCCTCGAGTGCGGCCAGCTCGCGCAGGACGGCGGCGATCCGAGGCGCCGCGTGGCGATCCTGGACGGGGACGAAGGCCCACACCAGCCGCCCGGCCCATCCGCGCCGCCGGAGCCCCGCGAGCACGTCGTCGCGAGCCTTGCCGCTCTCTCCGGTCACGACGCCGATCGTCCGCGGCACGAGCGGCCGCGGCAGCAGCTTCTGGGGCTCGAACAGGCCGTCGGCGTCGAACTGCCGACGCAGCCGCTGGAGCGCCGCCAGCAGGTCGCCCTCACCCTCGATGTGCAGCTCGGTCACAGCGAACGTGAACGACGGCGATGAGGTGGCGCTACCGGGGTAGTAGTCGCACCCGCCGCCGACCACGACCCGGACGCCGTCGACGAGAGTCATCCCGAGCGACTCGAACTCGTTCCGCCACATCGAGCACGCAACCGCGCCACGGGCGTCACGAAGCTCGAAATATACGCGCGCTCGGCTGCCTCTGAACCCCCACACCTCGCCGACGAGCTGGACGCGTGCGAACTCGAGCAGGCGCCGCTTGAGCTGCGCAGCGTACGTACCCACCGGGTAAGGGCCGGGGAGCGTGGAGCCGGCTGGCGCCGGCTCCATTGCGAGTTCGCCTGGCGGCGAACTCGCGGGGGTGGGGGCGGGTTCGGTCATCTCCTGCTGCGAGGCTACCCGACGGCTCAGCGGGCGTGACGGCACGCCCGTGAGCTCCCGGTTCGCCTTTGCGCGGTTCGCCTTCACGCGCGTGGGAGCGCTGAGGAAATGGGGCAACGGCGCGACCGGGGAGCCCTGCGGAGAATGACTGCTGGACCGGCCGCTGCCAAGCCGGTCAACCCAATCGATCTCGATCGCCTCCGGCGGCATCCGAGGGCGGTTTCGCTGGAGTCGTGATGAGTTGTGCACAACTATTGTTCATTCCTCATCACGCCAGATTCCGGTGTGGACCGAATCGGGCTAAAAGTCACACGCATGAGACATAGGGGCGACCTGCGCGTGACAATCGCACACCCCGCGACCCCCGGCCGCCCGCTGCCAAAACCCACCGAACCCCCACAACACACCTCACAAAGCAGTGCTAAGTGGTCGCCGCTATCCCGGTAAGGGGTGAAGCCCGTGGGGCGGCTCCTTCTGCCCGATGTGAAATAGGGGCCTTAGCTCCATGATGCGTGTACGCCGAAAGAGAGGACCGCATCATGAGCACCACGATCGACACCCTGCTGGCAAACGAACACATAGCGGACCTGCGTCGCGCCGCCGATCGGCGGCGTCCCGCGAGCGACTCCGCCGATCTCTATGCGTCCGCCATCGAGCTTCGGCTCCTTTGCGCCCACGAGGCCTATCTCGTCGGCCGGCTCGCGCAACTGGATGATGCCCCCGAGCTCGGCGGGCAGGTCTTGATCGCACTCATCGGTGGTCAGGCCGTAGCGGCGCTGTCGCTGGACGACCAGCGGGTCGTTGCGAACCCGTTCATCCCCACCAGCGAGGCTGTCGCGCTCCTTCACCTCCGCGCGAAGCAGCTGGCAAAGGCCGAGCGCCGCCCACCGCGGCTGCGCCGGCTGCGTCTCGCCGCGTCCCGCTGATCGCGAAGTCCTACCCCGCGCGCGCGAGCGTGAACGCGACCTGGATCCCCAGAGGCCGGAAGCCGATGCGCTCGTAGAGCTCCTTCGGCCAGTCGTCGAGGTCGGCCGGGATCACGATCGGGTCGCACCGGTTCGCCCGCGCGTGGTCGACCGCCGCCATCACCGCCGCGCGGGCGAGACCACGGCGGCGCCAGGCTCTGAGCGTGCCGACGTTGTCGAGCAGGGCGGTTCCGCCACGGTCGCGCTCGAGGAAGAGGGTGCAGGCGGCGGCGAGATCGCCGTTCTCTCCCGCAGCGAAGCATCGAGCTCGCGTGCCTTCGCGGAGGGCGTCCATCGACTGCACCATCCGCTCGCCGAAGCCGAGACCGGCGCCGAATGGTGGATCCTCGTCGCTCAGTAGCAGCTCGAGCTTGCGGAGTGTCGCCTCGTTGACCTCGCGCGCGACGCCGGGGCGGGCAGCGCGGTCGGCGTCGGCGTCGAGCGCCATGAACACGGTGCGTTGCACCGACCAGCCTGCGCGCGCGAAGCTCGGCGCGAGCGTCTCGGCCGCGGCGGCGTCGTCGAGGACGACGTGGCGGTGGCGAAGGTGGCCGAGCCGGCGCTCGGCCAGCCCCAATAGGCCATCCGCGTCGAGCCCGGGGGCGAGCGGGGCGTCGAGCATCACCGAGTTCAGGTGGTAGACGGACGACAGCCCGTCGTGCAGGATCACGACACCTTGCGGCAGGGTGACGGTCTGGCGCGCGGCGCGGATTCGCAGCGACCGATCGAAGGCGAGCGCGGTCGCGAGCCTGTCCATGCCCCGGAGCTTAAGCCTCCGTGGCCTTGGCCCCCCGCGGCTCAGGCTCGCGGCTCAGGCTCGCGGCTCAGGCTCGCGGCTCAGGCGGGCGGCTCAGGCGGGCGGCTCAGGCGGGCGGCTCAGGCGGGCGGCTCAGGCTGGCGGCTCAGGCTTTGCGGCTCAGGCTTTGGGATACGGCACGACGAGGACCGGCCGGTCTGAGAGCTGGAGCAGCTTGTGCGGGGTGGACCCGAGCAGGACCGCCTTGATCGGACTCTCGCCGTGCGTTCCGACGACGATCACCCGGGCGTCGCGCTCATCGGCGAGTGCTACGAGCCCTTCGGCGGGCTCCCGCTCGACGATCACGGCCTCGACATCAGCGGTGGTGTCGGCGACGAGCGCTGTCGCCTCGGTCAGGCGCTTGGTCGCCAGCTCCTTGAGCGCTTCGTGGTAGTCGTGGACCTCGCCCATCAGCGGGTTGACCTCGTAGCCGAAGGCGATGATCACGTGCTCTCCGTACGCCTTGCCGACCTCGACCGCGACGCGCACCGCCTCCTGCGAGCACGGCGACCCGTCGTAGCCAACGACGATGCCCGCGCTCATGATTTGATCCCGGCCGGAGCGTTGGCGAGCACCGAGGGATCGACTACCTCGAGCTTACGACGGAAGTACTCCGGCATCGTGATTCGCTGAACGATCATCAGCACGATCCCGAGGATGATCATGAACAGCGCGATCACGATCGGCGCGCCGATGCCGAACAACGGCGAGGAGTACCCGGAGTGGGGCTTCGAGTAGTCGATCACCGCCTTGATCAGAACCCAGGTCAGCACGAGTCCGCCGAACATCGGCAGGACGCCGATGTAGAGGAAGTTCTTCGCGCTCTTGAACAGCTCGCGCCGGTAGAAGATCACGCACGCGAACCCGGTGAACCCGTAGTAGAAGGCGATCGTCAGGGCCAGTGAGGTGAAGGCGTCACCGATCAGGTCCTGCGTGCCGTCGACCACATGACTGGTGGCCGAAAGGAACACGTACACGATCGTCGACACGACGCCCATCCAGATCGTCGAGAATCCCGGGCTCAGGTACTTCGGGTGGATCGTGCCGAACTGCTTCGGGATCGCCTTCATCCGCGCCATCGACAGTGTCGTCCGCGCCGTCGGCAGGATCGTTGTCTGCGTCGATGCGGACGCCGATGACAGCACAGCAATGATCAGCAGCTTGTCCAGCGGCGACCCGAGCACGCCGTGGCCGAGCGGGGAGAGAACGTCGTTCGGGTTGTTCTGGAGGAAGCTGAGGCCGCCGTAGGCCTGTGCCGCGGTGGCGACGAGCAGGTAGATGCCGACGAGCACGAAGGTCGAGATGATCGCGGCGCGGCCGGGCGCGGTGCTCGC
>Ga0302325_10004240_pt1 | contig 33233 bp, 40 predicted proteins | sample Palsa_T0_2_FD_201948 | JGI IMG/M metagenome (GOLD analysis project Ga0302325, IMG submission 201948) | Peat permafrost microbial communities from Stordalen Mire near Abisko, Sweden - Palsa_T0_2 | ecosystem: Environmental > Terrestrial > Soil > Palsa > Peat permafrost | place: Sweden: Abisko... | reverse complement strand
CGTTGGGCCCGATGAGGCCGACCACCGCGCCGCGCTCGACGTCGAAGCTCACCTCGCTCAGCGCCCAGAGCCCGCCGAAGCGCATCCCGACCTCGCGGACGCGCAGCACGACGTCGCGCTCGGTCTCCACCGCCGCGCTCATCGCGTCATGCCTTGTACGCCTGCACGCTGCGCAGCCAGGCGCGTGCGCCGCCGCGCAGGCCGAACAGCCACACGAGGCCGCGCGGCAGCAGCAGCACGATCAGCACGATCATCGCGCCGAAGAACAGCGTGTGGCCGCTGACGAAGTAGCGCTGCAGCAGCTCGTTGGCGCCGGCCAGCAGCAACGCGCCGATAAATGGCCCAGCGACGGTCCCGATCCCGCCCAGAATCGTCATCGCGATCGGGAACACGTTTGAGTCCGTGGCAAAGGTGATCGACGGGTCGATGAAACCGTTGGCAGGCGCGAAGATCGCACCGGCGGCGCCGGCCATCATCGCGCTGATCGCCCAGGCCGTGATCTTGTAGCGCGTCGCGGAGATCCCCAGCACCGCCGCAGCGTCTTCGTTCTCACGGATCGCGACGAACGCGTAGCCCAGCTTGGAGCGCGCGATCGCGTAGGTCGCGAGCATCGCCCCCAGCGCGACCAGCCACATCGCGTAGTAGTAGACCGCAAAGTGCGCTTCGTCGACCTGCTGTAACCGGATCCCGCTCGACCCGCCCAGCGCGTCGAGGTTCTCGACGATGTCGCCGACCGCCAGGCCGATGCCCAGCGTCGCGATCCCAAAGTAGGGGCCGCGCAGGCGCAGCACCGGCAGGCCGACGACGACGGCGAACAGCGCGGCGACCGCCATCGCGACGAGCACGTAGGCGAACAGGTTCTGCACGCCGTGCGATGAGAGGACGGCCGCGCAATACGCTCCCAGTCCGAAGAACGTGACGTTGCCGAACGAGACGTAGCCGGTGTAGCCGCCGATGAGGTTCCAGCCGTACGCCATGGCGGCGTACATGAGGATGTTGCGGAAGACGACTTGCAGGTAGTCGTTGTGCAGTGACGGGACCGCGAGCAGCAGCGCCATCACGCCCAGCACGCAGGCGAACGCGATCGGGTTGCCGGTGATCCCGCCCAGGCCGATGCGCCGCGCGCTCGCGCGCGCTGTCACGCGACCGCCCTGCCCATGATCCCCCGTGGGCGCACGATCAGGACGATCAGCAGGACCACCAGCGCGATCGCGTCCTGCAGCCCCGACCCGCTGATGTGCTGCGTCCCGATCGTAACGTCGATCTGCGTGGCGAACGCCTCGACGATGCCGTAGGTCAAGCCGCCGATGAGCGCACCTTGCACGGAGCCGAGTCCGCCGAGCACGCACACCACGAAGCCCTTGATCAGAAATGGGTCGCCCATGTTGGGCGTGAGCGAGTACGACAGGCTCAGCAGCGTGCCGGCGACGCCCGCCAAGCCGGCGCCCAAGCCGAAGACGACCGCGTAGATCTGACTGACCCGTACGCCCGACAACTGCGCCGCGCCGATGTCCATCGACGTCGCGCGGATCGCCCGCCCGGTGCGCGAGCGCGTCAGCCACAGCTGCATCAGACCGGTGATCAGCAGCGCCGCGACGAGTGTGTAGAGCTTCACCCAGGGCACGGTCACGTCGCCGAGGCTGAAGTTCGTCCCGGCGTAGGGCGGATGGACGCCGCGCGTATCGGGACTCCAGACGATCAGCGCGATGTTGACGATCAGCAGCGAAAGCCCGAAGGTCAGCAGGAAGGTCACCAGGATCGGGGCGCGCGCCACCCAGTTGATCAGAAAGCGCTGGATCAGGTAACCCAGCGCGAACAGCAGCACGAACGAGACCGGCAGCGTCAGGAACGGATCGAGCCCGAAGCTCGTCGTCAGCTGATACGTCGCGTAGGCGCCCAGCATGATGAACGCCCCGTGCGCGAGGTTGATGATGTTCATGATTCCCCACACCAGGGAGAACCCGAGCGCGACCACCGCGAAGATCCCGCCGGCCAGGATTCCGTTGACGAGATCCTGGGCTACGAGGTGCATCGCCTGCCCGCGGTTATCGCTGCCCCCAGGGTGGTGCGGGGTAGATCACCTTGGCCGCAGCCAGGCCGATCGGCCAGACGGTGAGCAGCCGGCCCTTCTGGATCTGATTCACGACCATCGGCTTGTACACGTTGAGCCCGCGGCTGTCGAACTTGATGATGCCGAAGAACGTCGTCACGTCGAGCGTGACCAGCGCGTCGCGCACCTTCTCGGGATCGAGCGAGCCGGCGCGTTCGATCGCGTACTGGAACGCCAGGCACGCCGCGGTCGACTCCGCATTGTGATAGTCGGCGTGATGGTGGTACGTGTCCTCGATCGCCTTTTCGTATTCCGGCGCCGTGCGGATGAAACCGGGATCGCCGTGGTACTTGACCGACTCCGACCACTGCGCGCCGCCCATCACGTCGTTGGCGTCGTTGCCGAGTGTGGTCGCGAAGTCCGGCGTGTCGGGGCCGACCGAGTAGCCGTAGATCTTCGCCATCACGTTCTGCTCGCGCAGCCCCTTCTGCACGAGCAGCGCGTCCTGCAGGTGCCCGGCGTTGAGGATGATGTCGGGATTGGTCTGCTTGAGCGCGGAAATGATCGACGAGACGTCGGTCGCAGTATCCGGATACTTGTTGCTGTAGACGACCTTCATCCCGTTGGCGGTCGCCCAGGCGGCCGCGCCTTGCGCCACTTCCTGCGAGAAGGCGTCGCTGGCCGCGGTGATGGCGACGGTCTGGGCGGCCGGCTTCTGCGCCTTGCCCAGCGCGAGGATACCCTCGAGGTAACGCCGCGCGGGCGACAGCACGCCGAACGTGTACTTGAAACCCTGGTTGAAGATCCGCTCGGCCGCGCCGTTGCCTTCGACCATCGGTATCTTCTTGCGTTCCGCGATGCCGGCGACGGTGAAGCTGGTCCCCGAACCGTAGGGTCCCAGCAAGAAGTTCACGTGGTCCTGATCGATCAGCCGTTCCGCGAGCTGCGCCGACGTGTCGTTCTTGGACTCGTCGTCATAGTACTTGATGTCGACCTTGTAGCTCTTGCCGGCGACCTTGATCCCGCCGTGCGCGTTGATGTAATTCTTCCAGAGCTCGTAGCCCTCTTGGGTGAGGTGCCCTTCTTTGGTCAGGTTTCCGGTCAGCGAAACCGGAGCGCCGAACAGGATCGTGTCGCCGGCGGCGGCCACCGGAACCGACCGCGCGGAGAGCGTCGCCAGGATCGCGAGCGCAAGAACCGTCGCCATTGGGCGAAGCTGCATCAGAAAGTCCTCCGGCAGGGCACGGCGCAACCAAACTGCACCGCTCGATGCGGTGCGCCCCGGCGGGGATGATTCCTGCCGCTGAGGTCGCCCGAGGCCGGATTTGGGCGGGCGATCAGTCGCGCTGCGGGAGCGCGGCGCGCAGGCTCGCCGCGTAGCTGCCGGCCTTGCGGGCGGCCTCGGCGCCGGTCGTTCCGGCGTACGCGTCGATCAGCGCGCTTCCGACGATCACGCCGTCGGCGACGGCACCGACCGCCGCCACCTGCGCGGCAGTCGAGATGCCGAAGCCGACCGCCAGCGGCAGCGGCGTCGCCGCGCGCAGCCGCGCGACCGCGGCGGCGGCCCACGCGACGTCGGGCTCGCGGCGCGCGCCGGTAACGCCGAGCCGAGAGACGAGGTAGACGAAGCCGCTCGACGCCGCGGCGATCCGTGCGGCGCGCGCCTCCGGCGTGGTCGGCGCGATCAACAACGGCAGCGCCAGACCCGCGGCGCGCAGCGGGGGAGCGAACGCGTCGAGCTCTTCAAGCGGAACGTCGGGTACGATCGCGCCGACCGCGCCGGCTGCGCGCGCCTCGCGCGCGAAACGCTCGGCGCCGAAGCGGTCGACGGGATTGACGTAGGTGAAGAACAGCAGCGGCGCCGCGCCGCGCTCGCGCGCACGCGCGACGATGTCGAGCGAGTCACCGAAGCGCATCCCGCCGTGCAGCGCGCGTTGCGCGGCGGCCGCGATCGTCGGACCGTCGGCCAGCGGATCGCCGTACGGGATCCCGAGCTCGATCAGATCGACGCCTGCCGCCGTCAGCGCGTCGATCACGGCCAGGGTCGTGTCGCGGTCGGGATCGCCGGCGACGATGTAGGCGATCAGCGCCGCGCGCCGCTGCCCGCGGGCGCGGACGAAGACCTCGTCGAGCCCGGCGTTCGCGATCACCGCAACACGTCGGTGCCTTCGAGCGCGGCGACGGTGCGCACGTCCTTGTCGCCCCGACCGCTGAGGCTCACCAACACCAAACCGTCGACGCCGCGCTCGACGGCCAAGCGCTGGGCGAAGGCGATCGCGTGCGCCGACTCGAGCGCCGGCACGATCCCTTCGCGCCGCGCCGTATGATGAAACGCGGCCAGCGCCTCGCCGTCGTCGACCGCCATATAGGTGGCGCGGCCGCTGTCCTTGAGATAGGAATGCTCCGGACCGACGCCGGGGTAGTCGAGGCCGGCGCTGATCGAGTGCGTGTCGCGGACTTGTCCCTCGTCGTCCTGCAGCACGTAGCTGCGCGAGCCGTGCAGGATGCCGACGCTGCCGGCGTTGAGCGACGCCGCAGTGTCGACCTCGCGCACTCCGTGCCCCGCCGCTTCGACGCCCCACAGCCGAACGTTCGCGTCGTCGACGAACGCGCGGAAGATGCCGATCGCATTGGAGCCGCCGCCGACGCAGGCGACGACGTCGCTGGGAAGCCGCCCGTAGCGCTCGAGCAGCTGCGCGCGGGCTTCGACGCCGATCACCTGCTGGAACTCGCGCACCAGATACGGATAGGGATGCGCGCCGACGACCGAGCCGATCACGTAGAACGTGTCGTCGACCCGCGCCGCCCACTCGCGAAACGCTTCGTTGGTCGCGTCCTTGAGCGTGCGCGTCCCGCTCTCGACCGGATGCACCGTCGCGCCGAGCAGCTTCATCAGGTAGACGTTGAGCGCTTGGCGCTCGACGTCGACGGACCCCATGTAGACGTCGACCTGCATCCCGAGCTTCGCGCCGATCGTCGCCGTCGCGACGCCGTGCTGACCGGCGCCGGTCTCGGCGATCAGCCGCCGCTTGCCCATGCGCCGCGCCAGCAGCGCCTGGCCGACGGTGTTGTTGATCTTGTGCGCACCGGTGTGGTTGGTGTCCTCGCGCTTGAACACGATCGGCGCGTGCGGCTCGTCCACCAGCCGCTCGGCGTGATAGATCGGCGACGGCCGCCCGACATAGTCGCGCAGCAGCCCTTCGTATTCGCTCCAGAAGGCCGGATCGGCGAACGCCTCGCGCATCGCGATCTCGAGCCGCGCCAGCGCTTCCATCAGCACTTCGGGAACGAACACCCCGCCGAAGCGCCCGAAATATCCGCGCGCGTCCGGCATGCTCAGCGGTTGAGCCGCCTCACCGTTGGTCATACCGGGACGCCCGCGTCGGCGCTGCGGACGGCGCTGACGAAGGCGCGGACCTTGGCGGGGTCCTTCATGCCGTTCGTTTCGACGCCGGTGCGCACGTCCACCGCGTACGGATGCACCGCGCGCACGCAGTCGCCGACGTTCTCGGGCGTCAGCCCGCCGCTGATGACGAAACGGCGGTCGCGGGCGAGGTCTCGGGCGATCTCCCAGTCGAACGCGCGGCCGGTGCCGCCGCTGGGGCCGCCATCGCGCGCGGTGTCGAACAGCCAGGTGGCGTGCTCGTACGGCCGCGCGAAGCGTGCGAAGTCGTCGGGCGTCTGCACCCGCGAGTGGCCGACGTGGAACGCCTTGAGGTACGGTCCTGCGGCGAAGGCCTCGCAGGACTCGGCGCCTTCGTAGCCATGGAACTGCGGGGTCGCGCCGACTTTGAGCGCTTCGTCGACCAGCGGCGACGGCGGATCGACGAACACGGCTACCAGCGCGATGAGCGCCGGCACTACCTGCGCGATCTCGTGCAGCCGCTCGAGCGTGACCCGTCGTTCGGAACGCTCCGCCAGGATGACGCCGACCGCGTCGGCACCGGCGTCGATCGCGAGCTCGACGTCGGCGACGCTCGTGCAGCCGCAAATCTTGACGCGTGTTCGCACCACTACGCCAAGTTCACGCCGGGGACAGCCTGCCCTGAGCTTGTCGAAGGGTTCCTTTGAGCGACCGGATCGCGCTGAGCTTGTCGTCGGAGCGCATCAGCGACTCGCCGACGAGCACGCCGCGCGCTCCGCCGACGACCAGCCGGCGCACGTCGTCCTGGGACTTCACGCCGCTCTCGCTGATGACGACGACGTCGCGCGGGACGAGCGGCAGCAGCTCCTCGGTCACCGCCAGATCGGTCTCGAACGTGCGCAGGTTGCGGTTGTTGATCCCGAGCAGCTTGGCGCCGGCGGCCAGCGCGCGCCGCAGCTCGGCCTCGGTATGGACCTCGACCAGCACGTCGAGCTCGTAGCAATGCGCCTCGTCGATCATCTCGGCGATGCACGCGTCGCTGAGGCCGGCGACGATCGCCAGTACGGCGTCGGCGCCGTACGCGGCCGACTGCGCGACCTCGTAGCGCGAGCGCAGGAAGTCCTTGCGCAGGATCGGCAGCGCCGTGGCGCCACGTGCGACGTCGACGTAGGCCAGCTCGCCCAAGAAGTGATCGGCCTCGGTCAGCACGCTGATCGCGTCGGCGCCCGCCGCCTCATAGCTGCGCGCGATCTCGGCCGGATCGAGGTTCGGCACGATCAGCCCGACCGAGGGCGAGGCGCGCTTGATCTCCGCCACGATCGCCGGACCCTGCGCCGCCTCGAGCGCCGCTCGGAAGCGCCGCCGTTGGCCGACCCGGTTGCGCGCGCGCTCGCGCAGCACGTCGAGCGGCTCGCGCTCCTCGTCCGCGGCGCGCACCAGCGCCTTGGCTGCGTAGAGCTTGTCGAGCATATCGGTCATACGGTCACCCTGCGGTTGGCTGTCGCTTCGGTATCACGCCCACCACGGAGCGCGTCTAGGGCAGCGCGCGCGCGACCGGTCTCGATCGACGTGCGCGCGCGCGCCAGGCCGTCGGCGACGTCGACCGCCTCGCTCGCCACGACGAGCGCGAGCGCGGCGTTGAGCAGCACCAGGTCGGCGCGCGGGCTGCGCTCGCCCTCGAGAATCGCCAGCAACGCCGCCGCGTTGGTCGCCGCGTCGCCGCCGAGGATCTCGGCGCGCGTTGCATGCACGCCGAAATCGGCCGGATCGAGCTTCCAGTGGCGCGTGCCGTGGCTGTCGAACTGCACGACGTCGGTCGGCGCCTCACCGGAGATCTCGTCGAGCCCGTCGCCGCCGTGAATCACCGCGCCGGCTTCGGCGCCCAGCTCGCGCAGCGCGTCGGCGACGAGCGCCACGTGCTCGGGCCGCGCGACGCCGATCAGCTGGCGCTGCGCGCCGGCCGGGTTCGTCAGCGGTCCCAGCACGTTGAAGATCGTCCGCACGCCGAGCTCGCGTCGAATCGGCCCGACCGCGCGCATCGACGGATGGTGGCGCTGCGCGAACAGGAACGCGATGTTGTGCTCGCGCAGCACGCGCGCCGACGCCTCGGGCGCGCGGTCGATGTCGACGCCGAGCGCTTCGAGCACGTCGGCGCTGCCGCAGGCGCTCGACGCGGCGCGGTTGCCGTGCTTGGCGACCGGCACGCCGCAGCCCGCGACGACGAACGCGGCGGCGGTCGAGATGTTGATCGTGTGCGCGTTGTCACCGCCCGTCCCGACCACGTCGAGGACCAGCGGCAGACCGTGCTCGACGCGCACGCTGCGCTCGCGCATCGCGCGCGCGGCGCCGACCACCTCGTCGACCGTCTCGCCCTTGGCCGCCAGCGCCGCCAGCAGCGCCGCGGCGCGCACCGGCGAGAGGGTCTCGTCCATGATCGCGCCGACGAGCTCGGCCATCTCGGCTGCGCTGAGGTCGTTGCCGCCCAGCACGCCGCGTAACGTCGCCGGATACGCCTGCGCGCTCACCGCCGCATGTCCCGAACGACGTTCTCCGCCATCGCGCGGCCTTCGATCGTCAACACCGACTCCGGATGGAACTGCACGCCCGAGATCGGCAGCTCGCGATGCGTCAATCCTTGGATCACACCGTCGTCGCTGGTCGCGTTTGCCCGCAGCGCGGCCGGAAAGCCGTCGTGGTCGACGCACAGCGAATGATAACGCGTCGCGATGAACGGCGACGGTAGACCGGCGAACGCGCCGCGGCCGTCGTGGGTGATCTGCGATGTCTTGCCGTGCATCTGCCGCGGCGCGTGAACGACGCGGCCCCCGAACGCTTCCCCGATCGCCTGCAGTCCGAGACACACGCCGAACAACGGCCGGCGCGTGCGGCTCGCCTCGTGGACGATCGCCATCGTGCGGCCGGCGTCGGCCGGGCGGCCCGGACCTGGACCGATTACGATGCCGTCGTAGGCGCTGGTGACGCCGTCAGCTAGCCGCGGGTCATCGTTGCGCATCACGTCGACCTCGACGCCGTCGACCCCGCCGAACAAGTGCGCCAGGTTCCAGGTGAACGAGTCGTAGTTGTCGACCAGCAAAATCTTCACTGCGCGTCGATCCCTAGGACCGCGCGCACGATCCCGGTCTTGGCGAACACCTCGCGGTACTCGGCCTGCGGGACGCTGTCGGCGACGATTCCGGCCGAGGCCTGCCAGTATGCGCGGCCATTCGCGACCGCGACCGAGCGCAGGATGATGCACGAGTCCAAGTCGCCGTCGAAGTCGATGTGCGCGACGCTGCCGGCATAGAACCCGCGCGCGACCGGTTCGAGCCGGTCGATCAGCTGCATCGCGCTGATCTTCGGCGTGCCGGTCACCGTCCCGGCCGGAAACGAGGCGGCGAACAGGACGAGCGCGTCCTTGTCGTCGCGCAGCTCGCCGACGACGTTCGAGACGATGTGCATCACGTGCGAGTAGCGCTCGATCACCATGAGCTCGTCGACGCGCACGCTGCCGGTGCGGCACACCGCGCCCAGATCGTTGCGGGCGAGATCGACCAGCATCACGTGCTCGGCCCGCTCCTTCTCGTCGGCCAGCAGCTCGTCGGCGACGCGCGCGTCGCGCTCGGGATCGGGATCGCGCGGCCGCGTTCCGGCCAGCGGACGAATGCGCGCCGTGCGCCCGTCGAGCCGCACTAGGAACTCCGGCGACGCGCCGAACACCGCGCGCCCGTCGTGCTCGACGAAGAACATGTAGGGCGACGGGTTGCGCGCGCGGATCTGGCGGTAGAAGTCGAACGGCGTCCCGGCCAGCGCGCACGAGAAGCGGATCCCGACCTGCAGCTGGTACGCGTCGCCGTCGAAGATCGCGTGCTGGGCTCGCGCGACCCGTTCCAGGAACGCCGGCTCGTCGAGCGACGCGCTGACCGGTCCGTCGGCGCGCACCGCGCCCGGAATCGTCGGGCGCGCGTCGAGCAGCCGCGCCACGTATGCATCGAGCCGCGCCTCGACTGCGGCACTCTCGTGTTCGCCGCGCGCGAATCCGATCAGCGTCACGCGGTGCGTGAAGTGATCGAACACCAGCCATGTGCCCGGAATGACGACCAGCACGTCGGCGAACCGGACGTCGACCGGCGGCGTCTCGCCGGCGGTCTGCGCGCGGTGCAGCACCGGCTCGAGCGCCCGCGCCGCATCGTAGGTGAACACGCACACCGCGCCGCCAGGAAACGGCAGATCGGCGCGGTCGAGGCTGTAGCGCCCGATCGCGCCGCGCAGCCGGTCGAGCATCCGCGGGTCGCGGTCGATCGAGAAGCTGTCGAGGTAGTCGATCCCGATGAACGAGAACCGGCTGATCCGCTCTGTGCCCTCGACCGACTCCAGCAAACACGAACGCCCCGGCTGAGCCAGGGCGAGGTACGCGGAGATCGGCGTGATGCTGTCGGCGACGAACGATCGCGTAGATGAGGTCAGACTGAGCGGTTCGTCCGCGGTCGTAGCCAGCATGCGAGGAGTAGCCCAGACTTTAGCATGTTCCTCCGTCCCTGGCTAGGCGGTCGCCCGTTCGGTCCGCGCTCGACGCAGGTGCGAACCGCCCGCCCGGCCTTGGGCCGTTCGCACCATCACCGACGGCGCGACGGCCCGAGATCGGACGCTTCGGGCTACTTCACCAACTCGAGGATGCTGAGCTCGGCGGCATCACCTGGCCGCACGCGCGACTTGGTGATGCGCGTATAGCCGCCGGTCTTGTCCTTGAGAGCAGGCGCGATCTGATCGAACAGCTTCTTCGCGACCGCTTCTTCGGTGAGGTACGACGCCGCCAGCCGGCGCGAGTGCAAGTCGCCGCGGCGCGCCTGCGTGATGAGCCGCTCGACGACCTTGGAGATCTCCTTGGCCTTGGTCGACGTGGTCTCGATCTTCTCGTACTTGAAGAACGACGTCGCGAGGTTGCGCAGCAGCGCCTTGCGATGACCGTCCGTGCGCGAGAGGCGCTTGTAGGCTAGTTGGTGCGGCATCTTCCTATCCTTCGATCAGGCGGTCGGGCGATCAAGCCTGACGCAGCGACAGGCCGCGCTCTTCGAGGACCTGCTTGATCTCGTCGAGCGACTTCTTGCCGAAGTTGCGCATCTTGATGATCTCGTCTTCGGTCATGTCGAGGAGCTCGGAGACCTTCGAGATGCCCGCGCGCTTGAGGCAGTTGAACGAGCGGACCGAGAGGTTGAGGGTCTCGACCGGGACGTCCCACTCGCTGGCGGGTGCCGTCGCGACCGGCTTCTCTTCGGTCGAGAAGCCGATGAACAGGCGCAGCTCCTCGGTGAGGATCTGGGCCGCCTCGGAGAGCGCGTCGTCGGGCGTGATCGAGCCGTTGCTCTCGATCTCCAGCGTGAGGCGGTCGAAGTCGACCGACTGGCCGACGCGCGTGTCGTCGACGCTGAAGTTGACCTTGCGGATCGGCGAGAAGATCGAGTCCATCGGGATGAGCCCGATCATGTGCTCGATGTTGCGCTGCTTGTCGGAGGTGACGTAGCCGCGCGACTTCTCGATGCCGATCTCCATCGACAGCTTCGCGTCCTTCTTCGACAGCGTCGCGATGTGGTAGTTCGGCTGGAGGATCTCGACGTCGGCGTCGGGCGCGATGTCGCCGGCGGTCACTTCCTTGGCGCCGCTGACGCTGAGCGAGAGCACCTTGGGATCCTCGGTGTTCAGCTTGATCGGCAGGCCCTTGAGGTTGAGCAGTAGGTCGACGGTGTCTTCGACGACCCCGGAGATGGTCGAGAACTCGTGGAGCACGCCGTCGATCTTGACGTAGGTGACGGCCGCGCCGGGGATCGACGACAGCAGTACGCGCCGCAGCGCGTTGCCAAGCGTGATGCCGAAGCCGCGCTCGAGCGGCTCGATCACGAACTTGGCGTAGTTTTCGCGACGCTCGCGAACTTCGATGTTGGCGCCGGCCGGCGCTTCGAGAACGGTCATGGTGTAGATGGTAGGTCTTTCTCCGCTTACGTTATCCGCCTCGAAGAGACGATCGCACGCCTAGCGGTGGTTGGGTTGGTCTGGTTCGGTGGACGTGTCGTCCTTCGACAAGCTCAGGAACGACACGGCATGGCAGCCGTCGTCCTTCGACAAGCTCAGGATGACATTAACGGCTGTAGTACTCGACGATGAGCTGTTCGTCTACCGGCGTGTCTATCTGCTCGCGTGAGGGGAGCGTCAGCACTTTTGCGCTGGCGTCGGTCTCGTTGAACTCGAGCCACTCGGGGTGGCGGCGGTTCTTCGCGGTCTCGATGCCCTGGACGAACAGGTCCGACGCCTTGGAGCGGTCGGAGACGGTGATCACGTCGCCGGGCTTCACGATGATCGACGGCACGTTGACGATGCGGCCGTTCAGGCGGAAGTGGCGGTGGGTGACGAGCTGGCGCGCCTGCGCCCGGCTCTGCGCGAGGTTGAGCCGGTATACGACGTTGTCGAGACGGCGCTCGAGCAGCTCGAGGAACTTCGCGCCGGTTTTGCCCTTGACGCGCTGGGCGACGCGGAAGTAGTTGGCGAACTGCGTCTCGAGCACGCCGTAGTAGCGGCGCATCTTCTGCTTCTCGCGCAGCTGGCGGCCGTACTCGGAGACCTTCTGACGGGCCTTCGTGTTCTGCGTCTTCTGGCCGGGTGCGGTTCCGCGGCGCTCGACGGCGCACTTTTTCGACAGGCAGCGGTCGCCCTTGAGAAAGAGCTTGATCTTCTCGCCGGTCTTAGACGTCGCGGTCTCGCGGCGGCACAGGCGGCAAACGGCTTCGGTGTAACGGGCCATGCTTTCTTCTAACTCCCGTTACACGCGCCGGCGCTTGGGCGGGCGGCAACCGTTGTGCGGGATCGGCGTGACGTCTTTGATGAGCGTGATCTCCAAGCCGGCGGCCTGCAGCGAGCGGATCGCGGCCTCACGGCCGGCGCCGGGTCCTTTGACGTAGACCTCGGCGGTCTTCATCCCGTGCTCCATCGCCTTGCGCGCGACCGCTTCGGCGGCCATCTGGGCGGCGAACGGTGTCGATTTCTTGGAACCCTTGAAGCCGAGGTTGCCGGCCGAGGCCCAAGCGATCGTGGAACCGGTGTTGTCGGTAATGGTCACGATCGTGTTGTTGAAGGATGAGTGGATGTGGGCGACGCCCGATCCGACGTTCTTGAACTCGCGCTTCTTGCGCGTCTTCGTCTGCTTTTTCGCGGCCAAAAGAAAACTGCTCTCCGGTGGTTTATCTTGCCGGGCGCGGCCCGGTGTCGTCGCCTCGACCGGCACGCGAGCATCTCCGCCCGGGTCCGACCTTCATTTCCGACCGCCCGGCGAAGGCGGTGGGCGCGCGCATGCGCGCTGCGTCCGCTGCCGGACACAACGGCTTACTTTACCATAGGCGGAGGTCGGCGGCAACCGCCCACGCGAACCCGGCGCGTCGGTGCGCATCAACCGCCTGTCCGGTCTGTGGATCGGGACCCTGGTCGCCTTCGCCGTGCTCAGCGTCCTGGCGGCCGTCCGAGCCGCCGACTGGAGCTACGGAGCCGACACCGGCACGTTCGTCCAAATCATCCTCGACGCGTTCGGCGGGATGCGCAACGGGATGGAGCACGGGACGCACTACCGGTTCCACTGGTCGCCGACGCTGGTGCTGCTGTGGCCCTTCCTGGCCGCGACGCACAGCCTGTGGGTGCTGCAAACGATCCTGGCGGCGGCGACGGTCGCCTGCGCGCCGCTGCTTGCCGCCATTGCCCGCGCGCGGGGTATCGCGGGCGGGATAGCCGACCGGATCGGCGCGGTCGCCCTCGTCTATCCGCCATTGGTCGCGGTCGGCTTCGGGGAGTTCCGCGACCTCGGGCTCTTGCCGGTGCTGGCGCTCGGGTGGTGGCTCGCGGTGCAGCGCCGGGCATGGTGGTGGGTCGCTGGGCTCGCGCTGCTGCTGGCGGGGCTGCGCGAGGACGTCTGCATTGAACTGGCCATCGTCGGGGGCGTCGTCGCGATCGACGGTGCATTGCGGCGCGACCGGGCGCTGGTCGCCGCCGGCCTAGGCTCGGCGGCGCTGGGCGTCGCGTCCGACGCAATCTACGCGCTGGTGGTTCTCCCGCGCGTCGGCCCGTGGCCGCCGTCGCACTTCTACGTCTATCCGTTCGCCTCGGGGCCGGCCGCGCTGCTGCTGGCGCCGCTCCTGCACCCGCTCGCGTTCGGCGCCGCGATCCTCACGTTGGGCCGGCTGACGTACGTCCTGGAAGCGTTTGTGCCGCTGGCGTTCGTCCCGCTGCGCTCGCGGCTCGTGTGGCTCAGCGTTCCGGGGTTCGCGATCGTGCTGCTCGCCAACAGCGGCCTGGTCTGGCGGATGGGGATGCACTACGCGGCCCTCTGGATCCCGTGGCTGCTGATCGCCTTCGCCGCCGGGATCGCGTCGCTGCGGCATCCGCGCCGGTGGACGACGATCGCCTTCGTGCTGTCGGCGATCGTGCTGATCGCGTTCAGCCCACTCCACCCGCTGCACTACCTGCGGCCGTCGTATCACGCGCTCGCCGACGCTCGCTCCGTTCTCGCCCGGGTTCCGCCGCAGGCGACCCTGGCGACCCACGACGAGTGGTACACGGCGCTCTCGGCGCGGCGCCCGAACGCGGAGGTGCTCGGCTCGCCCTTTGCCGGTCGGGCGGAGTACATCGTTTTCGCGACCGACTTTCCGAACCTGAACTTCCAACAGACCGAGCTGCCGCGGCTGCGCGAAGCCCTTGCGTGCGGCGACTATCGGCTGGTGGCGCAGCAAGGCGACGTCGTCGCGTACCGGCGCGGGGCCGCAACGCCGCTCACACGAGTCGGGTCGAACCGGACGTGTCCCTGATACCAGAGGAGAACCGATGATCGCTTGGCTCGGAACCGGTTTGCTCGGCGCCAACTTCGTACGCAAGATGCTCGAGCGCGGCGAGGAGGTCCACGTCTGGAACCGTTCGCCCGAGAAGGCGCGCGCGCTCGAAGCCGACGGCGCGAAAGCGTTCGACACCGCGGCCGACGCCGTGCGCGGTGCGAGCGAGATCCACCTGACGCTCAGCGACGACGCCTCGGTCGACTCCGTGCTCGAACCGCTGGCCGACCTGGTCCTGCCGACGGCGATCATCTTCGATCACACGACGACGGCGCCGACGCCGACCGGCGAGCGCATCGACCGCTGGAAACAGCGCGGCCGCACCTTCGTGCACGCGCCGGTCTTCATGGGGCCGGCAGCCGCGCGCTCCGCGACCGGGTTCATGCTGCTGTCCGGCGATCCGCAACTGCGCGAGCGGGTCAAACCGCTGCTCGCCCCGATGACCGGCAAGATCCTCGAGCTCGGCGACGATCCGACCCGTGCCGCGGCGTTCAAGCTGTTCGGCAACATGATGCTGCTCATCATCAGCGGCGGGCTGGCCGACGTCTACAAGTTCGCGCGCTCGCTCGGCGTCGATCCGAAGGACGCTTACGCGCTGTTCACCGAGTTCAACCCCGGCATGGCGGTTCAGGGCCGCGGCAAGGCGATGGCCGAAGGCGCCTTCCAACCGCCGAGCTTCGAGCTCACCATGGCGCGCAAAGATCTGCGGCTGATGGTCGAAGAGGCCGCCCGTCACGGCACGACGCTCGACGTTCTGCCGTCGGTCGGCGTGCTGCAGGAACGCTACATCGCGGCCGGTTTCGGCGCCGACGACTCGTCGGTGGTCGGCTCGGGGAAAGCGTAGGCTGCCGATGCCGAACCCGCTCTACCTCACCGAAGGCGACGTCGCCGCGACGTTCACCGTCCGCGACGCGCTCACGCTCGTCGAAGACGCCGCCCGCGCGCTGGCGCTCGGCGAGGCGATGAACCGGCCGCGCCAGCGCGCGTTCACCAAGTCGGTCGGGATCAACGTGCTCGTCGCGGCCTACGGCGGCCGGCTCGGCCACAAGACCTACACGATCGCTCCCAAGGGTCGTGGCGCGCGCTTTTGGTACACGCTGTTCGACGACAACGGCGAGATGCTCGCGATCCTCGAAGCCGATACGCTCGGCCAGATTCGCACCGGGGCCGCGTCGGGCGTCGCGACGCGGTTCCTCGCCCGCGAGGACGCGAAGGTGCTGGCGATGCTCGGCACGGGCTGGCAGGCGCGCACGCAGCTCGAAGCCGTCGGGCACGTCCGCCCGATCGAGCGCGCGCTGGTCTACGGACGCGATCCGCAGCGGCGCGCGGACTTCTGCGAGGAGATGTCGGAGCACGTTTCGTTCGCGCTGGAGCCGGTCGGCGACGCCGGCGCGGCGGTCGCGCAAGCCGACGTCGTGTGCACGACGACGACCGCGCACGAGCCGCTGTTCGACGGCGCGCGGCTGAAGCCGGGCACGCACGTCAACGCCGCCGGCTCGAACCACGCGAACCACCGCGAGATTGACACGGCGACGGTGACCCGCGCGGCGATCGTCGCGGTCGAGGATCTAGCGCAGGCGCAGATGGAGGCCGGCGACCTGATCATTCCGGCCGGCGACGGCGCGTGGTCGTGGGATCGCGCGTCCCTGCTCAGCGACGTCGTCGCCGGCAAAGCACCCGCGCGCACCGACGACGCGCAGATCACGCTGTTCGAGTCGCTCGGCGTCGGCCTATGGGACGTCGCCGCCGCCGGCTTCGTCTTCGACCGCTGCGTCACCGAAGGCCGCGGTACGCGGCTGCCGTTTCCGAGCTAGTTAGGCGGGTATTGTCGGGGACGGTTCGACGCGGACGGCGCTGCCGAGGTAGGCTCGGCGCATCTCATCGCTCTTGAGGAGGTCGGAGGCGGCGCCGCTCAGGGCGATGCGACCGGTTTCGAGGACGTAGGCGCGGGCGGCGATCTGGAGCGCGAGGTGCGCGTTCTGCTCGACCAGCAGGACCGTGGTGCCGGCGCGGGCGATGCGCGCGATCGTCTCCATGACGTCCTTGACGATCAGCGGCGCGAGGCCGAGCGACGGTTCGTCGAGCAGCAGCAGGCGCGGTTTGGCCATCAGGCCGCGCGCGATGGCGAGCATCTGCTGCTCGCCGCCCGACAGCGTCCAGCCCATCTTGCCGCCGAGGTTGCGCAACACCGGAAAGATTCCGAGCACTTCCTCGAGGTCGGCGTCGATCTCGGCGCGTTTCGCTCGGCGCGGCGTCGCGCCGAGCCGCAGGTTGTCGATGACGCTGAGTCCCGGAAACACGCGACGACCTTCGGGGACCTGCGCGATACCGCGCTGCACGACGTCTTCGGGGTTGAGCCCGGCCAGCGAGACGCCGTCGAAAAAGATCTCGCCCGCGCTGGGCGGGATGACGCGTGAGATCGCCTTGAGCGTCGTGCTCTTGCCGGCACCGTTCGCGCCGAGCAGCGAGACGATCTCGCCTTCCGCGACGTCGAGCGAGATGCCGTGCAGCGCTTCGACCGCGCCGTAGCGCGCGACGAGCCCGCGGACCTCAAGCAGCATCGAGCGTGCCCCCGAGGTAGGCGGTGATGACGTCGGGATTGCGCGCGATCTCCGCCGGCGGACCCTCGGCGATGTGCTGGCCGAAGTTGAGCACGGTGATGCGGTCGCTGATCGACATCACCAGGTTCATGTCGTGCTCGATGAGCAGCAGCGTCGTGCCGTCGTCGCGGATGCGGCGCAGCAGCTCGACGAGCGCGTCGGTCTCGGCCGGGTTCATGCCGGCGGCCGGCTCGTCGAGCAGCAGCAAACGCGGTTCGCTGGCTAGCGCGCGCGCGATCTCAACCCGGCGCTGATCGCCGTACGGCAAGCTGCGTGCTCTCGCCACACCGATGTCGCCGAGGCCGACGAAGTGCAGCAGCTCGCGCGCGCGCTCGCGCGTCTGGCGTTCTTCGCGCGCGGTCGCTCCACCAGGGACGAGCGCGCCGACGAAACCGACGTGGGTTCGGACGTGGCGGCCGATCATCACGTTCTCGAGCACCGACAGCTCGCCGAACAGGCGGATGTTCTGGAACGTCCGCGCGATGCCCAGCTTGGCGATCGCGTGCGCCGGGCGCCCCGACAGCTCGGCGCCGTCGAAGCGGATCGAACCGCCGTCGGAACGGTAGAGCGCCGAGATGACGTTGAGGGTCGTCGTCTTGCCCGAACCGTTGGGGCCGATGAGCGCGTGCACGTCGCCGGCGCGCACCGTCATGTCGAGCCCGTTGACCGCGGTGACGCCGCCGAACCGCTTGATCAGCCCGCGCACTTCGAGCAGTCCCGTCTCCGCCGCGGCGATTGCGTCGGGGGCGATCATGCGGGCTCGGCTCCGGTCGCTCCGGCCGCGACGACCGACACGCTGCTGCCGGGCGGCGGCGCGCCGCGGGAGAACCGGGCGCGCGCAACCTCGATCAGACCGGCCAGACCGCGCGGCATGAAGATGACCATCACGACCACCGCCGCGCCGTACACCATGATGTACGACGTCTTGAGCGGCCGCAGCACCTCGGGCAAGAAGGTCAGCAGCACCGCACCCAGGATCGCGCCGCCGATCGACGACGAGCCGCCGACGACCAGCATCACCAGGAACACCACCGACTGGTCGAACGAGTACGAGTCCGGACTCAAGAACTTGGTGTCATGGGCCAGCAGGCTGCCGGCCAGCCCGGCGTACGCACCTGCCAGCACGAACGCGACGATCTTGTAGCGCGTCGCGTCGATTCCGCACGCCCGCGCGGCGATCTCGTTCTCGCGGATCGCTTCGAGCGCGCGACCGACCCGCGTCGTCTTGATCCGCCATGCGATGTACGCGCACACCAAAACGGCGACGAGCACGAGGTAATAGTACTTACCGTACGTGTCGAAGACGAAGCTGCCGATCTGCGGCGGCGGGATGCCGGTCATCCCGTCGCTGCCGTTGGTGACGCTCTTCCAGTTGATCAGCACCAGCTGCGTGATGATGCCAAAACCGATCGTCGCCAGCGCGAGATAGTGACCCGACAGCCGCAGACACGGATAGCCGACCGCCAACCCGATCAGCGCGCTGAGCACGACCGCCAGCGCCATAGCCGGCCACACCGACCAGCCCAGCGTGGTGGTGAACCAGCCCGACGTGTACGCGCCGATCCCGAAGAACGCGGCTTGCGCCAGCGACATCTGGCCGGTGAACCCGAGCAGGATGCCGAGGCCCATGACCGCGATCGCGTAGATCCCCGCCACGCCGCACAGATTGAGGATGTAGTCGGAATGAACGACGAGCGGGACCAGCGCGACGGCGACGATCGCGATGCCGAGCAGGAGCACGCCGCGCAGGCGCGCCGGATCCCGACTCGTCACGCCTTCTCCGCCACGCGTTCACCAAAGAGCCCGGACGGCTTGATCAGCAGCACCGCAATCAAGATGACGAACGCGATCGCGTCGGTGTACGCCGAGGAGATGTAGAAACCGCCGAACGTCTCGATGACGCCGATCGCCAGCCCACCGATGATCGCGCCGGGGATGCTGCCGAAACCGCCGACGATGCTGGCGGCGAAGGCCTTGAGCGCGATCAGCGCGCCCATCTCCTTGGTGACGGTGAACAGCGGTGCGACCAGCAGCCCTGAGATCGTGCCGAGCAGCGCGCTGTAGACGAAGGTGATCGCGACGATGCGGCCGACCCGCACGCCGATCAGCCGCGCGGTCGCGCGGTCCTGCGCCGTCGCGCGCATCTGCTTGCCCAGCGTCGTCCGCTCGAACAGCAGATATTGGAACGCGATGAGCAGCGCCGTGACGACTATGATGACGAGGTCTTGCGGCCGAACGTGCAGCGGCCCGATCGCGAACGTGTCCATGTTGAACAGCCCCGGGATCACCAGCGGCTCGCTGCCCCAGGTGAGCTGCGCGGCGTTGCGCAGAAAGATCGAGACGCCGATCGTCGAGATCACGACCGGAAGCCAGCCGCGGTCACGCAACGGATAGTACGCGATCCGGTTGAACAGCAGCCCGAAGCCGACCATCAGAACGATCACCAACAGGTACACCGCGATCACCGGCAGCTGCCAGTGCACGACTGTGCCGAACACCGTGACCGCCGGCAGCAAGAATGTCGCCGCGATGTACGACGGAAACATTACGAACTCGCCCTGGGCGAAGTTCACCACGCCGACCGCATTGTAGATCAACACGAAGCCCAGCGCGACGAGCGCGTAGATCGACCCGATCGCCAGACCGCTCACCAGCAGCTGCAGGTTGGCGACCAGGTCGAATTGCGACACTAGCCGGAGACCTTCTTCACCAGGTGCAGCTTGCCGTCCTCGATCTGGCCGATCGAGACCGAGTGCACCATGTTGCCTTCGGAGTCGGCCGTAAAGGTGCCGAGCACGCCTTCCCAGTTCTTGACGGTGTGGAGCGAGGCGATCGTCTGCTTCGGATCGGTCGACTTCTGCTTCTTGTAGATGTCGGCCAGCATGTAGACCGCGTCGTACACCCAGCCCGAACCGGTGCCGACGTCGGGCAGATGATGATATTTGTTGTAGAACGCGGTGAGAAAGTGCGTCGCCACGTTGGAGTTGAAGCCGACGATGAAATCGACCGCGCCGTACGCGCCGTTGGCGTCCTTGCCGGCGGTCTCCATCACCGTCTGGTTTGTGAGCGACGGCGAGCCGACCAGCGGAATCGTCAGCCCGAGCGATCGAATCTGCTTGAGGATGATCGTCGTGTCGCTGGGGTTCTGGATGTACAGCAGCATCGCGTCGGCGCCCGACTGCTTGATCTTGAGGATTTCGGCGGTGTAGTCTTTGGCGTCTTTCGGATACTGTTCGTTGGCGACCGGCGTCATCCCCAACTTTTGGAGGTCCAGCACGACTTGGTCGGCGCCGCCGGTTCCGAACGCGTCGCTGGCGTGGAGGATCGCGACCTTCTTGGCCTTCTTGTCCTTGACCGCGAAGTTGGTCATGCCGGCCGCGGTGATCGCGTCGGACGCGCGCAGACGGAACGCGCCGGGGACGCCCAACTGCATGTTCTTCACCGCGGTGCCGCCCGTCATCCAGGGGATCTCGTGCGTCTTCATCACCGGCGCCATCGCTTGGATCTGCGTCGAGAGCACCGGGCAGACGACCGCGACGACGTTCTCGCCGAGCAGCTTGTTGAGCGCCGCGACCGCCGACTGGTTGTCGTTGGTGGCGTCTTCCTCGACGACCTCGAACGGCCGTCCGTCAAAGACCTTGCCGGCGCGCGCGTTGATCTCTTCGACGGCGAGCGCGATCCCTTCGTGCTCCTGCTGTCCCAGCAACGCGTTGGAGCCGGTCAGGCACGGCACCGTTCCCAGCCGAATCGGTTCGGCGGCCGCGCCGACGATCGCCGGGAAACCGACGACCGCGGTGGTCGCCGCCGCGCCGGTTGCGGCAAGAAAGTTCTTCCGGTCGAGTTTCACCAGGGCACGCTCCTTTTCGGTCGAGTTCTCGCGGGTGGTAGCAGTTTAGAACGACGGTCCGATGCGGTTGATCGCGAAGTCGTGGAAACCCAACGTCTCCGCGGCGGGCTCGCGCCCGTTCGCGGCCTCGACGATCCACCCGAAGATCTCGTCGCCGACTTGCTCGAGCGTGCGCGTCCCGTCGAGAATCGCGCCCGCGTTGATGTCCATGTTCTCGCGCATGCGCTCGAACATGCTGGTGTTCGTCGCCACCTTGATGACCGGCGCGATCGGACAACCTGTCGGCGTGCCGCGGCCGGTGGTGAACACGACGACTTGCGCGCCGCCGGCGACCATGCCGGTGAGCTGCTCGATGTCCTGACCCGGCGTGTCCATCACGACCAGCCCGCGCTCCGACGGCCGCTCGGCGTATTCGACGACCTCGCGCAGCTCGCTCGAGCCGCCCTTGTACGCAGCGCCGAGCGACTTCTCTTCGATCGTCGTCAGCCCGCCGGCCATGTTGCCTTGCGTCGGGTTGCCGAACCGGATGTCGACGTGCATGGCGCGCGCACGCGCCTCGACGCGGTCGATCAGCTCGTACAGCTTCGCCGCGACCGGTTCGCTCGCGCGCGCCGCGAGCAGGTGCTCCGCACCGACGAGCTCCGGCAGCTCGGCGAGAATCACCGTCCCGCCTTCGGCGACGACGCGATCGCTGGCGAATCCCAGCGCCGGGTTGGCGGTGATCCCCGAGAAGCCGTCGCTGCCGCCGCACTCCGTGCCGACGACGAGCGCGCTGACCGGGCAGTCGGTGCGCTCGTGCGCCGCGACCTCGTCGAGCAGGGAGCGCGCGAGCGCGATGCCGCGCGCGATCGTCTCGGTGGTGCCGCCGCACTCTTGGATGCCGATCACCTCGACCCGCTGTCCTCGCGCCGCGATCTCGGCGGCGAGCGCCTTGGACTCGTTGGTCTCGCAGCCCAGCCCGACGACCAGCACCGCGCCGACGTTGGGGTTCGCGGCGAAGCCCGCCATCGTGCGCTTCGTCTGCTCGAAGTCGGTGCCGACCTGCGCGCAGCCCGTCGGGTGGTTGACGGTGACGACATCGGGAACCTTGCGCCCGATCAGGTCGACGACGTGGTTGGCGCACATCACTGACGGCAGCACCAGCACGTGGTTGCGCACGCCGATGGTGCCGTTCGCGCGGCGGTAGCCCTTGAACGTCGCGCCGCTCGTCTGACTGCTGTTGCTCATGCCGGTGACTCCGCGAGATCGCCACGCCCGCGCACGCCTTCGACGTTGTGCACGTGCACGTGCCGGCCGGTGTCGATCGACGCCGAAGCGCGTCCGATCATCTGGCCGTACTTGTGGATGAGCGCTCCGGCCGCGATCGGCCGCGTCGCAAACTTGTGCCCGCTCGGGATCGAGTCGGCGAGCGTGATCGCCAGCGTCCCGAAGCGCACGACGTCGTTCGGGGCAAGCGGCCGCAGGGCGACTGCGACGTCGTCGTCGTCCTTGAGGCGCAGTGCGGCACCGTCGTCGGAGAGCGGCATATGGCTCGCTAGGAATCGTCCGGTCATCGGACAACTCCTGCCCGTGATGGACGCGATCGCGGCCCCGCGCCGGCTGCACGCCCAGGTCGTCGATGCGCTGGTGCGGATCATCGCGGGCGGCGAGCTCGCTCCGGGCAGCTTGCTGCCGACGGAGCCCGAGATGAGCGCGCGGTTCGGCGTCTCGCGCTCGGTCGTGCGCGAAGCGCTGCGGCTGGTCGACGCCAAGGGCCTCATCGAGGTCCGCCACGGCTCGGGGACGCGGGTCGCATCGCCCGAGCGCTGGGACCCGCTCGATCCCGCGGTGTTGGCGGTCCTGAGCGCCAGCGGGCCGAGCGCGGTCATCCTGCGCGACCTGCTCGAAGCGCGCAAGATCATCGAGTGCGAGGTGGCCGCGCTGGCCGCCGAGCGCGCCGACGCCGGCGACCTGGCCGCGCTCGAGGCGGCGCTGGTCACCATGCGCGGCGCGCCCGACGACCCGCCGCGCTTCGTGGTGGGCGACTCGGCGTTCCACCTCGGCCTGCTGCACGCCGCGCGCAACCGGGTGCTCGAACGGATGACGCAGCCGATGCACGAACTGCTGTCGTACTCGCAGGCGCTCACCGACGCGATCCCCGGCGTGCTGGCGCGCGCGCTCGCCGACCACGAAGCGATCGCGGCGGCGGTGCGGCGGCGCGACCCGGTCGCGGCCAGAGACGCGATGCGCGAGCATCTCGCCCAAACGCAGCGCGACATCATCTCGATCACGGAGACCACATGACGACCTTCGACGCCCGGCTGGTCCGCGACACGCTCGACGTCCCCGCCATCATGGACGTCACCGCCGGCGCGCGCGCCGCGCTGGCACCGGTGCTCGCCCGCGCCGACTTGCGGCCGGGTGCGCGCGTCGCGATTACCGCCGGCAGCCGCGGGATCGCGCGCGTCGGCGCGATCCTGCGCGGCGCGTGCGACGCCGTGCGCGAGGCCGGGGGCGAGCCGTTCCTGGTCGCCGCGATGGGTTCGCACGGCGGCGGTACCGGCGAGGGACAGCGCGCGATGCTCGCCCATCTCGGCGTCACCGAACACAGCACCGGCGCGCCGATCGAGTCGGAGATGGACGTCGTCGACGTCGGCACGACCGCGCGGCATGGTGTCGCCGTCGTGTGCGACGCGCGCGCGGCGCGCGCCGATGCGATCGTCGTCGTCGGCCGGGTGAAGCCGCACACCGACTTCAGCGGCGCGATCGAGAGCGGGATGCTCAAGATGGCCACCATCGGCCTCGGGAAGGCGATCGGCGCCGCGCGCTACCACGCCGAGTTCGCCCGGCACGGCTACGAGCCGATCATCCGCGAGGTCGCCGGGCTGATGTTCGAGCGCCTGCCGGTCGTCGCAGGTCTGGGCATCGTCGAGGACAACCGCGGCGGCACGCACGCGCTCGAAGCCTTCGCGACGCCCGACATCCTCGCCGGCGAAGAATGCATGCTGGCCCGCGCGCGCGAGCTGATGCCGCGGCTGCCGTTCGACGCGCTCGACCTGCTCATCGTTGACCGCATGGGCAAGAACTTCTCGGGCGCCGGAATGGACACGAACGTCACCGGTCGCGGGATCGACGGGCGCTCGCAAAAGGTTTCCAAGCCGGTCGTCGACCGGCTCTTCGTGCGCGAGCTGTCACCGGAGTCCGACGGTAACGCGACGGGGATCGGGCTGGCCGATTTCTGCACGCGCCGGCTGGCCGACGCCATCGACTGGGACGCCACCTATCTCAACGCGCTTACCGCGGCGCACCCGGCCGGCGCGCGCCTCCCGGTCGTCTGCGCGAGCGACCGCGACGCGATACGCCACGCGCTCAACGCCGCCGGCGTGGTCGACGAAGCCCACGCGCGCGTGGCGCGCATCACCGACACGCTGCACATCGAGACGATGGCGGTCTCGGCCGCCGCGCTCGACGCGCTCGACGGCGGCGGGCGCTACGCCACGGCGGGCCCGACCGATGCGCTGTCGCTGTCCGGCGACGAGCTCGTCCCGTTCGCCGCCGCGGTGCACGCTTGATGCGCGTTCTGGTCACCGGTGGCCGGGGATTCATCGGCGCTTGGACGACGCGCGCGCTGCTCGACGCCGGGCACGACGTGCGCGTGTTCGACGTCCACGACCAGCGCGAAACGTTCGACGCACTGGTCGGCGACGAACGCACGGCGTCGGGCCGCATCGAGCACGTCCGCGGCGACATCACCGAACCGCGCGACGTCGACCTCGCCGTGAGCGGGCGCGAAGCGGTCGTGCACCTCGCCGCGATTCTCATCCCGGCCGCTCGCAAGGACCCGGTCCTCGGCGCACGGATCAACGTGCTCGGCACGCTCTACGTGTTCGAAGCCGCCAAGCGCAACGCGATCCGCGGCATCGCGTACGCGTCGAGCGCCGCGGTGTTCGGCCCGCACGACGGCATCCACCCCGAGCCGCGCACGCTCTACGGCGCGTACAAGCTGTGCAACGAAGGGTGCGCGCGCGCGTATTGGGACGACGCCGGCATCCGCAGCATCGGCCTGCGCCCATCGACCGTCTACGGCCCCGGCCGCGAGGTCGGCGTCACCGCCGATCCGACGCTCGCGATGCGCGCCGCCGCCGAAGGCAAGCCGTATACGATTCGGTTCACCGGCGCGACCGGTATGGACTATGCACGTGACGTCGGCACGATCTTCGCGCGAGCCGCGACCGAAACGCCCGACGGCGCCCACGCCTTCAGCCTGCAAGGACAGCTGGCCACGATGGACGACGTCCTCGCCGCGATTCACGCCGTCGTCCCCAATGCGCAAGTGAAAGCCGAAGGCCCCGAGCTCATGTTCGCCGCCCAACTCGACGAGGAGCCGCTCCACGCGCTGCTCCCCAACCTCGAACGTACGCCGCTGCTCGAAGGCACCCGCGACACGATCGAGTTCTATCAGAAGTAGCGCGCTAGAACGATTTCCTTCGCTTCGTCTTCCTTCGTGCTACTGCTCTAGATGCTCCAATACAGCGTCCGCAACTGCATCGGGGGCCTCGCGTGACGGGAAGTGACCGACGCCGTCGAGGACGAGGCGCCGGTAGCCGTCGGTGAAGTAGCGGTCCAAGCCTTCGGAGATCGACGGTTCGACGCACGTGTCGGCGCCGCCGTGGATCATCAAGGTCGGGGTCGACAGCGACTCGACCGACGCCAGACGCTGTTGCAGGTCGTCGTAGCGCGGATCGCTGGGCTCGGGTTGCCAGCGGCTGCGATAGCTGTGCAGCGTGATGTCGACCCAGTCGGGATTCTCGAAGCTACGTGCGGTGGCGGCGAACTCGGCTTCGTCGAACCAGCCCGGTGGACTCCACGTGTCCCACTGAATCCGCGCGAAACCGATCGGATCGTCGCGAACGGCGCGTGCCCCGCCGTCGGTCGTCATGAACCACTGATACCAGTAGAGCCGTGCTTGCGAGAACGGGGGCGTTCCAAACGCACCGCGCGGCGCGAACGCGACCGACAACACCGCAATGCGCGTCACACGCTCCGGAAACAGCGCTGCCAGGAAGTAGGCGCTGCGCGCGCCCCAGTCGTGGCCGGCCACCGCAAATGTGTCGAGTCCTAGCGCGTCGGCGAGATCGATCGCGTCCTGCGTCAGCGCGACCCCGCGACCGTCCCGAATCGTCTGGTCGGAACGAAACCGTGTCGGTCCGAACCCTCGCAGATACGGCGTGATCGTGCGCCAGCCGGCCGCCTGCAGTCGCGGTGCGACGCCGCACCACGTCCGAACGTCGTCGGGCCAACCGTGCAACAGCAGAATCGGCTGTCCATCCTCTGGACCGCCGATCTCGACGCCGATCTCGAGCAGCTCCGTCGTCACCGTCTGCATCGCAGTCGCCTTTCGCTACTGTTTTCCGTCCGTGGGATCAACGCCCAGCCGCTAGTCCCTGCATGTACCCGGCGGCAAAGAGCACTCCCGTCGTGATCAGCGCACCGACCACGATGTACCGACCGTCCAGCGCGCGACGCAACTTTGGCGGCAATTGCTCTTCGACGTCGGGCCGGCGCATCAAGACGATTGCCAACACGACCACGAACACCGTGACTGTCCAAGCCATCGTCGCAACGCGATCCGGCAAACCCGGCGGCTGCTGCGTGAGCGTTCCCGCTGCGAGCGCGAACAGTCCGCCCACCCACATGCCGACCGCCCCGAGCACGAGTGAGGGAACGTTCAAGATGCCGTGGCGCGCGTCCATCACGGCGCCCAAGAACGGCGGCGCCGCGTACCAGAAGTCCACCAGCGCTAGCAGGGCGACGAGGAACGCGATCCCACCCACGGGGCCTGTTTCGGTTTCGACTCGAGCTGAATCCCGCTTGGTGGCGGTCACCCTTCGGCAAGCTCAGGGCGACGGCGACGGGCCGACGAGGCGGGTTTGGTTTGGGGCGCGCCGACGTCGTTCATTCTTCGACGGGGCTCAGAATGACATCACGCGACTCGCCGGCTGTCGGGCGTTCGTCGACCATCGGCGCTCGTCGGCGGTCGGCACTCGCAACAGGTCATGCCTGGGCGCGGGGAGTGGGACGTCACTTCGACGGACCGTGTGAGCGAGTGTGCGCAGGATGCGCGGAAACGAAGCGAAGACAGAGCGGCCCCGCACAGGATTGTGCGGGCCGCGTGTCCGGCGAAGTGACGTCTCGCTCCCCGCGACCCGCCGGCCAGGCTACTTCTTGGTGGCGGCTTTCTTCTTGCCGGCGACGGTGCGCTTGGGGCCCTTGCGGGTGCGGGCGTTGGTCTTGGTGCGCTGGCCGCGGACGGGCAGACCGCGGCGGTGGCGCAGGCCGCGATAGCAGCCGATGTCGGTCAGGCGCTTGATGTTCGAGGCGATCTCGCGCTTGAGGTCGCCCTCGACCTTCATCGACTCGATCACTTCGCGCAGGCGCTGCTCGTCCTCGGTGGTGAGGTCCTTGACGCGAATGTCGGGGTTGACCCCGGTTTGCGCGAGGATCCGCTTCGCGCTCGGCAGACCGATCCCGAAGATGCGGGTGAGACCGATCTCGATGCGCTTGTCGCGCGGAAGATCGACGCCGGAGATACGAGCCATTATCCTTGAACCTGCTTGTGTTTCGGGTTGACGCTGCAGATCACGCGGACTTTGCCTTCGCGGCGGATGATCTTGCAGGCCTCGCAGATGCGTTTGACGCTGGGACGAACTTTCATGATGCTGCTCTTGGTGGGCTATGGGGTGCGGCCGTACGGTCCATCAGGCCGCGACCTCTTCGGCCGGTCGGTAGAGACCGGCGTCTTCGTGCTCGGCGACGTTGCGCAACGTCAGGATCTTCGGACCCTGGTCCGTGATCGCGATCGTATGCTCGAAGTGCGCCGCTAGTTTACCATCCGCGGTCACGACCGTCCATCCGTCCTCGAGGGTTTCGACCTCCCAGGTCCCCTCGGTGATCATCGGCTCGATCGCCAGGACCAGGCCCTTGCGCAGGATCGTCCCCTCGCCGGCGTTCCCGAAGTTGGGGACCTGCGGGTCCTCGTGCATCTTGCGGCCGACGCCGTGGCCGACCAGCGCCCGCACGACGCCGAAGCCGTTGGACTCGGCGTGCTGTTGGACCGCGTGGCCGATGTCGCCCAGCCGGTTGCCGATCTGCATCTGCGCGATGCCGAGCATCAGGCACTCCTGGGTGACACGCATCAGGCGCTTTGCCGCCTCGCTCACCGAGCCGATCGCGACGGTCACGGCCGAATCGGAGACGTAGCCTTCGAGCGTCGTGCCGATGTCGATCGACAGCAGGTCGCCGTCGCGCAGCACCCGGTCGCCCGGCATGCCGTGCACGACCTCGTCGTTGACCGAGGTGCAGATCGCGGACGGGTAGCCGTGATAGCCGATGAACGTCGGCACCCCGCCCAGCGACCGGATCGAGTCGTCGGCGATGCGGTTGAGCTCGCGGGTCGTGATCCCGGGTTTGGCGGCCGCCATCAGGCGGGTGAGGGTCGCCGCGGTGATCTTCCCGCTGCGGCGCATGATCTCGATCTCGCGCGCGGACTTGATGTTGATCACGAGCTGCCCGCCGGCATGAGCGCGGCGCAGTCGATCAGCTCGGCCAGCTGGCGCGTCACGTCGGGGATCGGCGCGAGCGCGTCGACGCGCTCCAGCCGCGGGTCGGCCGGATCGTCGTAGTAGCCGATCAATGGTGTCGTCTTCTCGCGGTACTCGGCCAGCCGCTTTTCGATCGTCTCGGGCCGGTCGTCGGGCCGCTGCATGAGCGCCTCGCCGGTCTCGTCGTCGGTGAACGCAACGCGCGGCGGGTTGAACAGCACGTGGTAGGTGCGGCCCGACGCAGCGTGCGTCCAGCGCCCGGTGAGGCGCTCGGTGAGCACGTCGAAATCGACGTCGAACAACACCGCGACGGCGCTGCGCCTCTTGCGCGCGAGCAGCCCGTCGAGCGCCTGCGCTTGCGTCACGGTGCGCGGGAAGCCGTCGAGGATCACCTCGGCGGGATTCTCCAGCTCGTGCTCCATCATGCGGATGATCAGGTCGTCGGGAACGAGATCGCCGCGGTCCATGAACGACCGCGCCTCGACGCCCAGCGGCGTGCCTTCGGCGACGTGCCGGCGCAGGATGTCGCCGGTCGAGATCTGGCGATACCCGCAGTGCTCCTCGAGGACCTTGGCCTGCGTGCCTTTGCCGGCGCCGGGCGGCCCCAAGAAGATGAGGTTCATCGGTTGATGAAGCCGCGGTAGTCGCGCATCGCGAGGCGCGCTTCGATCTGGGTGATCGAGTCGAGCGCGACGCCGACCACGATCAGCAGCGAGGTCGAACCGATGTAGAGCGAGGTGACGCCGACGTTGCGCTGCAGCGACGGCAGCACCGCCAGCACGCCCAGGTAGAGCGCCGCGGCGGTCGTGATGCGCACCAGGATCTTGTTGATGTAGTCGACCGTCGGCTGCCCGGGCCGGATCCCGGGGATGAAGGAACCCGACTTCTTGAGGTTGTCGGCGATGTCTTTGGTGTTCACCACGATCGCCGAGTAGAAGAACGTGAAGATCACGACCAACAAGAAGTAGACGAGGTTGTAGAGCAGCGAGCTCGGGCCGAAGTACGTCTGGATGTAGAACGCGACCGTGCCGGCGACGCTGTGCGTGTTCTGGGCACCGCCGAACCACGAGAGCGCCTGTTGCGGCAGCAGCAGGATCGAGATCGCGAAGATGATCGAGATGACGCCGGCGTTGTTGAGGCGCAGCGGGATGTAGCTCGAGCGGCCGGCGTACATCTTGCGGCCGATCACGCGGCGCGCCTGCTGCACGGGGATGCGGCGCTGGCCCTGGTACATGAACACGATCGAGACGATCGTCACCAGCGAGATGGCCAGGAACAGGGTCAAGCCGAGCCAGTTGACGTTGCCCTTGTTGGCCAGCGAGAACGTCTGGCCGACCTGGACCGGGAAGCGCAGCACGATGCCGACGAAGATGATCAGCGAGACGCCGTTGCCGATCCCCTTGTCGGTGATCTGCTCGCCCAGCCACATCAGGAACAGCGTGCCAGAGACGAACGCGATCACCGCGTACACGATGAACTCCCACGAGTTGTCGTAGAAGACACCGCCGCGGCTCATGGCGATCGCCATTGACGTCGCCTGGATCGTCCCCAGGACGATCGTGAGCCAGCGCGTGTACTGGCTGATCCTCTTGCGGCCTTCCTCGCCGCCCTTCTTCGCCATCTCCTCGAGCTGCGGGACGACCACCGTCATCAGCTGCATGATGATCGACGCGTTGATGTACGGCGTGATGCCCATCGCGATGATCGACAGCTTCTGCAGCGCGCCGCCCGACAGGAATCCGAGGAACTGGTAGAACGCACCCGACTGGATGAGCTGGTTCCACTTCGCCTGGTTCACGTTCGGCAGCTGAACGTGGATCATGAACACGAACAGAGCGAACGCGCCGAACACGAACAGGATCCGCTTGCGGATGTCCGGGACGGTCAGCGCGTTGCGCAGGGTGTTGAGCACGCGGACCTATTCGGCGGCCGCGGTGTCGGCGTCGCCGAAGTCGGCGCCGACCGCACCGAGCGCTTCGCGCGCCGACGCCGAGAACAGCACGTCGCGGAACTTCAGACCGGCCGGCAGCGCGCCGCCCTTGGCCTTCGATTTGGTCGAACCGCCCAGGACCTTGACACCGTCCTTGAGGCTCTTGATCACGCCGCGCGCACGCAGCGACTGCGGGCTGACCTCGACCGCGGCGTCCCAACCGGCGAGGTCGCCGAGGTTGATGACCGCGAACGTGCTGCGGAAGTGCCCGATGTCGCGCGCCTTCTGCGAGACGCCGCGGCGGATTGGCAGCCGCCGGTTCCACGGCGTCTGACCGCCTTCGAACGCGGGGCCTTTGCCGCCGCCCGAACGCACGGTCTGGCCCTTGCCGCCTTCGCCGCCGGTCTTGACCATGCCCGAGCCGTGCCCGCGTCCGACGCGCGTGCGCTTCGGGCGAGAGTGCAGGTTCGGCTTGAGCGTCGCGAGCGAGAATACCGGTGCTGCGCTCGTCGAAGCACTCGCGGCCGGAGCTTTCTTCGTCGTCCGCTTCGACGCCGTCGCCTTCGGCGCGACGGCTTTTTTGGCCGCCGGCGCCGACTTGGGCGTCGCCGCCTTCTTCTTGGTGGTCGCCATTACGCGAACAGCTCCTGGACGGTCTTGCCGCGCAGCTCCGCAACCTTCTCGGCCGTCTTGAGCGAGCCGAGCGCCTTGAACGTGGCGAGCACGACGTTGATCGGGTTGTTGGTACCGAGCGACTTGGTGACGATGTCGTGGATTCCGGCCAGCTCGAGCACCGCGCGCATCGCGCCGCCGGCGATCACGCCGGTACCCGGCGAGGCCGGCTTGAGCATGACGTGGCCGGAGCCGATCTGCACGTTGACCTGATGCGGGATCGTCTTCTCGACCATCGGCACGGTGATGAGCGCCTTGCGCGCTTGCTCGACGGCCTTGCGAATTGCCTCGGGAACCTCGCCGGCCTTTCCGATCGCGAAGCCGACGCGGCCCTTCTTGTCGCCGACCACGACCAGCGCGCTGAACGAGAAGCGCTTACCGCCCTTGACGACCTTCGCCACGCGGTTGATCCGCACGACCGTCTCTTCGAAGCCCTGATTGTCGCGGTCGCGACCGCCCCTGTTGTACATTCTAACGGCGCTCCGTCCCGGACTCCGCGCCCCCCACTGCGTGGGGCCCCCGGTCCGAGCTCGCAAGATTCATTGTAGTTGAGGCGCGATGTTGCTGCGCTCGCTCCATGACCATGTACATCAGAACTCCAGACCTGCTTCGCGCGCGGCTTGCGCCAGCGCCGCGACGCGACCGTGATACTTGTGTCCCGAGGTGTCGAACACGACGCTGTCGATCCCGGCGGCCTTCGCGCGCTGCGCGATCGTCGAGCCGACCTTCTGCGCCGCTTCGACGTTGGTGCGCGAGCCGAGTCCGTCGGCGACCGCACCTTCGCGGGTCGACGCGGCGACCAGCGTGTGGCCCTTCGTGTCGTCGATGACGAAGGCGTAGGTGTGGTGCAGGCTGCGGAAGATCTGTAGCCGCGGACGCGACGGCGTTCCGACGACCTTCTTGCGCAGGCGCGCGTGGCGCTTGCCGCGCTGATCGTTGCGTGAGATCGGCATTACTTCTTCCCAGCCTTGCCGGCTTTGCCGAGCTTCTTGCGCACGACCTCGCCGGCGTAGCGAATTCCCTTGCCCTTGTACGGCTCGGGCGGGCGCAGGTTACGGATCTCGGCGGCCACCTGGCCGACCCGCTGCTTGTCGATCCCGTCGACGTGCACGCGGTTGGTGCCCTCGACGGTGAACGCGATCCCGTCCGGCGCGGCATAGCTGACCGGATGCGAGTAGCCCAGCGAGAAGTTGAGGTCGTTGCCCGCCTTGTTGACGCGGAAACCGACGCCCTGGAGCTCGAGCGACTTGCGGAAGCCCTTGGTGACGCCGTCGATCATGTTCGCGACCAGCGTGCGGGTGAGCCCGTGCGCCGAACGGCCCGGCTTGTCGTCGCTGTTGCGCGCGACGACGACCTGCCCGCCCTCGATCGTGACGGTGACGACCGGCAGGATCTGCTGCTGCAGCTGCCCCTTGGGGCCTTTGACGAAGACGGTCGAGTCGCCCAGCGTCACGTCGACGCCCGACGGAACCGCGACCGGAAGCTTTCCAATGCGTGACATTATCGTTTACCAGACATACGCGAGGACCTCACCGCCGAAGCCTTCGCGCTTGGCGCGCTTGCCCGACATGATGCCCTTCGAGGTCGACATGATGACCAGACCCAACCCGCCCAGCACGCGCGGGATCTCGGTCTTCGAGGTGTAGACGCGCAGACCGGGCCGGCTGATCCGGCGCAGGCCGGTGATGACCTTCTCCTTCTCAGGCCCGTACTTGAGGGTGATCCGGAGCTTGCCTTGCGGCCCTTCCTTGATCTCCTCGAGCCCGGTGATGAAGCCTTCGTCGAGCAGAATCTGCGCGACGGCCTTCTTCATCCGCGAGGCGGGAATGTCCACGGTCGGATGGTTCGCGGTGTTCGCGTTGCGGATGCGCGTGAGCAGGTCCGCGATCGGATCGGTGATGACTCCCATCGTTCCTTACCAGCTTGCCTTCGTGATGCCGGGGATGAAGCCGCGGTGCGCGTTCTCGCGGAAACAGATGCGGCACATGCCGAACTTGCGGTAGTACGCGCGCGGCCGGCCGCAGACTTTGCAGCGGTTGTGCGCGCGCACGCTGAACTTCGGGGTGCGCTTCGATTTCTCGATCAGCGAGGTCTTGGCCATTAGCGGGCGGCTCCGGTAGCGGACTGCGGCGGCTTCTGCAGCGGCAGCCCCATCTGGGTGAGAAACTCGGTCGCTTCTTCGTCGTTGCGGGCGGTCGTCACGATGACGATGTCCATCCCTCGCGCCTTGTCGACCTTGTCGAAGTTGATCTCGGGGAACACGAGCTGCTCGCGCAGGCCGAGATTGTAGTTGCCGCGTCCGTCGAACGACTTGCGGTTGAGGCCGCGGAAG